>Ga0247821_10002353_pt1 | contig 10369 bp, 20 predicted proteins | sample 13C_Glycerol_Day_FD_192481 | JGI IMG/M metagenome (GOLD analysis project Ga0247821, IMG submission 192481) | Soil microbial communities from agricultural site in Penn Yan, New York, United States - 13C_Glycerol_Day14 | ecosystem: Environmental > Terrestrial > Soil > Agricultural land | place... | reverse complement strand
TGGCCTGGTTCTCGGGGGAGGCCTGGTAGTCCATGCGGAAGATGGTGACCAGCTGGACCGTCTTGAGGTCGACCTCGACTCCGGTCTGGGCGGTCAGCCACTTGGCGAAGTCCTCGTGGAGGGCGGTGGGGGCGACGGCGGCACGGTCGGCGATCGACTTCTTGCTCATGGCGTTCTCCTTGGTGTTGTTCTCGGGCCTTGCTTACGAGTAGAACTTTACTCCAGTGGAGGGCAGTTGGCTACCCTCCACTGGAACTTTTTCCTAGGCGATGAAGATGTTGATGCCGATCGTGCGGCGGGAGAAGCCCGCGAGCTCCGTGCGGTAGTTGGCGTGGCCCACAGCGGCGCCGATCTGGATGTCCGTGGCGTCGGCCGGGAGGTTGCGGACCTCGTCCCAGGCGCGGACCATCTCGGCGAGGTAGAAGTCCGAGCCGTTCTGCGCGATCCGGTCCTGCGCGGCCTTGACGGTGGAGTTGAGGCGGCGGGTCGCGGTCTTCGAGAGCTTCAGCATCGGGACTCCTAGTTGGTGTTCTCGGGTCGGGCTTCCCGCCCTCCCTCATGAGTAGAACTTTACCCCATTGCACACTGGTTGACTACCCCAGACTGCAACTTTCTTGAAGATTCTTTTGCACACGCACGAGAGCCCCGCGCTAGGCGGGGCTCCGGGGCGCTACTGCTGGGGATTGGGGAAGTAGTGCTGGAGATCCAGGTCCATCGCGCTCGGGTCATCGCTGGGGTGCTCGACCACGTCGTACCCCTTGCCGCTCAGGGTGTTGTATCGAACCCAGTAGACGTAGCAGTCGTCGTCGCCAGTCTCCATGATTTCGAGCCAGTGACCCCGGGTCCGCTGGGTGGTGCTGATGTCGAAGCCGGTCTCAGCGGTCGCCGCCACCATGGCCACCAGGTCGTCGATGGGAAGCATCCGGTCCTCCTCGTTGTTGTCCATGGGTAGAGTCTACGCCACTGCACACGCACTGGCTACCTCCATGTGCGATTTGCTTTCGCAAACAGCAAAGCCCCGGCTGGCTGCCGGGGCTCGGGGTGTGGCTTGGTCTAGCTCTCAATCGCGGGCCGCGCCCGGAGGCGCTCCTGCGCCGCGATGATCATCGCCCGCAGCGCGGGGACATCGGGCTCGTCCGCGCTCGTTACGTCCTCGTACAGCTCACGCGCCGTCGCCTCCAGGTCCTCGACCAGCTCCATGTTCTCGGGCGTCATCTCGTCGTACATCGCGCAGTTGCAGTACGACCGGCTCCCGCACCCGCACCCCGTCGCCTTGAGCACGTACAGCTCGCTCGTGTCGTCCTTGACCGCCAGCATCGCCACGCCCGCCAGGTCGTACCGCTCCTGCGTGATGTCGACGTCGCCCAGGACCGCGTAGCCGGGGATCTTGTACTCGCTCATCGTCTGCTCCTTGTTGTTGTTGATGATGGAACTATACTCCATGCCGGCTGGAGGCGCTACCCTCCAGCCGGAGAAGTTTCCGCTAGGACACCAGGGCCATGCGGACCGCCTGGATGATCTCCGAGGTGGTGAGGTCCGACTCCTCGGGCAGGGCGTCCATCAGGTCGAAGGACGCGGCCTTGAGGTGCAGCGGCATCGCCTTGCCCGCCGCGAAGTTCTCGGCGACAACGTCCAGCTCGCGGGCGGCGGTGAGGAGGCGCTGGGAGCGGAGGCGGTCGGCCTCGAAGAGGGCGGTGGCGATCACGGTGGTGAGGTTGATCATGTCCATGGGTCGGTCCTCCTGGTTGTTGTTCTCGCTTACAGTAAGAACTATACCCCAGCTGCAGTTGTGCGACTACCCCTTTGTGCAAACTTTCTTGAGATTCTTTTGGAGGCGCTACGTGGCCGTGTAAGGGCCTGCCGGCAAGCAAGGGTGCGCGGGTACGTAGAAGGCGCCCGCCTCCTGTGAGACGGGCGCCTACGGGCTCTTACGGGGTCAGAACGCCCGGCTGTGGACCAGTACCACCGACAGCAGCTCGGCGGCCTCAACGTGCGCCCGGGTCCACTCCTGGATCACCCGGATCATCGCCTGGTGCTCGGTCTTGTCTGCCGGCATGGTCAGGCGACGGGTGGGCTTGCGGGTCTTGCCCTGGTACGTGTACGTGAGCTCGAAGCTCCACTCGATCGTCTTGGGCTCCGGCAGGAACACCGGGTTGGCGTTGGGGGCAACGGTCTCCAGCAGCGCCCGGCAGGTCGAGCACACGCGGCGCTGCCAGCTGGTCGCCATCCCGTGGTAGGTCTTGCCCTCGCGGATGACCGGCTCGGTGACGATCTCGGTGTCGGCCAGCGCCTTGGGCTGCTTGCAGTCGTAGCAGGTGGTCTCGGTCATGGCTGCTCCTCGTTGTTGTTCCTGAGAGAACTCTACCCCAGTGGACTGGAGTTGACTACCCCTTGCGGGGCCCGGTTCTGGACCGGGCCCCGGGGTCGGCTACTCGGACTCGACCTCCGCCCGCATCGCCTCGGCGGCCTGCGCCTCGTGTCCGGCGTCGGTGCCGTCGCAGCCAGGGTGGCTGAAGCAGGCGGTCCGGCGGTCCTCGGTGGGCTGCTCGCTCATGGTGTTCCCTCTCGTTGTTCCCTTGCTTACGAGTTCAGTATACTCCAGTCCACACCAACTGGCTACCCCTTTGTGCAACAAAACAGGCGGCCTCCGTAGAGACCGCCTCGCCGCGCCCGTGGCGCCTAGCAGGTGCCGCGCCCCTCCCAGATGCCGCCCCACGACACCTCGGTCCACTTCATGTCCTTGGCGCCGCGCTCCTCGGCGAGCTCGATCGCGACACGCAGCTCCATCACCTTGTTGCGGACCTTCTTGACCTCGGTCGACTGGACCTCGCCCTTGTCGTTCATGGTGGTGAAGGTGATGGTGGTCCAGCCGCGACCCTTGAAGACGTCGACCTTGAGGTCCATGGTGTTCTCCTCGTTGTTGTTCTCTCGCTTACAGGCACAACTATACTCCACTGCACATCGGTTGGCTACCCCTTTGTGCAGATTGGTCGGGGCGGGTCCCGGCGGACCCGCCCCGGTTCTACTAGTAGCTCAGGCCGACCCACAGGACCGAGGAGCAGGCGCCCCAGCCGACTCCCGGAGCACCCATCTCCTTGGCCTTGGCGGTGACCTTGGTCAGGACGTCCTTGGAGCCACGGATCTTGTAGGTCTCGATGACCGGGGTGGTCGACTCGAAGCCCTCCTTGATGGTCACCGTGCACCAGCCGTTGCGGCCGATGCGAACCTCGAAGCGGGTGTCCTTCGGGAGGGTCTTGTTCTCGTCCATGTCCTGCTCCTTCTTGTTGTTCGAGGCTCCTTGCCTCATGAGTAGAACTTTACTCCAGTCCACTGCAGCTGGCTACCTGCAATCGCAACTTTCTTCAAGATTCTTTCAGGCTCATGCCGGCTTGGATTCCAGGCATCAAACCAAGTCTACTCCATGCCGGCTTGTATGGCTACTGTCCAGGCGCAACAAAAAGCGGCCCACCCCGAAGGGCAGGCCGCAGGGCCGGTTAGACGCGGTAGCCACATCCGGCGCAGTTGAAGCCGAACCCGACAACCGGGGCGCAGTCGGCACCGCAGCCGACGCCCGGGGACCAGGGGGACACCGTAGAGGCCGCGACCGGACCGGTGCACACCAGGCGCCACGTAAGGTCGTACCAGGAGCAGCCGTAGGAGAGGACGCGACCGGAGCGCACATCGCGCTGGACCGAGGACACGATACCCACCAGGCCGCGCATACCAGACAGGGCCGTAACGGAGCGGCGCAGAGCCGGGTCGGAGGACGAGCCCGGGACGAAGACCAGCGAGTCGACGGGAAGGGCGGGGACGTAGGCGGGAAGGACGCGACCGGACATTTTTACTCCTCGTTGTTGTCGATAGTAGAACTCTACGCCAGTGCACTCCACCTGGCTACCCTCCATTCCAAACAAAAGCGGCCCGCCCCGGGAAGGGACGGGCCGCGAGGGGCGCCGGTTAGAGGCCGAGCTCCGACCGGTCGGCGGCCAGGGCGGCGTCCAGGTAGGCCGCCGTGGGCTCCGACCCGTCCATGGGCTCGCAAGCGTCCAGGACGTCGTAGGAGTCGCCCTCGGGCTTGGCCCAGAAGGAGAAGCCGCACTCCGGGACGGAGGCGTCGAACTCGACCCAGTCCCCAGCGGTCCGGCCGGTGGCCGTAACGGGGAAGCGCGGGTCGGACTCGGACTCGGCGATGACGCGGGCGATGAAGTCCATTGTGGTTCTCCCTCTTGTTGTTCGGGGCTCCTTGCCCCTTGTAGTTTAAGTATACTCCAGTTGGACACCTCTGACTACCTCCAACTGGGAATTCCACAAGATTGTTTTGGACATGCCGGCAGGCCGCGCCCCGGAGAGAGGCGCGGCCCAACGGGCGACTAGGCGCAACCGGCGCCGTGGGGGTGGGCCATACGACCGCAGTCCAGGCAGACGTGGGACAGGCAGTAGCGGTCGAAGGGCAGCGCCGAGCAGTCGGAGCACGCGGCCACACGGGCGGCCACGACGGCGAAGAGCCGGACGTAGAGGGCGGTAACGGGCACGAGCACGAGGTGGTCCTTGTTGTTGTCCATAGGTACAGTCTACCCCAACTCCAGTTGTTTGGCTACCTGCACGTGCAGAGGCGCCCACCCCTGGTGCGGGGCAGGCGCCTCGTGTCCGGACCTAGCTGTCGTACTTGTACACCAGCTGGTCCTGCGTCCGCTCGCCACGGACGTACTCGACCTGGGTCAGCAGCTCGTGCTTGGTCATGTGCTGGATGTACCAGCCGACCGACCAGTCACGCGACTCGCCAGACGGCGGCGTCCAGGCCGCGTCCGGGGCCAGCCACAGCGGACGGTGGTCCGCCAGCGCCTCGGCCAGCTGCTGCTTGGTCATCTCAGACGTCTTGGTCATGAGGTACCCCTATGTTGTTGTGTCCGGCGGTCCCTTGACTGCCTGACGTCAGTCTACCCCATGTCCATGCCGGCGACAAGCCCCTGGACAAATCTTTTTTAATCTGCTGGAGGGGGTAGTCGACACGTGTGCAGGAGGGTATAGTTCTCTTATGGACAACAACGAGAACAACAACGAGCAGGCGATCGCCGACTACAAGGCGGCCGAGGAGATGCTGGCGGCGACCTACCGGCGCCAGGCCCAGCTGGACGAGCTGGAGATCCTCTCCCGCCACCTGGCCGACCCGGACAACAACCCCCTCTAAGGGGCGGCGCGGGGGCCCGCTGGCCGGGCCCCCGGACATGCCGGCAAGATTGGTCCTGGATAGGGGTAGCCAACCGACTCCAGTCCGCGTATACTGAACTCGTAAGCAAGGCCCGAACAACACCAAGGAGCATCTCATGGACCAGTACCCCACGAACCCGGTGTTCGACCCGATCCTCCGCGCCGAGCACGACTGCCGGACGGCGCGCACGGTCTGGGACCGCGAGGGCTTCCGAGGCGACCCGGCGCGAGGCCCGGAGCGCATGGAGGCGGCGCAGGAGAAGCTGTACGCGCTGATCGATGCGCTGTCCCTTGAGGAGCTCAAGGCGTACGGCGAGTACCGCAAGATCTTCGCCAAGTAGGCGACACGAGAGAGGCCCCGGACCCGGGAAGGGTTCGGGGCCTCTCTGCGTTGGCGGGTCAGCCGCCGTAGCGCGCCCACCTGACGAGATCCTCAGCCTCCTGGCGCCCCATCACCGCCACGACCCTGTCGAACGGGGTGTCGTCTCGGTTGGCGATGCGGAGCTGCGCCGCGCGCTGGGCTCGGGGCGAGTTGTTCCTGTTGGTGCGCCTGGTGGCGACCAGGACCTGGTGGTACAGCTGGTGCGCCATGTCGCTGTACGAGCAGGGGTCCTCCGGGCACGGGCTGAGCATGTCCGGGTGCTCGGCGTCGATCAGCTCCTGGACGTCCAGGTGGTACTGCCTGAAGACGGGGTGGTTGATGCTCAGCTGTTCAAGCTTCTCCGTGGCCGACATGGGCGAGGTAGCATTCATGGTGTGGTTCCCTCCTGGTAGTCCGCGATGTCGCGGATGACGTCTGTAAGGCGTCTGAGCGGCTTATAGCGGGCTCGGGGAGCCGGGGGCGTGACGGGCGCCTCCGGCTCCTGCGGGGAGCCCTGTAGAGGGCCTCCCTGGGCTTCGCCCGGTGCGCACGGCGCAACCTCTGGACTCGGACAGTCGAAGGGGCACCATGCGCACTGGGTCATCTCAAGCCTCGTCCATGCCGGCTTGCAGCTCCTGGGTCTTCTCCCCCTCGTTGCGGATGAGCCGCTTGAGGTAGGCGTCCACGACGACCGGGTTCATCTCGATCTCCCAGTCCTCGATGCCCTCCCAGCGCATGTGGCGCTCGATCGGGCGGACGACGCCGTCCGTGCCCATCACCAGGCCACGGGTCTCACCGCCGACGATCAGGCCGACCATCATGATGGTGCCGTCGACGTCCTTGCCGTCCTTCTTGCGGCCGGTGTACACGGCCAGGACCGGGTTGAACGCCTGGATGTCTCGTTCGATGCTCACTTGTCGAGCTCCTTCATCTGCTTGTTGGTGAAGCCCTCGATCGCGTTGGCCTGGAAACGAGGGAAGTGGTTGACGATGCGGTACTTGCCACGACGGAAGGTCGGCGCCTTGAACGGAAGGCGACCCGTCTTCTGCTTGTAGATGCGCGATCGCTGCTGGCCATTGGAGAAGCGGAGGTTGCGGTCGGATCCGACTCCGTTGTCGTCGTCGATCTCGCCCGAAGTCGTGAGGACGGCTGGGAAGCCGAGAGCGTCCGTCAGCAGACCCTGGCTGTCAGCGAACTGCTGCGCAACCCAGCTCGGGATCTCGCCATTTTGCTTGGCCCACTCGATGCGTCGATATCCCTCGTCACCGGCCTCCAGAAGCTCCAGCACCTTGGCCTCGCGGTGCTCCGGCGTCTCGTAAAAGCCGGTCTTGCGGATGGCGGGGATGACTTCATTGAAGATCCACGCCCGAAAAATCTTCGCCCCCGGCTTCCTAGACGAGATCACGATCTCGTACATACCAGCCTCGTTGACGACGATCATCTCCTGAGGGCCGCCATCCGTCTGAAGGGTGGTTTTAGTAGAACCACCCCCTACGACGTTCTGACGAACGGCCTGAGCGACCTGGGTAAGTCCGATCTCGCGGCAGAGGTCGGCAGCTACAAACCAAGGGTCGCCGTCAATCTCCACGACGCGAATCTTCTCGCCAGATCCAGGAAACGTGATTGGAACAAGCTCACTCATCTTGCTAGCCTGCCTTTACAGTCGGTCCGTTGGATTCGTTGATAGAGATGCCGGTGATGACGCGCGTGAGCTCGCCGTCGACCTCTCGACGGTCGCTGCCCATCTCGCCTCCGAGGCGCGTGACGATGGGCGCGAGCTTGCGCGGGAGCCAGTTGGGGTTGCCCGCCTTCATGTCGTTGGATTCGCAGTAGTTCTTCCACATCTGCACGAGCTGCGAGTGGTGGCACCAGCTGTCCTCGTCGCCCGGCTCGCCAACGGTGCAGAACGTGCGGAGGAACTGCTCGTGCGGAGAGGCGCCTTCGCTGAGCGTGTCGATGTAGTTGAGCGCGCTGGAGGGCTGGATCAGCTTGCCGGTCTCCTCAAGATCCTGGAGGCCCTCAAGCGCCCAGTTGAACACGCCCTGCACCTCGGCAGCCACGCGCTTCTTCAGGCCCGTGTCCTCGCGACCGAGAAACGACTTCCGCATCTTGAGCATGACCATGCGGTCGTTGATGGCGTTGGAGCTGTCCATGAAGCTGGGCAGCTCGTTCGACATGATGACCGGGCGCACACCCAGCCGGACCGAGATGGGCAGCTTGTTCTTGCGGTTGACAATCACCTTGTCGTTGGCCGAGATCGACAGGAGTCGCTCGATGGCCGTCTGCATGTCCTCAGCCTTCAGGGCAGACCGCGCGTCCGAGTCGACCATCACGGACTTGCCCACGAGGTTCTGCAGGCCGAACTCGCCCGAGAGCGACTTGAGCGTGAAGGACTCGTAGTTGCGCTGTCCGATCATGGCCTCCAGCACCTCGGCGATCGTGCCCTTGCCGGATCGGGTCGGGCCGACGATAAGGAGGATCTTCTCCAGGTCGGTACGCCCAGACACCATGTATCCGAACCACTGCTGCACCAGCCGAACGCTCTCCGGGTCGCCCTCGAACACTGTGTTGAGGAACTTAAGCCAGTTGGGGCACTCGGCGTTCTCGTCGTACTCGAAGGGGAGGGACCAGGTGCTGAAGTAGCGCGGCGTGGAGGGCCTCAGAACAGCGTCAGCGACATCCAGGATGCCGTTGGCCATGGGAACATGCACGCCGGGTCGCTTAGCGTCCTGCCATGTGTTGAACTCGGGGAGCTCGGACACGGCGCTACCCGTCGCCACGGCCTCGAACAGATGGTCGATCTTGCCCGGGGTCGGAGCCCAGCGCTGAGGCTTCCACTCGCCATCAACGAGCTTGAGGACAAGCTCCTTGTCCATCCTGTTCCACAGGCGCACCTCGATGCGCTGCTTCTTGACCTCCTCCCAGTGCGTGCCGGTGAAGAGCCAGCAATCTCCATCGACGCTCATGAGGGTGTCCGAGCCGTCCTCGTGCTCGAACTCGTCGGCGATGTGTCGAGCCACCTCGCGCGGGTCGGACGCGTCCGGGGCATAGGCAGCTCCGGACTCGGTGGCCTTGGGCTTCTCGCCTGCAGGCGCACCCTTGATCTTTGACGAGTCGAACAGGTCGTATACGCGAATCCCGAGGAACTCGCAGATCTGCTTGGTGCCCTCCTTCCCGTAATTGCACTGCCCCGACTCGCACGTCATAACGACGCCCTTGTCGCCCTGCTCGAACTCGAACGAGGGGTTGTGGTCGTTGTGCTCGGGGTGCGGACAGTTGGTCTTGTAGCGCGTGGGCCCGATCTTCTCCAGAGAGAAGCCCTTGTTCTCCAGCGCCGCTACGAACCGCAGCATCCCCGGTCCCTCGGGGAGGTCACCCGAGCTCAGCTGAAGCGTCGTGGAGCGCTTGTTACCGGCCTCTCGAGGCGCGCGGGCACGAATCTCCTCCAGGGTGACCTTTCGGAGCTGCTTGGGGCTCTTACCGGCCTCCAGATGGTCGCGCATGTCCTTGCCGACGATCGCCTCGCGGAAGAACGCCTTGACGCCCACAGCCCTGAGCGCGCGCCAGCGGCGGAGAGCCGAGGCAGCGCCCGGGTAGTCCTTACGCTTGTCCTCGTCCTCGTGCTCGAACGCCTTCTTGTGGTCGGGGTCCAGGTGGTCTCGGTCAACCAGGATGTAGACCGTCCCCATGTAGCCACGGAAGTGCTCCGCCACCTCTATCGGGAACCGCGTGCCCAGGTGTGTAGTCGTGGCGTATACGTGGCCCAGGGCCCATGCCGCCTCGCAGTCGGGGCAGCCCTCGCACAGGTACAGGTGCTGAACTCGCTTGCGCTTGGCTTCCTGGACCTTGGGCAGGCCGTAGATCAGAGCCACGTGCTCGGCGTTGGTCCGGTCGTAGTGGTGGCAGTACCGGAACGTCTTATCGCCGTGGGAGTGCTTCTCGCTGGGCGGGATCTGGTACCTGAACCGGCTGAAGACGCGGACGCCATCGGCGGTGTAGTAGGGGAACTGATGGGTGACATCGCCAAAGTCCTTCTTGGCGGTGAGGCGAGTGCAGCGGCACTCATCGGAGGGCTTGGGCGGCGGAGCGTACTTCTCCCGCTGCTTGGCTGCTGCCATGTTGCGTGGGTCCTTCTGTTGGTGCGAGTGGGGCTTGTGTTGGTTGCGCTACTCCTCGTTGTCCTCGAACTCCTCTTCCTCCTCGACCTCTTCGACCTCTTCGAACTCCTCCTCGGCGTCGGACTCGGCGATCGCGTTGAAGGTGTCGTTGGTGTCGGCGTCGGTGGTCGCGAAGAGCAGCTTGGCCAGCTTCTTGCGGGCCTCGTCGGTCAGGAACGTCGAGTGGACCAGGATCGCGTTCTCGACATGTGCATCGGCGAACGCCTCGCGCCCCTGTCGCTCCATCTCCGGCTTGCGCAGGCGAACGCCCGACGCGATCAGGCTGGAAGCCGACTTGATCCGGCTGTACACATCCTCGTTGGCGGTCTTCATCGCCATGGCGGAGCCCTCCTTGTTTTGGTTGCGAACGGGTTGGGCCCGTTCAAGCTTACGGTCAACCTTACCTCAAACGGGCGCGGTCCGAAAGCGTGGGTCGAAATGGGTGTCTGGAGGGGGCCGAATGGACTGGAGAATGGGTGTTTTCTTGTGAACGGCTTTAGGTCGTTATGTGGAGATGTGGCCGTTTAGGGGCTTCAACCGGATGAGCGGAACCGTATGCGCGCCGTATGTGTTTCCGCAGGTAGGAGGCTGTTTTAGGGGTGTTTCCGCCGTATGAGCGCGTATCTCACCGGGGCCTAGGGGC
>Ga0247821_10002352_pt1 | contig 10369 bp, 12 predicted proteins | sample 13C_Glycerol_Day_FD_192481 | JGI IMG/M metagenome (GOLD analysis project Ga0247821, IMG submission 192481) | Soil microbial communities from agricultural site in Penn Yan, New York, United States - 13C_Glycerol_Day14 | ecosystem: Environmental > Terrestrial > Soil > Agricultural land | place... | reverse complement strand
ACTGCGCCCCCTCGAAGAGCGGGATCAGCGGGTCGGCCGTCAGGCTCTGCAGCAGGTAGTCGCGCAGGCCGCCCTTGTAGGCCCAGGTCTGCGTCTCACCGGACTTCTCCAGCGTGAACGTCACCGAGACGCCCGGCATCAGCACCGCCTTGCTGCGCAGCAGGTGCAGCAGCTCCGGCCGCGGCAGCTCGGCACTCTCGAAGTAGCGCGCCTCCGGCCACACGCGCACCGTCGTGCCCTGCTTGCGATCGGAGCCACCGGCCTTGCGCAGTGCAAGCTTCTCGATCACGTCCCCATGCGAGAACGCCACCGTCGCCACCTGCCCGTCGCGGACCACCGTCACCTGCAGTCGCCTGGCGAGCGCGTTGGTCACGCTCACGCCCACGCCGTGCAGGCCGCCCGAGAAGCTGTAGGCGCCGCCCGAGCCCTTGTCGAACTTGCCGCCCGCATGCAGCCGCGTGAACACGATCTCCACCACCGGCACCTTTTCTTCCGGGTGCAGGCCGAAGGGGATGCCGCGGCCGTCGTCCTCCACGCTCACGGAGCCGTCGGTGTGCAGCGTGACGGCGATGCGCTTGCCGAACCCGGCGAGCGCCTCGTCGGCGGCGTTGTCGATCACCTCCTGGACCACGTGCAGGGGGTTGTCGGTGCGCGTGTACATGCCCGGCCGCTGCTTCACGGGCTCGAGCCCCTTGAGCACGCGGATCGAGGCTTCCTCGTAGCTGCCTTGTCTTGCCATGGGGGCATTGTAGGAACCCGGCCCCGGCAAGGGCTCTTGGCTTGGGCTAGATTGGCGCGATGACCGCCGCTCCCGCCGCACCCCGCCTCTCCATGACCCAGGTGCTGGTGTGCGGCGCAGCCATCGTCACGATGTCGATGGGCATCCGCCACGGCTTCGGGCTGTGGCTGGCGCCCATCACCACCGACCGGGGCTGGACGCGCGAGACCTTCGCCTTCGCGCTTGCGGTGCAGAACCTCGCGTGGGGCATGTCCGGCCCCGTCGCCGGGATGCTGGCCGACCGCTTCGGCGCGTTCCGCGTGCTGATCGCAGGCAGCGCGCTCTACGCCGCGGGCCTCGCCGGCATGGCGGTCTCCACGTCCGGCCTCGGGTTCACCGGCAGCACGGGCCTGCTGATCGGCATGGCGCAGGCCGGCACCACCTACGCCGTGGTCTACGGCGTGATCGCGCGCAACGTGGCGCCCGAGAAGCGCTCCTGGGCGATGGGCGTCGCGGCCGCCGCGGGCTCGTTCGGCCAGTTCCTCATGGTGCCCGTGGAGAACTGGCTGATCGGCGGCTTCGGCTGGCAGAACGCGCTCTTCGTCCTCGCCTGCGCGGCGCTGGCCATCGTGCCGCTCGCGTTCGGCCTGCACGAGCCCCCGAGGGCGGAGGGCCCCGCGCACCGCCAGACCATCGGCGCTGCGCTGCACGAGGCCTTGGGCTACCGCAGCTTCCAGCTCCTGATGGCGGGCTACTTCGTGTGCGGCTTCCAGGTCGTCTTCATCGGCGTGCACCTGCCCAGCTACCTGAAGGACCACGGCCTGTCGCCCAGCGTCGCCACCACCGCACTGGCGCTCATCGGGCTGTTCAATGTCCTCGGCACCTATGCCGCCGGCACGCTCGGCCAGCGCCTGGCCAAGCGCCACATCCTGGCCGCGATCTATCTCCTTCGCTCGCTGGCCATCGTCGTCTTCCTGATGGTGCCCCTCACGCCCTCAAGCGTGTATGTGTTCTCGTCGGTCATGGGCGTGCTCTGGCTGTCCACGGTGCCCCCCACCAACGCCGTCGTGGCGCAGATCTTCGGCGTGCAGTACATGTCGATGCTCGCGGGCTTCGTTTTCCTCAGCCACCAGATCGGCTCCTTCCTCGGCGTGTGGCTGGGCGGCCGGCTCTACGACACCACCGGCAGCTACGACGTCGTCTGGTGGCTCGCGGTGGCGCTCGGCGTGTTCGCCGCGCTCGTCAACCTGCCGGTGCGGGAAACCGCCATCGCGCGCCCCCAACCCACGCCCGCATGATGAAAACCCGCCGTGCGTTGCTGGGCTGGGCGGCCGCGGCGGTCGTGCTCGGCGTCACGTTCGCGGCCTACCTGAACCCGCACCTCGCGGTCACGCTGGCCAACCAGCTCTGGAGCTGCTTTTGAGCCTGGCCCCCTCGGCCTGGGTGCGGCGCTGGTCGCACCTGGTGCCGCCGGGCGCGACCGTGCTCGACGTGGCCTGCGGCGACGGCCGGCACGTGCGCTGGTTCCAGGAGCGCGGCTGCCGCGTCACCGGCGTCGACCGTGACGCCGCGGCCGTCGAGCCGCTGCGCGACATCGCCGAGATCGTCGTCGCGGACATCGAGGACGGCCCCTGGCCGCTGCCCGGCCGCCAGTTCGATGCGGTGGTCGTCACGAACTACCTCTGGCGCTCCCTGCTGCCCACGCTCGTCGCCTCCGTGGCTGCGGGCGGCGTGCTCCTGTACGAGACGTTTGCACGCGGCAACGAGGCCTTCGGCAGGCCCTCCAATCCCGACTTCCTGCTGCGCCCGGGCGAGCTGCTCGACGCCGCGGCGGGCCTTGTCGTCGTGGCCTACGAATCCGGGCTGGCCGACGCGCCGGCGCGCATGGTGCAGCGCATCGCCGCAGCCCGTGCACCGGGCGCCTCCCCTGCGCGTTTTCCCCTGGAGCCCGGCAGCTAGAATCCCCGGATGACCGGGGACAGACCCATATGAGACCCATTGTTGGCAGCATCGTCGCGCTCGTCACGCCGATGCACGATGACGGCAGCGTCGACCACGACGCGCTGCGCCGCCTGATCGACTGGCATATCGCCGAAGGCACCGACTGCATCGGCGTCGTCGGCACCACCGGCGAGTCGCCCACCGTCACGGTGGAAGAGCATCGCGAGGTGATCCGTGTCGCCGTGGAGCATGCCGCCGGCCGCGTGCCGATCATGGCTGGCGCGGGCGGCAATTCCACGCAGGAGGCGATCGAGCTCACGCGCTACGCGCGCGACGTCGGCGCCGACTGCACGCTGCAGGTCGTGCCCTACTACAACAAGCCCACGCAAGAGGGCATCTACCGCCACTTCAAGGCCATTGCCGAAGCGGTGGACCTGCCCGTCGTGCTCTACAACGTACCTGGCCGCACCGTGGCGGACATGCAGCACGACACCGTGCTGCGCCTGGCGCAGGTGCCCGGGATCGTCGGCATCAAGGAAGCCACCGGCAACATCGACCGCGCCGCCTGGCTCATCAAGCAGGCGCCCAAGGGCTTCGCCATCTACTCCGGCGACGACCCCACCGCCACCGCGCTGATGCTCCTGGGCGGCCAGGGCAACGTCAGCGTCACGGCCAACGTCACCCCGCGCGCCATGCACGAGCTGTGCATGGCCGCCATCGCCGGAGACGCCAAACGGTCGGCGGAGCTGCACATGAAGCTGCTGCCGCTGCACCGCCTGCTCTTCGTCGAGCCCAATCCGATCCCCGTCAAATGGGCCCTTGCGCGCATGGGCCGCTGCGGCGGCACGCTGCGGCTGCCCCTCACGCCGATGTCCGACGCGCTGCACAGTGCGCTCGAACAGGCGCTGCGCGACGCCGGCGCGCTTTGATTCTTCCTTCGACCGATTCCGATGAGGCGGCTGCGCGCCCGCCTGGAGAGATGTACAACGTGAACCGCATTCCGACCCTCACCACCGTCCTCGCACTGGCTTGCGCGCTCGCGGCCTGCTCGAGCTCGGAGGGCCTGCTGTCCGGCGACAAGGTCGACTACCGCAGCCAGGCCAACAAGACCGCGCCGCTCGAAGTCCCGCCCGACCTCTCGCAGCTCACGCGCGACTCCCGCTATCAGCCGCAAGGCGGTACCGTGAGCGCGAGCGCCCTGCAGAACCCGCCACCCCCGACGGCAGCAGCCAGCGCCGTTCCCACGGTGGCGCCGCTGTCGGTGGGCGACCTGCGCATCGAGCGCTCCGGCGACGAGCGCTGGCTCGTCACGCCGATGTCGCCCGAGCAGCTGTGGCCACAGCTGAAAGCCTTCTGGACGGAGCGCGGCTTCAACATCGTGGTCGAGAACGCCCAGGCCGGCGTGATGGAGACCGACTGGGCCGAAAATCGCGCCAAGCTGCCGCAGGACATCCTGCGCACCACGCTCGGCCGCCTCGTCGATACGCTCTACTCCACCGGCGAGCGCGACAAGTTCCGCATGCGCGTGGAGCGCACGGCCACCGGCAGCGAGATCTACATCAGCCACCGCGGCCTGCAGGAGGTCTACGTTTCGGTCCAGCAAGACCAGACCATGTGGACGAACCGCCCCACCGACCGGCAGCTCGAGGCCCAGTTCCTGTCGATGCTCATGGTGAAGCTCGGCGCGAAGCCCGAGGAGGCGAGCCGCGTCGTCGCCGCGGCGCCGCCGGCGGCCCCGGCCCGCGCGCGCCTGATCATCGGACAGCCCGCCGCGTTGCGCGTGGACGAGTCGTTCGAGCGCGCCTGGCGCCGCGTGGGCCAGGCGCTCGATCGCAGCGGCTTCACGGTGGAAGACCGCGACCGCAGCGCCGGCACCTACTTCGTTCGCTATCTCTCTTCCGACAAATCACCCAAGGAAGACCGCAACTTCTTCAGCCGCCTCTTCAGCAAGGACGACGCCGCCGGCACCGGCGTCGCCAACCGGTATCGCATCGCGCTGAAGGGCGAAGGCGAAGCCACCACGGTGTCCGTGCTCGACGCCCAGGGCGCACCGGAGCGCACCGAAGTCGGCCAGCGCATCGTCGCGCTGCTGGTCGAAGACTTGAAGTGATCCACGCCACGTCGGGGCTTGAGTCATGCGTTTCTGCAGCCTGGGCAGCGGGAGCTCCGGCAACGCGACGCTGATCGAGGCGAGCGACGGCATCCGCACGACGCGGCTGCTCGTCGACTGCGGGTTCACGCTGCGCGAGCTCAAGAAGCGGCTGGCCCTGCACGGCCTGGCGCCGGAACACCTCGACGCGGTGTTCGTCACGCACGAGCACAACGATCACGTCGGCTGCGCCTTCGCGCTGCTGCGCCGCCATGGCACGCCCGTATGGGCCAGCGAGGGCACATGGCGCGCCGCGTGCGGGCGCGCCGCCCTCCCGCCCGGCACGCAGATCGCCCGCGACGCCGAGGCCATCGTCGTCGCCGGCTTGGAGATCACGCCGTTTGCCGTGCCGCACGACGCGGCCGAGCCGCTGCAGCTCACGGTGACCGACGGGCGCTCGCGGCTGGGCGTGCTGACCGACCTCGGCCATGGGCCGCCCACGGTGGTCGCGCACCTGGCAGCCTGCGACGCATTGCTCCTGGAGTGCAACCACGACGCGCAGATGCTGGCCGACGGACCGTATCCGCACCGGTTGAAGCACCGCATCGCCGGCGCGCAGGGTCACCTGGCCAACCACCAGGCGGCTGCCATCCTGCGGCAGTGCGCCCATGCCGGGCTGCGCCACGTGGTGGCCGCCCACCTGAGCCGCACGAACAACCGGCCCGACCTCGCCGCGGCGACCATCGCCGACGTGCTGGGCGCGGTCGCGCGCGATGTCGTGGTGGCCGACGCATTCGCCGGCAGCCCCTGGCTGGACGTACGCTAGCAGTCTGCGCGGCAGGGCTCGGATCCAGCCAGATCTCGTAGGGAGCGGGTTCGCCCGTTAGAGAATGCCGCACCAAAGGAAGAAGCCGCCCGGAGGCGGCTTCTCTTCTTATTGTTGTTGTCAGCAGTCGATCACTGGCTGGCGGCCGAGGCGGCGGGCGTGGCCATCGGAGCCGACGCGGCTTCGGTGGTGGCCGGAGCCGGGGTGGCGGCCGGGGTCGGCGTGGACGCCGGCGCATCGGCCTTCTTGCCGCAGGCGGCCAGCGCCACGGCAGCAACCAGGGTAGCCAACAGGAGCGACTTGTTCATGTTTGTCCTCAGTGAATGGTGTTCGAGCTGAAAAGCCGCAGGAGGGCTCCTCCTGCGTCCAGCCGCTGATTATAGGAGCGCCTAGGGTAGATCCCTACAGACCCAGGGTCGTCGGCCCGAACGAGGTCTCCGACCGTTGCGAAAGCGCATCGATCACCTCGCGCCAGGTGCCCCACGTGGTGTCGTCGCGGAACCACCGGCCGCGCCAATACCTCCGGTCGAGCAGCTGCACGCCGAGCCCGCCGCCCGCGAGCAGCAGCGTGGGCACCTCCGAGGCGTCGACCTCGTCGAGCGCCCGGCACTCCAGCGCATGCGACCACACACGGCGCCACTGCGCAAAGCGCGGCCGGTGCAGGGGCAGGTGGTCGAACGAATGCGCGAGCATCACCGCGCGCCGCCGCGGCAGGCGCGCCCAGGCGGCGAGGGCGTCGAGCAGCCCCGGGTCGTCGAGCGGCCAGGAGTCGAAATCGGGATCCACCAGCCAGAGCTCGCGCGTGCCGTCCCCGGCGGCCTGCTGGAGCACGTAGCGCAGGACCAGCGCGAACTCGGCGCGGGTCGTGATCCGGGTCTGCGGCATGTCCATGGGTCGATCCTCCGTCTTCTGGTCACAGCGCCTGCAGCCAGCCCGCCTGCGCCCACTCCTCCACCAGCGCGCGCGCCGGCGCGGACAGCCGCGCCAGCGCCGGCGCCTCCAGCCGGCGCTCGTCGGCCAGCGTTCGCATCAGCGACGCGTCGCGCCCACCGGCGCGAAACGCCTCGCCGTTGACGAACACATGGACCGCGTCATACATCATCCTCGTGCGGCGGTCCAGCGCCACGCCGCGCGACGGCTCCAGCGGCGCGCCCGCCTCGAACCAGACGCGCGGCTTCGGCTCGGTGAGCGCCTCGCCGAGCGCACGCTCGAGCCGCTGCGGCGCGGCCAGCGCGCGGCGGACGGCGCTGGCGGCGAACGCGCGCAGCGCCGGCGGCACTTCGGCCGGACGCGCGGCAGCGGGCTGGCGCGCGTCCCGGTAGCGCGCGGCATCCGCGTCGTCGAGGGCCTCGGCGGCGCGCTGCAGCACGTCGCGCGCGAGCTCCACGGCCGTCGGCGCCCGAAAGCCGATGGAACAGGTCATGCACTCGCCCACCGCGGTGCCGTCGTGCCCCCACCCGGGCGGCAGGTAGAGCATGTCGCCGGGCTCGAGCAGCCAGTCGCGGGTGGCGTCGAAGCGCGCCAGGATCTTGAGCGGCAGGCCCGGGACGAACGCCGCATCGGCGGCCGGGCCGATGCGCCAGCGCCGCCGCCCGTGCACCTGCAGCAGGAAGACGTCGTACGAGTCGACGTGCGGCCCGACGCCACCGCCATCGGTTGCGTAGGACACCATCAGGTCGTCGAGCCGTGCGTCCGGCACGAAGCGGAACCGGCGCAGCAGCTCGTGGGCTGCCGGCACGTGCAGGTCGACGCCCTGCACCAGCAACGTCCACGCCGGCCGGGCCAGCGGGGGCAGCGCGCGCCGCGGCAACGGCCCGTGGCGCACCGACCAGCGCGCGTCGTCGCGCACCACGAGGCGCGACTCGACATCGTCGCTCGCCGCGAGCCCGAACAGCGCGGCCCGGCCAAGCGGCGGCCGACCGGCGGCGACGGCACCGCGCACGAGCAGCGGCTGCTTCTGCCAGTGCCGGCGCATGAACGTGGCGGGCGTCAGGCCGCCCAGCAGCGCGAGGGGTTCATCGACGTCCATGGGGTCATTGTCCATGGGCCTGTGCGATCATCTTTCGGATGCAGATCACCGCTCCTTGCGTCGTCACGCTCACCTGGAAGCTCTCCGATGCCCAGGGGCTGGCGATCGACGAGCTCAGCGAGCCCGTCGAGTTCTTCTATGGCGGCGACGATCTCCTGCCCAAGGTCGAGGAGGCGCTCGAAGGCCACCACGTCGGCCACCATGCGGTGCTGCACCTGGAGCCCGAGCACGCGTTCGGCGACTACGACGCCGAGCTCGTGTGCTTCGAGCAGCGCAGCCTCTTTCCGGAGCTGGTCGAGCCCGGCATGCAGTTCGAGGGCCTGCCGCCGGGCAGCGTCACCCAGGGCATGCCGAGCGACGCCATCTACACCGTGACGGAGGTCTATGCGACCCACGTGGTGCTCGATGCCAACCATCCGCTGGCCGGCATCGCGCTGAACATCGACCTCACGGTGCGCGACGTGCGCGAGGCCACGGCCGAGGAGATCGAGGCGCGCACCGTGGCCGGCATCCAGATGGCCGTTGCCGACATGCCGCCACCCGGCCGCCCGCTGCACTGATGAAAATCGCGGTCGTGGGCGCCGGCGCGATCGGCGGGCTGATCGGATGGCGGCTCGCCGATGCCGGCCATGATGTCGCGATGCTCGCGCGCGACACCACGCTCGTCGCGCTGCGCGAGCAGGGGCTGCGCCTCCAGCACGACGGCACCACCGATGCCCTGCCCGTGCGCGCCGCACAGCACGCGCACGAGGTCGGCGAGCACGACGTGGTGGTGGTCGCCGTGAAGGCGCAGGTGCTCCCCGGGCTGGCGCCGTCGCTGGCGCCCTTGGTCGGGCCGCACACGATGATCCTGGGCGCGATGAACGGCGTGCCCTGGTGGTTCTTCGACCGCTTCGGCGGCCCCTGCGCGGGCCTGTCGCTCGAGAGCGTCGACCCGCGCGGCCGGGTGGCGCACGTGCTGCGCCCGGCGCAGGTGATCGGGTGCGTGGTGCACCTGTCCGCCGTGTCGCCGAGGCCGGGGGTTGTGCAGGCGCGCACGGGCAACCGGCTGATCGTCGGCGACCCGGCCGGCGGCGCCACGCCGCGCGCCGCCGCCATGGCCGAGCTGCTCGCCGGAGCGCGCTTCGACGTCGAGGTGTCCGACCGCATCCAGCGCGACGTGTGGTTCAAGCTCTGGGGCAACATGACGATGAATCCGCTGTCCGCGATCACCGGCGCCACGAGCGACCGCATCCTCGACGACGACCTCGTGCGCGCCTTCGCCTCGCGCTGCATGCTCGAGGCGCAGGCCGTGGGCGAGCGCATCGGCCTGGCCGTCCCGAGCACGCCCGAAGAGCGCCATGCGGTCACGCGCCAGCTCGGCGCGATGCGCACGTCGATGCTGCAGGACGTCGACGCCGGCAAGCCGGTGGAGCTCGACGCCCTCGTTGCCGCCGTGCGCGAGATCGCGCAGCACCTGGGCCTGCAGACGCCCTCGATCGACGCCCTGCTCGGGCTGGCGAGGCTGCACGCCCGCGTGCGCGGCCTGTACCCGGCCTAGCCGGCCGGCTTGGCCGATGTCGTCCGCCGCGCTGCCGCCGCGCCACTTCCTGCTGGCGCTGGCGGTCGTCGCCGTGTGGGGAACGAACTTCGTCATCATCAAGGTGGCGCTCGAGCACCTGCCGCCGCTGCTGTTCGCCGCACTGCGGTTCGCCCTCGCCGTGCTGCCGGCCATCCTTTTCCTGCCGCGCCCGGCCGCGAGTTGGCCCAACCTGGCCGCCTACGGCGTGCTGATCGGCGTCGGGCAGTTCGGCCTGCTGTACCTGGCGATGCGCTCGAGCATCTCGCCCGGGCTGGCGTCGCTCGTGATCCAGACGCAGGTTTTCTTCACGATCGGCCTGTCGATGCTGCTCACGCAGGAGCGGCTGCGGCCGGTGCAGTGGGTGGCGCTCGGCCTGGCGGTGGCCGGCATCGCGGTCATCGCGCTGAACACCGGCGGCAGCACGACCCTGGGCGGGCTGGCCGTCACGCTGGTCGCCGCGGCGAGCTGGGCCGCCGCCAACACCGTCAGCCGGCGCGCCGGGCGCGTCGATGCGCTGGCCTACGTGGTCTGGTCCAGCGTATTCGCGGTGCCGCCGCTGCTGGCGCTGTCGTGGCTCGTGGAAGGCGGGGAGGCCATCGTCGCGGGCCTGCGCAGCGCGGACGCCGCCACGTGGGCCGCCGTGGTGTGGCAGTCGGCCGGCAACACGCTGTTCGGCTTTGCGGCCTGGGGTTGGCTGCTGGCGCGCCACCCGGCCGCGACGGTGTCGCCGATGGCGCTGCTCGTGCCGGTGTTCGGCATCGCGACCGCCGCCTGGTGGATGGGCGAGCCGTTGCCGGCATGGAAGCTTGTCGCCGCCGCGCTCGTCATCGGCGGGTTGGCGCTGAATCTGTTGCGAAAGCACGCAACGACACGCTAGTGCCGTCAGAGGCGATTTCGCGCTTCGCAGCAGGGCACGGGATTTCGGGGGGAGTCACTTCGTCGAGGGTCGGCTAAAGACACTGGCCTCTCGATCGTCTCTCCTGCAAGGAATCACACATGGGAAACCGCCTCTGCCAGTTCAACTGCTTCAGGCCCGGCAACGGCGCGGGCGTCGATGACGACACCCTCGACAACACGGGCGGTGCCGTCCCCAAGACGACTGGAAATCAACTGCCGTCGCGCACGTCGACCAACGACAACGCGGGCCCGCGCAGTGCCGTGCCACCGCACAAGAAGGAAAGCGACACCTTCAGCGTCCACTCGGT
>Ga0247821_10002348_pt1 | contig 10386 bp, 11 predicted proteins | sample 13C_Glycerol_Day_FD_192481 | JGI IMG/M metagenome (GOLD analysis project Ga0247821, IMG submission 192481) | Soil microbial communities from agricultural site in Penn Yan, New York, United States - 13C_Glycerol_Day14 | ecosystem: Environmental > Terrestrial > Soil > Agricultural land | place... | reverse complement strand
CTCGAACAGCGTGTCCCGGCGGACGCCGCGGCGTTCAGCCACCGGGACACGCTGTTCGAGTTCGTCACCGCGACGCGCTGGGAGGACCCGGCCGAGGACGCGGAGCGGATCGCCCGGCTGCGCGGGTACGCCGCGACGCTGGCGCCGTACGCGAGCGGGGCCTACGTGAACACGCTGAACGAGGACCCGATCCAGCGCGCGTTCCCGCCCGCGACGCTGCGCCGGCTGGTCGCGCTGAAGACGGCGTACGACCCGGCCAACGTGTTCCACCTGAACCAGAACATCCGCCCCGGCGAGCCGACCGCCGAGTCCGCCGCCTGACTGGTACCCCTGGAGGATGGACTTCGAGGCGGTCTTCGCCGACGTCGCCCGGGTGATCGAGGGCGCCGGCGTGGTGATCATGGCCGTCGGGCTCGCCGTCGTGCTGATCCGCTACGCGTACGACGTCGTCCGCAAGGGCTCCGGCAGCTACCAGCAGCTGCGGGTGAGTCTCGGGCGGGTCATCCTGCTCGGGCTGGAGATCCTGATCATCGGCGACATCATCCGGACGATCATCGTCGACACGTCGCTGGAGAGCGCGCTCGTGCTGGGACTGATCGTGGTGATCCGGATCGTGCTCAGCTTCGCGCTCGAGGTGGAGATCTCCGGAACCTGGCCGTGGCGGGCCCGCCAACCCGAACGCGGCATGATGGACACGTGACCAGCCAACACCTTCCCCGCCCCACCACCCCGGTCGAACTCACCCCGGAACTGGCGGCGACGATCGACGAAGCGTTCGCGCGGCGGGACCGGGCCAACATGGGGCCGACGATCGCCTTCTTCGAGAAGCTGCTGACCGAGCACCCGGACAACCCGTACGTGCTCTACGAGGTCGGCGGGTCGTACGACACCGCCGGCGACGAGGAGCAGGCCGTCGGGTACTACGAGCGCGCGCTGCCCGGGCTGACCGGGGAGACCCGCCGCAAGTGCCTCCTGCAGTACGGCAGCACGCTGCGCAACCTCGACCGCTTCGACGAGTCGCTCGCGGTCTTCAAGGACGCCTGCGCGGAGTTCCCGGAATCGGACTCGCTCCGGGTCTTCAAGGCGCTGACCCTGCAGGCCGCCGGACATCAGGACAAGGCGCTCGCGACGCTGCTGCTGGTGATCGCGGACAAGGTCGACTCCGCCGAGATCAAGCGCTACGAAGCCGCCATCCGCGGCAACGCCGACTACCTGGCCGGACTGGGTTAGGACTTGCGCGCGACGCCGCCGTAGATGGCGTCGCGGATACCCGGCTGCGGGTCCTCCTCGACGCGGCCGCCGGGGACGTGCCAGTCGGCCAGCCGGACGACCCCGGGCTCGAGGATCTCCAGCCCGTGGAACAGCGACGAGATCTGCCCGACCGATCGGAACGCCAGCGTCGGGAACGCGTCCTTGACCTTCGCGAGGAGCTCGGTCACGAGTTGGTCGACCGGGCCGCCGTCGCCCGGGTTGCACGCGTGGGTGATCGCCAGGTAGGAGCCCGGCGGCAGCGCGTCGACGTACTGCCCGGCGATCGCCAGGGTCTGCTCGTAGTCGTGGATGTGGTGCAGCATCAGCGCCATCACCAGCGCGACCGGTTGCCCGTCGGCCAGCAGGCCCGCGACGGCCGGATCCGCCAGCACCTCGTCGGGCCGGGTGAGATCCGCCGCGGTGAACTGGGTCCGGTCGTTGTCGAGCAGCAGCGCCCGGCCGTGCGCGACCACGGACGGGTCGTTGTCGATGTACACCACCGAGGCGTCCGGGCTGACCTTCTGCGCGATCTGGTGGGTGTTCTCCGCGGTCGGCAGGCCGGAGCCCGCGTCGATGAAGCGCAGCACCCCGGCCTCGTCGGCCAGCCAGGTGATCACCTGGCTGAGCCAGCGCCGGTTCGCCCGCGCCCAGACCGGTGTCTCCGGCGCGATCTCCATGATCTGCCGGTACAGCTCGCGATCGGACTCGTAGTTGTCCTTGCCGCCGAGGGCGTAGTCGTACACGCGGGCGACGCTCGGACGCGTGGTGTCGATACCGGGTGCGACCAGCCCGCCGTCGTACCTCGGCTGATCCGTCACACTGTCTCCTCGCGTCGGCGGTTCACTTCGAGGGTAACGCACGGAGAGTCAACGTTTCACCACGACGAGTTCGAACTGTGTTAAAACTCAACGCGCACAGGGGTTTTCAGCACGCGCAGGCGACGCCGCGCGGTGCGGTCAGCGGGTCGGCCGGCCGCCGTTCGATGCCGTCCGCGGTCTCCACCGGCAGCCCTTCACGGACCCAGTACTCGAAGCCGCCGATCATCTCCTTCACCGAGTACCCGAGCTTCGCGAACTCCAGCGCCGCGCGCGTCGCGCCGTTGCACCCCGGTCCCCAGCAATAGGTCACGACCGGGACGCCGTCCGGTACGACGGCCGTTGCCCGCGCCGCGATCTCCCGCGTCGGCAGGTGGACGGCGCCCGGCACATGCCCCTGGTCCCAGCTCTCCTGGCTGCGACTGTCGATCAGCACCCACCCGGTCACGCCGGCGCCGATGTCGGAGGCGACATCGGACACGTCTGTCTCGTACGCCAGCCGTTCCGCGAAGTGGGCGACGGCGGCCTGGTCGATCTGCTTGGTCATGGAGCAAGCGTCGGCGACCGGGCGACGCGACGACAGTGGCAGAAATGTCCTAGTACATCAAGATTCAGCCACGGCGGATCTTGGATCGCGCCCGGGCCACCTTGATCGCCTGCTTCAGCGTCTCCACGTCGTACGCCCCGTAGTGCCGCTGACCGTTGACGAAGAACGTCGGCGTCCCGGAGACCCCGCTCGTGTCCGCCGACTCGACGTCCTGCGCGACCCGCGCCGCGGCGACATGCCGCTTCACGTCGTCGTGCAACCGATCGGTGTCCAGACCGAGCTGTTCCGCGTACCCGATCAGGTCCTTGGGCTGGAGGTTCTCCTGGTTCGCGAGCAGCAGGTCGTGCATCTCCCAGAACGCGCCCTGCGCACCCGCCGCCTCCGCCACCTCCGCCGCGATCTGCGCCCGCGGGTGGACGTCGGACAGCGGCAGGTGCCGCCACACGTACCGCAGGTCGTCGTCGTGCAGGAGGTCGCGGACGACGGGCTCGGCCATCCCGCAGTACGGGCACTCGAAGTCGCCGTACTCGACCAGCGTGACCGATGCATTCTCCGGGCCGCGGATGTGGTCCCGGTCCGGATCCACCGGGTCGGTGAGGTCCACCAACTGCTCCGCGTCGCCGAGCAGCGCCAGCGCCTTCTTCGGCGGCGACAGCAGCTTGGCCGCGCGGAACACCGACCAGGTCAGCGCCGACGCGACGATCACCGCGCAGAGCAGACCGACCTTCGCCTCGGCCAGCTGCGGCCCGTCGAACGCGATCGTCGCGATCAGCAGGGACACCGTGAAGCCGATGCCGGCGATCGTCCCGCTGCCGGCGACCGCGGCCCAGCCGACGCCCGGCCGGATCCGCCCGCTGCTCAGCCGCTCGACCAGCCAGGACACCGTCGTCACCGCGAGCGGCTTGCCGACGACGTACCCGATCAGGATGCCGAGCGTGATCGGCGACGTGAACGCCCGGCCGAGGAAGGCCATGTCGATCGTCACGCCGGCGTTCGCGAGGCCGAACAGCGGGACGATCAGGTAGCTGGTCCACGGGTGGTACAGGTATTGCAAGCGCTCGTTCGGCGAGATCGTCGTGGTCAGGCCGACGGTCGCGGACCGCGCCAGCTCCGGGGTGGGCTGCTCGCGGAACAGCCGGAACAGGCCGGTCGCCTCCTCCAGCTCCTCCCGGCCGGGCGAGTACGCCGGCGCCGTCAGCCCGATCGCCAGGCCGGCGACCACCGGATCCACGCCGCTGCGCAGCAGCGCGGCCCACATCAGCACGCCGAGGATCACGTAGATCCACGCCTTGCGGACGCGCAGCAGCGACAGCGCCAGCACGACCGCGAACGCGACGATCGCCGCGGTCAGCGGCATCAGCTTGATGTCCTCGCTGTAGACGACCGCGATCACCACGAGCGCGAGCAGGTCGTCGACGACGAACACCGTGAGCAGGAAGACCCGCACCCGGTCCGGCACACCGCGGCCGACCAACGCGAGCAGACCGAGCGCGAGCGCGGTGTCGGTCGACATCGCGACACCCCAGCCGTGCGACCCCGGACCGCCGGCGTTGAAGGCCACGTAGATCAGCACCGGCACGATCATCCCGGTGACGCCGGCGAGCATCGGCAGCACGAACCGGCTGCGTTCGCGCAGGTCCCCGAGGTCGAACTCGCGCCGCGCCTCCAGCCCCACCACGAGGAAGAACAGCGTCATCAGCCCGCTGTTGATCCACTCCTGCAGATCCAGCCGCAGCACGGCGTGCCCGAGCCCGATCGACAGATCGGTCCGCCAGACCTCGTCGTACGTCTCCGGCGACACGTTCGCCCACAGCAACGCCACCACGATCGCGGCCGCGAGCACCCCGGAGCTCCCCGCTTCGGTCCGCAGGAACGCCCGCATCGGCGCCGCGAACCCCCGCCGCCAGACGGTCCGCCCACTCAACAGACCAGACAAGTCCGCCATGGCGGACACTGTAAACCGCCCCCGCTCCGGGCACCCGCGGCGTCCGGATTTCCGACGTTCGACGGATGGCTAACGGTTCGGGGGGCTTGGGCTGCATTATTGCCTTGCCCTGCCGCACGACATGCCCTGGAGACCCCAGTGACCGAACCCGAGACCGTCAACTCCGCGGACACCTTCGCCCGGCTCGCGATCGAGCTGCACGACGCGCCAGGCGTCGAGGAGACGATCGAGGCCGTCGTGCAATTCGCCGTGCAGGCGTTGAGTTGCACGTACGCCGGCGTGGTGCTGCACACCCGTGGTTCGCAGGCCGAGATCGCGGCCGTCACGGACCCGGTCGTGACCGAGGTGTACGGGCTGCAGATCACCGCGGACGACGGCCCGCTGGTCACCGCGCTGCGTGACCGCCACACGGTCGCGATCCAGGACACGACCGCCGACGACCGCTGGCCCGAGCTGGGCAGCAGCATCGCGGCGCTCGGGATCCGCGGCGTGCTCGACGTACCGCTGGCGACCGGTGACGAACCGCGGCGGACCGTCGGCGTGCTCAGTCTGTTCAGCGCGGAGCCGGCGGCGTTCACCGCCGACGACGAGGCGATCGCGCACATCCTCGCCCGGCACGCGACGGTGGCGGTGGCCTCCGCGCGGCACGAGGAGACGATGGCGCAGGCGGTCGACGCGCGGAAGCTCGTGGGCCAGGCGATGGGCATCCTGATGGAGCGCTTCGACGTGGACGGCGACCGGGCGTTCGCGATCCTCAAGCGGTACTCCCAGGACACCAACACCAAACTGCGCGACGTCGCGCAGCAGCTGATCGATACGCGCAAACTCCCGCAGTGACGACAATCTGACACCGTTGTCCGGCCGCCATCTCCGGCGATCCGTTGCATACTGCCAGATGAGCCCGACGCCGGGACTTGTGCGGCCAGTACCGCGGACCGGGTCACGTCCCGGCGTCCCACCTTCTAAGCTGACGCAATGGGTGAGTGGCAGCCGTTGGCAGGGCCATCGAGGCAGGTCGCTTTGGAGATCCTGCTGGACGGTCCGTTGTCGCGGGCCGAACTGTCACGCCGCGTCGGCCTGTCCCCCGGCAGCCTGACCCGGTTGACGAAACCGATGGTCGAGTCGGGGCTGCTGGTCGAGGTCGAGGCCGGTCCCACCGACGCCCGGGTCGGCCGCCCGTCGCAGCCGCTCGACCTGGACGCGAACGCCCATCACTTCGTCGGCATCAAGCTCACCGGCGACTCCGCGATCGGCGTCCTCACGACGCTCCGCGCGGACGTGCTGGCCAGCGTCGAGCGCCCGATCCCCGACCCGACGCCGTCCGCGGTCGCCGACCTGGTGCTCGACATCACCGACGAGCTGGCCGTCCAGGTGCCGAACGGTACGGCGATCACCGGGCTCGGCGTCTCGCTCGGCGGCCGGGTGGCGAACCGCTCCGAGGTCCGCTGGGCCCCGTACCTGAACTGGGTCGACGTACCGTTCGGCGAGATCCTCGCCGCGCACACCGGCGTGCCGATCGTGGTCGCGAACGACTTCACCTCGCTGACCGAGGCCACGCACTGGTTCGGCGCCGGGCGGAACTCGCACCGCTTCGTCCTGCTCACGATCGGCGCCGGCGTCGGCTACGGCCTCGTCGTCCACAACCGGATTGTCGACAGTCCGGACATCACCCTGGGTCTGGTCGGCCACCACCCGCTGATCCACGACGGCCCGCTCTGCGATCGCGGCCACCACGGCTGCGCGGTCAGCCTGCTGACAGTCGGCGCCGTCACCTCCCAGGTCGCTGCCGCTCTCGGCCGGCCGGTCGGGTACGAGGAGGCGCTCGATCTCGCCGCCAAAGGCGATCCAGCGGCACGCGAGGTGATCGGCCGCGCCGGTCGCGCCTTCGGCAAGCTGATCGCCGCCGCCGCGAACTTCACCACACCCGAGCTCGTCGTCCTCGGCGGTGAAGGTGTCCGGCTGGCCGAGGTCGCGCACGACGAACTGCTGGCCGGGCTGCACGCCGACCGGCACCCGTCGGCCGCCGAGCTGCCGATGGTCCTGCAGCCCGCCGACTTCGGCGAATGGGCACGCGGCGCCGCGGTGGTCGCGATCCAGACCTTCGTACTGGGCATCGAGTAACTGGCTATTTCTCTCTAGACAGTTACACTGCTGCCATGATGAGGCGATGGCTGGAAGGCTGGCGGCTGTGCCGCGGCCTGGAGCCGGTGATCGAGGACGACGACGCGTACGCCGCCGTACTGCGACTCCCCGGGCGCGACCGTGAACTGTTTGCCCCCACCGACGACCCCGCGACCGTGGACCGGCTCGCGCGCGGCCTGACCGCGGACACCTGGCTGACCGTCACCACGCAGCACGGCGACGAGGTAGCGCGCCGCCTCGCCGAGGCCGGCGCACAGCCGTTCGAGGAGCAGAAGACGCTGATGTCGATCGAGCTGCGCGACCACCCCCGCGCCTCGGCGGAGGTCGAGACGGTCGGCCCTCTGGAGTACGTCAAGGTCGTGGTGGACGGCGTGGTCGCGGCACGGGGCATGACGGCGATCGTCGGAACCGATGCCGTCATGCACGACATCCACACCGATCCGGCCTTCCGGCGCCGCGGACTCGGCAGTGTCGTGATGGGCACGCTGGCCGCGCGAGCAGTCGATCGCGGTGCGCGGACCGGGCTGTTGATGGCTACCACCGACGGCTACCACCTCTACCGCAAGCTCGGCTGGTCGGCGGAGGCCACGATGGTGACGGCGTCAGGAGCTCCGGACCCGCGCCCGGTGGGCGGCGACCTTGGCGCGGTTCTGACACGCGGTTGAGCAGAACCGCTGGTTTCCGTTCCGGGTCGCGTCGAGGAACAGGTCGTCGCACCGGGCGGCCTCGCATCGGCGGACCCGTGCGGCCTCGTCGCTGCCGAGCAGCATCGCGACGGCGGTGGCGAACTCGGCCAGCCAGCCGGTCGCGTCGTCGGGGCTGCCGAAGTGCAGGTGCCAGGGGGCCCCGATCTCGCGGGTCAGCTGCGGCGCGGCCTTGGTTTCCCTGAGCAGTTCGTTCACGAGCTCGACTGCTCGGTCGACGTCGGGGAGATTTCCGAGCGCTTCGTACAGCGTTTTCCCACCGGCGGCGTAGTCGCCGGGATCGACCACGGGCGGGCGGTTCGTGGTCAGCCGCAGGACGGCGTCGACGGCCGCCGCGTCCGGCGGAACGGCCGGACGGCCCTGCCGGTCCGCGGATCCGAAGGCGTTGGCCAGCGCGATCGCGGCGTGCAGTGAGGCCCGCAGATGATCGGTGGCTTCCACCCGTCCAGTATCCCGGTCCGCTCGTCCTTGCGGAGGAGGTGGGTCATACCAGGGTCGTAGGCGGACATCCGTCCGCGCTCCGATGATCGTGATCGTTGCCGGAAACAACAATGACGGTATGCACCTGGTTCAGTCCCGCCGCCGCCCCGGAACCCGGGGGATCACCGGACTGTCGGAGGCCGTCGTCGACCTGTCCGCAATCCGCGACAATGTCGAGCGTTTCCGACAACGTGTTCCGCAACCGGTCCTGGCCGTGGTCAAGGCCGACGCCTTCGGGCACGGCGCCGTACCGGTGGCCCGGGCGGCCGTCGAGGCCGGGGCGACCTGGCTCGGGGTCGCGCGGGCCGATGAAGCCCTGCAGCTGCGCGCGGCCGGGCTGTCCGTGCCGATCCTGACCTGGCTGTACGACGCCACCGAACTCGTGCTGCTCGGCGACCTGGACGTGGACGTCAGCGTCTCGACGGTCGCCGAGCTCCAGCACGTCGCAGCCATCCCCTCCGTCCACTCCGTGCATCTGAAGCTGGACACCGGACTGCACCGGGCCGGCAGTGCACCTGACCAGTGGATCGAGCTCACCCGAACGGCGGCGCACTACGAGGCGCTCGGCGCCGTCACGGTCCGCGGGATCTGGTCGCATCTGTCGCACGGCGACGCCGCCGACGCGGTACAAAGCATGCGGCAACTCCAGCTCCTGCGGACCGGGGCGGGCCTCGCGCACCGAGCCGGTCTGCGACCGGACGTCGTCCACCTGGCCAACTCGGCCGGCGCGCTCACGCTCGACGCACCGGACACGAACCTGGTGCGGATCGGCGCCGGCCTGTACGGCATCGACGAGCTCGGGATCGGGCTGCGGCCGGCGATGCGGCTGCTGAGCAAGCTGACCCAGGTACGCCGGATCCGTGCCGGCGAAGGGGTTTCGTACCGGCACGACTTCGTCGCGGACCGGGACACCACGATCGGCCTGGTCCCGATCGGGTACGCCGACGGGGTGCCGCGGGCCGCCGGACGGCAGGCGAGCGTGCTGTGCCGCGGCGTCCGGATGCCGGTGATCGGGCGGATCGCGATGGACCAGTTCGTCGTCGACGCCGGGGAGCTCGCGGTCGAACCGGGCGAACCGGTGACGATCTTCGGTGACGGCTCCGCGGGTGAGCCGACCGTGGCCGAGTGGGCCGCCTGGGCCGGCACCATCCCACACGAGATCTACTGCGGGATCGGGTCCCGGGTCCCCCGCCGGTACGAGGAGGGCAGCCGATGAAGGTCGCGGTGGTGATGGGCGGGGCGAGCTCCGAGCACGACGTGTCGCTCGCCAGTGGGAAAGGCATCCTGAAGGCCGTCGAGCTGCTCGGGCACACGGCGATCCCGATGCTGCTCGATGCCCAGGGCAACTGGTCCGACGGGCAGCACGAAGCGATCGAGATCCTGCAGGCGTGCGACGTCACGATCCCCGCGCTGCACGGCGAGGGCGGCGAGGACGGCCGCCTGCAAGGATTTCTCGAGCAGCTGCACGTCCCGTACGTCGGCAGCGGCATCGCGGCCAGCGCGGTCGGGCTGGACAAGCACCTGACCAAGTCCGTCCTGAAGGCGCACGGCATCCCGGTCACGCCCGGTGTCACGCTGCGCGGCGCCGAACTGACCGACGCCGAGGCGGCGCTGCAGAAACTGAAGGCGGCCGGCCTGGACTTCCCGTTGTTCGTGAAACCGTCGAACGGCGGCTCGAGCTTCGGCGTGGCCCGCGCGACGAACCTGCCGACGTTGCTGGCCGCGATCGCGGAGGCCACCGAGTTCGACGCGCACGTCCTGGTGGAGCGGGAGATGACCGGCCGCGAGATCGACCTGGCGGTGCTGGAGTTCCCGGACGGACGGGTAGAGACCGCGCCGGCACTGGAGATCCATCCCGACCCGGACCAGCCGTTCTTCACCGCGGCCGCGAAGTACGACAGCGACGCCACGCGGTTCGTCGTACCGGCGCCGCTCGATCCCGAGCTGGCGATGCGGTTGCGGCGGACGGCGATCGACGTGTTCGAGGTGCTCGGCTGCGCCGGGCTGGCGCGGGTGGACTTCTTCGTGCCGCGTGCCGGCGAACCGGTCGTCAACGAGATCAATACGTTCCCTGGTTTTACCCCGGCGTCGCAGTTCCCGCGGATGTGGGCGGCGGGCGGGATGTCGTACGCCGAAGTGGTCGACACCCTGATCCGTACGGCGGTGGTGCGGCCATGACCGTACTGCAGAGCACCGTCCTGCTGAGCGACGACCGGATCACCGGCATCCCGGCGATCGAGAGCGGTGAGCCGCTGGTCGACCTGTTCACGCGGGACGTGCTGACGAGCGGGCAGCAGTTCGCGCGCGAAACGGTCGCGGACCGGCTCGCACTGGCCGACACGTTCCTGCCGGCCGGGATCCGGCTGCACGTCGTCGAAGGACTGCGGCCGGTCGAGAGCCAGCAGGCGATCTGGGACGGGTACCGCGCCGAGCTCGAGCATCTGCATCCCGGCCTGGCCGCGCACGAGGTGGATCGCCTCGCCAGCCGGTTCGTGTCGCGTC
>Ga0247821_10002347_pt1 | contig 10386 bp, 12 predicted proteins | sample 13C_Glycerol_Day_FD_192481 | JGI IMG/M metagenome (GOLD analysis project Ga0247821, IMG submission 192481) | Soil microbial communities from agricultural site in Penn Yan, New York, United States - 13C_Glycerol_Day14 | ecosystem: Environmental > Terrestrial > Soil > Agricultural land | place... | reverse complement strand
GTCCATGCTCCGCCTGCGCTCCGGCCGGCCCACTCCTCGACAGCGGCCGCTTCCGCCTCGGACCACGGGTAGGCCTCGGCCTCTTCGGGGGACGGGAGCGGACCCGGCCGGCCGGAGCGCAGGCGGAGCATGGACAGTGCGTTGGCGCGGGCGAGCTGCTGCGCGCGCTCCTCGGTCTCGGCCACGATCGCGGCCAGCGCCAGGATCGCGTGCGGGCCGCCGTCGTGCTCGAAGCGCTGGTAATTGGTCTTGTACGCCGAGATCACGCCGGCCGGATCCAGCGTCCCGAAATGCCCCGCGTACGCGAATCCGGTCCCGAGCGCGGCGGCCGCCTGACCGCCGTACGTGCTGGAGCCGAGGATCCACACCGGCGGCAGCGGTACGTCGTCGGGCTGGGCGCTGATCGGCTCGAACGGATGCCCCGCCGGGAACCCTTCGGCGTACGCGCGGAGTTCGGCGTACTGCTCCGTGAAGTCGTCGGCGCCGAGCGCCTCGCGGCTGCGGCGCAACGCGAGCGCCGTGCGCTGGTCGGTGCCCGGTGCGCGGCCGATGCCGAGGTCGATGCGGTCCGGGTACAGCCCGCCGAGGACGCGGAAGGTCTCGGCGACCTTGAGCGGCGAGTGGTTCGGCAGCATGATGCCGCCGGATCCGACCCGGATCGTCGACGTCGCCGCCGCGACCGCCGCGATCATCACCTCGGGGGTCGAGCTCGCGACGCTCGGGATGTTGTGGTGCTCCGCCAGCCAGTACCGGTGGTAGCCGGCCGCCTCCGCGGTGCGGGCCAGTTCCAGCGTCTCGTGCAACGCCTCCGACGGCCGTGTACCTGTCGGCACCGGTGAGAGGTCGAGCACGGACAGGGGCATCGCTTCAGCACTCACGTTCAACTGCCAACCGCGGCCCGCGGCCGCCTATTCCGGGTACGGCGTGTCCGCGCGGGCGTCGCGCAGGCAGCGGGCCCACCAGGCGAGCTGACGCAGCAGCGCGGCCGCGGCGGCGGAAGTGGTCGGATCGACGGGTTCGCCGTCCGCGGTGAAGTCCTCTTCGCGGAAGCCGAGGCTGTCGCGGATCGTGACCGCGTGCAGCTCGCCGAAGACGAGACGGAGCTGCTCGGCCGCCCGCAGCCCGCCCGAGCGTCCGCCGTACACCACGAAGCCGACCGGCTTGGCGTACCAGGGCCGGCGTACGGCGTCGATCGCGGTCTTCACGTCGCCCGGATAGGCGTGGTTGTACTCGGCGGTGACGATCAGCACCGCGTCCGCGTCGTCGATCCGTGCGGCCAGCTCGGTCAGCGGCAGCAGGCTCAGGTCGATCAGGTCGAGCTTGAACTCGTCGGCCCGCTCGACCTCCCGCGCGAACCACCGCGTGACCGCCGTCCCGAACCGGCCCACCTCGAGATTGCGCGTCAGCACGACGAGCCGCAGCGGATGAACAGTCACGTCGAACGACGCTAATACCTCAACAAGACTTGAGGTCAAGCCGTCTCAACCGGCAGTCCCGGAACACCACTTCAGGAAAAGCCGGTGACGGGATAAACTCAAGGATTTGTGGCTGCCGCCGGGAGAATTCCAGAAATGCGGCCTGAAAACCAACGGGACGTATTTTAGCACAAGGGACAGGAATTGCCGAATCCAGTCGATGCCGAACAGGCACACCTGACCACTTTCTACGCCGCGCTCGACGCCGAGCGTGCGCGGACCGACGCCCGCACCGACGACGAGCAACTCGTCCGCACCCGCAACGCGCAGGCACTGCACCAGCGCGACGGCCGGATCCGTGACCTCAAACTCCGGCAGGCGCGCCTGAACGCCGCCGAGGAGGGGCTGTACTTCGGCCGGCTGGACACCGCCGACGGCGAGGTCCTGCACCTCGGCCGGATCGGCCTGCACGACGACGACTACGAGCCGCTGCTGGTGGACTGGCGCGCCCCGGCGGCGCGGCCGTTCTACATCGCGACCGCGGTCGCCAACCACGGCGTCGTCCGCCGCCGGCACATCCAGACCCGGCTGCGCCGCGTGGTCGACGTCCAGGACGAGCAGCTCGACCTCGGCCGGGAGGCCGCCGACGCGTCGAAACCCGGCACCGGCGTGATCGGCGAGGCCGTGCTGATGAAGACGCTGGAGGCCCGCCGGACCGGCCGGATGGAGTCGATCGTCGAGACCATCCAGGCCGACCAGGACCGGATCATCCGCTCCGAACTCCCCGGAATCCTCGTCGTCCAGGGCGGGCCGGGCACCGGGAAGACCGCCATCGCGCTGCATCGCGCGGCCTTTCTGCTGTACACCCACCGCGAACAACTGGAAAAGCGCGGAATTCTCGTCGTCGGGCCGAATGCGGCATTCCTGCGATTCATCGGCCAGGTGCTGCCGTCGCTCGGTGAGGACGGCGTTCGGCTGGTCACCATCGCCGAGCTGTTCCCCGGGCTGACCGCGACCCGGCCGGAGACGCCGGAGAGCGCGGAGGTCAAGGGCCGGACGGTGATGGCCGACGTGATCGCGCAGGCGGTCGCCGACCGGCAGTGGTTGCCGGAGCACCCGGTGCGGGTCTCGGTGGAGCGGACCGAGCTCACGCTCGACCCGGCGTTCGTCGGTGCCGCCCACGAGCGCGTGCGCAACCGCAACCTCACCCACAACCAGGCGCGGCCCTTCGTGCTGAACGAGATCACCGACCACCTCACCAACCAGTACGCCGAGCTGATCGGCACCGACCCGCTCGACGGCGAGCAGCTCCTCGACGACTACGAGCTGTCCGAGCTGCGCAAGGAAGTGCTCTCCGAGCCCGCGGTGGTCGCGTTGCTGGAGCAGCTGTGGCCGTTGCTCAGCCCGCAGCGGCTGCTCGAGGACCTGTACGGCGACGAGGCCCGCCTCGCGTCGGCGGCGCCGCAGCTGTCGGAGCTCGACCGGGAGCACCTGCTGCGGTACGGCGACGACTGGAGCCCGTCCGACGTACCGCTGCTGGACGAGGCGGCGGAGCTGCTCGGTGACGACGGGTCCGAGGCCGCGCGGGAGCGTGCGGCGCGGGCGCGCGCCGTTGCTTATGCGCAAGGGGCGCTGGACGTGCTGTCCGGCTCGGGTTCGACGGACTGGGACGAGGACGATGAGGCCGAGATCCTGACCGCGAAGGACATTCTCGACGCCGAGGCGCTGGCCGAGCGCTACGAGGCGGACGACGACCGGACGCTCGCCGACCGAGCCTCGGCGGACCGGCGGTGGACGTACGGTCACGTGATCGTCGACGAGGCGCAGGAGCTGTCGCCGATGGCGTGGCGGGCGATCGCGCGGCGGTGCCCGCTGCGGTCGATGACGGTGGTCGGCGACGTGGCCCAGACCAGCTCGATCGGCGGCGGTACGACGTGGTCGTCCGCGCTCGGTGAGACGTTCGGCGACCGGTGGCGGCTGGCCGAGCTGACGCTGAACTACCGCACCCCGGCCGAGGTGATGGAGCTCGCGCAGGCCGTCCTGCTGGCGGTCGATCCGTCGGCACGGGCCCCGCAGTCGGTCCGCTCCACGGGCGTGCGGCCGTGGCACATCGACGTACCGGCGGCCGAGCAGGCGCTGTACGTGTACAAGATGGCGGCCGAGGAGACGGCGTACGGCGAGGTCGGCGTGATCACGTCGCGCAGCCGGCTCGAGCTGATCCAGGAGGCGGTCGACGGCCTGTCCGGCGTCACTGTTCTCACCGCCCGCGAAGCCAAGGGCCTGGAGTTCGACTCGGTCCTGGTCGTCGACCCCGACGGCATCGTGATCGAGTCGCCACGCGGCCTCCGCGACCTGTACGTCGCCCTCACGCGCTGCACTCAACGCCTGGGTGTCGTCGGCGCGCTACCCGACGTACTCGAAGGCCTGCCGGCCTGGGAAAACCGCGGCTGACGGGTCTGTTCGATACCGGTCTAGCGGCCTACCGTCGAAAGATGGACAAGCCGCTGCGGTGTCGACTCCACCTGCACAAGTGGAAGAACGAGCGCAACGAACAAGGGCAGCGCTACCAACGCTGTCTGGGGTGCGGCACGACCCGCGACAAGCTCACGCTGAACGACTTCGGCGCAGGTCAGTGAAGGCCCACGACGAGCACAGTCCCCGCTGAAGCATGGACAGCAGAAAGTGACGAGGCTTCAATGGCTGGCGGGGGGAATCATGAATGGAGAACCGTATTCACACACGTCCTGTCACCGGCACAACGATCGCGGGAACGCGACCTTGGCAGCGCTCGGCGGAGTGGCTGTCGGCATCATCCTCGTCCTGTTGGCGTGGCTCATCGTGCTGATGACGAAGGATGACCCGTCGCGCACGGCCGCCACACAGCCGACCACTCCGGCCGCGGTGGCGCCGGCGGCATCCGTCCCGGCCCCGACGGTGACGAAGACTGTCACACCGCCACCGGCGGCCAAGAAGACGTCGAACTCCGCGCCGGCCGTCAGCGATGTCCGGTCACTGCCGGCCGGGCTGTTCTGCCGCGACCTGAACGCGAAGGGTTACAGCTACGTCGCCGCGGTGGACTACTGGCGACTGCACGGGCAGCCGGATCGCATGGACGCCGATCTCAACGGGATCCCGTGCGAGACCGTGTACTCCCGGAGCGCCGTCGCCGCGTACTGGAACGGGCGCGAGATCAGCGGAGTCACGTTCTGGTCCGCCGGGCTGTACTGCCGGGATCTCGTCGCGCGCGGCGCTTCGTACGGCGAGGCTGTTCGGTACTGGTGGTACTACGGGATGCCGGGCCGGATGGATGCCGACAAGAACGGCATTCCGTGCGAAACGGTGTATCCCGCGGCGACGGTCAACGCGTTCTGGTACCCGTGAGGCGGCCGGCCTGGGCTGCCTTCCTGGTGGCGGTGGTGATCGTGGGCGGCGGTGGCCTGTTCGGGCTGTCGGCGGCGGGCGTCTTCGACAACGCGCAGTCCGGAGCACAGGACACACCTCGCCCGGCACCACCGTCGACCCCAGCATCGACCAAGGCCTCGACAGCGCCGCGAACCACGACCGCCACACCGCGCGCACAGCTGACGACCCGATCGGCCCGGCCGAGCAGGCCGGTGCGGCCGGATCCGGTGCACCGGTACGTGTTCCCCGTGGCCGGCTGCCGCGCGGATGCCTCGCAGACCCACCACGACTACCCGGCGTCGGACATCTTCGCGGATGTCGGGTGCCTCTTCGTCGCTCCGGTCGACGGACGGGTCGACGAGGTGACGCGGGCCGACTCGTGGAATCCGAAGAGCAACCGGGGCGCCGACAGGGGAGGCCTTTCGGTTTCAGTGCTGGGCGTAGACGGCGTTCGGTACTACGGCTCGCACCTCTCCGCGATTCAACGCGGGATCGCACCGGGCGTGGCGGTGCGGGCCGGGCAGATTCTGGGACGAACCGGTAAGACCGGAAGCGCCCGGCCCACCTCACCGCACCTGCATTTCGGAATCAGTTGGCCGACCGGGCCCGGCGTCTGGTGGATCCGACGTGGAGCAGTCCCACCGCAGCAGTTCCTGAACAGTTGGCATCACGGCGGCCAGTTGTCACCCGTCGCGTTGGTGGCGGCGGCTCACCGCAAGTACGGCGTGGATCGCGGCTGCCGCTCGTACTGCTGAACTCCAGGACCTCGCCGGGGGTCATCCGAACCGGCGGGTCATGTCGAGACCCGACGCACGGCTCCGACGTACCGGCGTCAGCGTCAGGCGGAAGGGACGATCGTGATTCTGAACAGCATGTTGCTCGGCAGTACGGACGCCGAGCGGTTGAAGGCGTGGTACCGCGACGGGTTCCGGGCGGAGGTGGACGGCTACGGCAATCTCGACCTCGGCGGGTTCGGTCTGGTGATCGAGCAGCGCGACGACGTCGCGCCGAAGAACCCCGAGCCGGGGCGGCACATCGTGAACTTCGCGGTGGACGACATCGAGGCGGCGGCCGCGCACCTGCGGACCCTTGGCGTCGAGTGGCTGGTGCCGCCGGAGGACCGCGGCATCGGCTGGTTCGCGACGCTGGTGGACCCGGACGGGAACTACGTGCAGCTCATCCAGATGAAACCCGAGTACTACGCACAGAAATGAAAAACGTTCGCACCGGACCTTGGGGGATCCGGTGCGAACGGTTGTTTGTCTTTGTCAGGCGCATTTGCAGGGGAGAAAAAGGCGGCAAGCGAGGGGCAGAGCGCCCACGCTCGCTTGCCGCCGAATCACCGGTGCCTTCGGGTGGTCGAGGTGAGGCGACTCGACCTGGCGACGTTCCGTGTGGGTTGTCTGGTGAGTGCGGAACGCGAAAGGCATCGGATGCTTCTCAGCGGGGTGCTACGTCCCACATGCGCTCGCCGGGCAGGGGGTCGGGGAGCTTGTCGACGGTCGGCATCGGGTCGTTCGTGACCCGGAGACCGGCGAATCGACGGCTCATGGCGTCTGCATACCGCTCGGCCAACGCCGGCTCGGCGTTGTAGTCGGCGATCACGTGCTCACCGAACCAGACACGCACGCGTCGGCGCTGAACGGTCTGGGTGGCGGTGGCGGTTGTCACTGGTCCTCCTGGCTGTTACTTCGAGGGTGGACGGCCTGGAAAACGCGGGCGAGCGCGGTGCCGGTGCGCCGTGTTGTGTTCACCGTCACGTCAGATCCAACGGAGGACGCAGAGCCGAGGTCACGCCCGAATCCGGATTTTCTGGCCGCCCGGCAAAACTTTTTCGGACCCGCCGGAACCCAATTCTTTCGCCCGTCTGTTCGATTACCCGAACGGGCCGCGCACGGACACGCCGCCGTCCAGCACGAGCTGCTGCCCGGTGACGTACGACGCCGCGTCCGACGCCAGGTACACCACCGCCCGGGCCACCTCCTCGGACCGCCCGAACCGGCCGGCCGGGATCTCCTCGACGACCTCGGCCGCGACGTTCGCGTTGGCGACCGCGGTGGCGATCGCGCCGGCCGCGGCGACGTTCATCCGGATCCCGTCCCGCGCGTACTCCGCGGCGACCGTGCGGGCCAGGCTGAGGATGCCCGCCTTCATCACGCCGTACGCCGCCTGCGCGGGCGCGGCCATGAAGCCGGTGACGGAGCCGACGCTGACGATCGCGCCGCCGGTGCCCTGGTCGAGGAACACGCGGAGCGCGGCCCGGACCGCGCGGGCGACGTACCGGAGGTTGACCTCGTAGATCGTGTCCCAGTCCTCGTCGGCCATCTCGTGCAACTTGACCGCGGGCACGAACGCGACCTGTCCGCCGACGACCGTGACGAGGACGTCGAGCCCGCCGAGCTTGTCGACCGCGCCCGCGACCATCGCCTCGATGTCAGTCGCCGAGCGGACGTCACCGGAGATCGGGTACGCCGTGCCGCCGCGCGTCCGGACCGCCTGCGCGGCCTCCTCGGCGCGGGCCGGATCGAGGTCGGCAACCAGCACCGCGGCGCCTTCGTTGCCGACGGCCTCGGTCGTCGCCCGGCCGATCCCGCCACCGCCGCCACCGATCACCAGGACACGTTTCCCGTTCAGCTGCATGGCCGGAGCGTAGATCAGGAACGTCGTGAGATTCACAGGGTTTCCTCAGGAAAGACACGCCGAAGCTGTCGGAACGCCTCCGTAGGCTGGGAGACGTGACCATCGAAGACGCTGGAATCCGACCGCTGTCGACGGGATCCGAGGAGGAAGAGCAACTGCTGGCGAATGCCCTCGTGGTGCCCGAGCGGGTGATCGGCGGCGTCGTCCCGTCACCTGTCCATCCGGGGCCGGCTGGGATCGCGGCCGTCCAGACCGAGCAGCTGATCAGCGACGTCAGCACCGCGCTCCGGCTGCTCGACGCGTTGGAGCGCGTCCGGGGTCACGCCCACCCGTTGATCATGGGCCTGCAGGAAGCAACCGGCATCAAGATGCCCGCCGCGCTCGTGCTGAGCGCCATCGCGAACGGCTGCACGACCATCGCCGAGGTCGCACAGCAGGTCGGCATCACCGCCGGCGAGGCCGAGCTGGCGATCGCCGACCTCGAAGCACTCGGCATGGCCCGGACCGCTCCCGCCCTCGGTGTCACCTCACTGGGCCAGGCGCGGCTCTCGCAGCTCGACGGTCTCACGGTCCGCGTGCTCGACGTGGTCACCGGCATCCTCGGTCCGACCGACGCGGCCCACCTGGCCCGTCTCCTGCACACCGTGGCCGACGGCCTCGAGTCCGCGTCGGTAGCTGCCGCCGTCAATCCCCAGCGGGTCCTGCACCACTAGCCTCTACCGACGGATCCGCTCGTGTGGTTGTGTCGAGAACGGGCGGTTGGTGTCGACGTCCCTGGTGTCGAATGAGTCGGGAGGCATCAGATGTTGCAGGACAGCAAGGCGTTCAGTGGGTTCTCGGTGGATGACGTGCCGCGGGCCAAAGAGTTCTACAGCCGGACGCTGGGGCTCGGCGTCGACGAGGAGAACGGGATGTTGCGCCTGCGGGTCGCGGGCGGCAACCCGGTGCTCGTGTACCCGAAGCCGAATCACGTACCGGCGGAGTACACGACACTCAACTTCCCGGTCGACGACGTCGAGGCGACGGTGCGTGAACTGGTCGCGCGCGGCGTGACGTTCGAGAAGTACAGCGACGACCAGGACGAGCTCGGGATCTACCGAGGTCAGGGGCCGTTGATCGCCTGGTTCAAGGACCCGGCCGGCAACGTGCTGTCGGTCATTCAGGCGTGAGGCACCGGGTCGTCGTACTGACCTAAGCGCCCCTTGTAGCGCTGGCCGTTCACGTAAGGCCAGGCGTAGGCAGTGCAGCCGTGCAGGCCGAGAGTCTGTTGCTGCATGACCGGCGCCGGCTGGCCGGGGCCCGGGCAGAGCTCGTGGCCGCGGCCGAGCCGGTGGCCGGTCTCGTGGTTGATCATGTACTGCCGGTACGTCGTCAACGAGGCCCTGTATTTCGGGACGCCGTGCGCCCACCGCGCGACGTTGAGCACGACCCGGTTCCCGATCCGGCAGCTGGTGTACCGGTCCGGTGCCGCGCCGCAGATCACGTCCCGCGTCCCGGGGGTCACCAGCATCACCGTGAAGTCGGGATTCGTCCCGGGCCCGACCTGCTGGAACCGCCACAGCCCGTGCGACGCCCACCCCTGAGCTCCGCCGTACGTCGCCCGCACGAACCGCGCGAACGCGCCGCGATCGATCCCGGTGATACCGCCCTCGACTGCGATCTGGAACCGCATCAGCGGGCCGCCGCGGCCGATCACCCGGGGATCTCCGGGAAGGACGGCGTACGACCCCGTCCCCGCGGCCGGGTACGTGATCACCTCCGCGGGCCGTACCGGCGGTCGTTGCGAGACCACGGATCGGGCCGGCTCGCGTTCAGGTTGCGGCGACTGGGCGGACGCCGGTACGACGCCGCGCTCCGGGTACCCGTGCCGGGCGAACGGGCTCGCGGGCAGCTGGCACAGCACCCCGAGCCCGGCCGCCACCGCGACCGTGAACCCGATCGTCCTGACAACACTGCGACGGCGCATCCGGTGAGCTCCTCCCACCACGCCCCGGGCGGGCGTGTCCTCACTCTCTTCTTGCCACTGTGCCCCGAAACCCTTCTCCGTCCACAGGTGGACGCCGGATTTCCACCTACTGTTTCTGATACGCCCGTGTTATTTTCGATCGAAGAAGCACATCTGTATCAAATAAGGAGCCTTCGATGAGACGCTGGACCGCGGGCCTCGCGACCCTGGTGACCGCCGTGACTCCCGCACTCACCGCCTGGGGTACGGCGCCCGCGCCGCGGCTGACCGCCGACGTGAACCGCGACGGACTGCTGACCCGCGCGGACGACGCCGGCAAGTCGACCTGGACCGACACCCGCGGTGCGATCTTCCTGCCCAACCTGGACGACGACGAACGCCGCTGCACGGTCGATCCGGCGGATCTCGACGCACCCGGCCGGACGGTCGACGACAAGCTCGCCGCCTTAAACGATGCCGCCGACAACCGGATCAACGGTCTGCGCGACGCAGCCGACCTCGCACCGCTGATGATCGATGCCCAACGCAACCTTTCGCACGACGCGACCGGAACCGTCACGGTCACCCCAGCGGACAAGGCCCGCGTGTTCGCGAACGGACGGCCCGCCGGCACGTTGAGCGCGAAGGATCTCCGGAACGTCGTGCGACTGCAGCTGGAAGGCCGCGACGTCGTCCGTGATCCGAAGCGGTGGAACGGCCGGATCACGGTCACGCTGTCCGTGACGGATCGCGGCCGCACCAGCACGGACCAGGTCGAGCTGCGAGTCGCACCGCTGATGCTGCAGAACGATCTCCAGCGCGCATAGACCGTCCTGGCCGGTCGGCCCGGCGACGGCAACGGCTGGTAGCGCGGCACCGCGCCGTACCAGGAAGGCGTACCGGGCGAGTGCGAGAAGCTCGCCTGCACGTTGCGGAAGGCAACCACTGTGCGGTTCGTCGAAGGGACGCCGGACGGATGGAAGG
>Ga0247821_10002344_pt1 | contig 10393 bp, 8 predicted proteins | sample 13C_Glycerol_Day_FD_192481 | JGI IMG/M metagenome (GOLD analysis project Ga0247821, IMG submission 192481) | Soil microbial communities from agricultural site in Penn Yan, New York, United States - 13C_Glycerol_Day14 | ecosystem: Environmental > Terrestrial > Soil > Agricultural land | place... | reverse complement strand
GTGGCAGCCGGCCGAGCCGCATCGCGAACGGAGAAGCCATCGGGATCAACGCGACCGCCACGGCGCCGACGACGGCCGCGGAGCGGGTCCCGTCCAGCCCGCCACCCAACCAGCCGGCTGCCACCGCCAGCACTCCGGCAGTCACCGAGGCGACGAAGACGGCGGTGTGCCGGGCGATCCCGACGTACCCGAGCAAGCCGAACAACAGCAGCACAGCACCGCCCGCGGTCAGCTGTGGCGCACCGACTAAAGTTGCGTCAGGCAACAATGCTCCACCGGTGAACGCGAACACCAACGACATCGCGCCGGCCAACGCAGCGGCGGCCGCGTCGCCAACAGCCCGTGACAGGACAACACCGACCGCCATCAACACTCCTGCGACGACCAGCGCGAAGAACGCCACGTCGTCCGACGATTGCCAGCCGCGCAACTGGATGACGAGCGTGGTGAGCAGTGCGACCGCTCCGGCAATCAGCCCGCACCAGCGGGTCGCGCCGGCAGTCCATGCCCGGCCGCCGGCTCGTGCGTCGGTGGCGATCGCGTCCACCAGGTCGTCGTACTCCAGCTCCGGCCAGTGCTGGTGTGCCGGTGCGAGATGCAGGATCTCGCCGTCCCGGACCTCCTGCGCGGCGAGGTCCCGGTGTGTCTGCAGCGCCTCACCGTCGGGGCGACGCAGGATCCAGCCGCCCTGCAGTGCGCCGAGGTCGGCGAGGTCGTCACCGGCGTGCCGCAGGATGCCGGGCAGCACCTCGGCCACCGTTGACCGCTCGGGAAGTGCCAGGTCGATGCGGCGTTCGGGTGCGTCGATGGTGACCTTGACCAGTCCACGAATGCTCACGTCCGTCACCGTGACATGCGGCAACCGGCGCCAGCCGTGTGCTTGCAGCTTGCGGCCAGTCAGCTAGTGGCCGCAGCCGGCTGTACGGCGTTGCGGCGACCTAACGTCCTGGAGCATGTCGACAGTCATCGTCAGCAGGCCGCCGCGGCGCGACGGACCGGCGTTGCCGAGCGGCGACGTCACCTTGGACCCGCCGCCGGCGTTGCCGGTGCCCGCGGGCCGGCAGCTGTCGCAGTACGTGATGATGGTGCCGATGCTCGCGGGCGGTGCCGCGATGGCGTTGATGTACTCGACGCTCGGCGGTGGCGGCAAGATGAGCTACATCGTCGGCGGCCTGTTCGGACTGTCCGCATTGGGCATGGCAGCGGTCGCCTTCGCCGGACAGGGCGCACCGCGCCGCGAGATGGCCAGGGCGCGTCGTGGGTACCTGCGGCACCTGTCCCAGCAGCGCATCCGCGCCAGGCGGTCCGTCGCCCAGCAACGGACCGCGTTGTCGTACCTGCATCCCGATCCCACCCAGCTGTGGACGCTCGTCGAGAGCTACCGGCTCTGGGAGCGCCGCCGCAACGACGCCGACTTCGCGATCGTCCGTGTCGGCACCGGTGCGCAACCGCTCGCCACTCCGGTTGCCCCGCCCGACACAGCCCCACTGGAAGAGCTGGAGCCGTTGTCCGCCGGGGCCCTGCGCCGTTTCATCACGACGTACTCGTCGGTCCCGGGACTGCCCGTGGCAATGGCGTTGCGCGGCTTCGCACGTGTGTACGTCGAGGGTGAGCCGGATCGTGTCCGTGGCCTGGCCCGGGCACTGCTGGCACAGTTGGCGACCTTCCACTCGCCGGACGACCTACTGGTCACCGCTGTGGTCGGTCCGGACACCAGAGCGGAGTGGGAGTGGCTGAAGTGGCTGCCGCACGCGCACCATCCCGAGAAAGCTGATGCGCTCGGGCCGATCCGGCTGATCAGCAAGAGCGTTCCGGATCTGGAGTCGGTGCTCGACGACCTGCTCGCACAGCGACCACGCTTCGACCCGGCAGCGACCGGCCGCGTCGACGGTCCGCATGTCGTCGTGCTGATCGATGGCGGCGACGTTGCCGGCTCCGACCACCTGATGACAGGCAGCGGTGTGGAAGGCGTCAGTGTCATCGACCTGACCACCCAGCCGCCCAGGCTGCTCGATCGCTCCAGCGTGCTGCTGGACGTCGCCGACGACGGCGTCTTGACGAGCGTCACCACGGACGGCGAGTCCGAGGTCGGTACGGCGGACCGCTTCACCGTCCAGGACGCAGAAGCCCTCGCCCGCCGTCTGGCACCGCTACGACTGTCGGCGGGAACCGACGGCGACGAGAGCTTCGCGTCCGCCTTCGGCCTGACGGACCTGCTCGGCCTGGGCGACCCGTACACCTTCGACCCGGCGCGGCACTGGGGACCGAGACCGAACCGGGACCGGCTCCGGGTGCGCTTCGGAGTCACCGCGGACGGCACACCGGTCGAGCTCGACCTCAAGGAGTCGGCCCAGGACGGCATGGGGCCGCACGGACTCCTGATCGGTGCGACCGGCTCCGGCAAGAGCGAACTGCTCCGGACGCTGGTGCTCGCGCTCGCCGCGACGCACCCGTCCGACAGCCTGAACTTCGCGCTCGTCGACTTCAAGGGCGGCGCCACGTTCACGAAGCTGGACCGGCTGCCGCACACCAGCGCCGTGATCACGAACCTGAGTGAGGAACTCGCGCTCGTCGACCGGATGTCCGACGCGATCGGCGGTGAGCTCATCCGCCGCCAGGAGCTGCTCCGGCGGGCCGGCAACTACGAGTCCGTCCGCGAGTACGAGCTCGCCAGGGCCGCCGGCGCCGACCTGCCCGAGGTACCGACGCTTCTGGTGATCTGCGACGAGTTCTCCGAGCTCCTGTCGGCCAAGCCCGACTTCATCGACATGTTCAACCAGATCGGTCGGCTCGGCCGGGCGCTCGGCGTCCATCTGCTGCTGGCCAGCCAGAAACTCGAGGAGGGCCGGCTGCGCGGGCTGGACGCGCACCTGTCGTACCGGATCGGTCTGCGGACGTTTTCCGCGATGGACAGCCGGGTGGTGCTCGGCATCCCGGACGCGTACGAGCTGCCCAGGGCGCCCGGGCACGGGTTCTTGCAGATCGGCACCGAGACGCTGGTCCGGTTCCGATCCGCGTACGTGTCTGGTGTGCACCGCGCTGCCGTCAGCTCGACCGCCGGAAACGATGTGGCTGACGACGTGTCTGAGTACACCAGCGCGTACGTGTCGATTCCGGCCGCGACGATCGACCCGGACGAGCAGCCCGAAGAGGACGGTGTCGGCGACAAGCTGCTCGACATTCTCGTCGATCGCCTGCAGAACAAGGGCAAACCGGCCCACCAGATCTGGTTGCCACCACTGGACGACCCACCGGCCCTGACCAGCCTGCTGCCCGCGCTGACCGTCGACCCCGAGCGTGGCCTCACGGTCGCCGCCGCCAGGGCGCGCGGAGCCCTGCGCATACCGATCGGCCTGATCGACAAACCGCTCGAGCAACGGCGCGATCCGTTCGTCGTCGACCTCTCGGCCGGCGCCGGGCACGCCGTGGTGGTCGGCGGTCCCCGGAGCGGCAAGAGCACCGCGATCCGCACGGTGGTCTCGGCGCTGGCGCTGACCCACACGCCCCGCGAGGTGCAGTTCTACTGCCTCGACTTCGGCGGCGGATCACTCGCCGCGCTGCGCGAGTTCCCGCACGTCGGCGGCGTGGCAGCCCGCCTGGACGCGGGCGCCGTACGCCGGACGGTCGCCGAGGTACACCAGGTGCTTGCCGCCCGGGAGCGCCACTTCGCGGACAACGGTGTGGAAAGCATGGCGTCGTACCGCGAACGGCGCGCGGCCGGTGAGTTCGCGGACGACCCGTGGGGCGACGTCTTCCTCGTCGTGGACGGCTGGCCGGTCCTGCGGTCGGACTTCGAGGAACTGGAGACGACGATCGCGGAGATCGCCGGCCGCGGCCTCGCGTACGGCGTGCACGTGATCGCGAGCTGCTCGCGCTGGTTCGACCTGCGCGGCACGATCCGCGACCTGTTCGGCACCCGCGTCGAGCTCCGGCTCGGCGACCCGTCCGACTCGATCGTGGACCGACGGGCCGCGATGAGCGTACCGACCGACAGCCCCGGCCGCGGCCTTGCCGACAAGGCGCACCACTTCGTCGTGGCCACCCCGGACGCAGACCTAGGACCCCAACTCACCGCCGCGTGGCCGGTCTCGGGTGCCCCCCGCGTCCGGCTGCTCCCGCTGCAGTTGTCCGCCGCGCAGCTGGGTGCCGTCGTCAGCCGGCATCAGGGGCCGGCGACCGGATTGCCCATCGGGTTGTCCGAGCGCGACCTCGGACCGGCGTACGTCGACCTCGACGCCGACCCGCATTTCCTGCTGTTCGGGGACACCGAGACGGGGAAGACCGGGTTCCTGCGCTGGATCGCGCGATCGATCGTCGAGCGCCGTCGACCGGACGAGGCGCGGATCATCCTGGTCGACTACCGGCGCTCCCTGACCATCGACGCCGAGCACGTGATGGGAACCTTCACGGATCCGCGCGGTGTCGAGGCGATGGTCGCGGACCTGGTCCCGGTCCTCGACCGCAGGTTGTCCGGCGAGTGGACCGGGCCGCAGATCCATGTCCTGGTGGACGACTACGACCTCGTCGCCGGAACCACCGCGAACCCGCTGTCCGGTCTCGTCGACTACCTCGCCCAGGGCCGCGACATCGGCCTGCACCTGGTCGTCGCCCGCCGCTCCGGCGGCGCCGGCCGGGCGATCTTCGAGCCGCTGATCGCGCGGCTTCGCGACCTCGGGACGCCGGGCCTCCTGATGAGCGGCGACAAGTCCGAGGGTCCGCTGCTCGGCACCACGAAACCGCAGTCGCTCCCGCCCGGCCGCGGTGTGCACGTCGACCGCCGCGGCAACCCCGACCTCATCCACCTCGTGAACTGTCCGGCAACGGAGGAAACCGTATGAGCCTGCTGTTCGACACCGACGAAGTCAGCAACTTCCGGGACAAGCTGCCGCCGGCGGATTTCACCGAGGTCGCCGGACTGATCAAGGACGGCGCGAACCTGGCCGGCCGGATGGAGGAGAGCCAGACCATCCAGCGGATCCACCTCGCGTTGCTGCACGAGCTCGAGTCCTTCGGCACCGACGTCCCGCTGGGGATCGAGGCGCTGCGGCAGTTCGCCGACCACGTCATCGGCACCTACACGGGCGTGGACGGCGACAACGCGGCCCGCGAGCGGGCTGTCAACGAGACCTTCCGCCATGTCGAGTCGTACCTCGCGCAAGACGTCTCGCCGTTGTTCCCGAAGCTCCCCGACCCCGCACCGAAGTAGCAGAGGCAGCCGACATGGACTACAGCAAGCTGAACGCGGCGGAGCTCAACGACATCGTCGCGGCCGAGCATCCCGACGCCTGGGGCGCCGCGGCGAAGGCCTGGGGAAAGACGGCGGTGCTCGCGAACAACGTCGAGGCGGGGATCTCGTCGGCGAGCGGCGAGATCACGGTCTGGCGGCAGAGCAACGACTCGGCGGCGCAGGCGGCCTTCGACCAGCGCATCAACCGCGACCTCGACGTCCTACGGCGCTGGAACCAGTTCGGCGTCCTCGTGATGCTGCGGCTGCAGGCCGTCGCCAGTGTGCTCGGTGCGGCCCAGCCGGCGATCCGGGGTTTCGCCGACGCGCGCGCCGAGCAGGTGAGGATCCGGGACGCCGCGGCGGACGACATCGATGCACGCAACCGCGCGACCCAGGAGATCGACCGTCTCGACGACCTCGCCCGCGGCCGGATGCAACTGGTCGCACAGTTGATGAGGGAATCGCTGACCGACAAGGACCCGGAACGCCCCGGTCGCTGGGTCGGACCGCGAGCCGCCCCGGGAGGCGCGAGCGATCCCGGGCCGGATGACGGATCACAAGCCCCCGGCGTCCAGGGGCCTGGCGCGGACTCCGGAGGCGGTGGGGCGGCGCCCGGCAACCCGGACCCGGGGACGCCGGAGCAGCCGTCGTCGCCCAAGACCCCGGAGGCGAAGGATCCGGTCGAGGAAGCCGGCAAGCTCATCGACGTCATCGGCAAGGGCATCGACCTGACCGGAAAGGTGCCGGAGAACCTCGACAAGTGGCTGACGCTCGCCCAGCACGCGAAGGACCTGCTCGGCGCTGACACGCCGTCCACCTCGACCCCGGACAGCCTCGTGCCGCAGGGCCTACCCACCGACGAGCCTGCCCTGGCGGGTGGCGCCGGCACGGAGCCGATTCTCAACCCGACCCACTACCCGCCGTCCACTCCGCACAGCGGTGGCTTGGGAAACAGCGGTCTGGGTTCGATCGGCATGCCCCTCGGCGGCGGCGGTGGGGGCGGGTACACCGGCCTGCCCAGCGGTACGACGGATCGCGGGACGCAGTCGTTGCGCTCAGCAACCACCGCCGGAGGTGCCGGTGCCGAGCCCACGCTGAGCGGCAAGACCGCGACGACCGGCGCCACCGGCACGCAGTCGAGCACCCCGCCCATGTACCCGCCGATGAACGGCGCAGGCGCCGGCGCCCCGACCTCTCGCGGAGAGATCCGCCCGGGAGCGGCAGCGGCGAAGTCGGGGTTCACCGTGCCGACCGAGTCCACCGCGTCCGAGCGGCTGCGCCGCCAAGGCGTGCAGTCCGACCTGCAAGGCCGGACGAACGGCGAACAACGGACCCCGTCCGGAGCGCCTCCGCCGCACCGGCGCAGGAGTTCCGCGCGCCCCCGTCGTACCGCCGTCGACGACGTGCTCGACGAGGAGCTGTGGAAGCTCTGACGGCACAACAGGCCATTCCGTGGCCGCATCCGGAACGCGTCCGGAGGACGCGGGACCGGGACCTAGCGTGACATCGACCGGTGATCACGCGCCGGCAACCAGCGAGGAGGAAACACCATGGCCGGTGTGGAGACCGAACTCCAGCGAATGCAACGGACGGCCCACGAGGCCGCCACGATCGGCGACAACCTGAAGGCGGTGATGACGGCGCTCGACAACGCGATGGGCGGCCTCACGCCGATGGACGGACAGATCAAGAACGTCTTCTGGCAGGGACACAGTAACCATCTCGAGGCGGTCGGCAGGCTCTGCACGAAGCTGCACCAGATGTCCGACGGCATCACCACCTCGAAGACCGGCTACGAGTCCGAGGACACCGGCAGCCAGGCCGCGTTCCACCAGTTGGGTGCGTCCGGTGGCTCCGTCCTCGACGTCACCAAGCTCTAGACAGGCTCCAGGAGGGATGCCGTCATGATGATCAACTACCCGGGCTCCGCGATGATGCAGGGCTCCGTCGACATGGGCACCGCGAACACGAAGGTGACCGAGCTGCAGAGCCAGTTCCAGACCGCCATGCAGGCGCTGCTGTCGGCCTGGCGCAGTGAGGCCGGTTCGCCGCAGCTGCAGCAGGTACAGCAGTTGTGGACGCAGGCCAACGAGGAGATCAACCTGATCCTCGGCCGCCGGGGCAGCGCTCTCGAGGACGCCTGGATCCGGATGGCCCGCGCCGACAGGTCGGCCGCGACCGCGCTCGACGTCTGACACAACCACCGGAGCCCGGCCCCGATACTTCTCGGGGCCGGGCTCCTGTTGTCGTCTCAGTCGGCTCGCCATCCGCGGCGGCGGCCGAGGGGTACGACGATCGCCCCGACGACCAGCAGCAACGCGGCAACCCCCGCCAGCACGGCGATCCGGCGGCTTTGCTGGCCCGCGGCGTGCCGCACGGCGGTACGCCGCTCCGCCACGGGATCCACCTTCACAGGTTTCACGGGCGGCAGCGCCGCGGGATGCGTGGTGCCCAGGACGTCCTGGACGGCGCGGTACGGGTTCACCACGCCGGCGCCGTACTGATCGGCCGGGCCGGGCGCCGGTGTCGCGGTGGCGATCAACCGGCCCGCGACCTGGGCGGCGGACAGGTGCGGATCTGCTGCTCTGACCAGGGCCGCCGTACCGCTGACGAAGCCGGTCGCGAAGCTCGTGCCGTCGTAGTAACGGTGTCCGCGAACGCGGGCTGCGGCCAGTACGCCGCCGCCGGGCGCCGAGATGTCGACGTACGACCCGACCTGCGAACCGGTCAGCCGCGAGCCGTCGATCGTCGTCGCGCCGACTCCGAGGACACCTGGGTACGCCGCCGGGTACGTGACGGGATCCGGTCCTTGCTGGTTGTGGGCGTTACCGGCCGCGGCGACGATCAGGGCGTCATGCCGTTGGGCGTACCGCACGGCGTCGCGGACCGGCTTCTGGTCGACGTACAGCGACAGCGAGATGTTGACGACGGTCGCGCCGGCGTCGACGGCGTACCGGATCGCGCCGGCGAACACGGTCGCGTCGACGGCCGCGCCCTGTTGGTCGCTCGCGTCGCGTTCGCTGACCCGGATCGGGAGGATCCGCGCGCCGGGCGCGATGCCGCGGAAGCCGATCCCGGCCACCGGTCGCGCGGCGATGATGCTCGCGACCGCCGTGCCGTGCGAGACACAGTCGAAGTTCGCGCGCTTGTCACCCGGCGTCAGAACATCCTTGCCCGGCAGCACTGCGCCCGGCTCGGCGAGCTGCGGGTGGTCCGCGTCCACGCCGGAGTCGATCACCGCGACCGTCACACCGTGGCCGGTGCTGATCGGCCAGGCGCGTTCCGGCGCGAGCCAGGTAGTTGCCCATGGCATCTTGGTGATCGTCGGTCCGCCGGCCTCCGCGGATTGGCACTGCCCGGCCGGCGGCCCGGCCCACGCCGGTGTCGCGGTGGCGGCGAGCGTTCCCAGGACGGCGGTCGCCGCTGCTGCTCTGACAGTCATCACGCTCCGGACCGTACGGCGCGGCCCGATCGTGACACGGGTTCTGACCCCTTGTGGCCAACGACTGACCACGTTGCCGCCGGCACCTCACCCTGGTGACTCGGAGGTGTCGATCATGGACGTGTCGAAGCTCAACCTCGACAAGGAGCTGGCCGCACTCGGCCTGGACAGCGGGCTGGAGCGCCTGACCGCGGCAGCGGCTGCGCTCGATCGTGCCTTCGACGAGATCGTCGCGACCGCCGTCTCGCCCGACCGGCTGGTCAAGGTGACCGTGACCGGGCGCGGCGACGTACGGGAGCTGGAGTTCGACCGCGGCATCTACCGCACCGAGAATCCCCAGGCGCTGGCCGCGACCATCCTCGCGACCCTCGGCCAGGCACACGCCGCGGCGGCCGCCAAGATGCAGGCCGCGTACGAATCCTTCCAGGAGGACCTCGATGACTGACCGGATCCAGGTCGACCTCAACGGCGTGGACAGCGCGGCGGAGGCGTGCCGCCAGGCCGGTGGCGACGCCCGCGCGAAGCTGACCGGTTTGATGCTCGGGCTGACGCAACAGGCGATCGAGAGTGCGGCGGGTCACGACGACTACGGCAAGCAGATCACGGACGGCTGGACCAACAGCGGAGCAGCGCAGTTCCCCGACGGAGCCAAGTCGATCGAGGCCGAGCTGCTCGGCCGCGGCTACCAGATGACCGCCTGCGCCGACCGGACCGAAGCGACCGACTCGGACGCGGCGCAGCAGGTGCGCGCCACGGATGTCGGGCTGGCGCGCGTCGGGGACCACTGGGAACCGGCCCCGCAGAGTGCGGAGTAGCCGCCGTGGGCTTCCAGCTGCCGGGATGGCTGAAGGCGATCCTGGAGGGCGGGTACGAGCCGCAGGCCGACGAGGACAAGCTCTACGCGCTGGCGGACCAGTACGACGCGTGCGCGGCGTACCTCACGGGTGAGCTGTCGGCAGCGATCCAGGCGGCCGGCAACGGCTTCGGTGCGGCGTACCACGGCGAGGCCGGGAGCGCGCTGAGCGAGTACCTGCGTCGGTATGCGACCGACGCCAACGCTTGCGGTCCCGTCGCGATGGCGGACGACGTCAAGCACGTCGCGGAGTTCCTCCGGACGATGGGGGACACGATCCTGCGGACCAAGCGCGAGCTGCTGATCATCGGCATCGTCAGCTGGATCACGATCCTGGCCGGGCTCGGGCCGGTGATGGGGACGCTGATCCGCAAGCTCGGGCAGGAAGGCGTCAAACGGCTGCTGCTCCAGTTGCTGAAGAAGCTGGTGAATCGGGAAGCGAAGAAGCTGCAGGCGCGGATGGTCGGCGAGATGGTCGCGAACGCGGCGCAGCAGACCAGCAAGTTCGTGTTCAGCCGGCAGATGGTGCCGAAGGTGCTCGGTTTGGTCGGCGCGGAGGTGGCCGACGAAGTCATTCCGCACACGCTGGCCGGCTGGTGGGGCGAGGTGACCGGCCATGACCGGCGGCTGGTCGTCGACGGCAACGGCCGGCCCGTGAAAGATGCCGACGGCAACTTCGTCACCACGCACGACTGGGACTGGCGGGGTACGGCGATGACCACCGTCGGCGCGGTGGTCGGCGTACCGCTGTCGCACGGGGTCGGGGCCGGGCTCGCGAAGGTGCCGGGGCTCGGGAAGATCGGCCGTACGTTCGTCAACAACGCGATCACGTCGCCGCTGTCGAGCTCGCTGACCGCCCTGGGATTCGGCG
>Ga0247821_10002342_pt1 | contig 10397 bp, 5 predicted proteins | sample 13C_Glycerol_Day_FD_192481 | JGI IMG/M metagenome (GOLD analysis project Ga0247821, IMG submission 192481) | Soil microbial communities from agricultural site in Penn Yan, New York, United States - 13C_Glycerol_Day14 | ecosystem: Environmental > Terrestrial > Soil > Agricultural land | place... | reverse complement strand
CCCGCCGGTTTCAGCGGTCGTCATCGCATGTAACGCGGAAGTAAAGGAATCCTCTCACCTGCCCGCGCTGCTGTGAGCGAGCAGAGATCACAGCCCCTGGCGGAACCCGTCGCGCCAGGACGCGTACCCGGGCTGCCAGTCGAAGGTCCGCTTGGCGAGGGAGTTGTCGACGCCGCGGATCTCGGTGAACGCCGCCACGCCGACGTCGCCGACCGCGAGCCGTCCGAGCCAGGCCGGGATGCGCCGCGGGGCCTTGGCGCCGAGGATCTTGGCGAGCTCGGGCAGCCAGACCGCCGCCTGCGCGGGGTCGTCGTCGGCGATCTGGAACACCCCGGTCACGTCGCTCTCGACCGCCTTCACCGTCGCCGCGGCGGCGTCGTCGTAGTGGATGAACGACCAGACCCCGGTGCCGTCGCCGATGATCGGCAGCCGGCGCTTCTGGATCAGCTCCACCATCGAGCCGCCCTTGCCGAGGTCGGCGGTCGGGCCGTAGAAGTTCGCGTACCGCAGCGCGACGCCCTCGATCCCTTCGGTGTTCACCGCCGCCGACTCGACGTACTTGATGGCCGCCATCGTCTGCCGCTGGGCGGGCACCGGGTCCGGGTCGAGCGGGTCCGCCTCGGTCTTCGCCGCGGAGCCGCCGTGCTGCATGTTCCAGCCGGCGTACGACTGGACGACGAACCGTCGTACACCGGCAGCCTTGGCGGCGGCCAGGAGGTTGTCCGTGCCGACCGTTCGCAGCTGGTTCGTCGTCGCGAAGCTGTCGTCGAAGTGCTTGAAGTCGATCCCGCCCTTGAGCGCGGTCATCTGGTGTACGACGACCTCGGGCCGGACCGACTCCACGGCCGCGCGCACCGCGGCAGCGTCCAGCCCGTCCGCGAGCACGGCGTCCGCGCCGAACGACCGCACGCCGGCCGCGCCGGACTCGGACCGGGTCATCCCGGTCACCTCGTGCCCGGCCGCGAGCAGCTGCGGCACCAGTGACCGGCCCAGTCCGCCGGTCGCTCCTGCCACCAAAACCTTCATGTCATCCTCCGTCGTCCGTGATTACGACCCGGAGGACACGCGCCGCGTCAGTCCTGTGACATCGGCTCCGAAGAAAGCTGGAATTCGGTCGGGCCGAAGGAGACGTTGAGCTTGCCGTCGACCGTCATCGTGCCGCCGTCCACACGGCACGTGAGGGTGGCGACGAACGGGGTCTCCACCCAGCGCAAGGTCGCCACGAACGCGTCGCCGTCGCCGTATGCGCTGGTCAGGACGCGCTCGCCGGCTTCCGGAGCGGCGTCGTCGACCGTGCCCGGCGCTGCCTGCTCCTGCCAGTCACCGGCCGCGCACCGGATCTCGTGAGTTCTGCCGTCGCCCAGGTCGCTGAACGTGAACGTGCCCGACCCGTCCGCGTCGAGCCGGACCGAGGTGAGACCGGCTGGGTTGGCCGCCGCGAAACGGTACGTCCGGCCGTCCCCGGCGGTCGGTGCGGCACCCGTCGGTGGCACCAGCCGCAGCTGCTCGGGCCGGGGGACGACCGGCACCTCCTTGCCCTCGAGCGCGGGCAGCAGGTGCTCCCACACCGTGTTCAGGATCCCCTGCATGTCGGTCGTCGAACTCGTGATGATCAGCGCCGCGTCGTAGTCCGGGAACACCAGGCAGAACTGCCCGAACGCGCCGTCACCGCGATACGTGTTGTGGCGGCCGCGCCAGAACTGGAAACCGTAGCCCTGCTTCCAGTCCGGGTTCTCCTCGGTGTCGTTCGGGACCTGCTTCGACGTTGCCGCCTCGAACCACTCGGCCGGGACAAGCTGCTTGCCCTGCCACTCACCGTGCTGCAGCAGCAACTGCCCGAAGGCGGCCAGCGACTCCGTGTTGATGCTCAGGCCCCAGCCGCCGACCGTGATGCCTTCCCTCGACACCTGCCAGGTCGCCTCGGTCGCACCGAGCGGCTCGAACAGCCGCGGCCGGAGGTAGTCGAGCAGGCGCTCGCCGGTGAGCCGCTGCAGGATCGCCGACAGCATGTAGGTCGCGCCGCTGTTGTAGACGAACACCGTGCCGGGCTCGTGCTCCACGTCGAGGCCGAGGAAGATCTTCACCATCCGGCGGTCCCGGCTGAGCGCGTCCACGGTGTCCTTCGAGTGCCCGGTCGTCATTGTCAGCAGGTGCCGGACCTTCATCGCGGCCAGGTTGTCGCTGACCGTCTCCGGCAACTCGTCCGCGTCGAAGAACGAGATGACCTGGTCGTCGAGCGAGAGCAGCCCTGCGTCGATCGCCAGCCCGACGCCCGTCGACGTGAAACTCTTCGACACCGAGAACAGCAGGTGCCGGTCGTCGAGCCGGTACGGCGCCCAGGCCTCCTCCAGCACGACCTGGCCGTGCCGCAGCAGCATGACAGTCTGGATCTCCGGCTCGGCCGCGTCCAGCGCCGCGACGAAACTGTCGAGTGCTGCGGTGATCAAGCCCTGGGCTTCTGGGGTACTCCGTGGAAGTCTGCTCACACCCAAGACGCTATCTCCAGAAACGGACAAATATCAGGTGAGTTCTGCCAAGCGGGCAGCCGTGATCGTGAACCCGGTGAAGGTCGACGGCGACAGGTTCCGCCGGATCGTCGAGACGGCCCTGTCCGAACGGGGCCTCGACGAGCCGTTGTGGCTGGAGACGACCGAGGACGACGCCGGCGTCACCATGGCCCGGCGCGCGATCGACGAGCAGGTGGACCTGGTGCTGGTCGCCGGCGGCGACGGCACCGTCCGGGTGGTGTGCGCCGAGCTGGCCCGCACCGCGATCCCGGTCGCCGTCCTGCCCGGCGGCACCGGGAACCTGCTCGCCCGCAACCTCGGCATCTCGCTCGACCTCGACGCCGCGCTGACCGAGCTCCTCGACGGCTCCGAGCGGCGGATCGACAGCGTGCTGGTCGAAGGGGACCAGCTGACCACCGACCGGTTCGTCGTGATGGCCGGGCTCGGACTGGACGCCGCGATCATCGAGGACGCGCCCGACGACCTGAAGAAACGGGTGGGCTGGGCGGCGTACGTCGTGTCGACGCTGAAGAACCTGAACCATCCGTCGGTCCGGGTCACGATCACCGTCGACGACCAGCCGCCGGTCCGCCGGCGGGCGCGCACCGTGGTGATCGGCAACGTCGGCACGCTCCAGGCGAACATCCCGCTGCTGCCGGATGCCGTACCCGACGACGGCACGATCGACGTGGTCGTCCTCGCGCCGCGCCGGATCACGCACTGGCCGCGGCTCGCCCTCGGCCTGGTCGTGAAGTCCTGGCGCGAGCGTCACGTCGAGCGCTTCACCGGCCGGCGCATCCAGTTGCGCGCCGACCGGGTGGTACGCCGTCAGCTCGACGGCGACGCGATCGACGAGGGCACGTCGCTGACCGCTGAGGTCGACCCGGCGGCCCTCGTCGTCCGCGTGCCCTAACGCTGCACCAGTACGGCGACCGTCCGGGCCGGGACGGTCGCTGTGCCCGTCGCGGACGACCACGTGGTTTGTTTGACGACCGGGTCGGAGCCGGCTGCTTGGACGGGGGACAGGGACAGGTTGGCGCCGGTCAGGCCCGGGACCTGCTGGGTGACCGCGGCGTTGGTGGAGTTGAAGACGACCACGACGCCCTTCAGCGACGGGTCGACGTCAGCCCCCACCGTGTCGTCGATGCGCATGGTGATGACACCGGGCGTCGTACCGCTCAGCGGGAAGCTCAGCTTCTGGTTGATCAGCGCGGCCGAACCGAGCCGGAACAGCGGCGTCGAGAACCGGAGCTTCAGCAGGTCGGCTGCCGCGGCCGAGGCCGTGGCCACGTCGGTCGCTGACGGCTTCAGCGCCGGGTTGGCCAGCAGCGGCTTCATGTACGGCCACTTGGCCTCGTTGTCGGGCTTCGGCGGCAGCCCGTGGCCGAAGCCGTTGTCGGCGCCGGTCCAGTCGAGCGTGTTGAACCAGTCGCCGGAGTCGTACGAGTTGCGGTCCAGCGACTTGCTGCGCAGCATGTCCGCGCCGGCGTGCCAGAACGACGGCGTCTGCGCCAGTGCGGTCGTGGCCAGCGACAACGTGTTCATCCGGATCCGGTCCGGCATCGGCAGGTCGGTCGGCAGCTTGTACGTCAGCGTGTCCCACAGCGTCTCGTTGTCGTGCGCGTCGACGTACGTGATCACCTCGTCCGGCTGGTCGGCGTACCCGGCCGGCTGGCCGTTGTAGTCGACCTGGTCACCGCGGACGGCCTGTCCGGACTCCGCCGACGTGAAGCTGAACGACCGGAGGTTGGCGGCCAGCCCGAGCTGGACCAGGTCGGTGTCGTGAGCGAGCCGCTTGGCGCGCTCGGCCGGCGTACCGTTCACCTGGTCGCCGTTGGGGTCGCTCGCCTCGCCGGAGCCGAAGCCCTGGATCCGCGGGTTGTCGTCGAAGGGGCCGCCGCCGCGGACCGCGTCGCGCAGCCGGTCGGAGAAGGTGCCGATCCCGGTGCCGCCGAGGTTGCCCTGCCGGGCCTGGACGAACAGCGCGTCGTCCGCGACCTCGCCGAAGTTCCAGCCCTCGCCGTACAGGTAGATCGACTTGCCGTCCACGCCGTCCTTGGCGAGCGTCAGCTTGTCCAGGGCGGCCCGGACCTTCAGCATGTTCGCCTTGGAGTGGTGACCCATCAGGTCGTACCGGAAGCCGTCCACGTGGTAGTTGCGCGCCCAGCTCACCGTGCCGTCGACCATGATCTTCTCGGCCATCGCGTGCTCGGTCGCGATGTTGCTGCAGCAGGTCGAGGTCTCCACCTTCCCGGTCGCGTTCAGCCGCTGGTAGTACCCGGGCACGATGCGGTCCAGCACCGACGTCGGGGCCTGGCCGGCGGCCGGGGTGTGGTTGAAGACCTGGTCGAGTACGACGCGCAGACCGGACTTGTGCAGCCCGCCGACCATCGTGCGGAACTCGGAGACCCGGGCCAGGCCGTCCTTCTGGGTGGCGTACGAGCCTTCCGGCGCCAGCCAGTGGAACGGGTCGTAGCCCCAGTTGAAGCCGTCCTTCGCGGCAACCGCTGTCACGCAGGCCTGCTGCTGGTCCGAGTCGGCCGGTAGAGCCTTCAGATCGCAGGCAGGTGTCTGCTGGCCGGTCTCGGGGATCGAGGCGATGTCGAAGGTCGGCAGGAGGTGCACGGTGTTCAGCCCTGCTGCCTTGAGGGTGCGCAGGTGCTTGGTGCCGTCGCCTTCGTCGGCGAAGGCCAGGTAGGTACCGCGATGTGCCGCGGGCACCGTGTTGTCGTTGATCGAGAAGTCGCGGACATGCAGCTCGTAGATCGTCGAGTCGACCCCGCGCGCGAGCTTGGGCGACGGGGCGGTCGTCCAGAGCGCCGGCTTGCCTGCTGGGTCGTTGAGGTCGACTGCGACGGAGTACGTCGAGTCGGTGGTCAGCGCGGCCGAGTACGGGTCCGTGACGACGTTCGTCTCCACCTTGCCGGTGCTGGGTGCGTACACCGTCACCTGATACCGGTACGGCGCGTTCTTCCACGACGGCCGCCCGACGACGGACCAGGCGCCGTCGTCGCTGCGCCGCATGCGGATCGCCGAAGACCCGATCAGCAGCTTCACATCCTGAGCCGTCGGCGCCCACAGCGTGAAGCTCGGTGCGGCGCCTTGCCACGTGACGCCGTACGAGCGGCCGGTCGCTCCGCCGTAGACGTCGTCGACGACGCCGGGGATCTGGACGCCGGTCGCGTCGAGGAGGCGGCCGGTGTCTTCGTACTGCGCGAGGCCCAGCTGGCCGGTGAGGATCTTCTGGACGTCGGCGTGGTCGAGGCGCAGCGTCGTGTAGCCGGGCTTCACCTCGGCGGTGTCGTAGCGCAGGGCGGCCGACGAGCCGCCGATGTCGTTCGCGTCAATCTTCAGCGAGCCGGTGTCCGACCAGTGCAGCCGCCACCGGTACCGCTCCGGGTGCGCGACCGCGGGTACGGCGAGGGTGTCGCGGTCGATCCAGTACGCCTTCGCCTGGCTGAGGTCCGGCTGTGCGCCGGGCTTGGCCGTCGTCACCGTGAACTGGTGGGTCGCGAGCACGTACGAGAACGTGACGACCAGACCGTCACTCGGCACCGAGACCGGCACGTTGTTCGCCGGGTAGCTCTCGTCCCAGGACAGGTTGTGCGCGACCTTCGCCTCATAGGTACCCGCCTTCAGCTCGCTGGTGGACCAGGTGTAGGTCCCGTCGCCGTCCTCGTCGGTCAACCAGGGTCGCATGCAGGACGGGTCCCAGTCGGTCGGGCAGCCCAGCTCGGTCTGGAACGACCCGGGTGCCGTGATGATCGGCCCCTGCGCAGTGGACGTGACGAAGTGGCGGCCGTGCTCGTAGTAGAAGCTGACGGGCCCGTTCGGTGCGGTGTACGAGATGTTCGCACCGTTCTTGACGCCACCGGCGCCGTAGTTCTCGTCCCAGGTCTTGTTGATGGCCGCCTTGTACGCGTGCTCGCCGGCCGGGAGCGTGTAGGTGCCCTTCCAGACCTTGTCCTTCGGGTCCAGCGTCAGCTGAGCCTGGTCGCAGTCCGGCGACCAGTCCGCGGGACAGCCCATCTCACTGTTGTGGTCACCTGGCACAGACACGTTCGCCGGCTGGACGACGGGACCAGTGCCGCCACCGCCGCCACCGGGTGCGGCCGCGTCACCCACCACGCCGTACGAGCCGGAGACGGAGTAGTTGCCCGAGACGTCCCGCAGGACAGCGCGGTACTCGAGCAGCGTCCCCTTCGGCAGTCCGGACACGTCCTGGAAGACGCGGTACGGCGCGTTGTCGTCCGCGCCGAGCCGCTGCCACGCCGTCGTACCCACGGGCCGGTACCCGAACGTCACCGTCGCCGGGGTGTTCGCGGGAACCGCCGCAGCGATCTCAGCGCGCCCACCGACCGTCGCACCGAGCTCGGGCGAGCTCATGTAGACGCTGGGAGCCTTGGTACGCACCGGGAGTTTGTTCTGGGCCTGGTACACCGTCACGGACAGCGGGGCCTGGGTTACGACGACCCTGCCCTCACGGTCGGTCTTCACCGCCTTGGAGCCGCCGTAGACGGGCTTCAGCGAGGTGTTCGAGCCGTACGTCGGCACCGTCGCCGAGGCGGCCGTTGTGGAGTTGTTCGCGACGACCAGGTACTCGACGTTGTCGCTGCCGAGCCGGCTGAACGCGTAGAGCCCGTTGAACTTGGACGAGTACCGATGCACCTGCCGCCCGTCGGACAGCGCCGGGTACGTGGCCCGCAGCTTCGCCAGCCCGGCGATGTGCTTGTACATCGGTGCATTGACGTCGTACCGGTCCTTGCTGCCGATCGTCGTCGTACCGCTGCCGTCGACGACCTCGTCGTCCGCGTAGTCGGCGGTCCGGGTCGCGAACATGTCCTGCCGCGCGTCCTTGTCACCGCCGGGGCCGGTGAAGCCCTGCTCGTCCCCGTAGTACACGACCGGCTGGCCGCGCGTCAGGTACATCAGCGAGTGCGCCAGCTCGTCCCGGGCCAGCAACTCGGCGCCGGACGCGCCGCCCTGCTTCAAGAACGTGCCCACGCGGCCCATGTCGTGGTTGCCGAGGAACGTCGGCAGCTCGTACGCGTTGGAGTCCGTGTCGGTGTAGTAGTCGTCGTCGGCGTAGAAGTCCTGCAGCTTGGTGCTCGGGTCGCCTTTCGCGTACGCGACCGCGTTCTGCTGGAACCCGAAGTCCAGCGTGGCCTGCAGCGCGCCCTTGGTCGTGTAGGTCGACATGAACTGCGGGTTGGCGTCGAAGACCTCGCCGAACATGAAGAAGTCCTTCGACCCGGCCGACTGCGCGGCGGCCAGGATCTGCGGCGAGAACTTCTGCCAGAACTCGATGTTCACGTGCTTGACGGTGTCGATCCGGAACCCGTCGATGCCGAACTCGGCCCACGTCTTGTAGACGTCGATCATCCCGTCGCGGACCCGCGGCTGCTCGGTGAACAGGTCGTCCAGCCCGACGAAGTCGCCGTACTCCGCGCTCTCGCCGGCGAACGTCGAGTCGCCGCGGTTGTGGTACAGGGTCGGGTCGTTCAGCCAGGCCGGCACCTTCACGGACGCGTCGGCCGGCGTCCTGAAGACCGGGACGTTCGGGAAGCTGGTGGCGGGGTCGAGTTGCGGGAAGGTGTCGCCGCCGGCGTACTGCTTGTCGTCGAAGGCGTTGCCCTGCGCATCCTTGTACGGCGAGGTGGACTTCGGGATGTAGCCGTACTGGCCGGACTGGTACGCGATCACGTCCGCGGTGTGGTTGGTGATGATGTCGAAGAAGACCTTCATGCCCTTGCGGTGCGCGAGGTCGATCAGCCGCTTCATGTCCGCGTTCGTGCCCAGGTGCGGGTCGATCTGGGTGAAGTCGGTGATCCAGTAGCCGTGGTACCCGGCGCTGACGTCGGCGCCGGAGCCCTGCACCGGGCGGTTCTTGAACGACGGGGTCAGCCAGATCGACGTCGTCCCCAGGGACTTGATGTAGTCGAGCTTCTGGATCACACCGGTCAGGTCGCCGCCGTGGTAGAAGCCCTTGTCCGTCGGGTCCAGCCCGGTCGTCAGCCGGTCGCCGGTGAGCCCGCCGTTGTCGTTGGACTTGTCGCCGTTGGCGAACCGGTCCGCCATCAGGAAGTAGAACCGCTCCTTGGTGAGGTCCGGCCGCAGGCTCGGTGTCGCGAGTGCCCGGTCCGCGGCTGTCACGGCCGGTCCGGCGAGACTCACCGGCTTCACCGTGACGACGTGGCTCGTGTCGTCGTAGCTGAACTCCAGCTTGGCCGGACCCTCGATCCGTAGCGGGATGTTCTGGCCGTTGAGGACACCGCCGGCGCCGTAGTTCTCGTCCCAGCTCTTGTTGACCGTGACCTTGAACTCGTACGAGCCCGCCGGTACGTCGAACACCTTCGTGTACGGCGCACTCGCGCCCAGACTGGTCGCGTCACAGCCCGGATCCCAGTCGGCCGCGCACCCGAGCTCACTCTGCAGCGAGCCCGCCACGGTGATCACCCGGTCCGCAGCCACTTGTGCCGGAGCCGGTGCAGCCGTACCCAGTCCGAGTACGACGACCGCGGCCGCCGTGAAACCTGCCGTCCAACGCCTGAACCCGCGCATCACGGTCCCCTCCCCGCCAACTGATCTGCCGGGGACGCTAGCCGCCGCTCTTTACCGTGAGGAGGGCTCGAAGATCACGGTAAGGTCACGAGGTCCGGCAGCGTGGTCTCGATCGGTGTGCGCAGCACTGTCGTCGCGTGCTCGTCGTACGGCGTTGGCTGGGCGTTCAGGATCACCAGCGGCTTCCCGGCGTTCAGTGCGAGGTCACACAGGCCGGCGGCCGGGTAGACCTGCAGCGATGTGCCGATGGCCAGGAACAGGTCTGCTGCTTCGGCGGCCGCGACAGCTCGGTCCAGGACGACCCTGTCGAGGGACTGGCCGAACGAGACCGTCGCGGACTTCAAGATGCCGCCACAGACCTCACACGCAGGATCCTCGTCGCCTGACTCGAGCCGGGGGAGTACGTCCGCCATCGGGATCCGCCGGTCGCACTGGAGACAGTCGACGTACCAGACCGTGCCGTGCAGCTCGTGGACCAGCTCCGGCGAGGAGCCGGCCTTCTGGTGCAGCCCGTCGACGTTCTGCGTGATCAGGCCGGTCAGGCGGCCCTGCCGCTCCAGCTCGACCAGGGCGAGGTGGCCCGGGTTCGGCTGCACGGTCCAGGCCGGCACCGAGAGCCGGTGTTTCCAGGTCGCCACGCGGACCTCGCGACTGGCGACGTACTCGTCGATGTCGAACATCGCCTCCGCCGCCGGGTCCTTCGTCCACACGCCCTGCGGTCCCCGAAAGTCCGGGATCCCCGACGCCGTCGAGATCCCGGCCCCGGTCAGCACAGCGATGCGGTCAGCTCGGATCACCCTCCGAAGGTACCCAGTCCTGGGCCAGGACGGACATCACGACCTCGTCGACCCACTCGCCGTCCCAGAGCAGGGCGTCCCGGAGTACGCCCTCAGTGGTGAAGCCGGCCTTCTCGTAGGCGCGCTGGGCGCGCGGGTTGAAGGCGTAGACGCCGAGACTGATCCGGTGCAGCCTCAACTGCTCGATGCCGTAGCCGACGATCAGCCGGGTCGCCTCGGTCCCGAGGCCGCGGCCCTGGCCGGACGGACCGATCAGGATCCGGAAGTTGCAGCTCTGGTTGTCAGGGTCCCACTCGTTGAGCACGGCCTCGCCCACGACGACCCCTGCGGCCTTGTCGACGATGGCGAGGTCCAGCCGATCGGTCTGGTCCCGGCGGGTGCGGTACCACTCGCGGGCCTTCTCCTCGCCGATCTCGCCGTGGCTGCCCGTCAGACGGACGACGTCCGGGTCCGCCATCGCGACGGCGAGTGCTTCGTAGTCACCCTCGTCCACAGGTCGCAGAACGACCAGGTCTCCGGTCAGCTGACACAC
>Ga0247821_10002341_pt1 | contig 10397 bp, 11 predicted proteins | sample 13C_Glycerol_Day_FD_192481 | JGI IMG/M metagenome (GOLD analysis project Ga0247821, IMG submission 192481) | Soil microbial communities from agricultural site in Penn Yan, New York, United States - 13C_Glycerol_Day14 | ecosystem: Environmental > Terrestrial > Soil > Agricultural land | place... | reverse complement strand
CGCGCGTCAGCCAGTGCCGCCGGCGTCAGCGGGAACTCCCCGGCGTCAGCCGGAAATACCCGGCGTTGGCCCGGAAGCTGATGCTCCGGCGTTAAGCCGGGGGTGGCTGGGAGCGCGCGGAGCAGGCGCGCTGAGGAGCGCAGCGACGAAGTAAGCGACTGCGTAGCACGCGTGGGTCCTTCGCCACACCTTTCACCCGCGGCGTTCCCCGACAGTCCACCAGCCTTCTTACCCACCGCTTCCCTCGACAGCACGCGCAGGTCAGTCAGTCCTCGACTCGCCCGCGATTGCTCACCGGGACATGCGGTGCGTGCTGAGCCACAGCGGTGGCGAGGGCGTCGTACGGCAGCGTTCGCCCGAGAATCTCGTGTGTCCCGGGCCAGGGGCACGAGGGACCCCACGCTTTTGTACTGCGGGGGAGGGCGTCCTCGTCGAGGAGCATGACGACCAGGTGCGGCTCCCAGGTGTCTTCGCCCTCGTCGTTGACCTCGTGGCGTTCGAGCCGGCACACCCCGCGGACCTGGCCCCACGGGATCGTGCGGGGCTGCTCGCCGCCGAGGCGGATGCCGGCGTCGTCGACGGTCAGCAGGACGTCGTCCTCGTCCTCCTCGCGCCGTTCCTCGAGCGCCGTGATCGCGCCGACGAGCAGCAGGATCGGCAAGCCGACCGCGAAGATCAGCGGTGTCCCGCCCCAGGCCAGCCAGACCGCTTCGAGCGGTTCCCGGATGGACTCGCCGCGGATCGCCTGGACGACGACGATCGTCAGGGTCAGCGCGACCATCAGGCCGAAGATCACGGTGCCGACGGCGAGCGCGGTCCTGGTCGTGCCGAGCCCGTGGCGCTTGACGACGAACGGCTCGGTGGCCTGCGCGGACTGCATACGGGCATTGTGGGCGCTGTCACCCGAAGTCACCAGTACCCTCACGGATTCCTCATCATTCCGGCTGTGTCCGGCTGCGTCCGGTGCGGTGTCCGGTCGTCCGTACGGATGAAATCGCCGCACCCGGCCGGGCACGGACTTTGGTCCGGCCCGGCAGTCCGCCACAATCGCTGCATGCCGGACCGCCAAACCGCTGTTGCCACCCGCCAGCCGTCGTCGCCCAGGAACGCGCGCCGCCGGAAGGGTGGCATGTGGCGGCGCGGCTGGGTGATCGCGGTGCTGGCGATCCTGTCGGCGCTGCCGCTGCTGTTCCACCGTTACGTGCCGAACTCGATCGGTAACCTCGGCAGCCTGCTCGACACGTTCCTGCCGTGGGTCGGTGTCGCGATCCCGGTCCTCGCCGTCGCGGCGCTGGTCCGGCGGTCCGCGACGGCCGGTGTCGCGCTGCTCGTCCCGGCGGTGATCTGGGCGCTGATGTTCGGCGACCTGCTGATCCCGGGCAAGGGCGGCGGGGGAGCGTACGACCTGCGCGTGCTGACCCACAACGTCGACGCGGCGAACCCGGACCCGGAGCGGACCGCGCGGGACCTGATCGCCGCGGACGCCGACGTGATGGCCCTGGAGGAACTCACCGCGGGGGACCTGAAGATCTACAAGTCCGCGTTCGCCAAGCTGTACCCGTACCAGGTGTCCCGGGACACGGTCGCCCTGTGGTCGAAGTACCCGGTGGTCGAGACGAAGTCCGTCGACGTCGGCTTCAGCTGGACGCGTGCGCTGCGCGCCGAGGTCAGCACGCCGGAGGGCAAGGTCGCGGTGTACGTCGCGCACCTCGCCTCGGTCCGGGTCGGCACCAGCGGGTTCACGTCCGACCAGCGCAACAACACGATCAAGGCGCTCGGCCGGCAGATCGCCGACGAGCGGCTCGCGGGCGTGATCGTGATGGGCGACTTCAACGGTACGGCGAACGACCGGAGTCTCGCGCCGCTGACGGCCGGCCTCCGCTCGGCGCAGGGCGCGGCCGGTACCGGCTTCGGGTTCACCTGGCCGTCGGCGTTCCCGATGGCGCGGATCGACCACATCCTGGTGCGCGGCGTCACCCCGACGAAGGCCTGGGTGATGAGCCCGACCGGCAGCGACCATCGCCCGGTCGTCGCCGAGCTACGAATCTGACGCGATCCCTTTCCGGTAGGCGTACCGCACCGCCTCGGCGCGGTGCCGGGCGCCGATCTTCGCGAACGTGTTGTTGATGTGCGTCTTCACCGTCGCCTCGCTGATGAACAGCCGCCCGGCGATCTCGGGGTTGCTCAGTCCCTGCGCGATCAACCGCAGGACCTCGGTCTCGCGGGTGGTCAGCCCGTCGCCGCCGGGATCAGCCGCCGGCGCCAGGCCGGCCACGAGCCGTTTGGTCACCTCCGGGTCGAACGTCGACTGACCGGCCGCGGTGGACCGCAGCGCGGCGCCGATCTCGGCGCGGCCGGCGTCCTTGGTGAGGTAGCCGCGGGCCCCGGCGCGGAGCGCGTTCGCGATCGACGTGTCGTCGGCGTACGTGGTCAGCACGAGGACGGCGACGTGCGGGAAGTCGGCGGTGATCCGCGCGGTCGCCTGCGTGCCGTCGAGGACCGGCATCCGCAGGTCCATCAGCACCACGTCTACGTTGCCCCCGGCAACCAGGTCGACGGCCTCGACGCCGTTCGCGGCCGCGCCGGTCACCTCGACGCCGTCGATCAGCCCGAGCAGCGCGACCAATCCCTCCCGCACGACCTGCTGGTCGTCCGCCACGACGACCCTGATTGCGTCACTCAACCTCTGCCACCACCAACCAGTCGTCGCCGTCCGGACCCGCTGTCAACGTCCCACCGACCAGGGCCAGCCGCTCCCGCATCCCGGTCAGCCCGAACCCCTCGCCGCTCGTCACGCCCTTGTTCCGAACCGACAACCGTACGCCGTCGAGCCGCATCTCGACCGTCTGGCCGGGTGCGTGCTTGGCTGCGTTGGTCAGCGCCTCACGAGCGGCACCGAGCAGCGCCACGGTGACGGCGGAGTCCAGCTTCCGCGGGTGCCCCGTGACGGTGAGCTGCACGGCTGTCCCGTGGTCCTTCTCGTGCTGCTCCGCCTGCCCGGCGAGCGCTGCGGGAAGCTCCGGCACAGCGTCGGCCCGCAGCGCAGCCACGGCGTTCCGCGCCTCGGTCAGCCCTTGTACGGCGAGCCGGCGCGAACGACGTACCCGCTCGAGCGCACCGGCCGTGTCGCCACGCTCCTCCAGCAACGCCTCGGCCACCTCGAGCTGGACGCTCAGTGCGCCGAGCGAATGCGCCAGTACGTCGTGCAGGTCACGCGCGATCCGCCCGCGCTCCTCCAGCGTGGCCGCGCGGGCGTGCTCGCTCTGCGCCAGCCGGGTCTGCTCCAGCAACTGCTCGGTCTGTCGCGCCTGCACCTCGTACTGACGCCGGTTCAACCCGAACGCGACCAGTACGGCCGTCCACAGCAGCTGGGTGAAGTACCAGCTGTCGGACTGGTCGAACAGCCACGCCGACCCGGCGTAGGCGGCCGCCACGCCGATGCCGGCAGCAACGATCGGGCGATTGCCGTGCCGTCGGAAGTCGATCACGGCAATGTCGGTGATCGCGACCAGCACCAGGACCAGCGCGTTCGACTGCGGGTAGCCGGCGATCAGAGCGCTGCTGATGGTCGCCACCGACAGCAGCGCGAACGAGACGTACGGCCTGGCTGTCATCAGGACTGAACCGGCCAGGAACAGGGCGAAGCTCATACCGAGCACGACCCAGACCCAGCTGTCCGCGGGGCGGGCAGTGCTGAGCACGGCGATCGCGACGCCGCTGGCGAGTACCCGGCCGACCCAGCCGCTCTCTCCGTGCGGACGGGGCGGCAGCAGCGCCTTCAGCTTCACTGGTTGGTGTACTCCTCGGCCATCTGGCTCGCCTTGCTCTGGATGATCAGCGACTGGGTCAACAGGTTCGCACCCATCGAGACCATCAGCGCACCGCCACCGGCGACCGAGGCCCCGAGCAGGTGGCCGAGACCCGCGAGCCCGAGCCGGACGACCAGGTAGGCCACCATGATGCCGAGTCCGGGCAGGCCGAGCCGGAAGAACACCTTCCCGGCGCGCCGCTCGACCTGGGCGACCCGTCCGGAGCCGACGCCGGCCACGAGGGCCAGCACGGCGCCGACGACGAGCAGAACGATGTCGAGCGCGCCGAGTCCGGTGTGCCGGTCGTACAGCTGGTAGACGCCGACCCCGATCAGCACGAGCGGGCCGCGCCAGACGTCGGTGTCGGAGTTCTCCAGCTCGGACCAGGACAGCCGCCGGGCGAGGACGACGACCACGACGGCGACCACGACGAGTGCGTTGGGCAACGTTCCGAGGCTCATGTCACGGACGGTAGGTCCGGCTGGTCATTCCTGAGTACCGACCAGGGGTGGAGATCCGGGTGGAGAACCGGCCGGGTCGCCGCCGGTTTGGTTGAAAGTAGGAGTAACGTTCCTCAGCGGTAACAACACGAACAGTCACAGCGGTGATCCGGAGGCCCGATGCTTGCCCAACAATCCATCCTCAGACTGGACGCCACGGCGATCGACTACATCATCATCGCCCTGTACTTCGTCTTCGTGCTCGGCATCGGCTACCTGGCCAGACGGGCGGTCTCCAGCAGTCTGGACTTCTTCCTGTCCGGGCGCTCGCTGCCCGCCTGGGTGACCGGCCTGGCCTTCATCTCGGCCAACCTCGGCGCGATCGAGATCATGGGCATGTCGGCCAACGGCGCGCAGTACGGCATGCCGACCGTGCACTACTTCTGGATCGGCGCGATCCCGGCGATGCTGTTCCTCGGCGTCGTGATGATGCCGTTCTACTACGGCTCGAAGGTCCGCAGCGTGCCGGAGTTCATGCTCCGCCGGTTCGGGAAGCCCGCGCACCTGGTGAACGCGATCAGCTTCGCCCTGGCGCAGGTGCTGATCGCGGGCGTGAACCTGTTCCTGCTGGCCACCATCGTGAACGTGCTGCTCGGCTGGCCGATCTGGGTGTCGGTGATCGTCGCCGCCCTGATCGTGCTCAGCTACATCACACTCGGCGGGCTGTCCGCCGCGATCTACAACGAGGTGCTCCAGTTCTTCGTGATCGTCGCCGCGCTGCTCCCGCTGACCCTGATCGGCCTGCACAAGGTCGGCGGCTGGGAGGGCCTGGTCGACAAGGTGACCGCGTCGCCGGGCGGCGCCGAGCAGATGAGCGCCTGGCCGGGGAACGCCCTGAGCGGCTTCAGCAACGACTTCCTGTCGGTGATCGGCATCGTGTTCGGCCTCGGGTTCGTGCTCTCGTTCGGCTACTGGACGACGAACTTCGTCGAGGTCCAGCGGGCGATGGCGTCGAAGAACATGTCGGCGGCCCGGCGGACCCCGATCATCGGCTCGTTCCCGAAGATGTTCGTGCCGTTCATCGTGATCATCCCCGGCATCATCGCCGCGGTGATCGTGCCGGAACTGGCCCAGTTCAAGGCCACCGGCAGCGGCGAGGTCGACTACAACGACGCGCTCCTGCTGCTGATGCGCGACCTGCTGCCGAACGGCATGCTCGGCCTGGCGATCACCGGTCTGCTGGCCTCGTTCATGGCCGGAATGGCGGCGAACCTGAGCTCGTTCAACACCGTGATGTCGTACGACATCATCGAGCGCTACGTGATCAAGGACCGGCCGGACGACTTCTACTTGCGGACCGGCCGCTGGGTGACGGTCGCGGGCACAGTGATCGCGATCGGCACGGCCGCGATCGCCTCCGGCTACAGCAACCTGATGGACTACCTGCAGCAGCTGTTCTCGTTCTTCAATGCACCGCTGTTCGCCACGTTCATCCTCGGTATGTTCTGGAAACGGATGACCGCGGCGGCCGGCTGGATCGGCCTGGTCAGCGGTACGGCGACCGCGATCGTGGTGTTCGTGCTGTCCGAGAACGGCGTCATCAACCTGCCCGGTCAGGGCGCCAGCTTCGTCGGCGCCGGTGCGGCCTTCGTGGTCGACATCCTGATCAGCGTCCTGGTCAGCACGATGACCCGGCCGAAGGAGGAGTCCGAGCTGGTCGGCCTGGTGTACTCGCTGACGCCGAAGGAGCAGCGCACCGAGGTGACGCTGCGCGGTGACCACGGCTGGTACCGCCGGCCGGTGCTGCTGGCCGGTATCTCGCTGGCGATGACCGTCGTCCTGAACATCGTCTTCGGCTGATTGGGAGCTTGTGATGGCACGGAAGAAGAAGTCCGGAGCATTCGACATCCGGATCGTGATCGCCGCCCTGGTCGGGATCTACGGCCTGGTGCTGACGGTTCTCGGCCTGGTCGAGAAGCAGGCCGAGATCGACAAGGCGGCCGGGATCAACATCAACCTCTGGGGCGGCCTCGGGATGCTGCTGTTCACCGTCCTGTTCGTGCTCTGGGCCCGGCTGCGGCCGATCGTCGTACCGGTCGAGGAGACGTCGGCCGGCGAGTAGTCATGTCCGTTCGGCGAACATCGGCGTCCGGTCGGGTCCTCCCGTCCGGACGCCGCCGTTCGTAGGCTCGAAGTACCCGATCAGGAGGTACTCCGAGATGACGATCACAGACGGGCGTCCCGAACTCTCGACGCTCGCGCAGCAGTACGCCGAGAACGGCTTCGTCCTGGTGAAAGGCCTGCTCAGCAAGGAAGAAGCGGCCCACTACCGGCAGCGCAGCCACGACCTGCTGGCGCAGCTGAACCGGTCCGACGACCCGACCTGGGGCGCCGCCCGGGGCATGACCGAGGCGCCGACGAAGCTGCAGCACCTGCACGACGCGCAGTTCTACGACGCCGAGTTCTCGAAGCTGCTGGTGGACTCGCGGTTCACCGACGTGGCCGCCGCGGTGATGGGTGTGGACAACGTCCAGCTGCACCACACCAAGCTGTTCGTGAAGCCGCCGGAGAACGGTTCGCCGTTCCCGCTGCACCAGGACCACCCGTTCTTCCCGCACACCTACCACCGGGTCGGGGCGGCGATCTTCCACTTCGACGACGCGCCGGAGGAGAAGGGCTGCGTGCGGGTCATCCCAGGCAGCCACAAGGACGGGCCGCGGGAGCACAGCCCGGAAGGGTCGTACCACCTGCTGGAGCCGTCGTTCGACGCGGCGACGCCGCAGCCGGCCGAGGCGGGCGACGTCCTGTTCTTCACGTACCTGACCGTGCACGGGTCCGGCGTGAACACCAGCGACGAGGCGCGTACCACCTGGCTGATCCAGTACCGCGACCCGGGGGACCCGCCGACGGTGAAGACCCACGAGTGGTCGCTCGGCCAGGGCATGATGCTGCGAGGAGTCGACCCGACCGGCAGGAGCGCTGTTTGACCCTCCCTCCGATGCTGTCCGGCGTCGCTGCGGCGGACCGGTTCGTCGACCTCGCGGGACTGCTCGAGTCCTGCGAGGTCGACGGCTTCCGCGCGGACTTCCTCAGCTGGGGCCACTACCGGCCCGAGTACTGGCGCAACTACTGGCACACGCACTCGTTCCACGAGGTGTGCCTGGCGTACTCCGGGGAGGGCCGCTTCAACAACGGCACCGTGCAGTACGACGTGACGCCCGGCTCGGTGTTCCTCGCCCGGCCCGGCGACGTCCACGAGATCGAGTCCTCGCGCACGTCGCCGCTCGGCATCGCCTTCTGGGGCTTCACCTTTCGTCCGGGGTCCGACGAGCGAGGGTGGTGGTCAGGGCTGACCCGTGCCGATGGGCCGGTCATGTCCGCGAGAAGCGGTTCGCTGCCGGCACTCATCACAGGCCTTGCTGCTGAGGCGGCTGCGCCGGTATCGGGCTACAGCACAGTGCTGGCTGCACTTGGCGCCACCCTCGTGCTGGAAACGGCTCGTGCGTTCGCGTTGGACGAGGACCTGGCAGTGGAGCCCGTCAGGCGGGACCGGGGGCCGCTGGTGGTGGAGGCGATGCAGCGGCACCTTCGCGACAACCTGTCCCGTCCGATCACCGTCCGGGACGTGGCAGCCGTCGTACACCTGTCGGAGCGGCATGCCGAGCGACTGTTCACGCAGCAGACAGGGGCCTCGATCATGTCGACGCTCCGCCGCCTCCGGCTCGAGCTGTCCGCACAGCTGCTGCTGGACCATTCCCTGTCCATCACGGACGTGGCACGCGCCTGCGGCTACTCCGACGTACGGCCGTTCTCCACTGCGTTCAAACGCAAGTACGGCCGTACGCCGGGCGACCACCGCCGGGCCGGCGGCACAGAGTTCATCTAGCGGCGTTGCTACGGTCGCCTGTGCATCGACCCCTGCTCAGCGGGCGATCTCGGCCATCCGGCGACGGACGAGTCCACGGACGGCGTCCTCAGGCAACGAGTTTTCGACCGTGAAGCGGACGGTTCCTTTGGCCAGGTCGAAGCCTGGCAGCACCTCACGTACGGCGTCGACCGCAGCAGAACTGAACGGGAAGATGCTGAGGTGGCGTTCAGCGGCACGGAAGCCGAGCAGCGGTTGCCCGTGGTACCTGAGCGCCGCCATGCCGTAACTCGTCCCCTGCTCGGCATCCGGCGCCTCGTCCATCGCGAGCGTGCGGATCCGCTCGAACGCACCGCGCCGTTCCGCGTCCAGGCTGTCGAAGTACTCGTCCACGGGCCCCATGCCCCGACAGTACGACTGCTAGAACGACAACGCGCAGGCACTTACAGACAGTAGTCAAACGAAGTCTGGACAGCGCGAGGCGTGATTGCTCCAATGCCCTCAGGTATCCCGCATACCCCAGGAGGGGACATATGAGGACACGACTCGGCCGCATCATCGGTCTGTGCGCACTGGCTCTCGGACTGGCCGTCACCCCGGCGCTGTCCGCCAGCGCGATCACCGGCGGTCAACCGGACGGCAACGCGCACCCCAACGTCGGGCTGATCCTGTTCTACCAACCGGACGGGCGGTTCCGGTGCACGGCGACGCTCGTCTCGCCGACCGTCGTGGTGACCGCGGCGCACTGCACCCTCGGCACCCTCGGCAAGACCCTGGTGACGTTCGACTCGGTGATCGCCGAGCAGCCGCCGTCGCCGTTCCCGGTCGCCGCCGACCCGTCGAAGGGCTACACGCAGGCGGAGCTCGAAGCAGCCGGCTACAAGTCCGGTACGGCGTACGCGCACCCGCAGTACTCCGACTTCACCGACCTGGCCAACTGGAACGACGTCGGCGTGATCGTGCTCGACCGGCCGGTCACGAACATCGCCCCGGCGAAGATCGCGCCCGCCAACTACCTGAACGCGTACCAGCAGCCCAAGCTGAACAGCACGATCTTCACGTCCGTCGGCTACGGCACCGAGGTCCGCAAGGCCGACTCCGGCCCGCAGAAGCCGACCCCGATGTCGTACCCGCTGCTGCGCCGCTGGGCCGAGGAGCCTGGGCAGAAGCTCACGCCGCAGATCCTGCAGGTCAACGGAAACGAGAACGACAACCGCGGCACCGGCGGCACCTGCTTCGGTGACTCCGGCGGCCCGACCTTCCTCAACGGCTACCAGGTGACGGTGACCAGCTACGGCTACACCGCCAACTGCCGCTACCTCGACGGCCTGCAGCGGATCGACATCAAGGTCGTCCAGGACTGGCTGAAGACGTTCGGCGTTCCGATCGGCTGACGGCGTCCGGTGCCGCGCCTGCCCCGGGCAGCCGCGGCACCGGTGCTATCCTGGGCCTATGCGAGTGAGCCTGCTCCTTAGTTAGCCGTACTGGCATCCAGGCGCAATCTGAGCGCCGGTCAGTGCGGCACCCCCTCCTGTGTGAGGGGATTTTTCATTTCTGGCAGATTTAGGCTCAACAATCCACGAAGCAGGAGTAGGACCGTGACGGAGCAGGTGGAGGACGCCCCGATCGACCGGGGTGGCTACGACTTCAACGCCATGCAGGCCAAGTGGCGTCCGGTGTGGGAGAAGCTGGACCCGTTCAGGGCGAAGGACGACGGCTCGGCGGAGCGCCGTTACGCGCTCACGATGTTCTCCTACCCCTCCGGTGACCTGCACATGGGCCACGCCGAGGTGTTCGCGCTGCACGACGTGCTGGCGCGCTACTGGTTCCAGCAGGGGTACGACGTCCTGAACCCGATCGGCTGGGACTCGTTCGGCCTGCCCGCCGAGAACGCGGCGATCAAGCGCAACGAGCACCCGGCGACGTACACCTACGCCAACATCGAGACCCAGGCGGAGTCGATCCGGCGCTACGCGCTGAGCTTCGACTGGTCCCGCCGGCTGCACACGTCCGACCCGGAGTACTACCGCTGGACGCAGTGGCTGTTCCTGCGGCTGTACGAGCGCGGTCTGGCCTACCGCAAGGCGTCGTTCGTCAACTGGTGCCCGAACGACCAGACCGTGCTGGCCAACGAGCAGGTCGTCCAGGGCCGCTGTGAGCGCTGCGGCTGGGAGGTCACCAAGCGCGAGCTGACCCAGTGGTACTTCAAGACCACGGAGTACGCCCAGCGGCTGCTGGACGACATGGAGCTGCTGCAGTGGCCGGAAGAGATCCTGCTGATGC
>Ga0247821_10002338_pt1 | contig 10404 bp, 11 predicted proteins | sample 13C_Glycerol_Day_FD_192481 | JGI IMG/M metagenome (GOLD analysis project Ga0247821, IMG submission 192481) | Soil microbial communities from agricultural site in Penn Yan, New York, United States - 13C_Glycerol_Day14 | ecosystem: Environmental > Terrestrial > Soil > Agricultural land | place... | reverse complement strand
GTATATACTCGATATATACAGCACCCCTGATCCCGGAGACGCCATGCGCTCTGCCAAGCTCTTCTCCCACGGTGGCAGTCAAGCCGTGCGGCTACCCAAGGAGTTCCGCTTCGAAGGCACCGAGGTGTACGTGCGCCGTGTCGGCAACGACGTGGTCTTGAGCGCCGTGGCTCCGCCCAGCATCGATGCGCTGCTCGACGCGCTGGCCGACTTCGAGTCCGGCACTTCGATCGTGCGCGAGCAACCCACCAAGCAGCAGCGCCGCGCACCGATTCGGTCGGCGCGCTGAAGAGCACAAATGCGCTACATGCTCGACACCGACATTTGCATCTACGCCATCAACGAGCGGCCACCAAAGGTGCTGCAGGCGCTCCGTAAACACCATGCCGAGGGTCTTGGGGTGTCGTCGATCACCGCATCCGAACTGCACTTCGGCGTCGCTCGAACGCGGTCGGCGCGCAATGCGAAGGCGCTGGGCCGGTTCCTGGCGGGCCTGGAGCTGGCCGATTTCGACGCCGCTGCCGCCGAGGTCGCCGGCCAAGTGAGGGCCTGGCTTGCCGGCCAGGGCACGCCGATCGCCCCCTACGACAGCTTGATCGCCGCCCACGCGCAGACACTGGGCGTGACGCTGGTAACGAACAACACGCGCGAGTTCGAGCGGGTACCGGGGTTGAAGCTCGCCAACTGGGCCGAGTGAACGGTCTCAGCGCGCCAGCCGGATGCCGCTGAACTGCCAGCGGGCGCCGGGCGGGAAGAAGTTGCGGTAGCTGGCGCGGATGTGCGAGCGGGGGGTGGCGCAGGAGCCGCCGCGCAGCACCATCTGGTTGATCATGAACTTGCCGTTGTACTCGCCGATGGCGCCCGGGGCCGGCGCATAGCCGGGGTAGGGCAGGTAGGCGCTGGCCGTCCATTCCCAGCAGTCTCCGAAGAGCTGCGTGGGAAGCTCGGCGCGGGCCGGCGCCGGGTGCATGCGCTGGTCTTCGAGGAACGTGCCGCGCGATCGCGGGTGGCGCTGCGCGGCATGCTCCCATTCGGCCTCGGTGGGCAGCCGCGCGCCGGCCCAGCGCGCGTAGGCGTCGGCCTCGTAGTAGCTCACGTGGCACACCGGTTCGTGCGGGTCCAGCGGCACGGCTCCGTGCAGCGTGAAGGCGCGCCAGCCGCCATGGCGCTGCTCCCAGTAGAGCGGCGCGCGCCAGTCGCCGCGCTGCAGCGCATCCCAGCCGTCGGACAGCCAGAGCTCCGGGCGCTCGTAGCCGCGGTCATCGATGAACGCGACGTACTCCGCCGCGGTCACCAGGCGCGTGCCGAGCTCGAACGGCGCGAGCAGCACATCATGGCGCGGCGACTCGTTGTCGTACGCGAAGCCGTCGCCCGCGTGGCCTATCGACGCCCGGCCGCCTTCGAAGGCGACGAAGCGCAGCGCCGGCGCGGCGGTGCTGCGCGGTGCGGCGCTGCGGTAGGCGGGCGCCAGCGGGTTGCCGCTGAAGTGGTGCTTGAGGTCCGTGAGGATCAGCTCCTGGTGCTGCTGCTCGTGGTGCAGGCCGAGCTCGACGCGCTCGCGTGCGGCCGGCAGCGCCTCGCGCGACAGCAGCTCGCGCACGTGCTCGTCCACCGCATGGCGATAGGCGAAGACCTGCTGCAGCGACGGGCGCGACAGCAGCCCGCGCTGCGGGCGGGGATGGCGCGTGCCCACGCCCACGTAGTAGGAGTTGAACAGCATGCGGTAGGCCGGGTCGACCGGCTCGTACCCGGGCGCAAAGGGCTCGAGCACGAAGGTTTCGAAGAACCACGCCGTGTGCGCGAGATGCCACTTGACCGGGCTCGCGTCGTCCATCGACTGCAGCTGGCAGTCTTCCGCCGTCAGTCCCTCGACCAGGGCCTCGGTCGTGTGCCGCACCGCGGCATAGCGGGCCGACAGATCGCTCACTGCCGGTAGGCCGCCGGCTCGGCGACGAACACGTGGTACCAGTGGTTCGGGTCGGTCCAGTGGTGCAGCCGCCCGAAGCCGGCCTCGTGCAGCAGCGATGCGAATCCCTCGGCCGCGTACTTGTGCGAGTGCTCGGTCACGATGGCCTCGCCCCGGGCGAACACGCGTGCGCCGCCGCCGAGCCGCACGCGTTGCGCGCTGCGCGCGACCAGCCGCATCTCGATGCGGCCGGCGGCGCGGTCGAACAGGGCCTGATGGTCGAAGGCGGCGGGGTCGAAATCGGCCCCCAGCTCGCGGTTGGCCACCCGCAGCACGTTGCGGTTGAAGGCCGCCGTGACGCCGAGCGCATCGTCGTAGGCGGCCACCAGCGGCGCCTCTGGCTTCAAGCCGTCCACGCCGATGAGCAGCCGGTCGCGCGGGGCGAGATGCCGGCGCACCGAGCGCAGCAGGTCGAGCGCGCGCGCCGGCTCGAAGTTGCCGATCGAGGACCCCGGGTAGAAGAACACGCAGGGCAGCTCGGGCCGCTGGGACAGCACGCGCCCGATCTCGAGCCCGCGGGTGAAGTCGGTGACCACGCCGTCGAACGTCACGCGCGGGAAGGCGCGCGAGGCGCGTGCGAGGCTCGTCCGCAGCCAAGCCTCGGCGATGTCCACGCCGATGTAGCGGCGCATCTCGAGCGCCTCGATCCAGCGCCACGATTTGCGGCCGTCTCCGCAGCCGAGATCGACCCACTGACCGCCGTTCGGCAGAGCCGCCGCGATCGCCTGCTCGTGGTGGTCGAAGATGCCGGCTTCCAGCCGCGGCGGGTAGTACTCGTCGAGCGCGCAGAGGGCCTCGTAGAGCACGCTGCCCTGCTCGTCGTAGAAGAACTTGGGCGAGATGGCGGCTCGCGGCGCGAGGAGGCCGGCGAGCAGTTCCGCGCGGCGCTCTTCGGGCGTGTCGACCCGTTCGATCAGGAGGCGCGGCGCGGCGGGGAGCGCTGTGCGCGCCGCCTGCCGCGCGCCGAATTCGCTGGCCTGGGCCATGGGCACTGCCTTCGCGTGGAGGGGGCCGACGAGCTTACTCCAACCCTCCTGTGCCCGCACTGGCTCAGGGCTTCTTTCGGGGCAGGCGGCCCATCAGGTAGAACTCGTCGTTGGGGCGCAGCGCGATGAGGTTCGACATGCGGTTCGACAGCGCGAAGAACGCGGCGATCGCGCCGATGTCCCAGATGTCCTCGTCGGAGAAGCCGTGCGCGCGCAGGCGCTCGAAATCCTCGTCGACGACGCTGCCGGAGTCGGTGCACACCTTCATCGCGAACGCCAGCAGGACCTTCTGCCGGGGCGTGAGGTCGGCCTTCAGGTAGTTGGTGGCGACCTGGTCCGCCAGCTGGGGCGCCTTCTCGTAGACGCGCAGGATGGCGCCGTGCGCCACCACGCAGTACAGGCAGCGGTTGGCACCCGACGTGGCCACCACGATCATCTCCTTCTCGCCCTTGGTCAGCCCCGATTCGCGCAGCATCAGCGCGTCGTGGTAGTCGAAGAAGGCGCGCGCTTCGTCCGGCCGGTGCGCCAGCGCGAGGAAGACGTTGGGCACGAAGCCGGCCTTCTCCTGCACCTCCAGGATGCGCTTCCGCAAATCCTTGGGCAGTTGGTCGAGCTCGGGCACGGGGTAGCGGGAAACCGGCATCTTCATGGTGTCAGGTCCTGAATTGCATCGCGTGGAGGCGGGCGTACAAGCCGCCGGAAGCCAGCAGCTGCACGTGCGTGCCCTGCTCGACGACGCGGCCGCGATCCATCGCGACGACGCGGTCGGCGTGCTCGATCGTGGACAGCCGGTGCGCGATGACCAGCGTCGTGCGGCCGCGCATCAGCTGGTCCAGCGCATCCTGCACCGCTCGCTCGCTCTCGGAATCGAGCGCCGACGTGGCTTCGTCGAGGATGAGGATGGGCGCGTTCTTGTAGATGGCGCGGGCGATCGCGAGCCGCTGGCGCTGCCCGCCGGACAGCTCGCTGCCGTTGTGGCCGATGAGGGTGCGCGAGCCCTGGGGCAGGCGGCTCGTGAAGTCGAGCAGGTGCGCGCCGCGCAGAGCCTCGCGTACCCGGTGCTCGTCGATCTCGTCGCCCAGCGCCACGTTCGCAGCCACCGTGTCGTTGAACAGCACAACGTCCTGACTCACGAGCGCGAACTGGCGCCGCAGGGCGGCCATGTTCCATTGCGTCAGCGGCACGCCGTCGAGCAGCAGCTGGCCGCCGGTGGGCTCGAGGAAGCGTGGCAGCAGGTGCACGAGCGACGACTTGCCGGCGCCCGACGGGCCGACGAGCGCCACCGTCTCGCCCGGGTGCAGCACCAGGCTCACGCCGTCCAGCGCCGGATCGGTGTCGTCGCGGTAGCGCAGCGAGACGTCGCGCAGCTCCACCTCGCCGAGCGCGCGGCCCGGGTCGAAGCTGCCGCCCTGCTCGGCCGGGCTGTCCCGGACCAGCGCGACCGCGCGCTCCAGCGCGGCCATGCCGCGCGTGAGCGGCGTGGTGACGTTGGACAGGTGCTTCAGCGGCGTGAGCAGCATCAGCATCGCGGTGATGAACGCGACGAAGCTGCCCACCGTGGTGGCGCCGCCGCCGCTCTGCCACAGTGCGACGACGATCACCGTGGATAGCGCGCACGCGGCCAGCAGCTGCGTGATCGGCGACATCGTGGCGCCCGCGGCCACCGACTTGAGCATCAGACGGCGCAGCAGGTCGCTCGTCTTGGAGAAACGCTCGCCCTGCGATTCGCCGGCGCCGTGCAGCCTCACGATGCGCCAGGCGAGCACGTTCTCCTCGACGACGTAGGCGAGCTCGTCGGTGGCTTTCTGGCCGGCCAGCACCAGGCGGTGCAGCCGGCGGCTCACGATGCGCATCACGATGCCCACCGCCGGCGCGAGCACGGCGACGACGAGCGTGAGCTTCCAGTTGAGCCAGAGCAGGTAGCCGAGCAGGGCGAGCAGCGTGAGCGAGTCGCGCACCAGCGTGAGCAGGGCACCCACCAGCAGGTTGGCGCCCTGCTGCACCTCGTAGACGAGCGTGTTGGTGAGGCCGCTGGCGGAGTGGCGCGTGAAGAGGCCGGGGGCCGCGCGCAGCAAGTGGTCGAACATCGCCTCGCGCAGCTGGAGCACGCCCCGGTTGGCGCCCCAGGACATCATGTACTGCTCGACGAAGCCTGCGCTGCCGCGGATGGCGAACAGCGCCACGATGGCGAGGGGGATCAGCCACAGCGGCAGCCCCTGCCCGCCGAAGCCGCGGTCCAGCAGCGGCTGCATCAGCGCCGGGATCGCAGGCTCCGTGGCCGCGCCGACCACCGCGGCAAGCATCGCGATGCCGAAGCCGGAGCGGCTGTCGCGGAAGTACGGCGCGATGCGCCTGAGTCGTTGAAGGAGGGTCGGCATACGGTCCATGTAACGGCCGGGCACGATTATGGTCGGCCCCGGGGTGCCTACAATGCGCGACCCATGACGTGGCATCGACGCAACCTCCTCGGCGCTCTTGGCGCCAGCATCGCAGCGCCCGTGCTGGCGCAGTTCAGGGTCGAGATCAGCGGCGTCGGCGCCACGCAGCTGCCCATCGCGGTCGTGCGCTTTCGCGGCGAAGACACCGCGGGACAGGCGCTCGGCGGCATCGTGCGGGCCGACCTCGAGCGCAGCGGCCAGTTCCGCGGCATCGACACCACCGCCACGCTCGACGAGTCGAGCACGCCGGTGATGGACGAATGGCGCGCTCGCTCGGCCGACGCACTCGTCGTGGGCTCGGCCACGCGGCTGGCCGATGGCCGGTTCGACGTGCGCTACAAGCTGTGGGACACCGTGCGCGGCGTGCCGCTCGGCGGCCAGAGCCATGTCGTGCCCGCGATCGACCTGCGGCTGGCGGCGCACCGCATCGCCGATGCCGTGTACGAGCGGCTCACCGGCAACAAGGGCGTCTTCGCAACCCGCATCGCCTACGTCAAGCGCAGCGGCCGCCGCTTCCAGCTCATCGTGAGCGATGCCGACGGCGCGCCCGAGACCGAGCGCGAAGCCCTCACCAGCCCCGACCCGATCATCTCGCCGGCGTGGTCTCCGAGCGGCCGCGAGCTGGCCTACGTGTCCTTCGAGACGCAGAAGGCCGTGGTCTGGGTGCAGGAGGTGGCCACCGGCGAGCGCAAGGCGGTGGCCGACTTCCGCGGCAGCAACAGCGCCCCGACATGGTCGCCCGACGGCTCCACTCTGGCCGTGACGCTGTCGCGCGAGGGCGTCTCGCAGCTGTACCTGATGGGTCGCGACGGCGCCAACGTGCGCCGCATCACGCAGAGCAGCGCCATCGACACCGAGCCCGTGTTCACGCCCGACGGCCGCTCGATCTACTTCGTGAGCGACCGCGGCGGCAGCCCGCAGATCTACCGCATGGCGGCCTCGGGGGGCACGGCCGAGCGGGTGTCCTTCGGCGGTAGCTACAACATCAGCCCGTCCATCAGCCCGGATGGGCAAGTGCTCGCCTACATCACCCGCAACGGCTCGGCGTTCCGCCTGATGGCGATGGATGTTTCGGGCGGGAACATCCACGCCCTGACGGACACCAATGACGACGAAAGCCCGAGCTTCGCCCCCAACGGCAGGCTCCTCATCTACGCCACGCGCTCCCAGGGGCGCGACGTGTTGATGACCACCACGCTGGATGGCAAGATCAAGACACGTTTGCTTTCGTCGGGCCTCGACGTGCGCGAACCGATATGGGGCCCTTACGGCCGTTGATTTCTTTAAGGAAAACTGAGATGCATGGGAAGCTGGGGACGACCGTCGCTTCGGTCGTGGTGGCCATGGTTGTGGCCGCGTGCGGCTCGAGCGTGAAGCTCGACGACAAGGCGCCGGTCGAGACACGCTCGCCGGGCGACGGCAGCGCCGACGCGAACGCCGGCGCGCAGGGGCCGGGCAGCGGCACCGGGCAGTCGGCGGTCGCCACGGTCGACCTCAACCGCGCCGATGAAGCGGCCAATGCCAACATGCCCCGGGCCGTCTACTTCGATTTCGACAGCTTCGTCGTGAAGGACGAGTTCCGTCCCGTCGTCGAGCTCCATGCCAAGCGGCTGGCGGGCCAGCGCTCGCGCAAGCTGGCGCTCGAGGGCCACACCGACGAGCGCGGCGGCAGCGAGTACAACCTCGCGCTCGGCCAGAAGCGCGCCGAGGCGGTCCTGAAGGCCATGGTGCTGCTGGGCGCCGCGGAGAACCAGCTGGAGGCCGTGAGCTTCGGCAAGGAACGCCCGGCCGTGCAAGGGAGCACCGAGGAGGCGTGGGCGCGCAACCGCCGCGTCGAGATGAAGGACCGCTGATGCGAAGGCTTCTCGTCCTGCTTGCCTTTTGTGCGGCCGGCGCCGCATCCGCGCAGGCCGCGCTCTTCGACGACAACGAGGCCCGCCGGGCCATCCTCGACTTGCGCGCCAAGGTGGCCAGCAACGAGGAGCAGACCCGCGCACGCATCGCCGAGCTCACCACCGCCAACCAGCAGCTCACCGAGCAGGTGCTGCAGCTGCGCCGCACGCTGGTCGAGATGAACAACCAGCTGGAGGGGCTGCGGCGCGACGTCGCCCAGCTGCGCGGCACCGACGAGCAGGTGACGCGAGACGTGGCCGAGCTGCAGCGGCGGCAAGCCGACATCGCGCAGGGCGTGGATGCCCGCATCCGCCGCTTCGAGCCTCAAACGGTGTCGGTGGACGGCAAGGAGTTCGTCGCCGATCCCGAGGAGAAGCGCCTGTACGACGACGCCATCGCCACGCTGCGCGGCGGCGACTTCGCCGCGGCCGCAACGTCGCTGCAGGGCTTCGTGCGGCGTTTCCCGGCCAGCGGCTACATCGACAGCGCGCGCTTCTGGCTCGGCAATGCGCTTTACGGCAAGCGCGACTACAAGGAGGCCGTGGCCACCTTCCGCGCCTTTGCCAACGCCGCGCCCAGCCATCCGCGCGCGCCCGAGGCGCTGCTCGCGCTGGCCAACTCGCAGCTCGAAATGAAGGACACGCGGGGCGCGCGCAACACGCTCAACGAGCTGCTCAAGGCCTATCCGGAGTCCGAGGCCGCGCAGGCGGGCAAGGACCGTCTGGCGGCCCTGAAGTAGGCGGGAACGCCCATGCAGGAGGTCGACCTCGCGGCCGTCGCGACGCGCGTGCTGTGGGCCGCGTTCGGGCTGTCGTTCGTGTTCGGCGCCATCGCCCAGCGCACGCACTTCTGCACCATGGGCGCGGTGGCCGACATCGTCGCCTACGGCAGCTGGGCCCGCATGCGCATGTGGGTGCTGGCGATCGGCACCGCGATGCTCGGCTTCAACCTCATGGTGGCGCTAGGTTGGCTCGATGCCGCCGATTCCATCTACGCCGCGCCGCGGCTCACGTGGCTTTCGGCCGTGGTCGGCGGCCTGATGTTCGGCGCGGGCATGGTGCTCGCCTCCGGCTGCGGCAGCAAGGCGCTGGTGCGTGCGGGCGGCGGCAACCTGAAGGCCTTCGTCGTGCTGCTGGTGCTGGGCGTCACGGCGTTCGCCACGCTGCGCGGCATCACGGCGGTGGTCCGCGTGAACACCGTCGACCAGGTGGCGCTGGCGCTGCCCGCAGGCCAGGACCTGCCGTCGCTGGTGGCGGCGGCCACTGGCGCTGCGCGCGGCACGCTCGCGCTCGTGCTCGGCCTGCTCATCGGCGGCGGGCTGGTGGCCTGGTCGATCGCGCGCGCCGAAGGCCGCAGCGCAGACGTGCTGCTCGGCGGCTTCGGCATCGGCCTGGTGATCGTGGGGGTGTGGTGGGCGTCGGGGCGCCTCGGCTACGTGCCGGAGGATCCGAACACGCTGGAAGAAGTGTTCGTCGCCACCAACTCGCGCCGCATGGAGGCGCTGAGCTTCGTGTCGCCGGTGGCCTACGCGCTCGATTGGCTCCTCTTCTTCAGCGACAAGAGCAAGCTGCTCACCATCGGCATCGTCAGCACCGCCGGCGTGCTGCTCGGCTCGGCCGCGTGGGCACTGGTGTCGCGCAGCTTCCGCTGGGAGGGTTTCTCGAGCGTGGAGGACACCGCGAGCCACATGGTGGGCGCCGCGCTGATGGGCGTGGGCGGCGTCACCGCGCTCGGCTGCACCATCGGGCAGGGCGTGTCCGGCGTGTCCACGCTCGCGCTCGGCAGCTTCGTGGCGTTCGGCGCCATCGTCGCTGGCGCCGTGGTCACGCTGCGCTGGCAGATCCGGCGCATCGAGCGGATGGCCTGAAGTGAAACGGCCCCCACGCTCCTCCCGTCGCTGCCCCCCGAGGGGGCTCTTGCTGCGGACCGGCGGAGCCGGCTCCGCGCAAGGCCCTTGGGTTGGTCGTTTCATGCCGGCGGGTTCGCGGTTTGCCGCGGTGGAGAACTGAAGCGATGGACGCTCGCGTCGAAGCCGATCTCGAGCGCCGCTTCTCCGGGCTGCGCCGGTTGTATGGCGACGCGGGGTACGAGCGGCTGCGGCGGGCTCGCGTCGCGGTGGTCGGCCTCGGCGGCGTAGGGTCGTGGACGGTGGAGGCGCTGGCTCGCTGCGGCGTCGCGGGGCTGGTGTTGGTCGACCTCGACCACGTGGCGGAGTCGAACATCCACCGCCAGGTGCAGGCACTCGGCTCCACGCTCGGCATGGCCAAGCCCCGGGCGCTGGCTGAACGCATCGCCGACATCCACCCGGCCTGCGAGGTGTCCTGCGTCGAGGCGTTCGTCGACGAGACCAACTGGCCGGCGCTGCTGCCAACCCGGGTGGATGCCGCGGTGGACGCGTGCGACCAGGTGCGCGCCAAGGCGGTTCTGGCGGGCTGGGCGCTGCACACGGGCCTGCCGTTCGTCGCCGTGGGCGCCGCGGGCGGCAAGCAGGCGCCGCAGCGCGTGGAGGTGGCCGACCTGAGCGCGGTGACGCACGACCCGCTGCTCTCTTCGCTGCGCCGCCGGCTGCGCAAGGAGCAAGGGGCGCGCAAACTGGGCGAGATCGGCGTGCATTGCGTGTTCTCGCGCGAGGCGGTGCAGCAGCCGGGCGGCGACTGCGACGTGGACGGCAGCCTCAACTGCGCGGGCTACGGCTCGAGCGTGACGGTGACGGCCACCTTCGGCATGGTGGCGGCCAACGAGATCGTGCTGCGCCTGCTGGCTACCCCTTGAACTCGGGTGGAACGCCGCCCAAAATGGATATACTGCACGGCTCTACGGACGGGTTGTTAGCTCAGTCGGGTTGTTAGCTCAGTCGGTAGAGCAGCGGACTTTTAATCCGTTGGTCGCAGGTTCGAATCCTGCACAACCCACCAGTCGCAAGACACTGTCTGACCAGACACCGGGCTCTTAGCTCAGTTGGTAGAGCAGCGGACTCTTAATCCGTTGGTCGAAGGTTCGAATCCTTCAGGGCCCACCAATCAAATCAACGACTTAGCGGCGAAAATCGCCGGGTCGTCCCTCCTCGTTTCTCGCCAAATTTCCCACCGTGGGAAATGGACGCCGCTAGAGCGCCTTCCGC
>Ga0247821_10002335_pt1 | contig 10412 bp, 11 predicted proteins | sample 13C_Glycerol_Day_FD_192481 | JGI IMG/M metagenome (GOLD analysis project Ga0247821, IMG submission 192481) | Soil microbial communities from agricultural site in Penn Yan, New York, United States - 13C_Glycerol_Day14 | ecosystem: Environmental > Terrestrial > Soil > Agricultural land | place... | reverse complement strand
TCAAGGACCAGCATCGGCGCCGAATAGAACGCCTGGACCGGGCCTAGGCACAGAATTGCCACGGCTTTGGCCCCGACCGGCATGCCCAGCAGCTCGGCCAGTGCCTGCGGTTCGAACAGCGATACCCAGCCCATCCCCAAGCCTTCGGCACGTGCTGCCAGCCAGAGGTTCTGGATCGCGCAGGACAACGAGGCCAGGTCCATCTCCGGCAAGGTCCGGCGACCGAAAATATGTTTGTCGCGATCATCCATCAAGGCCGCCACCAGCACTTCGGCACAGTCGCTGATGCCTTCAACCTTAAGTTTCATGAACTCATCAGAGCGCTCACCGAGCGCCTCTGCGGTGCGCACCCGCTCAGCTTCCACCAAGCCCTGGATGCGTTGACGCAGATCGCCATCGGTGATGCGGATAAAGCGCCACGGCTGCATCAGGCCGACACTGGGGCCCTGATGCGCCGCTTCCAGCAGACGCGCCAACTGTTCGGGCGCCACCTCACCCTTGACGAAGTGACGCATGTCGCGACGCTCGGCGATGGCCCGGTATACCGCCGCGCGTTCGGCGTCCGTGAAAGCCTGGTCGCTCATGGGGCTAACAGCGCCGCCGCCGCCTGGGGGTTGGAGGCAAAGTAGAAATGCACATAGGAGGCGGTCAGGCGCCCGCAACGATAGACCGCTTCAGCGCCACGTCCACCGTTGGGACTATGGCCACGGGCAATCGGCTCACGTGCAGTGGTGGTCAGCGAATGGTGGTAGGTGTGCCCGCGCAAGGTGCCCTCAGGCAGTTCCACGGCTTGCAAGGCCAAGGCTGCCAAACGTTTTTGCATCACGGCCTCACCTTCGAGCAAGCCCAGCAATTCGGCGCGCTCGCCGGCGACATCCGTCAGGGCTTCGAGCAAGTAGAGCATGCCGCCACATTCGGCGAGCAGGGGTTTGCCGGCATGGTGATGAGCGCGGATAGCGCTGAGCATCGAGGTGTTAGCGGCCAGTGCCTGGTGATGCAGTTCCGGGTAGCCGCCCGGCAGGTACAAGCTGTCCGCTGGCGGCAAGGTACGGTCATGCAACGGCGAGAAAAACTTCAGCTCAGCACCCATGGCCTGCAACAAGTCGAGGTTGGCACCATAGGTGAAGGCGAAGGCTTCATCCCGAGCCACTGCGATCGTAACCCCACTAAGTAAAGGTTCGATGACCTCGACACACGGCGCAGCGAACGCTACGGGTGGCGGCAAGGACGACTCACAACTGGCCCCCAGGGCTGCCGCTGCGGCATCCAGGCGAACATCCAGGTCATTGAGTTCACTGGCCTGAACCAGTCCCAAGTGGCGACTCGGTAGCTCAATACCGGTTTCTCGCGACAGACCGCCGTACCAGCGCAGCCCTTGCGTCAGGCTGCCTTCGAGCAATTGGGCGTGACGCAGGGTACCGACGCGGTTCGCCAGTACCCCGGCAAACGGCAGGTCCGCTTGATAACGCGCCAGCCCCAAGGCCAGAGCACCGAACGTCTGAGCCATGGCGGTGCCGTCGATCACCGCCAGCACCGGCACATTAAAATGCCGGGCCAGATCGGCACTCGACGGTGTACCGTCGAACAACCCCATGACCCCTTCGATCAGGATCAGGTCGGCTTCGCCCGCCGCTTCCCACAACAAACGTCGGCTTTCCTGCTCCCCCACCATCCACAGGTCGAGCTGGTACACCGGCGCACCACTGGCTCGTTCAAGGATCATCGGATCAAGAAAATCCGGGCCGCACTTGAACACCCGCACCTTACGCCCGAGGTTGCGGTGCAGCCGCGCCAGCGCCGCCGTCACCGTGGTCTTGCCCTGGCCCGAGGCCGGGGCGGCAATCAGCACCGCCGGGCAGTGGCGCGTGTCACTCATAGTTCAACGCCCTTCTGGGCGCGGATGCCGGCCTGGAAGGCATGTTTGATCATGCCCATCTCAGTGACGGTATCGGCCAGTTCGATCATTTCATCCTTGGCACCGCGACCGGTGACAATCACATGCTGCATCGGCGGACGCGCCTGCAGGTCGCTGAGCACCTGGTCCAGGTCGAGGTAGCCGTGCTTGAGGGCGATGTTCAGTTCATCAAGGACGACGAAGGTGATGCTGGGGTCCTGCAGCAACTGGCGCGATACCGCCCAGGCTGCTTCGGCAGCAGCGATGTCGCGCTGGCGGTCCTGGGTTTCCCAGGTGAAGCCCTCGCCCATCACGTGATAGCGCACCTGCTCGGGAAAGCGTCGGAAGAACAATTCTTCACCGGTGCTGTTACGGCCTTTGATGAACTGCACCACGCCACATTGCATGCCATGGCCCATGGCCCGGGCCAGCATGCCGAAAGCAGAGCTGCTCTTGCCTTTGCCGTTACCGCTGAGTACCAGCAACAAGCCGCATTCGCTCGGAGCGTTGGCAATGCGCTCGTCGATTATCGCCTTCTTGCGCTGCATACGAGCCAGGTGGCGCTGGTCACGCTCGGTGGATTCAGTCATCGCAGACTCCGCAAACCACTGTCAGCCGATCCCGCAACGAGCCTGACAACACAGGGCTGCACAGGATTCGAGATAAGGATATGGCTGCAGATCAATGGATAAGGCAGACGGAGAAACGCGCAGGACTGCGGCACGAGCCGAAAGAACCGCGCATCACCCTCCGTGATGCCGTTGGCTGTTACAGGCCGGTCTCCGGGCTTGTGAGCGGGGTCATGAACACCCAGGGTCGCGCGCCTTCCCGGGCCTGATCACCCAGTGGCCATGCGCGGCCTTGACTCACCTACCGTTGCGGGGGCAGCGCCGGACTCGCACGCGATTGACGTGCCCACCGGCTTCCCTGTTTCACCCTGCCAGGCCAAAGCCCACAGAGCACCTGAAACAAGTCGCGAAGGTTAGAGGGTTGCACCCGGAGCGTCAATGAAAGGCACTGCACTGGCCTGGATCAATGGCGCTTTTGTCATCTTGTGCCAGCCTGATAGCAGTGATATCAAATAGCCACAACTGGCTGTACTCGAATACAACGACAACGGAGAGAACGGCATGCAAGGACTGATCATCAACAACCCGCGCCTGGAATTTCTGCGCCCGGCCCTGGAGCGCTGGTTCGACTGCATCGACCGCCTCAACCAGACCCTGGGCGACAACGAAGCCGCTTATTGGCATGGCACCCAAGCCAACCTAAGCCTGCTCTCGGCGGCTGCCTGGCAAGCAGAACTGGTGACCCTGCAGCATCACCAGAGTAAGAAACAACGCGATGAAGGTGAGCGTGAAGGCCGCTGCGACCTGTACATCGCCAACCGCGAAGAAGCCGCCTACCTGCAAACCAGCCAGCGCTGGCCGCGAATCGCCCGCCTCGACCTGAACAATGCCCTGCAGGAAACCGTTTATGCCGCCCGCCAGGTCGCGGCCCCTAGTCAGCTCAAGGTGGCGGCGTTGTTCGCCAGCCCCTTCAAAGCCGGCCAGCATGCCAGCCCCGAAGAACTCCAGGATCTGGTCGACGACCTGCAAAAGCATACCGCCTGCGCGATTGCCTGGTACTTCCCTTATGCCTACCGCAAGTTGCATAACGAGGCCGGGCAGTATCACCCCGGGGTTGCCCTGCTGCTCAAGCAGGCCTGATGTCGAGGGAACCTCCCGCGCCTAGCTGCCTCTACTAGCATAGAGGCCAACTTCGCGAGGGACACCGACATGGGCAAGGCACCGACTGTACTGCTGCTGGCAATAAGTGCGGGACTGAGCGGCTGCGGCGAAAGTGCCCGCCTGCAAGTGAGCGATGGCTTTGGCCCGTCACCGCAACTGCCGGAACCGAACAAGACCTTGATCCCGACCGTCAACATCGCCCCCGCCGTCGGCTGGCCACAAGGCCGCACGCCGGTCGCGGCGCCTGGCACGCAGGTCGCCGCGTTCGCCGACGGCCTGGACCATCCGCGCTGGCTCTATGTGCTGCCCAATGGCGACGTACTGGTCGCCGAAACCAATGCGCCGCCCAAGCCTGAAGACGGCAAAGGCATTCGTGGCTGGGTCATGGGCAAGGTGATGAAACGTGCTGGTGCCGGGGTCCCCAGCCCTAATCGCATCAGCCTGTTGCGCGACAGTGATCACGACGGTGTGGCCGAAACCCGCACAACCTTTATCGAAAACCTCAATTCACCGTTTGGCATGACCCTGGTCGGCAATGACTTCTACGTAGCCGATACCGACCGCCTGCTGCGCTTTCGCTATGAACCCGGGGCCACCTCGATCACCACACCTGCGGCGGTGGTCGCCGAGTTGCCTGGCGGCCCGTTGAATCATCACTGGACCAAGAACGTCATTGCCAGCCGTGACGGCAAGAAGCTTTACGTCACCGTCGGCTCTAACAGCAATGTCGGCGAAAACGGCATGGACCAGGAAAAAGGCCGCGCCGCGATCTGGGAAGTCGACCCCGCCAGTGGCCAGCAGCGCCTGTTTGCCTCGGGCCTGCGCAACCCCAACGGTATGGCCTGGGAGCCGCATACCGGGCAACTGTGGACGGCGGTGAATGAGCGCGACGAGATCGGCAGTGATCTGGTGCCTGATTACATTACCTCGGTCAAGGACGGCGGCTTTTACGGCTGGCCCTACAGCTATTACGGCCAGCACGTCGATCAACGAGTCAGCCCGCAGGATCCGCAGTTGGTCGCCAAGGCCATTACCCCCGACTACGCGGTGGGACCGCATACTGCCTCGCTGGGTCTTACCTTTGCTGAGCCCGGCGTACTGCCGCCGCCGTTCGAGCAGGGTGCATTCATTGGCCAGCACGGCTCCTGGAACCGCAAGCCACACAGCGGCTACAAGGTGATTTTTGTGCCGTTCAGTACGGCGGGTAAACCGGCGGGCAAGCCGATCGACGTGCTCACCGGGTTTCTCACTGAAGAAGGCAAGGCCATGGGGCGCCCCGTCGGAGTGATCAATGATCAGCGCGGGGGGGTATTGGTGGCGGACGATGTCGGTAACACGATCTGGCGGGTGAGCAAGGCCAGGTAACGTATCGTGGCAACGTCACGCCTCAACGCTTACGACACAAGGTCAAACCATCCCCTATCGGCAACATCGACAGGTCCACCCGTGAGTCATCCTTGAGCCCCAGGTTCAATGCCTGGATCGCTCGGGTATCGTCACTGTCCGGCTGCTCCTGAAGCACCCGCCCGCTCCACAGGGTGTTATCGAACAGCACCAGCCCTCCCGTGCGCAGCAAGCGCAGGGCCTCTTCCAGGTAGTGTGGGTAGTTGGCCTTGTCGGCGTCGATGAAGATCAGGTCATAACGCGCTGCCGGCAACGTCGCCAGTGTCTGCAAGGCAGGCGCCAAACGCAGGTCGATACGCTGGGCCACGCCCGCCTCGTGCCAATAGCGCCAGGCAATGGCGTTGTAGCTACCTTCAAGGTCGCAGCACAACAATTGCCCCTGCTCCATGGCCTGGGCCATACACAGCGCGCTGTAGCCAGTGAATGTGCCAACTTCGATCACGCGCTGGGCGCCAATCAATCGCACCAGCAACGCCAACAACTGTCCCTGCTCCGGCGCCACCTGCCAGCGCGCTTCGGGCAATACCTGGGTTTCGGCGCGCAAGCGGGCCAGCAACGGTGTCTCGCGAACCGACACCGACTGCAGGTAGTGGTAGAGAGCATCGTCGAGGTAGAGCGTTTGCGCCGTCATCGCCTACCTCGCAAAGTCAGGGATTACGCGCCAGGGCAGGCGGCAGGACGCGCTTGGCATTGAGGTAGGCTTTGTTCCAGTAGCTGTTGGACAGGTAGTCCAGACGCACGGTGCCGCCTGCCGAAGGGGCATGAACAAAGCGGCCTTCACCGACATAGATGCCGGCATGACTGACCTGCGAGCCACCGTTGGTAGCAAAGAACACCAGGTCACCCGACTGCAAGGCACCACGATCGATGCTGGGCGCACGGATACCGATCATTTCGCGGGTGGTACGTGGCAAGGCAACGCCGGCGGCGTCACGATAGACGTATCCGATCAAGCCGCTGCAATCAAAACCCGAGTCGGGTGTGTTGCCACCCCACTGATACGGCGTACCGACCAGGCCCAAGGCACGGAACAGCACATCTTCGGCAACCGGGGAGAAATACACTTGAGGTGCCATGACGGCTGGCTCGACCACCTTGGGCGGGGTCGGGGCATGGCTTGAGCAGGCACCGAGCAGTGCCAGCAGGGAAAATAGAGCGAAGCGCGCCTTCATCGCCATGGTCAGAACATCCTGTCTGAAGCCGTCCGGCGGTGGGCCGGAAATAGTTGAGAATTTAGATTAGACGCTTTCTGTAAATACGCACGGCGACGCGCTTTTCAGCAACGTCGCCGTGATACCGCCAGGCTTATGATCAGTTACGCGAGATGGTGGTCGCGGTAGGTGCCATGGCCAATGCGCGTTTAGCTTCGATAAAGGTCTTGCTCCAGTAGCGGTCACCGAGCTTGTCGATGCGCACACCACCACTGCGGCGGCTGCTGGAGTGGATGAACTGGTCATCCCCCAGGTAGATCCCGGCGTGGCTGACGCGACCGCGGCCATTGGTGCTGAAAAACAGCAAGTCACCTGGCTTGAGGTTATTGCGTGCAACCAGCGGCGCTTTAACGTTGATCATTTCGCGAGTGGAACGCGGCAGGTTCAGGCCAGCCTCTTCACGGAACAGGTAGCCGATGAAGCCGCTGCAATCAAAGCCGGTGTTCTCGGAGGTACCACCGAAACGGTAGCGGGTACCGATCAGCGACATACCACGTTCGAGAATGTTGTCAGCCAAGGCTGGCAGCTGGTAAGGCTTGCTGCTGGCGAAATTCTTCAGTTCTTCTTCGGCTGCCAGCTCTTCCTCAAACGTTGCAGCGAGGGAGGACTTGGTCGAAACCTGAGCGGTAACCGGCTGTTGAGCCTGCTGCTGCGAAACAGGGCTATGAGCCGCGCAGCCAAAAAGCAGGGTCACGAGTGCGAGGGGCACGAGGGGTGCGAAGCGCTTTAGCATGGGCACGACCGTGTCTGGAATTTAAAGAGGGTGAAACTATGCCTTCTATCGGGTCGATTTGCAAATTCAATCGAAAAAAATGTGACTTTTATGTGCCGAGGCTCTATTCCCTGCGTTACCAGCCCAAAGTTTCTTTCAAAAACGGGATGGTCAGCTTGCGCTGAGCCTGCAAAGAGGCCTGATCGAGGCGTTCGAGCAAGTCGAACAAGGCACTCATGCTGCGCGTGCCACGGGTGAGAATGAAATGCCCGACCTCGTCGGTCAGGTGCAGGCCACGGCGCGAGGCACGCAGCTGCAGGGCACGCAGCTTGTCTTCATCCGACAGTGCGCGCATCTGGAAAATCAGCGCCAGGGTCAGGCGCGATTTGAGGTCAGCCAGTTTGATCGGCAGTTCCCGCGGCGAACTGGAAGCCGCCAGCAACAAGCGTCGACCGCTGTCACGCAGGCGGTTGAATAGGTGGAACATGGCCTCTTCCCACTCCGGCTTGCCAGCAATGACATGCAGGTCGTCCAGGCACACCAGTTCGTACTGCTCCAGGTTATCCAGCAGTTCGACACCACGATCGAGCAGTTGCGCCAACGGCAGGTAGACAGCAGGTTCGCCCAACTGCTCGAAACGCAGGCAGGCCGCTTGCAGCAAATGAGTACGCCCGACGCCCTGCTTGCCCCAAAGGTAGATCAAGCTTTCGGTCCAGCCGGCGTCGGCTTCGCAGAGTCGCTCGACGTAGCCCAATGCGGCGGCGTTGGCACCCGGGTAGTAGTTGATGAAGGTGGCGTCGTCACGCAGACGCACACCCAAGGGCAACTGGATCGGTTTCATGCTGGCTGGGCAGTTCCGAAGAACCACAAGGGGCCTTTTGTGAAAAGTCTGCAAAGTTTATACCCGTGGCGCCGGTCGCACAATCGGCGTGGACCACAAGTAAAATCAAAGGCTTGCATCGGCACCTGAGAATCGATGCAGGCCTTTGGCTATTAAGCTAGAGATCCGGATCAATCTCCCCGCCATACATACCCGACTCTTTATAGAGATCGTGGACGTGACGCAACAGCACCATGATCACCGCGGCCACTGGTAGAGCCAGGAGAACACCGGTGAAACCGAACAACTCACCCCCGGCGAGAATGGCGAAAATCACCGCCACCGGGTGCAGACCAATACGGTCTCCGACCAGCAAGGGCGTCAGGACCATGCCTTCCAGGGCTTGGCCGACCATGAACACCGCGGCAATCGCCAGCAGCGGATAAGGATCACCGCCAAACTGGAACAGCCCGGCCACCATTGCGGCGCCAATACCGATAATGAAGCCCATGTACGGCACGATGGCTGCCAGCCCCGCGAGCAAGCCAATCAACAGACCCAGTTCAAGGCCGACCAGCATCAAGCCGGACGCATAGATCACCCCCAGCGCCAGCATCACCAGCAACTGGCCACGGACGAAAGCACCGAGCACTTCGTGGCACTCTCCCGCCAGCGCCACCAGCCGCTCCTCGCGTTGGCGTGGCAGCAGGCCGCGGATCTTGGCCATCATCAGGTCCCAGTCGCGCAACAGATAGAAGCTCACCACCGGGATCAGCACCAGGTTGGCCAACCAACCGAGCAGCGCCAGCCCCGACGCTGTAGCCCGCGACAGAATGACACCGACGATGTCGCTGGTCTGCCCCATGTGACCACTGATGGCCGCTTTGATCTTGTCGAACTTCCAGAAGCCTTCGGCCAGCCCAAGACGGGTCTGCACCCAGGGCAAGGCGCCATGCTGCAACCAGTCGAGCATTTGCGGTGCCAGCTCGTAGAGACGCACCAGCTGCTTGGCCAGCATCGGCACCAGCACCAGCAACAACAAGGTAAACAGCAGGGTAAACAAGGTGAACACCAACACCACGCCCCAGGTGCGGGACAGCCCGGCACGCTCCAGACGATCTACCAGGGGATCGGCCAGGTAGGCCAGGAGGATGCCCACTAGAAACGGTGAAAGAATCGGGTGCAGCCAGTACAGCAAGGCGGCGCACAGTAACGCTACGCCAAGCCACACCCAGCGACGCATATCAGTCATGAACGGCTCCAGGCCAGGTCAGGGATTACCAACGAAAACGCAGGCCATTGAAGGGGGTCGGCGCAGCGGCCTGGGTTGCCCCAGGATTCGCCGGGTCGGCAGCTGGCGGTGCAACTGGCACTTCGGCGGGCAACTCCTGCAGCTTGGCCAGGCCCAACTGGGCACGCAACTGATCGCTGTTGCCGGTCACGTGATAGGTCAAGGTATCGCCTTGCACTTGATTCAAGCGCGCCCCATAAGGCTCCAGCACTCTGCCGAGCTCGGCATAGCGTGCCAGGTTCATGCCCTGAACCTGCACCTGCATGTCGCTGCTGGCGCCAGGACGGGTGACAAAGCGGGGTGCCAGGCGGTTGCTGACCGCCAGCATCACGGCATCCGCCAGTGCAGCCTGGTCGGTGCCTTCAACTTTGCCCTGCTCACGCTGCTCACCCAGCCATAGACGCCAGGTGCCCTGCCACTTGCCCTCCGCTTCGCTGGCATGCACCGCCAGCAAGGCATCAGCACCATAACGCTCGGAAGCCTCACGCAGTGGCGCAGGGTCAGCCCCTTCCAGATTTTTTGCGGTGGCCACCAATTGCTCACTGAGGTCGGCCAGCGGCAGACGCAACGGCAAGCCACGGTGCTGAGCCGCGCGACGCAGGGCTTCGGCACTGCTTTGACCGTCGCCGATCAGGCTCGAGCCTTCAACGCTGTCGTTCAACCACCAGCCCAGAATCGAAGGCCGGTTGTTACCCCACAGTGCCAGGCCCGCCTGGCGCAAGGTGCGCTCGGTGCTGCCCGGATCGAAATCCACCAGCACGGTCTCGGGCGGCCCGGCCTCGAAGCCGAACTGGCTGATGATCTGTTGTGGATCCTTACGCAGCCCTGCCAGGGCTGGGCTTTGTGCCGCCTTGGGGTCGCCGGTCAGGCGCAGCACGAGGGTTTCAAGGGCTTTGCCTGTCGCCTGGGTGCGGGCTTCGGCGCCTTGGCCGTCGACCGGTTCACGGACCTGATAAAGGCCGGAGACAGTTTCGGCCTGAGCCGACAGACCAAACACGGCAAGACAGCCAACGGCCAGGTAATTACGCAAACGCATGGAGGATTCCTGTCCTGGTAATAAAGAAGCGATGTTTATCAAAGAATGTCGGTATGACCGCAGCAGTTGGCAAAACATTCGGCCTGCACGGTCAATTTCACCTCATCGCCTTGCTATACCTTATACAGCCTGCGCCCTGGCAACCAGTCAGACACGGTTAAAGGCTATTTTTTTCGCAGATCAGGGCCCTGCCCGTCGGCCTGAGGATGGCCGCTACCGGGCAACCCTGATAAAATCGCGCGCCTTCGCAGACCGGCGACGGTCAGGCAGCCGGATTACCCTCCGCCTTGCCTGGCAGGTCACGGTCGATTCCC
>Ga0247821_10002333_pt1 | contig 10414 bp, 9 predicted proteins | sample 13C_Glycerol_Day_FD_192481 | JGI IMG/M metagenome (GOLD analysis project Ga0247821, IMG submission 192481) | Soil microbial communities from agricultural site in Penn Yan, New York, United States - 13C_Glycerol_Day14 | ecosystem: Environmental > Terrestrial > Soil > Agricultural land | place... | reverse complement strand
CGTGCCGCGCTCGGCCGGCGCCGGGCGCTGCAGCGCGTCGGCGGTCTTGAACTCGATGGCCGGCCGCGGCCCGTCCTGCACGCCGGCGCGCTGCGCGTTGCGCGCGGCGAAGTCGGTCATGCGGAAGGACACGTCGCCGGCGAAGATCGGCACCGCCGGTGCGCGCCGCGCGGCACGCGCCGCCTCCTTCAGGTCCACCCAGGTGCGCCGCGCCGCCGCGTCGGCGAACGGGCCGAGCCGCTCGAAGGCGAAGCGGCGCAGCAGGCCGGGCGCGAGGCCGCAGGCGATCTGCGCCGCCTCGATGGCGATCGTCCCCGAGCCGCACACCGGGTCGAGCAGCGGGCCGTCCGCCTCGGTGCCGCGCCAGCCGGCGGCGTGCAGCATCGCGGCCGCCAGCGTCTCCTTCAGCGGCGCCTCGCCGCGGTCCTCGCGCCAGCCGCGCTTGAACAGCGCCTCGCCGGAAGTGTCGACGTACAGGCTGGCGCGCTCGGGCGCGAGGTGCAGCAGCAGCGGCAGGTCAGGGCGCCGCGTGTCGACGCTCGGGCGCGCCCCGACGGCGTCGCGCATCGCGTCGACCACGCCGTCCTTGATGCGCAGCGCCGCGAAGTTCAGGCTCTTCAGCGGCGCCCGCTGCGCGGTCACGTCGACCTTGAGGGTCTGCTCCGGGCGCACCCAGTCGGTCCAGCACGGCGTGCGCGCCAGCGCGTAGAGATCGTCCTCGCTGCGGTAGCCGCCCTCGGCGACGCGCCACAGCACGCGCTGCGCGAGGCGGCTGCCCAGGTTCAGCGCCATCGCCTCCGCGACGCCGCCGGCGAGCTCGACGCCGCCGCGCCGCGCCTGAGGCGCGGCCCGCGGCAGCAGCGCGCGCACCTCGTCGGCCAGCAGCGCCTCGACGCCCGCCGCGCACGGCAGAAACAGCCCTCCGGCCCCGGCCATCAGAGTGCGCGCCGCAGGTTGGCCGGGGCGATCTTCAGCGCCTCGCGGTACTTGGCCACCGTGCGGCGCGCGACCTGGATGCCCTGCTCCTCCAGCATCTGGCTGAGCTGGCTGTCCGACAGCGGCTTGCGCGCGTCCTCGGCCGTGACCAGCTGCTTGATCAGCGCGCGCACCGCGGTGCTGGAGGCGTTGCCGCCGGCCTCGGTGTTCAGCGAGCTGCCGAAGAAGTACTTCAGTTCGTAGGTGCCGAAGGGCGTGGACATGTACTTGGCGGTCGTCACGCGCGAGATGGTCGATTCGTGCAGCCCGAGCTCGTCGGCGATCTCGCGCAGCACCAGCGGCTTCATCGCGATTGCGCCGTGCGTGAAGAAGCCCTTCTGCCGCTCGACGATCGCCTGGCTGACGCGCTGGATGGTGTCGAAGCGCTGCAGGATGTTCTTCATGAACCAGCGCGCCTCCTGCAGCCGCGCCGACAGCCCCATGCCCGACTCGGTGCGCGCGCCGCGCTGCTGCTTGATGGCCTGCGCGTAGAGGTCGTTGATGCGCAGCTTGGGCATCACGTCCGGGTTCAGCACCACGCGGAAGCCGCGCCCGGCCTTCTGCACGATCACGTCCGGCACGATGATGTTGGCCTCCGCGCGCGTGAACGGCCGGCCCGGCTTGGGCTCGCAGCGCACGATCAGCGCCTGCGCGGCCTTCAGCAGCTCCTCGTCCGCGCCGGTGGCGGCCATCAGCTTGCGCGCGTCGCGCCGCGCCAGCAGCCCGAGGTGGTGCTTGCAGATCAGCACGGCGATCATCTGCGCCTCGCAGCGCGGCCCGGCGCGCAGCTGCAGCTGCAGGCATTCCGACAGGTCGCGCGCGCCGATGCCCAGGGGCTCGAGGTTCTGCAGCCACTTCAGCGCGCATTGCAGCCGCGACAGGATCTCCTCGCGGGCCTCGGCCAGCGTCGGCTCGTCCTCGTCGCCGCTCGCGGTGTCGACCAGCAGCCGCTCGGCGATCTCGTCCAGCGGGTCGGCCAGGTAGCCGTCCTCGTCGAGCGACTCGATCAGCACCATCACCGCGGCGCGATCGGTGTCCGACAGGCGCATGCCGCGCAGCTGATCGTGCAGGTGCTGCTGCAGGCTCACGCCGGCGCTGCTGCGCTCCATCGGATCGAGGTCGTCGCCCTCCGGGGCGGCGCCCTTGGACGGCGTCTCGCGGATGCCGTCGAAGTCCTCGCGCTCGGTGCCGTTCTCCCAGTCCTCGCGCTCGGTGGCGCCGAACTCGACCGAGTCGACCGAGGCCGGCTCCGGCTCGCCGCCGGACTCGCCGATGGCGCCGTTCTCCCACGCCTCCTCCGAGGACCGCTCGGCGGGCGTCGTGCGCTCGGCCGAGGCGGTCTCGAACGGCGTCGGCGAGTCCTCCGCCAGCTCCAGGAAGGGGTTCTGTTCGAGCATCTGCTCGACTTCCTGGTGGAGCTCGAGCGTGGACAGCTGCAGCAGCCGGATCGACTGCTGCAGCTGCGGCGTCAGCGCCAGGTGCTGCGAGAAACGGACTTGCAGCGACGGTTTCATCACATCCTGAAGTGCTCGCCGAGGTAGACCTTGCGCACGTCGGGGTTCTCGACGATCTGCTCGGGCGTGCCCTCGGCCAGCACGCGGCCCTCGCTGATGATGTAGGCGCGATGGCAGATGCCCAGCGTCTCGCGCACGTTGTGGTCGGTGATCAGCACGCCGATGCCGCGGCTCTTCAGGAAGCCGATGATCCGCTGGATCTCGATCACCGCGATGGGGTCCACGCCGGCGAACGGCTCGTCGAGCAGGATGAAGCGCGGCTGCGTCGCCAGCGCGCGCGCGATCTCCACGCGGCGCCGCTCGCCGCCCGACAGCGCCGGCGCGGGGCTGTCGCGCAATTGCTCGATCGACAGGTCGTGCAGCAGGCCGTCGAGCAGCTCGTCGATGCGCGCCGCGGCGAGCGGCTTGCCGCGCTCGTCGGTCTGCAGCTCCAGCACGGCGCGGATGTTTTCCTCGACCGTGAGCTTGCGGAAGATCGAGGCCTCCTGCGGCAGGTAGGACAGCCCGAGCCGCGAGCGGCGGTGGATCGGCAGGCGCTCGATCGGCGCGCCGTCGATGCGGATCGAGCCGGCATCGGCGCGCACCAGGCCGACGATCATGTAGAAGCTCGTCGTCTTGCCGGCACCGTTCGGGCCGAGCAGCCCGACCACCTCGCCGGCCGCGACCGCCACGTGCACGTCCTTCACCACCATGCGCGCGCCGTAGCTCTTCTGCAGGCCGGAGGCCTCGAGCCGGCTCACCTCGGGTGCCAGCTCGTGCGAGCGGCCCGCGACGGCCAGCGGGTCGGCGCCGGCCCGGTCGGCGACCGCGCTCATGGCCTCGCCTCCGGCGCCGAGGCGGCCGCGGCCGGCGGCTCCGAGCCGCCGCTCTCGCGCGGCGTCAGCACGCCGCGCACGCGGCCGGCCGGCGCGGCCGAGGACGGGCCGCCCAGCACCTGGTAGACCTCGGTGTTGTTGTCGTAGGTGACGGTGTTGCCGGCCACCTCGTCGGCCAGCGTCTTGCCGCGGAAGCGCCGCAGTACGGCCTGGTTGACCAGCCGCACGACGTCGCGCGTGCCGTCGTACTCGAGCCGCTCGGCCTCGCCCTCGATGTATTCGTCGGTGCCCTCGCGGCGCTGGCGGAAGTAGGCGCGCCGGTCCGGCCAGCCGGTGGCGACGGCGGACTGCGTGCCCTGCGGGTTCTGCTGCACCTCGACGCGGTCGGCCCGGATCACGATCGAGCCCTTGGTGATCTCGACGTTGCCCTGCAGGATGTTCAGCTGCTTGGCCTCGTCGACCCGCGCCGAGTCGGCCGCGAAGGCGAGGGGCTGCTTCTTGTCGGTCCGGTCGGCGCGCGCCGGGCCGAGACTCGCGGCGGCCAGCAGCAGCACGGCGCCGAGCCGCAGTGCGTGGCGGGCCCGACGGGTCGTGGGAGAAGAGGACGGCATTGCAGCAAGAATCGGCATGAATCTTGCTGCGGATTCTAGGGCCTTCGGGGCCCCAAACCTCGACCGTCCCACGCCTTTCGTGGTCCTTGTCGGCGGACGCCGACAGCGGCTCAGCCGCCCTTGCGGGCCTGCGCGATCAGGTAGTCGGTCACCACGAGCGCGCGCTCGTTGGAGCCAGCAAGCGAGCCCGAGGTGAAGTAGCGCCCGTCGATGCCGATCGCCGGCGTGCCGTCGATCTTGTAGCCGGCCGACAGGCCCGCGGCCTGCTTGGCCTTGCCGGCCACGCCGAAGGAGTTCATCGTGTCGAGGAACTTCGCGCGGTCCACGCCGTTCTTGGCCACGAAGTCGCCGATCGCCTCGGGCGTGTTGAGCGGGTTGCGGTCGACGTGCATCGCGTTGAACACCTTGCGGTGCATCGGGTCGACCAGGCCCATCGTCTCGAGCGCGAAGTACAGCTTCTGGTGCAGCACGAAGGGCGCTTCGCGGAACGCCACCGGCATGCGGCGGAAGTTGATGTCCGGCGGCAGCTTCTTCAGCCAGGCCTCGAGGACCGGCTCGAAGGCGAAGCAGTGCGGGCAGCCGTACCAGAAGAACTCGATCACCTCGAGACGCTTCGGGTCCTGCACCGGCTGGCGCTGCGACAGCTTCACGTAATCGCGGCCCTCGACCGGGGTGCCCTGGGCGCGGGCGGCAGGTGCCGCGACGAGGCCGGCGAGCGCCGCGCCGACGCCGAGGGTCGTGAAGTCACGACGGTTCATGAGAGAGGATCCTTTCGAGGGTTCGGGTTCGGAACACGGTCCGCCAGGGACCGGCGTCCGGCCGGCGAAGTTCATTTCTGCACCCTGACCAGCGCCGATTCCATGCCGGCGCCGTCGAGCATGCCCTTGGCCGCCTCGGCGTCGGCGCGCTGGCCGAAGGGGCCCACGCGGACGCGGTAGACCACCTTGCCGGCCTGCTCGCGCTCGCTGATCTTGGACTCGAAGCCCTGGATCGCCAGCTTCGCGCGCTGCGCCTCCGCCTCGTCGGTGCGGGCATACGCGCCGACCTGGACGTAGTAGCTGAACGCATCGGCCGCCCCCGGGGTGGACGCGCCGCCGTGCGGCACGGCGCCCGCCTTGGCGGTCGCACCGGGCTCGAAGGGCGGCGGCAGCACCACGCCGGGCGGCGGACTCGTCGGCGCCGGCGCGACCACGGGGGACGGCGTCGCCGCGCCGGCCGGCGCGGAGCCGGCGGTCGCGGGCTTGGCCGGATTGCGCCCGGCCAGGCCCGCGTTCGGGTCCCAGTTCTTGTTCTTCTCTGCCTCGGCGGCGTCCTGCTCGGCGGTGCGCTGCGGCACCTTGTCGATGAAGGGCACCGGCACCTTGGTGACGTACAGGGCCACGCCGAGGGCGACTGCCAGGCCGATCAGGAGGCCGACGATGGCCCCGATGAAGAAGCCGCCACGCTGGGCGGTACGCGAGGAAAGGGGCATCGAGGCTCCGGTCACATCTTTTCGGGGGCGCCGACGCCGAGCACGGCGAGGCCGGCGGCGAGCACCTGCGCGGTCGCGGCCAGCAGCGCGAGCCGCGCGCGGGTCAGCTCGGCGTCGTCGGTCAGGAAGCGTTCGGCGCCGTAGTAGGTGTGGAAGGCGGCCGACAGATCGCGCAGGTAGAAGGCGATGTCGTGCGGCGCCAGGTCGCGTGCCGCGTCGGCCAGCCGCTGCGGATAGGCGGCCAGCTTGAGCATCAGCGCGATCTCGGCCGGCGCGACCAGCCGGGACAGGTCGGCCTGCGGCAGCGTGCCGGGATCGCCGCCGTGCTGCTCGCGCCACTGCGCGATCACCGAGCAGATGCGCGCGTGCGCGTACTGCACGTAGAAGACCGGGTTCTCGTCGTTGGCCTTGAGCGCGAGGTCGACGTCGAACACGAACTCGGTGTCGGCCTTGCGGCTGATCAGGAAGAAGCGCACCGCGTCGCGGCTGGTCCAGTCGATCAGGTCGCGCAGCGTCACGTAGCCGCCGCTGCGCTTGGAGATCTTGACCTCCTCGCCGCCGCGCACCACCTTGACCATCGTGTTGAGCACGTAGTCGGGGTAGGCCGGCGGGATGCCGACGCCGGCCGCCTGCAGGCCGGCGCGCACGCGCGCGATCGTGCCGAAGTGGTCGGTGCCCTGGATGTTGATAACCTTGTGGAAGCCGCGCTCCCACTTGGTGATGTGGTAGGCGACGTCCGGCACGAAGTAGGTGTAGCTGCCATCCGACTTGCGCATGACGCGATCCTTGTCGTCGCCGTAGTCGGTGCTGCGCAGCCACAGCGCGCCGTCGTGCTCGTAGGTCTTGCCTGCGGCCACCAGGCGCTCGACCGTCGCCTCGACGCGTCCGCCGGTGTAGAGGCTGGACTCGAGGAAGTAATGGTCGAAGCGCACGTCGAAGGCGCGCAGGTCGAGGTCCTGCTCGTGCCGCAGGTAGGCCACCGCGAACTGGCGGATGCCGTCCAGGTCATCCGGATCGCCGGAGGCGGTGAACTCGCGGTCGTCGGCCTTGACCGTCTTCCTCGCCAGAAAGTCGGCGGCGATGTCGGCGATGTACTCGCCGTTGTAGGCCGACTCGGGCCAGCCCGCGTCGCCCGGCTTCAGGCCCTTGATGCGCGCCTGCGTCGAGGCGGCCAGCGTGGCGATCTGCACGCCGGCGTCGTTGTAGTAGAACTCGCGCTGCACCGACCAGCCCTGGGTCTCGAACAGCCGGCAGATCGCGTCGCCGAGCGCCGCCTGGCGGCCGTGGCCGACGTGCAGCGGCCCGGTCGGGTTGGCCGAGACGAACTCGACCATCACGCGCTCGCCGTGCGCCGCCACGCGGCCGAAGGCGGCGCCGGCCTCCAGCACCTCGCGCACCACTGCCTGCTTGGCGGCGGCCTTCAGGCGCAGGTTGATGAAGCCGGGCCCCGCGATCTCCATCGACTCGACCCAGCGCCGGACCGCCTCGCGGCGCTGCAGCGACTCGATCAGGGCCGTGGCCAGCTCGCGCGGATTGCGCCTGAGCGGCTTGGCGAGCTGCATCGCCGCGGTCACGGCGAGATCGCCATGCGCGGCCTGCTTGGGGCTTTCGAACTGGGGCGTCGGGGCGTGCTCTGGGGCCAGCTCGGCGAGCGACTCGCCGAGCGCCTGCACGAGCTCGTGCTGGGCGCGGATCATCCGGGAATTCTACGGGGCGGGTCAGCGCCGGCCCGGCCGGGCAGTCCGTCACGCGGGCGTGGGCAGCCATCGCCCTGCGGTTGGCGCGTCACGGCGCGGATGTGATGATCGGGGGACCAACGTCCCCATGAGCACCGCCGCGCCTTCCCCGACCCTGCCGCCGCGCATCGGCAAGTACCGCGTGCTGGGCCGGCTCGGCGAGGGGGCGACCAGCGAAGTCTTCCTTGGCCGCGACGACTTCAACGAGCGCGACGTCGCGATCAAGCGGGTGCGCGGCAGCGCGCTGGCCGACGTCAGCAACGGCATGCTGCTGGCGCGCTTCTTCGCCGCCGAGGCGGCGCTCGTGGGCCGCCTGCACCACCCCAACGTGGTGCAGATCTACGACGCCGTGGCCGACCCGGCCGAGCCCTACGTGGTGATGGAGTACGTGCCGGGCACGACGCTGCGCCCCTACTGCCGCGCCGACGCGCTGCTGCCGCTCGACCAGGTGGTGGAAATCGGCTTCAAGTGCGCGATGGCGCTCGGCTACGTCTCGCGCCAGGGCCTGATCCACCGCGACGTGAAGCCGGCCAACCTGCTGGCCACGCTCGCGCCCTCGGGCGAGATCGTCGACGTGAAGGTGAGCGACTTCGGCAGCGTGCTGAACCTGCAGGCCGACACCACGCAGGTGTTCCGCGTCGGCTCGCTCACCTACATGTCGCCCGAGCAGCTCGACGGCGGCACGATCGACGCGCGCGCCGACATCTACGCACTCGGCGCCGTGCTCTACCAGCTGATCGCCGGCGTGCCGCCCTTCGACGCGCCGGCGCAGTCGGTGCTGATGGCGCAGATCTACACCGCCGAGCCGCCGTCGCTCGTGGACGCGCGCGAGGGCGTCGCGCCCGAGCTCGACGCGGTGATCCGGCGCGCGCTCGCCAAGCGGCCGGACGACCGCTACGCCGACTGGAACGAGTTCGCCCGCGCGCTGTCGGGCCTGGTCTCGAAGCAGCTCGTGCCGCGCGGCCCGCTGCCCGGCGTGCGCGACTCGGAGCGCTTCACGCTGCTGCGCTCGCTGGAGTTCTTCGACCAGTTCGGCGACGTCGAGCTGTGGGAGGTGGTGCACCGCGCCACGTGGCAGCGCTACCCGCCGGGCCACCTGATCTACCGCAAGGGCGAGGAGGGCAACACCTTCCACATCATCGCCGCCGGTGCGGTCGACGTGCACCGCGACGGGCAGCGTGTCGCGCACCTCGGTGCCGGCACCTCCGTCGGCGAGATGGTCTACCTGGCTCCCAACCCGGAGCTCAAGCGCCACAGCACCGACGTGGCGGTGGTCGAACCGGCCACCATGATCTCCTTCACGCCGGCCTCGATGGCGCGCCTCAGTCCCAGCTGCCGCCATCTGTTCGACGAGGCCTTCATCCGCGTGCTGGTGCGCCGCCTGCACGTCGCGCACGAGACGCTGGCCCTGCCGCGCCGCATCCTGTAGGCGCCCGCGGCGGCGCCCGCCGGCCGGGCCGCACGGTGCGGGGCTGCACGCGTCGACGCCCCGCGCGCGGCCGGCCGTCAGGCTCGAGGCTTGTGGCCGTCACGGGCCGCGTGCTTGAATGCCCCCACGGCGCGCCGCGCCTTGAAGGACCCGCCATGAAGCATCTCCTGCTCGCCCTGGCCGTCGCGGCCAGCGCCGGCGTCGCGACGGGGCCGGCCCGTGCCGCCGATACGAAGCCCAGCGCCGCCGCCGCTCCCGCCTCGGCTGCCAGCAAGACCCCGACCGCGCAGCAGAACAAGATGACGATGTGCCAGCACCAGGCCGGCGAGCAGAAGCTCGAGGGCTCGGCGCGCCAGGCCTATGTGAACGACTGCCTGAAGGCCAAGCCGGCCGCCAGCGCGCCGACGCAGGGCGAGAAGCTCGGCGCCTGCAGCAAGGAGGCGGCGGCCAAGGGTCTCAAGGGCGAGGAGCGCAACCAGTACCTGTCGACCTGCGGCAAGTCCTGAGCGGGCGTCGGCCGCCCGGCCCGAGGGCGCGGCCGCTCAGCCCGCGACCGCGTCCTCGACCCGCGCCGCGACCTGCGCGCTCGGGGCACCCTGCGAGCGCCAGTAGGCGTCGTCCCCGAAGGTGTGCTTGAGGAAGTCGATCCACAGGCGCACCCGCAGCGCGAGATGCTTGCGCTGCGGGAACACGGCGTAGATGCCGTTCGGCGGGGCGGCGAAGTCGTCCAGCACGGTGACCAGGGCGCCGCTCGCCACCTCGGCCTCGACCTCCCACGTGCTGCGCCACGCGATGCCGTGCCCGGACAGGCACCAGTCGTGCAGCGCCTGGCCGTCGGAGCAGTCGAAGCGGCCGCTCGGTCGCACGTGGGTCAGCTCGCCGTCGACGGTGAAGGCCCAGCCGCGCGCCTGGCTGGCGTTGGAGCTGAGCGTCAGGCACTGGTGGCGTGCCAGGTCGTCGGGATGGCGCGGCGTGCCGGCACGCGCCAGATAGGACGGCGCGGCCACGCACAGCCGGCGGTTGTCGGCCAGCCGCAGGCTCACCATGCTGGAGTCCGGCAGGTCGCCGACCCGCACGGCGCAGTCGTAGCCCTCGTTGACGAGGTCCACCACGCGGTCGCTCAGGTTCAGCGACACCGTCACGTCGCGGTGCGACTCGGCGAAGCGCGGCACCAGCGGCGCCACGTGGCGCCGCCCGAAGCCGGCCGGCGCGGTGATGCGCAGGTGTCCGCTCGCCTTCACGCCGCCGGCGCTGACGCTCGCCTCGGCGTTGGCGAGGTCGGCCAGCACGCGCTGCGCGTCCTCCAGGAAGGCGCTGCCCTCGTGGGTCAGCGTGAGGCGCCGCGTCGTGCGCACCAGCAGCTTGACCCCCAGCCGTTCCTCCAGCGCGTCGATGCGCCGCCCGATCACCGCGGGTGCCACGCCCTCCGCCTTGGCGGCCGAGGTGAGGCTGCCCTTGGTGGCGACGGAGGCGAAGGACTCGATCTGCTTCAGGCGGTCCATGACGGTAAAGAATGCAATGGTGGCGCAGATTAGGCGCCATGCGGTAAAAGATCAAGCGCCATTCCCCGAGTTAATCGGAAGTCGACTTCGCAATACAGTCCGGCCCACGATGAAGCCCGCCGGTGCGCCCGCGACCCCGCACGCCGTCCTGTTCGACGCCTACGGCACGCTGTTCGACGTCTACAGCGTCGGCGCGCTGGCCGAGCAGCTGTTCCCCGGCCGCGGCGAGGCGCTCACCCAGCTGTGGCGCGACAAGCAGATCGAGTACTCGCGCCTGACCTCCATGAGCCGGCGCTACCGGCCGTTCTGGGAGCTGACGCGCGCCGGCCTGCGCTTCGCCGCCGCGCGGCTCGACCTGGCG
>Ga0247821_10002332_pt1 | contig 10415 bp, 11 predicted proteins | sample 13C_Glycerol_Day_FD_192481 | JGI IMG/M metagenome (GOLD analysis project Ga0247821, IMG submission 192481) | Soil microbial communities from agricultural site in Penn Yan, New York, United States - 13C_Glycerol_Day14 | ecosystem: Environmental > Terrestrial > Soil > Agricultural land | place... | reverse complement strand
CTTCTGCACCGACTTGCCGGTTTGGGCCCGGAAACCGCCCCGTGGAGGGCGCAAACCGGCAAGTCGACGGCGTGGGGGCCGCGGTCAGCCGGTGGCCGGCCCGGGGAAGATCGTGTCGATGACGGCCAGGTCCTCGGTGGTCGGCCGCCAGGCGGTGGCCGCCTCGGCGTTGGCGCGGATCTGCTCCGGCGTCGTCGCGCCGGCGATGACCGCGGTGACCGGTTCCTGGGCCAGCAGCCAGCCGAACGCGACCTGCAGCATGGTGCGGCCACGTTCGTCGGCGAACGTCTGCAGCCGCTCCAGCCGTTCCCATGGGGCGGACTTCAGCAGCTGTGGCTTGATCGCCTGCAGCCGGCTGCCCCGCGGTGCGTCACCCCGGGTGTACTTGCCGGACAGCAGACCGTTGGCCAGCGGGTAGAAGGGCAGCACGCCGAGCCCGAATTGGCGGGCGGCGGGCAGCAACTCGGTCTCCAGCCCCCGGTTGAGCAGCGAATACTCGTTCTGCGCCGAGATGAAGGGCGTGCGGTGGTCGACCCGGGCCCGCCATGCGGCATCGGCCACCTGCCAACCGGCGAAGTTGGAATGCCCGACGTACCGCACCTTGCCCTCGACGACCAATTCGGACAGCGCGGCCAGCGTCTCGTCGATCGGCGTCGCCGGATCCGGCTGGTGCAGCTGGTACAGGTCGATCCAGTCGGTCTGCAACCGGCGCAGCGAGTTCTCCACCGCCCGCCGCACGTACCAGCGGGAGCCGCGGGCATCGAAATCCGGGCCGTCGACGCCGTGCATGTCCATGCCGAACTTGGTCGCCACGATCACCTCCGCCCGCCGCTTGCCCAGCGCCATCCCGAGCAGTTCCTCGCTGCGGCCGGGCGGGGTGCCGTAGATGTCGGCGACGTCGAACAGGGTGACGCCGGCGTCCAGGGCGGCGTCGATCACTGCCCGGACGCCCTCGACGGTTGCGGTGACCGTGCCGGGTCGGCCCAGGTTGTTGCAGCCGAGGCCGGTCGCGGAGACGGCAAGGCCGGAGTGGCCGAGCCGGCGCAGTGTTGGTTGTCCCATGTTCGCCAGGCTAACCACGACGCCCGGCCGGGTGTCGGTCGAGTTGGTCCGGTGGCGGTCCGCGGGGCGCGGCCCGACGGCCGGTCGTGGGACGCTGGAGATCATGCGGGCAGAGTCGGGCGACCCGAGACCCGGCTGGAGCGCGCTGCGGGTCGGGCCCGGCGGCGTGCCGCCCGAGCTGGTCCGCCCGATCGGACTGCCCGATCCACCCCGACCCGCATTCTCCGGTCCCGCCGCGTTCGGATCCGACCCGTCGACCGCGCCACACGCGGTGCTCGGTTCGTTCGACGACGGCAAACCCCGTCGACGGGCCATCCTGGCGGTGACCTGCCTGGGCCTGGTGGCGCTGGTCGTGGTGATCGCCGGGCTCTTGTCGTCGGGAACGGGCGGGTCCGGATCGTCGGCCGACCTCCGGACGGGTGACTGCCTCGCCTCCTCCGGCGGCACCACGGTGATCGCCCTGGACTGCGACGCCTCCGACGCCGAGTTCGTCATCGCCGCCCGGTTCGACGACACCACCGACGACGGCCGGTGCCTGCCGGTCGCATCCGATGTCGTCCTGGTGACCCGGGAAAAAGCCGTCATGTGCCTGAACTACCTGGCCCAGGTCGGCGACTGCCTGTACGCCGGGAACACCGTCGACATCGGCAAGGCCCCGTGCCGGACGTCGGGCAGCACCCCGCGCGGGCTGTTCCGGGTGATCGCGGTACTCAGCGACACCGTCAGTGCCCGTGGGTGCCCGGCCGGCACCCTCGAGACCCTGGTGCACCGGGCCGACCGCCAGGTGGTCTGCCTGGGGATGCCCTAGCGGATCCCCGGACCCGGAGGCCGTTTCGACCTGGGCAACCGGGCGATGACATCGGCATAGGATGCGTCGATCGCTTCCCGCAGTTCCTCGTCCGGCACCGCGCCGCCGACAACGAAGCTGTTCCAGCCATACCGGCCGATGTAGGCGCTGACGGTGACCTCGTCCGGGTACCGATCCCGCCACTCCCGCGAATCATCCTTGGTGCGACCGCATTTCAGCCCGATCGACAGCCGGTCGGGTGCGCCGAAGAAAGCGAAGATCTTGTCGCCGACCTTGACGACCTCGTCTCCTTCCCACGGTTCGTCCAGCCAGGCGCCGGGTTTGGACAGGCAGTAGGCCAGCAGCGAGGCACGGCCCATCAGGAGCCTCCCTCGACCGCTTCGCCGGCCGCCGACGGGTCGCCAGCGGGTATCGAGGCATCCTCGGCGGCGGCGACCGAGGTGATCCGGTGCAGCGGAAAGTTGCGGACCTCACCCCGGGTCCGGTCGAACGCGACGAGCTTGCCGGGGGTGACGGTGACCGGCTCGACGATCCGCCGCGCGCTGACGCCCTGCGCGTCGGCGTAGCCGATCCAGGTCGGCCGTCGATCCCGCGCTGCCGACCGTAGCTGTTCGAGCAGGTCGCCGATCGGCGCGTCACCCAGGTGCACGGCCGGCGCGGCCCGGTCGGCGCTGCGCATCCGGCCCACCAGGGCGGCCAGCTGATCCGTCGACGCGGTCGGCGGTTCCCGCCAGTGCTGCTGGGGGACCCGCTGGCGCACCCGGGCGGGGGCCGCGCGGAGGTCCAGCAGCGCGCCGGAACCGTCCTCGGCGGCCGGCACCAGCCCGCCGGATCGCAGGTTCGCCATCACATCGGTCAGGGCGGCCGCGGAGATCGCCACGGTCGGCGCCAGCCGCCGGATATCGATGCCCAGGGACGCCGCCTGGGCGATCGCCTGATCGATCAGCGCGGGGTCGTCACTGCGCAGGTAGGTGCTGGCCTGTCCGAGCCGCAGCGTCCCGTAGCGGCGGCCGACGTCGTCGATCAGGTATTCCAGCGCCTGTGGCACCCCCGTCATCGAGTGGGTGCGGAACAGTTCGTGCAGCTCGGCGGTCGTCACCCCGAGGTCGAGCGCGCGCCGCACCGATGGCGGCGTGACCCGGTAGACGGACGCCGATCCGCTCGATTCGATGTCCGCGACCTGTCCCAGCCGGGCAGCCAGCTCGGGCACCAACCGACCGGGGGCGACGACGGTCAGGTCGGCCTGCACCATCACGCGGTCCACCGGTGCCGGGAGCGACGCCGCCAGTGCCGCCCGGGCCGCCTCCCGGGCCGTCGCCGGGTCGGACGTCAGGGCCCGTCCGGCGGAGCTCAGCCCGCCGAACGCCACCACGCCCAGCGTGGTGGCCTCGGCGATCGTCGCGTCCAGGAGGGTCCGGCGGTGGTCCGGCGGCCGCAGCGGCGACCGCCAGGCCATCCGGTCGGCCAACCCCTGCTCGGTCAGTCCGCTGCCGGCCGGGAGTTCGGCCAGCATGGCCAGCACGAAACGCCGGTCGATCGGCCCGCGGATCCAGGACAACTCGGGGGACAGCGCGTTCCGGATCTTGTCGTTGGCGTCCTTGCTACCGGCGCGGGCGGGGTTGCGGCGCAGGTCGAGCCACGCGGCGGCCACGTCGGCCCAGGCCGCATCGTCCGCCAGTTCGAGGAAGTCGTCGGCCTGCTCGGTCGGCGTCCACACCTCGATCGCCCGACTCCGCGGATGCTCGGCGGCGATCAGGTTCATCGCGGCCAGCAACTCGACGTCCAGTGCGGTCGTGCGCTCGTCCTCACCGCTTGCCTTCGCCAGCCGGCGCAGCTCGCGGATACCCAGGCCACCCGACCGCAGGGCCGGCGGCGGATTCTGCCCGATCAACTCCAGCAGCCGGCGCACCCGGTCGACGGCGGCGAGCGCCTGCCCCGCCGCGGTCCCGTCGACCGTGCGCACGCCATGGGCCACCACCGCATCCATCGGCGGACCCACCTGGATCTTTCCCAGCGGCTCGTCGCCGCGCGCGGCGAGAGCGACCTCGCGCGGGAGCTCGACGGTGTCCGTGTCCACCCGGCGCAGCAGACCGGCCTTCACCAGCGTGGCCACCGCCCGGCCGACCGACGACCGCGGGTCGGTCGTGCCGCGCGGCACCCCGTGCGCCAGCCGCTCGACGATCCCGCGGGCGGCCGGATCCAGCTCGGCCAGCGCCACCCGGGCCTGCTCGACGGTGACCGACCCCGGACCGGCCAGGCCGGCCGGCAGGCCGCCGAGCACCGACAGCACCCCGGACGGCATGGCCACCGGGTCACGGCCGCGGACCAGAGCCAGCGCCTCGAGTTGGGCCAGTGCGGCGTCCAGCGCGGCGTCCGGCACCCCGGCCCCGAGAAAGGCCTGCAGGACGGATCGGGGCGCGGCGCGCTTGTCCGCGTCGAGCACGGCCAGCGCCTGCAGCACCTGGATGTGGAAGGCGTTCAGCGACTCCATCGCCCGCCACACCGAGGGTCCGGTGTTCAGGCGGCCGGCGAGCACGGTCAGGTCGCTGGGCGCGGGAACCGTCAGATCCGGCCGGGCGTGCAGCAGCGCGACCAACTCGTGGTCGTCACGGGAGCGCAGCCAGTCCAGGGTCGAGGGCATCCCATCCACCCTATTGATCCGAGCGCGGTGTTCCGAACACGAATCCCGAGCCGTCCGGGGCGGGCGGTAGGGTCCTGGACCCATGGAGTCCCGGGTGCCTGCGGTGCGGCGGGCCGCGATCATGACGGTGGCAACCGCGCTGACCGGCCTGCTGGCGGCGTGTGCCACGCCGTCCGTCCCGCCGGCCGGCACCGCCCCCGCCGCAGAAGCGACCACCGGCGCCCCGGCGGCCGGATATGGAACCGGCGCCTGCGCCCCGGCCGGCGGGGTCGCCACCCCCGTGCTGAACTTCGACGGTGCCTTTGCCGACTGCCTCGATCCCGCCAAGACCTACATGGCGACGGTCAAGACTTCGCAGGGCTCGGTCGTCGTTCAACTCGACACCGAGCGCACCCCGATCGCCACCAACAACTTCGTGAACCTGGCCCGGTCCGGCTATTTCGACGGCACGGACCTGTTCCGCTCCGAGGCGCAGACGGGAATCATCCAGGGCGGTTCGCCGCACACCCAGGACAACCGCGACCCCGGCCCCGGTTACACGATTCCCGACGAGGGGCTGCCGTTCACCACCGCGGACTACGCACCCGGAGTCATCGCGATGGCCAATTCCGGTCCGGACAGCGGGGGCGGTCAGTTCTTCTTCCTGTCCCGGGAGGCCGGCAGCTACCTGGGTGATCCCGGTGCCATCGGCGACAGCGCGGGCACCTACGTGGTGTTCGGCCGGACCACCCAGGGACTCGATGTGCTGCAATCCATTTCGGATCTGGGATCCATGCCGGGCAGCAGCACGCCGTCCCGTCCGGTCACCATCGAGTCGGTGACGATCACCGAGTCCTGATCCGTCTCGGGGGCGGCCGTGGGGGAAAGCGATCGACGGGCCGGTTGAGCGTTTCCCGCCCGGTGGTCCAGAATGGACGGGGGCGGGGGACCGCCCGCCGGACCGGCGCCGAATGAGCGCCCGGCCGAACCGAGGAGGACCCGTGGCCGCCAAGCGAGGCAAGGGCGTCGATCCGACCTGGCCGGACCTGCCGGACGGGCAGCATCCACTCACCGAACTGCACACCGACGTGCAAGGCGCCCTGTCGCCGTTCGGTGAGGTCGAGTTCCCGCTGGCAAAGGTCCCGTACACGCACCCGACCACGGTCATCAACCGCTGATTCCCCGCGTCGCCGGGCTGCTGCTGGCCGCCGGTTCGGGACGACGGTACGGCCGGCCCAAAGCCCTGGTGGACACCGGCGACGGTCCCTGGGCGGTGCGCGCGTTGGCCGCGCTCGCCGATTGCGACCCGATCACCGTGGTGGTCGGCGCGCGGGCCGATCAGGTGGCCGCGCTGCTGCCGGCCCGCGTGCGGGTCGAGCGCAATGACGACTTCGACCTCGGCATGGGTTCCAGTCTGCGCCGCGGACTGCTCGGGCTGGCCGCTCGGCCCGACGGCGATGACGTCGACGCCGCGGTGGTGATGCTGGTCGACCTGCCCGACGTGGGCGTGGCCGTGGTCCGTCGGATCGTCGCGACGGTGACCGGCCCGGTCCGGCTGGCACTGGTCCGGGCGGCGTACGGCGGCCGGCCGGGTCATCCGGTCCTGCTGGGCCGGGAGCATTGGCCCGGGGTGCTCGCCGCCGCGACCGGCGATCAGGGCGCCCGCGGCTATCTCGTCGAGCACGGCGCGACGATGGTCGAGTGCGGCGATCTGGCCACCGGCACCGACGTCGATCGGCCGGGCATGTCCTAGGCGGACACACCCGGCCGATCGATCACCACCGCCAGATCAGTCCTCGTTCACCGCGTTGAGCAGGTCGTAGATCTCCTGCGCGGAGCCGGCGGCGACGAGTTTGTCGACCTCGTCCATGTCGGAGAAGATCACCGCGACCTTGCCCAGGATCTCCAGGTGGCCGCCCTCGTAGCCGGCGATGCCGATGGCGAAGCGGACCTCGTTGCCGTCCCAGTCGATCGGGTTCTCGTAGCGGACGACGGACAGGGCGGAGGACTTGATGGAGTCCTTGGCCTCGTTGGTGCCGTGCGGGATGGCCAGGAAGTTGCCCATGTAGGTGGACACCGACTTCTCGCGCTCGAACATCGCGTCGATGTACTCCGGGCCGACGGCGCCGGCGTCGACCAGGATCTGCCCGGCCTCCCGGATCGCGTCGTCCTTACTCGTCGCCGCGCCCGGCGTCTTGATCTGCGTCACCGTGAGGATGTCGCCCATATCCGTTCTCCTTCAGCTGTTTCCGATGGTGGCCTCGCAAGCCCGGCCAACTGCGTCTGATGGTGGCCTCGCAAGCTCGGCCAACCTAGGTGGTGGGCGCGCCGTTGGTTTCCCGGAGTTCCTCGACGATCTCGTCGTACTTCGGGCTGTTCATGAAGTTCGACACCGAGACATGCTGCGCGGTCGGCGCCTTGTCCCGCGCCCGCGGCGTCAGATCCTGATGCGTCACGATCAGATCCACATCATCGACCAGGTTCGCGATCGCCACATTGACGACCGTGACATCGGTGAACCCGGCCTTCTTGATCTTGTTCCGCAACACCGACGCGCCCATCGCCGACGACCCCATCCCCGCATCACACGCGAACACGATCTTATGGATCGGCGTCGACCGGGTCGCCGCCTCCCGCGCCTCGTCCGCCTCCTCGGTATTGGCCTCGATATCGGTCAACACCCCCGACACCGCCGACTTCTTCCCCTTCATCCCCTCCATCTGCGCCGTCGCCGCCGCCAGATCACCACTGTCCTCACCCTTACGACTGGCCCGCAGAATGATCGACGCGATCACGAAACTCGTCGTCGCCGACAGCAACACCGACAACGCCACCCCGACGAAACTGCCGCCCGGCGTCTGCAGGAACACCGCGATGATCGACCCCGGCGCCGCCGGCGCCCGCAACCCCGCATTGAAGATCGTCAACGTCAGGATGCCGACCATCCCACCCGAGATCGTCGCCAACAACGTCAACGGCTTCATCAGCACATACGGGAAATAGATCTCATGGATCCCACCGAAGAACTGGATGATCGCCGCCGCCGGCGCCGTGCTCTTGGCCAACCCCGTCCCGAAGATCGAGTACGCGATCAACAACCCGACACCCGGACCCGGGTTCGCCTCCAACAGGAACAGGATCGACTGCCCCGTCTCGGCCGACTGATTGATCCCCAACGGCGTCAACACCCCATGGTTGATCGCGTTGTTCAGGAACAACACCTTCGCCGGCTCGATGATGACGCTGGCCAACGGCAACAAACTGTGCGCGATCAACCAATCGACACCACTGCCCAACGCATCCGAGATCGCCCGGAAGATCGGCCCGAACACATAAAAGCTCGCGACCGCCAACCCCGCCGACAAGATGCCCGCCGAGAAATTGTTCACCAACATCTCGAACCCGGGCTTGATCTTGCCGTCCCAGATCGCATCGACCTTCATCATCAGCCACGCCGCGAGCGGACCCATGATCATCGCGCCCATGAACATCGGCTCCGTGGTACTCATGATCACGCCCATCGTCGCGACCACACCCACCACCGCGCCACGCACCCCGTAGACCATCCGGCCGCCCTGCGCCGCGATCAGGATCGGCAACATGTACCGCACCATCGGCCCGACCAGGCCCGGATTCGCCGCACCCGCGTCATCGACCCCGAACCCACCGATCACCGCGATCGGGAACGGCCCCTTCTCGATGAACAACGCCGTGATGAAACCCCACGCGATGAACGCCGCAATATTCGGCATGATCATCCCGGACAGGAACGTGCCGAACTTCTGCACCGCCACCCGACTACTACTGGTCTTACTGGCGGGCGCCGCTTCGGTACTCACAACTGATCCCCTTCCTCGGGCAGGGCGGGTCCAGTTCGGCCCGCGGGGCATGCCTGCATGGCCCACTCCCGGGGTTCCCGGTTGGGCGCTCGACAAGCAGGTCAAGATGATCGAGACCCGCCCAGGGCGGAGGGCCGGGGGTGACTCAGGCCTCAACTGTGGAGAACTGTAGGGCATGTCCCCGGGCTATGTCACCGGTGACAGAGAAATTAGCCAAACTTTCTGTCACCGGTGACAGAGCGAGGTCTGTCATCGGTGACATACTGGCCTCGACCGGCGGGCGGGACAGCGTCCGCCGATGCGCGCAACCGGTGAGGGAGCGGCTGTGAGACAGGCGGCCCGAGCGTCGAGTGGGCGCCGGCGGCGGGAGGAACCGCAATGAGCACGATGCGGGACGTCGCCCACCGGGCCGGCGTCAGCGCCAAGACGGTGTCCCGGGTCATGAACAACGACCGGTACGTCTCGGACGACGTGCGCACCCGGGTGCTGCAGGCGGTCGAGGATCTGCAGTACGTGCCCAACGTGATGGCGCGCAGCTTCCGGTCCGGCCAGGACACGGCGATCGGCGTGGCCGTGCCGATACTCAACGAGTTCTTCGGACGCGTCGTCGAGGCGGTGGAGCGGATGGCCCGGGAGCGGGGCGTCGCGATGTACCTGACCTGCCTGGGCGACGATCCGGAGGCCGAGCAGCCGCTGGTCGAGGCGCTGCTGAGCCGCAACGTCGTCGGACTGCTCGTCGCGCCGATCTCCGACGACCAGTCGTACCTCAAGCCGTGGCGCGAGCGGACGTCGATGGTGTTCGTGGACCGCCGGCCGCGCAAGCTGACCGCCTCGTTCGTGGCCCATGACGACACCGGCGGCACGCGCCTGGCCATCAACCACCTGCTCGACCACGGCCACCGCCGGATCGCGTTCGCCGGCGACGCGCAAAATGTGCCGACCACCTCGCGTCGGCGCACCGCTTACGAGTTGACCCTGTTCGACGGCGGTGTCGGCCTCGACCCGTTCCTCGTCGCCTGGAACGCGCACCAGGTGCCGGTGATGCCGCGGCTGTTGAATCTGTCCACGCCGCCGACGGCGGTCTTCTCGGCCACCCCCGACTGTTCGATGCGGATCGTCCGGCAGTTGCAGTCCGCGGGCCGTACCGACATCGCCCTGGTCGGGTTCGGCGATTTCGAGATGGCCGACGCGCTGTCGCCCGCGGTGACCGTGGTCGAGCAGGATCCGGCCGAGCTCGGCCGGCTGGCCGCCACGCGCCTGTTCCAGCGGATCGACAACCCGGACAAGCGGCTGCCCCGGCAGACCGTGGTCCCGACCACCCTGGTCCGTCGTGGTTGCTGCCTGCGCACGCGGGTCGGACCGGCCGCCTGAATTCGGGCCGGTGGCGGTCCCGTTACCATCGCTGGCGTGCCCACCCCCGAGCAGCCCGGCCGTGATCCGGCGGCGCTGACCCATGTCGACGCCACCGGCGCGGCTCGGATGGTCGACGTGTCGGGCAAGCCCGCGTCGGTCCGGGAAGCAGTGGCCACCGGGGTCCTGCGCACCACCGCGCAGGTCGCGGCGCTGCTGCGGGACGGTGCGCTGCCCAAGGGCGATGCGCTGGCGACCGCGCGGATCGCCGGAATCATGGCGGCCAAGCGGACCCCCGACCTGGTGCCGTTGTGCCATCCGATCGCGATCTCCGGCGTGTCGGTGGACCTGGAGGTCGGCGACGCCGAGGTCCGCATCGCCGCGACGGTGCGGACCGCCGATCGCACCGGGGTGGAGATGGAGGCGCTGACCGCGGTCGCCGTGGCCGGACTGACCCTGCACGACATGGTCAAGGCCGTCGACCCGGCTGCCGTGCTCGACGCGGTGCGCGTCGAGCGCAAGGCGGGCGGCAAGACCGGCACCTGGGTCCGGCCCGCATGACACGGACCGCGGTGGTGATCATCGCCTCCTCCCGGGCGGCTGCCGGGGTGTATCCGGACCGGACCGGCCCGCTGATTCACACCTGGCTGCAGGCGCGCGGTTTCGTGGTGACGGGACCGCTGGTGGTGGCCGACGGCGCCGACGTGGGCGCGGCCCTGCGGGAGTCGATCGGGGC
>Ga0247821_10002331_pt1 | contig 10416 bp, 10 predicted proteins | sample 13C_Glycerol_Day_FD_192481 | JGI IMG/M metagenome (GOLD analysis project Ga0247821, IMG submission 192481) | Soil microbial communities from agricultural site in Penn Yan, New York, United States - 13C_Glycerol_Day14 | ecosystem: Environmental > Terrestrial > Soil > Agricultural land | place... | reverse complement strand
GGGTCGCGTTGGTAGCGGCAACGCCAGCCAGCGACGAAATGGCGGTGCCGGTCGAAGCCGCACCCAAGGCCATTACGCCACCATAGACGGCGAAGCCAGCTGCCGCGCCCGCGGTACCCGCACCCGCTACGGTACCCAGCACGCCAACAGCAGTGAAGCTGTAGCTATCGACCTTTTGCAGGTTGTGCTTGGGAATGTTGACTTCCAGTTTGTGCTGGCGGCCGGCGTTCATCTGATCCAGCAGTTTGTCGGCCAGTACCTTGAATTCAGCAAAGCTTTGGCCGATCTCCAGTTCCTTTTTCCCCAAGGCTTCGAGAGCGGAAGTGGTTTTGGTTTCCTGCTCGTCAAACACTTCCTTCTTCGCCTCATAGCGCTCTTGGGCGCCTTTGACAATTTCGTCGGCTTCCGAATGACGTTGGTATCCGTCGTAGCCTTTCTTGGCTCCATAAGCTGCCGTAACCAGAGCGGCGGCACCGAGGATTAGAGGAAGCGGCATGGCAATGTCCTTTTGGTGAATATCGATATCTGTCTAGGTTTGCTTCCGCGCTCATTGAGCGGAGGTAGCGGAAAATCAGTACAACGTACTGCAGGGTTGAGGTCAGGCGGGGCACGCCTCCAGGTAGAACGCTTGCATCGCGCGCAAGCGCTGGCGGATCTCATCGACCCAGACCTGTGGGGCATGTAGGCGGATGTTGTCGTTGAGCGCGAATATCCACCACAGCGTTTCCCGGTCCAGTGGCACCTTGGCGCGTAATCGCTTCCAGTCCCCTGAAGGCAGGTCACTTAATTCCTGTTGGTGGCTGAGGGGCGTCTCGTGCAACAACGTCGCGATCTGTGGATGAACATCGGCGATCAGTTCTACATGGGCGTCTGAGTGGCGCAGGTTGAATACGCCGCTGGCGATGTAGTCGTCGACATCGAAGCTGCTGTGCAGCTCAGCCGGTTCACCGAGCACTTCGATTTGCTGAATGCGATGCAATGCAAACTGGCGCAAGTCACTGTAGTCATCAACCGTCGCAATCAGGTAACTGATGGCATGGCGCGATACCAGCCCGGCCGGGTGCAGGCGGAATTGCTTGATGGCATCTTTGCTGCGGCTTCGATAGCTCACCTGCAGTTGTCGACGCTCCAGCAACGCGCTGGACACCTGCGCCCATACCTCTGGCAACACAGTAGCCGGGATCAAGGTTTTGCCGTTGGGCAGTGCACGAACGCGCCGGGCCCAATCGGCCAAACCGTTGGCGCCTACGCCATGCAGGTAGTTACGGGCGCGGCGGAACTGCGGGCCCAGTTGGTCCAGGACGGTTTGCGGCAACAAGGCGTGCAGATGGTTTTCGGACAGGTAAAGCGCCAATGCCGTAGGCGCATCCATGTCTTGCAGCTGCAAGGGTGCGTTACGGGTGAAGCTCCAGCGGAAAGGCATCTCGCTGTCGTCGCACACGAGGGAAAAGGGGATCGACAACCGATTCAGGTCGCGTTGAATGGAACGCAGCGTGACTGAAAACCCGCGATCACGAAGCTTCTCCAGCAACGTGGGGGTGGCAATGCGCTGTGGCTCTGTCGGGATAAGACGGAGCAAGGCAAACAGTCTGAGCAGCGTGTCCTTCGCTTGTGACATGAAAACGACCTTGTTCTGGATCACCGGCTGCCCGGCACGACATTTAGCTGTGCGGATCGTACCGGTGAATGCTGGCAATATGCTAGTGCTGATGGCGGTTTAATGGCGCATTTGTGCGTCAATTTTTATCGCCTTTGGTATTACGCGGGCTTTGCAGGCTCACTGCCGTTGCTCTTTTTCGCGTTTGAGCTCGCTGTACTCGCGATACCACTCGTATCCCTTCTTCACCACCACGGCAAAGCCGATGACTGCAAACAGGTCTTTCATCTTGTTTTCCTCTTGGCTTGGTGTGGGTAGCTTTTGCCAAGAGGGCGACAGCCTGTGTCGCAGGTCATGTTTGGAAGCGTGAAGGCGGACGTGATCGTGGACAAGGAGCCAGCATTCCGGCCTGGGAATTTCTGCAGCGTTGCTCGGCAGTCTTGTTGGCCGCTTTGCGAGCCTTCGCGGGCTTGCCCGCTCTCATAGAACTGCACATAACTCATTGAATTAGCAGGGAACCTGTGGGAGCGGCTTTAGCCGCGAACACCGGCGCAGCCGGTGCCATGCACCGCGTTGGATTATTCGCGGCTAAAGCCGCTCCCACAGGGTACGCGGACCGCTTGCGAATTCAGTTTTCTAAGCGACAGCGCAGCCCAAAGGGCTGGGCCAGCTCCCACAGGTACTGCACATCACATCAAATCGGTGCGATCGAAGTGGGAGCAGGCACGTCGAGCGCAGAGTCCGCTGCCGAGCGCTCGCGATTCGCCACCCCAAACGGCACGTGCACCATCGGCAAATCCCCCGCCGGCGACTGCAAATGGCTGCGCTGGTCATCAAAGAACACATGCGGCTTCAGGATCGACAACACCCTGGGCTTTTCCATCCCGCCCAGAAAGAAGCACTCGTCCGGCGATACGCCCCAGTCCTTCAACGTCGTCACCACCCGCTCATGCGAAGGCGCATTGCGCGCTGTCACGATCGCAATCCGCAGAATCCGTTTGTACGCCGGGTCCTCGGCCAACTTGCGGTCCTCGAGCATGCGAATCAGCGAAAGCTTGCGGTACAGGTCCGCCAACGGCCCCGGCGAATGCGGGATGCCCTTGCGCGCCCGCTCGTGCTCCTGAAACTCGTCCAGGTTGTCGTCGCGCTTGTACACGCGCTCGGCCTCGTCATCGGCAATCACCCCGTCAAAGTCGAAGGCCACCCGCAGTTCGGTGTCGATCTCGTCATCGTAGATGCGTGTCGGCAGTACCCGCCCGGCCGGGTAGTCGGCGTCGATGGCTTTCTGCACATCCTCCTCGTTGGCGCTGAGGAACAGCGAGGCATTGAACGCCGGGATGTACTCGTAGGGCGAGCGGCCCGACATGAACGCCGCGCGGGTGATGTCCAGCTGGTAGTGGCTGATCGAGCGAAACACCCGCAGGCCGGTTTCCGGCGAATTGCGCGACAGCAGCACCACCTCCACCGGCAACTGCTCGGGGAAGGCCTGGTTGATGCTCAGGAAGCGGCGAATGAACGGGAACGCCACGCCCTTGGGGAACGGTTCGTCCAGGTTCTGCTGCTGATGCTGGCGGTAAGCCTCGACGCCCTGGGTCTGGTAGATGTCGTCCGAGACGGTGAGGTCGAACAGCGCACTCGAAGCAACGCCAATGACCAGTTTCTGTTCGATGGGGTAGGGCATGAAACAACTCCTGAGCGTGAGCTGAAGGCAAGTGTACCGCGCGCTTCGCGGCGCTGTCGGCGTCAGATCAGGATGTAGTCGTTACGCACCACCACCGGCTCGTGTGCGCCTTCGACCAGGTGCACGAACTGGCCGGCCACCTGGTCGATCGCCAGGCAATCGTCGACATCCAGCAAGGCATCGGTATGCGGCTTCAGCCAGTCCGCCTGCATGCGTTGCTTGCCCAGGGCCTTGGCCTCGGCCTTGTTGTGGGCGGTGACCAGCAGGTAGCGGTGGGCCTCGCCGAATACCTCGCGTTCGTAGCCACCGAGGTTGATGAAGTACAGGCGCAGCGCACCGGGGGCAGGGGGCTGCTGGCGCAGTTCGATGCGTTGGCCGTCGATACCGTGCACTTCCAGCCACGAATCGATATGCAAACCTCGCGGGCTGCCGAACCAGGCCTGGCGCAATTGCGGGTAGGCCTGTTCGAAGGTGTCGGCCTGGGCGAACACCACATCGTGGACTTCGATCTTGGCGCCGGGGTGACGGCCTCCGAGCATGACGACGTAAAGCATGGGCGGTCCTTTGCATGGCTGATGTAAAAGTGCGTCATTGTACTGCCTGATTCGCGGATGCCGCTTTCATGGAACTGCACATGACTCATTGAATTGGCAGGGACCCTGTGGGAGCGGCTTTAGCCGCGAACACCGGCGCAGCCGGTGCCATGCACCGCGTTGGCTTCTTCGCGGCTAAAGCCGCTCCCACAGGGTATGCGCACCGCTTGCGAATTCAGTTCTCTTCGCGACAGCTCCGGCCTGACAGTTGCTCCACCAGAAAATCCACGAACACCCGCACCCGCGCCGGCATCGCCGGGCCGCCGACGAACACTGCATGAATCGGCTCCCGATCACCGGGGTTGTACGCCTCCAGCAACGGCACCAGCTGACCGCTGGCCAGGTCATCGGCCACGGTAAAGGTACCGATGCGCGCCACGCCGGCGCCGAGCCTGGCCAGCTGCGCCAGGGCTTCGCCACTGCTGCATTCGATATTGCCCGTCACCTTCAATGAGAACGCCTGCCCGTCGCGGCGGAATGGCCAGTCGGGGGCGGCGCGGCGGAAGTTGAAGCGCAGGCAGTTGTGCCGGGCCAGGTCCTCCGGCACAAGCGGCGTCCCACAGCGCGCCAGGTATGCGGGCGAGGCGACGATCACCTGGCCGGTTTCGCCAATGGCGCGGGCGCTCAACGAGCTGTCCGGCAGGTGGCCGAAGCGCAGCGCCACGTCGGCCTGGCCGCCGAGAATGTCGGCCACTTCGTCACTGAGGGTAAGGTCGACCAGCACCTGCGGGTAGCGCGCGCTGAACGCTGCCAGCAACGGCACCACGGTCAGGCGGCCATGGCCCAGCGCTGCGCTGACGCGCAAGCGCCCGCGTGGCACGCCCTGGTCGGTGATGGCCTCTTCCACTTCGAGCATGTCGGCCAGCACCCGCCGCGCACCGCGCAGGTACGCTTCGCCCTCGGGCGTGAGAGTGATCGCCCGGGTGGTGCGCAGCAGCAGGCGGGTGCCCAGCCGCTGTTCGGTGCGCGCGAGGATGCGGCTGACCGCCGAAGGCGTCAGCCCCAGCGCCCGGGCGGCGGCAGACAGGCTGCCCTCTTGTGCCACCTTGGCAAATATTTCCATCTCTCCGGATCTTCCACTGAAGTCCATTTGTGCCTCTTCAGCAAAGGTGGTTCGCAAAAACGCAGTCTAGTGCGGATCAGCTTCGGATCGTAGCATTTGCAGCACAGATAAGGAGTTTGCCATGCGTATCAATCCACCGCTTGTCGCACTCGCCATCGGTGCCTTTGGCATCGGTGTCACCGAGTTCGCCCCCATGGGCATGTTGCCCAGCATCGCCACCGACCTTGGCGTCTCAATCCCGGCTGCCGGGCTGTTGGTCAGTGCCTATGCGATCGGTGTGCTGATCGGGGCACCGCTGATGACCCTGGCCACGGTGAAGGTCCCGCGGCGTTACCTGTTGATCGGCCTGATGGCCATCTTCACCCTGGGCAACCTGATGTCGGCCCTGGCCAGCGACTACGCCAGCCTGCTGGTCGCCCGCGTGGTCACCTCGCTCAACCACGGTGCGTTCTTTGGCATCGGCTCGATCGTCGCGGCCAGCGTGGTGCCGCCCGAGAAGCGCGCCGGGGCCGTGGCCGCCATGTTCATGGGGTTGACCCTGGCCACCATCGGCGGTGTGCCGCTGGCGACCTGGTTCGGTGAAATGCTGGGCTGGCGCACGGCATTCTGGGGCATCGCCGGGCTCGGCCTGGTGGCAATGACAAGCCTCTGGTATGCACTGCCCCATGTGCCGTCGCCCAAGGGTGACGGGGCCATGGCCGAAATCCGCGTGCTGGGTCGCGGGCCGGTGCTGGCGGCATTGCTGCTGACCGTGGTGGGCTCCAGCGCGATGTTCACGGTATTCACCTATATCGCGCCGATCTTGCAGAGCGAGGCGGCCGCGTCCACCACCTTCGTCACGGCCATGCTGGTGTTGTTCGGTGTCGGCCTGACCTTGGGCAACGTGTGGGGTGGCAAGGCCGCGGACCGCTCGATCGACCGCACCCTGATGCTGTCACTGGCCGTGCTGATTGCGGTGTTGCTGGTGTTTCCGCTGGTGATGGGCTGGCCGCTGCCGACTGCGCTGGCGATCCTGGTGTGGGGTGCGGCCAGCTTTGCCCTGGTGCCGCCGCTGCAGATGCGGGTGATGGAGGCGGCCAAGGATGCGCCCAACCTGGCGTCGGCGGTGAACATTGGGGCGTTCAACCTGGGTAACGCGATTGGTGCGGCGCTGGGTGGGGCGGTGATCAATGCCGGGCTGGGGTATTCGGCGGTTTCCCTGGCGGGGGCGGCGATGGCGGCGGTTGGATTGGTAATGGTCTTGATGTTTGCCTGGCGTGGGCGGGCGGTGGCGTTGAGGGATCGGGTAGCAGTTTAAGGGGCTGAGATCCTGGGGGCGCTTTGCGCCCCTTTCGCGACGCAAGGCCGCTCCCACAATGTTGCCATCACGGCGTACCGTTGCGGCCGTGCAGGTGATAGGCCGGGCGCTCGCTCAACCGCTCGTAATAGTCACGCACGGCCGGCAGGTGCGGGTGCTCGAACGGTGTTTCGAACCAGCGGTTGACCGACAGGCCGATGGGAATGTCGGCCAGGGTGAACTGGCTGCCGGCCACATAGGCACCGGTGGCCGCCAGCTGGCGGTCGAGAATGTGCATGTAGCGCGCCCAGTCCGCACAGCCGGCGGCGAGGGCCTGAGGGTCCTGGTGGGCGGGCGAGTGCCTGACCAGTGACATGAACGCGTAGCTCCAGGAGCGGTTGAGGTCCGAGGCCTGCCAGTCGATCCACTGGTCGATCCTGGCCCGCGCCTGCGCTTCGCCCGGGTAGAACGCGGTGGCGCCGTAGCGCGTGGCCAGGTAGCGGATGATGCTGTTGGATTCCCACAGGGTGAAGTCGCCATCCTGGATCACCGGGATCATGGCGTTGGGGTTCAACGCAAGGAACTCGGCGCTGTCCGTGGGCTTGAAGCCCGCCCCCCAGTCTTCGCGCTCGAACGGAACCTCGAACTCGGCGCACGCCCACAGGACTTTTCGTACATTGATGGAAGAGGCTCTGCCCAGTATCCGTAGCATGGTGTTCGTCCTTGTGTGGGGGAACTTGATCGTCCGTCACTGCCGGGTGCCGGTCAAGAGCCTGGCCGGTGGCAGAGCGTCCCCTTTGTAGGATTCTTGTAGTCCATTTCCGAAAGTAAGCCTTTCCACCCCCAAGGTGATTGTGGCGGGGCAGGCAGCGCCCTAGTCTCGGCACGCTCGTAACCCCGAGGAATGGACATGGACAAAGACACTCCGAAAGAAGGCAGCAACCTTAATGTCGTGCGCGCAGCGGGCCGTTTTGGTAACGGCGGTGCCGAACTGGTGCAGATGAAACCGCAGCTGCCAATGCGGACGGCGCTGATGGAAGCCTCAAACATCATGGGCTGCATTACCGAACTCACCCGCAAGGCCATCGACCGGCCTGGCGACCGCAAGGTGATGATGCAGGCCACGTACTATCTGGCAGGTATGGCCAAGGCGTTGATCGACGGCCAGTTGCATCAGTTGCGCCAGGCACGGGCAGGTGAGGAGCAGCCTTAGTCAGGCTTGCCTGGGGGCCGTGAACTTGGCACCCTTGGTCAGTTTGAATCGTCTGAATCACGACAGAAGGAAGTTCGCATTGAGCTGGGACAAGGTGGGGAAACTTCTGGTAGCCGTGCTGCTTGGCCTGATGGTTCTGCTGGCCGTCTATGGGCTGCTCAGAGGCAACCCGCGCCTGGAGGCATCGCTGACCTATGCCTACCTCACCTATCCCAGCCAGTTCAGCGAACGCATCAGCAAGGCCAGCGAGCAGCTCAAGTACGAGCAGTTGCAGGGGCGTATCAACACCATCAGCGAGGGCGGGCTGAGCCACGATCAGGTCGAGCGCCTGATCGAAATGGCCCAGGCACCCTATGCCCAACTGTTCGCCAAGCCCTTCGAGGCCGGGCTGGTCGACCACCGCACCGGTTTGCTCATCGAATTGCGCAACAGTGGTGATGCACAGGTGCGTCAGGTGAAAATCCGCCTGCCAGCCAAGGGCCTGGTGCAGGTGCGCGACGCTGCGGGCAACGACACCATCCTGGAAACCGCCACCATGCAAGTGGATATCCCCGCCATCGAGCCGGGTGGCGCGTGCAAGGTATGGGTGTACTTCGATGCGGACTACTCGCAGATCCGCCAGAGCGGGGTCAGCATCAGTCACGCCAATGGTAAGGCCGATGTGCAGGTGTACCGCGAGGTCATCGGCTTCCCGGCCTGGGTGGCCCGCTACAGCCGTGAGCTGATGGTACTGCTGGGCGTATTGGCGGTCAGCGTGCTGGGCCTGGGGTATGCCTGCCTGTCGCGGCGCCGCGTGGTATAACCCCGGCGGGCGTGCCTTCAGGTCAAGGGTCATTTGCCGCAAACTCAACAATCGCCCGTTGACAACCCTCTATAGTGCTCGGCATTACAAGACCTATGCCGAGCCTGCCCGATGATCCCTTCCCTGGACTCCATTTTCTCCCGCCTGCGCCTGCGTCAGTTACGCCTGCTCATCGAACTGGACCGCTGCGGCTCCCTGCACAAGGCGGCCGAGGCCATGGCGATTTCCCAGCCCGGGGCCACCAAGGCCTTGCGCGAGGTAGAGGAGGTGCTGGGTGTGCCGTTGTTCCAGCGCCTGCCCAGCGGGCTGGTGGCCAATGACGTAGGTCGTTGCGTGGTGCGTTATGCGCGGTTGATCCACAGCGACCTGGGGCACTTGCGCGAAGAGGTGCTGGGCATTGTCCAGGGCCAGGGCGGGCGGCTGGCGGTAGGCAGCATCATGGGGGCCATGCCGACCCTGGTCGGCGCCCTCGGGCGGCTGCGCAGCAGGCAGCCGCAACTGGCGGTGGAGATCGCCGAAAACACCAGTGCCAACCTGCTGGCCCAGCTCGATGAAGGGCGCCTGGACCTGGCCATCTGCCGGCCAGGGCTGGGCCGCAACGCGGCAGACTATGCCTTTGTCGAACTGGCCCAGGAGCCGCTGGCGGTGGTCGCGCACCCACGGCACCCGCTGGCCGGGGTAGCGGCGCTGGAAGTCGGCGACCTGAGCCAGTACCGCTGGATTGTCTACCCGGCCAACATGCCCATGCGCCAGGCGCTGGAGCGTGAGTTGAGCGAAGCGGGGGTGGAGGTGCCACGCTACCCGCTGGAAACCTTCTCCACCTTCGCCACCTTCATGCTGCTGGAGGATGACCCGACGCTGGTGGCGGTGATCCCCAGCGCGGTGGCGGCCTTTGCCGAGCAGCGCGGCTTGCTGGTGTCGCTGGCAGTGCAGCTGCGGGCACTGAGCGAGCCGTTCGGCATCGTGCACCGGGTGGCAGCGCCGCTGTCACCGGCGGCGCGCTTGCTGGTAGAGGAGTTGACTGCCGGTTGAAACCTGTAGCGGCCCCTGTGGGAGCGGGCGAGCCCGCGAACACCGGCGCAGCCGGTGCCATCCACCGCGTTGCCTGCTTCGCGGTGTACGACCGCTCCCACAGGGGCTTGTAATCCCAAACCTCAGAACTGCCGCTCGCGGTAATCGATCAAGCTGGAAAACACCGCAATCAACACCGCCGCCACCACGAAGAAGATCAGCGCAAAGAAGTAATCCCCGGTGAACTGCACGATCAGCCCGATCACGATCGGTACCAGCACCCCGGCCATGTTGCCGCAGAAGTTCATGGTGCCACCCAGCACGCCGGTGCGCGACGGCCCGCCGATGATCGCCGGCAGGCACCAGTACATCCCGCACCAACGGATGAAGAACATCGCCACGCACAGCAGGCTGATCACCGCGACGGTTTCGCCCACATAGGCTGCTGCCAGGATGCACACCGCTGCCACCAGCGCCGAACCGCTGAACAGGGTGCGCATCACCAGGTTCGGCGAGGCACCGCTGGCCCGCCAGCGGTCACCGATCCAGCCGCCGATCAGCTCGCCGACAAACCCGCACATGAAGATCAGGAAGGTCGCCCCACCCATGGCCGAGATGTTCAGGCCGTGGGCCTTGTGCAGGTAGCTTGGCATCCAGGTCAGCAGCCCATAGAACACCGCGAGGATGCAGCTGTAGCCGGCGAACATGGCAAAGATCGAACGGTCCTTCAGCAGCTCGCGCAGCGGCAGGCTGGCCTTGGCTGCCGCGGCATGGGCGCTGGCGTTGCCTTCGGTGATGTGGCGCAGCTCGGCCTCGTTCACCCCTGGGTGCTCGCTGGGGTGGTTGCGGATGTACTTCCACGCCAGGATGCCGGCCAGTACGGTACCGACCCCCGCCACCACGAAGGCCAACCGCCACGAGCCCAGCCAGGCAATCAACCCGGAAATCAGGATCGCCCCCAGGGCACTGCCCAGCGGCGCGCCGCCGTCCACCAGCACTGCGCCACGGCCACGTTCGTTGGGCGTCAGCCAGGCGCCATTGAGCTTGGCCCCCGCGGGCATGATCGGCGACTCGGCCACGCCCAGGCCGATGCGCGTCAGTAGCAGTACCAGCCAGTTGTGCGAGGCCGCGCCCAGCGCCTGGAACAGGCCCCAGGCCACGGTTGCCGCGCCAATGATGC
>Ga0247821_10002330_pt1 | contig 10418 bp, 10 predicted proteins | sample 13C_Glycerol_Day_FD_192481 | JGI IMG/M metagenome (GOLD analysis project Ga0247821, IMG submission 192481) | Soil microbial communities from agricultural site in Penn Yan, New York, United States - 13C_Glycerol_Day14 | ecosystem: Environmental > Terrestrial > Soil > Agricultural land | place... | reverse complement strand
CCCCGGTTGCTGGATCAATTGTTGTGAAGATGCACCGCACACTGGGCTTGAGCACGCGAAATTCCAGGCTGCCAATGCGAATCCGCTTCCAGCCATCCTCGGCAAACGGTTCTGCCCCTTGCACCACCAGGTTCGGTCGAAAGCGCAGCATTTCCATGGGCCGGCCAATACGCCGGTTGAGCTCGTCCAGCGAGCCCTGCCCAATCAGCAGCAAGGGGAAGCCATCGGGAAACGCCGCCCGGTCACTGTTGTAGCCATAGCCATTGGGCAGGTAACGCGCGCGCTGCTCCGGGCAATGCACCAGCCGCACAGCCTTGCCCAGCAACGCGCTCAACCAGGCCGCTGCTGCGTCGCCAGCGTCCGGCACGCGCAGGGTGTCGCGCCAGATCGTCACGCCACGCAGGCCGTCATCGCCTGCAGGTACAGGCACCCGCAACGGCACCCGCCCGGGCGCCTGCAGCAGTAACTGGCCGTTGTCGTCATCGCGCGCGTCGATCTGGCCAAGTTGTGGCCAGGCTCGCTGGGTCAGGAAGCGTCCATTTTCTTCCTCGACCACCATCCAGCGCCGGTCACCCTGCAACCCCAACAGCCCCACCTGTGAAGCCTGCAGGCTTTGCGCCTGGCCCGACTTCACCGGGTATCGATACAACTCACTGAGAAACATCCCTGCCGCCTCGCGTCATGCCAAAAGCCAAGCTTATACCTGGCTGGCCCGGCGATCACGCAGTGGCGGCATCCAGCAGCAGGCGTTGCTTGACCACATCGACCAAGCGATCAGGCTGGAACTTGGACAGGAAGTTGTCGCAGCCCACCTTCTTCACCATGGATTCATTGAAGCTGCCCGACAGCGAGGTATGCAGCACGACGTAGAGCTGGCGCAAACGGGCATCGCTGCGAATCTCGGTGGTCAGCCGGTAGCCGTCCATTTCCGGCATTTCGGCGTCGGTGAACACCATCAGCAGCTTTTCGCACACGTCCTCGCCCACATCGGCCCAGCCCTTGAGCATGCGCAGCGCCTTCAGGCCGTCACTGGCCACGTGCAGCTTCACGCCCAACTGGGACAGGGTGTCACGCAATTGCGCCAGAGCCACACTGGAGTCGTCCACCAGCAGCACCTCGCGCCCGCGGGCACGGGCCAGCACCGGGTCGGCAAGCTTCTCGCCGGAGACTCGGGCGTTGTACGGCACAATCTCAGCCAGCACCTTCTCCACGTCGATCACCTCCACCAGCTTTTCATCCACCTTGGTGATGGCGGTCAGGTAGTGCTGGCGACCGGCGCTGGCAGGCGGCGGCATGATCGACTCCCAGTTCATGTTGACGATACGGTCGACACCACCCACCAGGAAGGCCTGCACCGACCGGTTGTACTCGGTGACGATGATGGTGCTGTCCGGCCCCGGCTGCAGCGGGCGCATGCCGATCGCCTGGGACAAGTCGATCACTGGCAAGGTCTGGCCGCGCAGGTTGACCACCCCGCAGACGAAGGCGTGGCGCTGGGGCATCAGGGTCAACTTGGGCAGTTGCAGCACTTCCTGCACCTTGAACACGTTGATCGCGAACAACTGGCGGCCGGCCAGGCGAAACATCAGAATTTCCAGGCGGTTCTCACCCACCAGTTGCGTGCGTTGGTCTACTGTGTCGAGAATGCCAGCCATTGGAAAACCCCCAGGCTTGAGTCAAAAAAGTGTAAGCATCCACCCTGTATCGGCGGCTTCACGCGCACCTTGACCCTTGCGGGAAAATGCCGTGAAGGCAATTGATATCACTTTACCATCATGCTTTACTGCGGGCATTACACGGCAAATCAGCAGGGCGACAAAAGTTCCCCGCCTGAGCTCGATATCAGGGAAACCCCTACCTGCAATCGGGTGCAACCTGATGTTCGCGATATCCTTTAGCCATTAATGTGACGCCATTCTCAATGCATGAATGGAGTCAGGCTTTTGCTAGCTATCGTTTCGGCGTGCCCACCCCTTGCGCCTTCCCCACGCGCGGGGACCTGATCATGGACACTGCCTTATCGTTCGATGACGCCCTGCAGGGTTACCTGCTGGATGCCCAGGTATTGCTGACCCAGGCCCAGGAGTGCCTGCAGCATCTGGAGCTGATCGACAATGATCCAGATGCCTGCCGCTGCCTGGACGACACCCTCGAGAGCCTTGCCAGGCAGGCTACACGCCTGGGCCTGCGTGAAGTCGCCCATTACACCAATGCTCTGCAACAGTTACTTGCCCCCGCCTGTCACCGCGGCTGCCTGCAACGTGAAGCCCTGCCCGCGCTAGGGGCCTGCCTTACCTTGCTGGCCTGGCAACTGGAGCTGCTCGATACTCGCACCGGGCGGCTGAACCTGGACATCGGCGAGCAACTGGTGCTGCTGAGCGACCTGGCCAAGGTCGTGAAGCAACCGTTTGCGCAAGCCTGTACCTCCTGCGACGAGCACGGCAGCATGTGCCTCCACCCGCACGCTCCAGCGGCACGCGGCACAGGCCGGTGGAACCCACCATCTTAACCTGACACGAAGTGCAACTAAGCATGTTCGTTCATGCCCCACAAAGATCGAGCTAGGGAAGTTAGCCAAGTTTTCGGGGCCCAAGATGAATCTCTAACGCGCTAGTTGCGCTACAAGTGCGTAACGCGCGATCAAAGGGTGGCACTTTGCCACTCGCCAGTGCCCGACCCGCAGGCGTTTCAAGGCATTACCCAGCCGCGACCGATACAGTGCGAAGTGGTAATATGCGCCCCCACAAACGCTTGCAACCTGAATAAAGGTTGAACGATCACGTGCTCGAAAAAATATCGAAAGTACTGCGCCAAAGCCTCTGAGCAGCATTGTGCAAGGCCTCCATCAGCAATACTTCAGTGGCTTCCCTACCTATGCTTCCACGCTTGAAGACTTCTTTGCGTTGCTGCTCCCGCGTTGCCCTGCTGCGTTGGGTGACGGCCGCGTTATGCGTGGCCTCGCTGGTCGCCAACCTGATGCTGTACCTGGCCAACCAGGCAGCCCCGGCCAGCCTGCTGGTGCTGCAACTGGTCGCTACGCTGGGCACCGTCCTCTACCTGGGCCTGAGCGCCAAGTCGATCAGCCTGCGCCCGGCAGAACTGGCCGAGCGCATGCTCAAGGTCCAGGAAGACGAGCGTCAGCACTTGGGCCGGGAACTGCACGACGACATCGGCCAGCTGCTCACCGCCGCCAAGCTGCAGCTGCAGTGGCTGCAAAGGCGCATGCCCGACGAGCTGCAAGGCCACTGCAACACCCTGCGCAGCACGCTGGATGACACCTTGGGCAACGTACGCGACGTGTCCGCCCTGCTCAACCCTCGGCAATTGGCCAGCCTGGGCCTGGAAGCCAGCCTGCGCGCGCACCTGGTGCGTACCCTGGCCAGCAGCAGCGTGCACTGGAGCCTGGCGTGCAACCAGCGCCTGGGCGGCATCGACGAAGCTGTGGCCATGGCGGTGTTTCGCATTACCCAGGAGGCCGTGACCAACATGCTGCGCCACGCCCAGGCAGATAACCTGATCATTCAGCTGCAGCGCACCCCCGAGGGGCTGGCGTTGTCGATCCACGACGATGGCCGTGGTTTCGTCCCGGCACGGCACCCGGCCGACGCAGGCCAGCGCGGCCTGGCTGGCATGCAGGAGCGGGTCACCGCCTTGCAGGGTAGCCTCGACATCACCAGCCAGCTCGGCTTGGGCACGCGTATCGAGGCGGTGTTCCCGTGGCCTGCGCGTACCCAGCAACGCGCCGGGAGCAAGGCCACCCATGACCTGTAGACTGCTGCTGGTTGACGACCACTCGCTGATCCGCGCCGGTGTGCGCGCACTGGTCTGCGACATCCCCGGCTATGACGTGATCGGTGAAGCCGACGACGGCAGCCAACTGCTCGAACAGGTGCGCGCGCTGGCGCCCGACATCGTCTTGCTGGACATCTCCATGCGGTCGACCAGCGGCCTGGACGCCCTCACCCAACTGCGGGCAAGCGCAAGTACATGCAAGGTGCTGATCCTGTCGATGCATACCGACCCTGACCTGATCATGCGGGCCCTGGAAAGCGGCGCCCACGGCTACCTGCTCAAGGACACCAGCGCCACCGAGCTGGAGCAGGCCCTGAGCGCAGTGCGCAGCGGCGAGCGCTACCTCAGCCCGGCCATTGCCCACACCGTCATCAACCAGGCCCTACGGCACACCAGGCAGGGCAACCAAGCGGCTGGCGAGCGGCATAACCTCACTGCGCGACAACTGGAAATCCTGCGCCTGATCGTGCGCGGCAAGTCCACCCGGGAAATCGCCACGGGCCTGGGCCTGTCGATCAAGACCGTGGAAACCCACCGCTCGCAAATCATGAAGCGCCTGCAGATTCATGACGTGGCCGGCCTGGTGCTGTTCGCTGTACGCGAGAAAATCATCAGCCTGGATGACTAAGCAGCGGCGACCCGGCCGGCAGGTGCAGCTGCAACGCGCCAGGCCTGGCTTGAAAGCGCAGGTTGCCGGCCTGCAACGGCTCGCCATCGAGGTTGATGTCCAGGCCCTGCGCGCTCTTGATCTCGACCCAGGGCAACCTGGCGCGGACGAAAAGCCCGTCACCGGCCAACAGGTCGCGCAGTGCCCCGACTACCTCTTGCGGCGCTGGCAGGATGGCAATGTCAAGCAAGCCGTCATTCACCACCGCCTCAGGGCACAGCACTTGCCCGCCGCCCGCCTGGCGACCATTGCCGATCCCCAGCGCCAGCAGGCTCCCTTGCCACTGGAAGTCAGGCCCTTGCAGTTCCACCGTGGCTGCCTGCAGCTCGCTGAAGCGCGACAACCCGGTGAATAGGTAGGCCGCGGCACCCAGCACCTTCTTCAGGTCTTCGGAGGTGTTGGCGGTGACCTGGCTACCAAACCCACCCGTGGCCATGTTGAGGAACAACTGGTCGCCGGCCTGGCCCAGGTCGATAGCCTGCGCCGGCGTATTCAGCAGCGCCAGTGCCTCGGCAGGCTCCAGGGGTATGCCGGCGGCTTTGGCGAAATCGTTGGCCGTGCCCAGCGGCAACAGCGCCAGGCTGGCCTCGGCATCTGCCAGGCCCATGGCCTCGGCCACATCCCGTAAAGTGCCGTCGCCACCGCCTGCGACGATATGGCTGTAGCCCGCCGCCAGCGCCTCGCCGACCAGGCGCTGCGCGTCACCCGCCTCCCAGGTGACACGCACATCCAGCACCCAGCCGGTATCGCGCAGGTCGCAAACGGCGCTGCGCAGCGCTTCATTCATCGCCTGCTTGCCGTGCAGGATCAGCATTGCCTTGCGCCCTTGCATCGCGCTTCTCCGTGAAGTTGACCGACCCAGATCTCGACCATGCCCGCTCACCGATCGTTGCATGCCGACAAAAAAATACCCAAGCCAACGTGGTCTTTTTCCCACACCCGACAATGCGCGCTATGCTCAGAAAATGAACTTTTGACAAGTTTTTGACCTAGGCAAACAAAGCTACCTGGGAAGTCAGCCTTTTGACTTCTGTTTGCCGGGCTCGAAACCCTAGCCATGGACGCGCCCCGGCAGTGGTGTTCAGCACACTGCCGATGGGCGCGTCTTTTCATCCGCGGCCTTTCACGAGGATTCCGGGTCATGCGCATTCTCTGGACACTGCCCTACCTACCCTGGCCGACCACCAGCGGCAGCAAGACCCGGCAATACCACCTGATGCGCGCACTGGCACAGCAGGGCCACCGCATTACCCTGTTGGCGCAGTCGAAAATCCCCCTCAGCGATACAGCCCGCGAAGCCCTGGAGCCGCTGCTCGAGCGCCTGATCGTAATGCCCCGCCGGCCGCTGCACAGCCCGCTGAACTTATTGGCTTCGCCCATCATCGACTACCCCATGCGGGCCATCATCAACGGCCTGTCCCCTTGCCTGCGGCACCGTTTCGAGCAATTGCTGGACGAACCCTGGGACGTGATCCAGATCGAGCACAGCTACAGTTTTCAACCGTTCGAGAAGGCCCTGCAGGCTCGCGGGTTGCCCTACATGCTCAGCGAACACACGCTCGAGTCGGTGATGGGCGGTGCCTGCCACGACCGGCTGCCCCTGTGGCTGCGCCCACTCAACGCCTTCGACCGCTGGCGCTACCGGCGCTGGGAACAGCGGGTGCTGTGCCAGCCCACCGAGCTGGTGGCAGTCAGCGCCCACGACGCCGAGCTGATCGCGCAGATCAGCGGGCGACCGGTGAATGTGGTGGTCAACGGTGTGGATTGTGACTTCTACCAGCACGTGGAGCCCGCGTTACACAGCCAGCGCCTGCTGTTCGTCGGCAACTTCGAATATGGCGCCAACCTTGAGGCCATCGAGTGGGCGCTGGAAGACATCATGCCGCAGGTGTGGATGAGCAACCCGGCTGTGCGCCTGGCAATAGCCGGGCATGCCCTGCCGGCCAGCTGGAAACTGCACTGGAACGACCCGCGCATCGAATGGTTCGGCTACCGCCCTGACCTGCGTGAGCTGCAAAAGCGTTCGGCAGTGTTCTTCGCGCCGCTGCGCTATGCCGGGGGCTCCAAGGTAAAAATCCTGGAGGCCATGGCCGCAGGCCTACCGGTGATCACCACCGGCAAAGGCGTATCGGGCCTGACCGCAAACAACGGCGAGCACTATCTGGGCAGTGATGACGGCGACCAGTTGGCCCTGTTGATCACCCAACTGCTCAACCAGCCCTGGCGCATGAGCCAGTTGAGCGCTGCCGGCCGCCAGTTCGCCCGCCAGCGCCACGACTGGAGCGTGGCCGCCCAGCAACTGGAGAACGTGCACATGCGCCTGGCCCAGGCAGCACCGGCCGAGGCCGCGCCACTGGGCAGTGCCTGGCTGGGCCGCTCAGCCAAGTAGCTCGCTGAAGGGAATGAACGGCACGCTGTCGCCCTGTTTCGGCGTACTGCCCTCTCGCACTTCCACCAAACCCTCGGCCCACGCCGCGCTGCGCAGCACGCCGGAGCTCTGGTTCTTGTAGATACGGACCTGGCCCTGCTCGATGCGTGCACGCAGGTACTCGCGCCGCGTGCCGGCCTTGGGCCAGTCAAAGCCTGCCGGCATGTCGAAGCGCAGCGGCGTGACATCGCCCACGCCCTGGCGACGTAACAGATAGGGCCGGGTCAGCAGGCCAAAGGTAACCAGGGTAGAGGCCGGGTTACCCGGCAGGCCGATCACTGGTACGCCCTGAAAGTGGCCGAAGGTGAGTGGCTTGCCCGGCTTGATTGCCAGCTTCCACAAAGCCAGCTCGCCGGCTTCGCGCAGGGCCGCTCCCAGGTAGTCGGCCTCGCCCACCGAAACACCGCCGGTCGACAAGATCAGATCAACTTCGCCCAGCGAGGCCAGGCAGGCGCGGGTAAGCGCCAAATCATCCGGCAGGATGCCTGCATCGACCACGTCGCAGCCCAGCCGCTGCAACCAGCTGACCAGCAGCCGGCGGTTGCTGTTGTAGATTTGCCCCGGCCCCAGCGGCAAACCGGGCTCGACCAGTTCGTCACCCGTGGACAGGACCGCCACCCGCACTTTGCGCACCACATCCAGGCGGCCGTGGCCCAAGGTCGCCGCAAGGCCCAGTTCGATCGGCCCCAGCCGGGTGCCGGCGCTCATCACCTGCTCGCCCTTGCGGGTCTCCTGGCCTTGAGGGCGGATGTTCTGATCGGCATGCAAGGGTTCGAGAAAGCGCACCCGACCGTCTTCGGCCACTTCGGTGTTTTCCTGCATCTCGACGCAATCGGCACCTTCAGGCACTGGCGCCCCGGTGAAGATGCGCGCGCAGGTGCCCGGTTGCAGGGGCTGCGGCGCATGGCCGGCGAAGATCCGCTGGCTGACCGGCAGTGGCTCGCCCTGCCAGTCGGCCTTGCGCAAGGCATAGCCGTCCATGGCACTGTTCGGCCAGGGCGGCAGGTCGAGCGAGGCCACCAGGTCGGTGGCCAGCACGCGGCCCTCGGCCTCGGCCAACGGCAGGTTCTCGGTGTCACGGATCGGCGCCGCTTCGGCCAGCGCCAGCAGTTGCTCCAGGGCTTGCTCCACCGGCATCAGTGGCCGGGCCTGGCTAGCTTCAGCCACGGCTGTCACAGGCCGCTGCCTGCTTCAGGTGCGCAACGAAGTTGCAGGGGCGATGGCGTGCATCGAGCTGCTCGGCCAGGATGCCGTCCCAGCCGGTGCGCACCGCATTGGTCGAGCCCGGCAGGCAGCACACCAAGGTGCCGTTGGCCAGCCCGGCCAGGGCGCGCGACTGCACGGTGGAGGTGCCGATGTCGGCCACGGAAATCTGCCGGAACAGCTCACCAAAACCGTCCACCTGCTTGTCCAGCAGGCAGGCCACCGCTTCGGGCGTGCTGTCGCGGCCGGTAAAACCGGTACCACCAGTAATCAGCACCACTTGCACGCTGTCATCGGCGATCCAGGTGGCGACCTGGGCGCGGATCTTGTACAGGTCGTCTTTCAGCAGCACGCGCTCGGCCAAGCGGTGGCCCGCTGCGCTCAGGCGGTCGACGAACAGCTGGCCAGAGGTGTCGGTGTCGAAGGTGCGTGTGTCGCTGACCGTCAGCACGGCGATGTTCAGCGCCACGAAGGGGGTATCTGCCTTGGCTTTCATGGAGGTCCGTCACAACAGGATGAGATGGCCGCAGTTATATCACAGCGTACCTTTGCCCGGCGTTGCGCCATCAGCCTTGCCCTGGATCAAGAAGACAGATTTGTCGCTATGCTGCACTTGGAGTGAACTTGCACTAATGTCCTGCGTCATAAATGTCATCTAGCACCATCGCACTTGGAGAAACACGATGATCAAACGGACCCTACCCGCCTTCCTGCTCGCCTTGGGCCTGGGCGCCCTCGCTGGCTGCTCGACCCCTACCGTCATCACCCTGAACGATGGCCGGGAGATCCAGGCAACGGATAAACCATCCTTCGACGAAGACTCCGGTTTCTACGAATTCGAGCAACTCGACGGTAAGCGCACGCGCCTGAACAAGGACCAGATCCGCACCGTCAAAGAGCTCTGATCAAGCACCTGTTATGGCAAAGGCCCTTATAACAACAAGGGCTTGTGGGCAAAAACGGGATGCAGTAGGATTTTGTTCATCGGAGTGTAGCGCAGCCAGGTAGCGCGTCTCGTTCGGGACGAGAAGGCCGCAGGTTCGAATCCTGTCTCTCCGACCAGATCCTTTTCAAAAAGCCCGCCTTGCGCGGGCTTTTTGTTGCCCCTGAAAAAGTGTCAGGCGCTCAGGCGCGAGGTTACTTCGCCCAGCTGCCCGGACAACCCATGCAGGCGGTGACCCGCCTGCTCGGTGTGCTGCACCGACTCCTGGTTGGCCGTGGCAATGCGGGTGATTTCGATCAGGTTGCGCGAGATGTCTTCGGCCACGCTGGTCTGTTCTTCTGCCGCCGTGGCGATCTGCCGGTTCATGTCGCGGATCGCCTCTACCGCCTGGGTGATGCGCTGCAGCATCTGCCCGGCCTGCTGCACCTGCTCGGCCCCCTCTTCGCTTCGTTGCTGGCCGCTTTCGATGGCCTTGACCGCTTCAACCGCACCTGACTGCACCGCTTCGATGATCTGGTGGATCTCGGCAATCGAGGCTGCCGTGCGCTGGGCCAGGCTGCGCACCTCATCGGCCACCACCGCAAAGCCACGCCCGGCCTCGCCGGCACGGGCCGCTTCGATGGCCGCGTTCAGCGCCAGCAGGTTGGTTTGCTCGGCAATACCGCGGATCACTTCCAGCACTTTGCCGATGCGCGTGCTGTCGTGTTCCAGGTCGCGGATTACCGCCGCCGTGCCGGCGATTTCGCGGTTGACCACGCCAATGATATCGATGGTCTGCTGCATCACCTGCTCACCCGCCTGGGCACTGTGGTCGGCGTCATCCGCTGCGCGGGCAGCTTCAGCGGCATGGCGGGCCACTTCCTGGGCGGTGGCAGACATCTCGTGCATGGCCGTGGCCACCTGGTCGGTGCGCTGGAACTGGTCATGGGTGCCGCGGGCCATGTCGCCGGCAATGCTGCGCAACTGGCCACTGGCACCTTCCAGCTCCTGGGCATTGTCCTTCAGCCGGCCGACGGTGTCGGCGAGAAAGTCGCGCAAGGTGTTGGCCGCCCGCGCCAGGCGCCCCAGTTCGTCCTCGCGTCGGCTGTCCACGCGGGCGGCAAAACGGCCCTGGCTAAGCTGCGCGACGTACTCGATCAACTGGCGGATCGGCTCGATCAGGCTGCGGTTGACCAGCCAAAGGCTGAGCAGGCCCACCAGTACCGCCGAGGCCAGCATCACCAGCAAGCCCAGCCATACCGTGCGTTCGGCACTGGCGTTGATGCTGGCCGCACGCTGGCGGGCATCGGCACGCAGTTGCTCCACCAGTTCGCTCATCTGCTCACTGGCGGCGCGGTCTACCCCCTTCACCGCCAGGTCGCCGGCGACCGGGTCGCCACCAGCGG
>Ga0247821_10002329_pt1 | contig 10418 bp, 6 predicted proteins | sample 13C_Glycerol_Day_FD_192481 | JGI IMG/M metagenome (GOLD analysis project Ga0247821, IMG submission 192481) | Soil microbial communities from agricultural site in Penn Yan, New York, United States - 13C_Glycerol_Day14 | ecosystem: Environmental > Terrestrial > Soil > Agricultural land | place... | reverse complement strand
GCTGCGCGGTGTAGGCCAGGGCGCCGAGCCAGGCGTCGCCCGTGGTCGGGTTCTGCAAGGCGAAGCAATGGTCGGCGACCACCGCCAGGGTGTCGGCGATGAACACCTTCTTGATGAAGCCCTGCATGAACCGCGTGCAGCCTTCGGAGAACTTGTCCAGGGTGTGGGTGCGGTGGTTGAACTGGTCGGCCAGGTCCTTGAAACGCAGCACGGGACCGGCGATCAGGTGCGGGAAGATCGCCACGAAGGCGGCGAAGTCGATCAGGTTGCGCGTGGCCGGGGTGTCGCCACGGTACACGTCGATGATGTAGCTGATCGACTCGAAGATGTAGAACGAGATGCCGATCGGCAACAGCACATGGGTGAGGATGAACGGCTCAAGACCGAAGGAGGTCATGATCGCGTTGATGCTGTCCACGCCGAAGTTGGCGTACTTGAAATAGCCGAGGATGCACAGGTCCACGGCAACGCCCAGCAGCAGCCAGCGCTGGGCCGGCTTGCTGCGCACGCCGGCGGCGCCGACCTTCAGGCCGATCCAGTAGTTCCACAGGGTCACCCCGGCGAACAGGGCGAGGAAGTCCACCCGCCACCAGGCGTAGAAGATGTAGCTGGCCAGCAGCAACAGTGCGTTGCGATAGCGTTGCCCGCTCAGGTAGTACAAGCCGAGGAAGATCGGCAGGAACAGGAACAGGAACACGTTGGACGAAAACACCATCCCGATCTCTCCTTGTCGTTATCAGTCGGGGCAGCAGCCCCCCAAACCCCCCGTGAAAATCAGCGGGGGACACACAAAAACCTTGTCGTGCACTGTCCCTGTGGGAGCTGGCGAAGCCAGCGATGCAAGGCAAAGCCTTGCTGGTTTGCAGGGCTGCTGTGCAGCCCATCGCCGGCTATGCCGGCTCCCACAGGGATGAGCGTCGTTCGTTATTTCTGCGGGTCATAGACCCGGGTCAGGTCACCGCCCAGGCGGAAGTTCCTGAACGGCTGCATGTCGTGCTTCTTCTGCAGCGCATCGGCACTGCAGCGATAGAGGCTGCACCAGGGTTCGAGCCAGGCGTATTTGCTGTCGACCTTCAGGTCGTGCATGTCCTGCTTCTCGCCATTCTTCGTCTTGAAGGGGCTCGGGTCCTTCGCCCCGGCCAGCACCCTGTCGCCCAGGCGCTTGAGCGCGCCGTTGTTCTCCGGGCGCACATCGACACCGTTGGCCTGGGCGAAGCTGGCGATCATCGCCAGCGGCGGCAGGGCATAGTTGTGGTAGGCCAGGGCGCGCTGCTTGCGCTTGAGCTCGTTGGGCAGGAAGCCCTGGGCGTCGACCTGGTTGGCGGCCACCCGGTACTCCTTGATCGACCAGTCGAACAGGTCGCGGCGGTCGGTGACCACGGCCGTGGCCATCACCGACCAGGCGGCCCAGTAGGAGTGGTTGTTGACCTTCGCAAGCGGCAGGCCGCTCCAGTCCTTGACCACCTGGTCGGCCAGGCGCGCGAACCATTTCTCGATCAGTTCGGTGTCCTGCTGGTGCGCGGCCAGGGGCTGGGACCTGGAGAACTTCAGGTGCAGCCAGGACGAACTGATGCTGCCCAGGGCCCATTTGCGCATGGACTTGCCGGTGTGGTTGTAGTCGGTGGACATCAGCGCATCGGCGCGGGCCCAGGTACCCAGCCATTCGAGGGTGCAGTCCAGCTGCTGCGGACGGCCATCGCGCATGTACTGCATGACCTGCTGGCTGACGCCGCGCTCAAGCGTGGTAATGCTTGCGGTGGAGTCGCGGAAGGCCTTTTCCGAGGCCTTGTTCAGGGTCGCGCGGGCGCCGTCCGAGCCTTCGTACTTGCTGCGAAACAGCAGCTTGCCGGTATACGGCTTGGGAACGGCCTCGCACTTGTAGCCACCGGAGCCGCTCTTGAGTTTCTCGATGCCGGCGTAGTAGCCCTGGGGCGGAACCAGCCCGGCGGCCTGGGCGACCGGGCCGAACAGGGCCAGGGCGAGCAGGGCGGGGGCGGCAACTTTGCTCATGTGCATGGTGCGCCTCACAACCCGGCCTGCGCGGTATGCCGCGCAGTGCCAGGGATTTGGTTGCGTTTGCAGAGCGTGGCCTCGACTTTCTGGCTGCCGCTTTGCGGCCCCTGGAGTTCCACGGCGAGCAGGGTCTGGCTGGCCCAGTCTTCGTCCTCGCGCAGCTGGAAGGCGAAGCGGCCGTCGGTGTCGGAGGTCTCCGGTTTCTCGATCTTCACGTCTTCATGGCGACCGTTGAGGTACCACAGGGTGGCCTGCAGCACCTTGACCGAGGTGTCTTCGAAACGGATGTCCAGCTGGTGACGGCCATTGACCAGGTCCTTGATCACACCACCCTTGCCGTTGACCATCAGTTCGTTCTTGCCGGGCTTGAGGGTGGTGCTGGCCTTCATCAGCGCAGGCTTGCCTTCACAACCGTTGTCGATCAGGGCGAGCATCTGCCGCCAGATGGTTTCCTGGTCCAGGCGGTACAGCGGCGAGAACTCCCAGATGAGGATCTTCGGCGGCTTGTTCTGGAACTCATCGCTGCCCAGGTACTGGATCATCGAGCCTTCCAGGCCGCCACCAGGGAAGGCGACGTTGAGCACGTCGGCGCCGATGTACTGCTCGAGAAAGCCCGAGAAGTTGTAGTTCTTGCCGCTGTGGCTGGTGCCGACCAGGGTGATCTGCGGGTTGCCGGTGTCGCCGAACAGGTCGTCGCCGCCACTCTCGCCCTTGGGTTCGGTGATGAACTGGTCCATGTACTGCACCGCGTAGCTGGTGCCGCACAGTTGCCCGGCGACGTTGTGCAGGGTGCCGGTCTTGCCCATGCGCCCGGACTTGTGGCTCTCGAACTCACGCCGGGGGATGCCGTCGAACGCCGGCATCTTGTGTACGGTGTCGGCGACGATCTTCGCCGCCCGCTCGGCGCCGTACGGCGTCCAGTGCTGGTCGCCACGGAAGTAGAAATCCTTGCCCTGGTCGGCGGCGGCCAGTTGCTCGTTGGTCAGCGGCGAGAGGTCGGGCACGTTGTAGCCCATCTTGCTGAAGCGCCCGAGCATGGCCTGGTAGTTGCCCAGGGCCTTGGCGTAGTTGAAGGCAGCCTTGTCGGCCGGATTGAGCATGTTGCGGTTCACCAGGCCACGGGTCGGCTGGTAGACGATCACCAGCTCCACGCCCCTGGCCTTGAAGGCATCGCGCAGTTGCTGCAGGCGGCGGTAGCCGGCCGGGGTGGTGTCGAACTCGGTGCGCAGGTCTTCGCGGGTACGGAACAGCCAGTCGCCCTGGGCCTGTACCAGGGTGGTGAAGTTCTGCTGGTAGCGGGTGGTGTAGCGGCTGGCGTCATGGGCTTCGGGACACAGCTGGCAGCAGGGCTCGGCGGTGAAGCTCGGCGCCTGCACTTCAGCGGCGCGGGCCGCATTACCGGTCGCCAGCAGGGCGGCACTGAGGCCAAGCAGTTTCATCAGGTGTGGGGTCATGTGGGCTTCCTCAATCCGCCATTTCGGTCTGGCGTTCGACCGGGTCGATCAGTACCGCTTTGCGCTGGCGCACCATCAGGTCGAGGATCTCGTCCTGACGCTCACCCAGCACACCGGAGAAGCTGATGCCGTTGGCCTTGCTCGGCGCCAGCATCGAGACCCGGTACAACTCGACGCTCAGGGGCGAGTCGATCGACAGCGGGCCGCTGCCATTGGCCGCCAGCTCGCCGCCGACCACGATCAGCGAGACCTTGGTGTCGAACGGGTCCAGGGCGATGTCGCGGTCGGTGTCGGACAGGTCCTTGATGTGCCCGTAGACACCCACCAGGCCGTTGGCCATGGCGACGTTTTCATACAGGCGGATGTTCACGCTGTTGCGCACGCGAATGCCGTGGCGACGGTTGTTGATCAGTTTGTTGCCCCAGATCAGGTTGTCGCCGCTCTCGTACAGGGTGATGCCGTCGGTGTGGTTGCGGTAGATCTCGTTGTAGGCGATCAGGTTGTTGACGCTGTTACGGTCGATCACCACGCCCGAGAGCTTGTTGTCGAAGCTCTTGTTGTTGATGATCCAGCTGTCGTTGACCTCGCGGGAGACGATAATCCCGTGCTTCTTCTTGGTTCCGTACACGGTGTTGCCGGCGATGATCAGCCGGTGCGAACGGTCGTGGGGGTCGATGCCGTAGACGATGTTGTCGCGGTAGGTGCTGTCCTTGACCACGAAGTCGCTGGTCTCGTAGCAGTAGAAGCCGTACCACATGTCGCTGAACTCAGAGCCGATGATCCAGCCGCTGGGTTCCGGGCGGCCCATCTGCTTGGCCATGTTCGGCGTGTACTGTGAGATGCTCACACCGTAGGACTTGGACTTGGCATAGCCGAAGCTGGCCATCTTGCTGTTGACGATGTAGGTCTCGGTGCCACCCCAGGACAGCAGGAACGGGCGGAACTCCTTGGGCGAGCGGAAGGTGGCCGGGCCGTTGTCCTTCTCGCGCCAGCCGGTCACCGTGCTGTCGGTGACGAACAGCTTGCCGTCGTTGACGATGAACGAACCGCCCTCCTGGGACAGGCGCAGTTCCTTGACCTTGGCGTCGATCTCCAGCACGCCCTTTTGCCCGACCACGATCGGCAGGCGCGCCAGGTATACACCCGGCGCGGTTTCGCTCAGGTACTGCCGGGGCACGTGCTTGCTCAGTTCGGTGAAGTCGACATGGCCGTCATCGATGAAGATCGCCTGGGGAATGCCGTGCTGGCGTGCCACCCATTCGGCCATCTTGTTGTCGCCACCGATGAACTCCTTGAGGGCGTTTTCCTGCAGCATGCGCCGCACCGAGACCTTGCCCTTGCGGGTGCGTTCGATCTTTTTCTGCACGGCCTGGGCGGTGTAGCCCGACAGGTCCGGCAGGGTCGGCGCGGGGATCTGCAGCGGCTCGATCGGCGCGCTGCTGACCGTGTAGGTCTTGGCCTGCTGAAGCCCTTTGGCGACCGGCGCCGACGCCTGGCCGTTGGCCAGGGCGATGCTGCTGGCCAGCAGCAGGGTGCCGGCCAGCAGGCGCTGCAGGGTGTTCGATTGAAGGCTCATATCAGTGCACTCCAGGCATCAGAAGTGCCAGACCACGTCGACGAAAGCGCGGTGCATGTACGAGTCCGCTTCCTTGCCGTAGGCGTCGCCCGGCTTGAACACGCCGGCACGCAAGCGCACCAGCGCCGACGGCTCGTCGATCGACTGGCTCAAGGAGGCTGGCAACAGGCCCTGCTTGAAGTACTTGGTGACCACGACGTCCATTTCCTGGCCCAGGTCTTTCTCGCCCTGGATCAGCGGACGGTTGATGCCGTTGTCGTCGACCACGGCATTGATGCCGCTGCTGCCGATGTTCTGGTCGCCATCGACGCGCCAGAACTTGTGGTAGATCAGGCTGGCGTCGTAGTCGTCGCGCAACTGCCAGGAGGTGAACAGGGTGGCGGCCTGCAGGTTGCCCAGTTCGCCTCGGAAGGCCTCGCCGAAGCGGTGCACGCGCGAGCGGGTGCCGGTGAAGTTGGAGCGGTTGCTCTCGAGGCCGGTTTGCTCGTAGTTGCCCGAACCGTCGCTGCCACCGCCGCCACTGCCACGGGCGTAGGCGGCGCCGACCTGCCAGTTGGGGTCCAGGCGCAGGCGGATGCCCAGGTCCGTGGCCCAGGCGTTGACGTCGCCGCTCTGCTTGCCGGTGGCCACTTGCTCGCCGTTGACGGTGGTGGTGTTGAGGCTGTCGCGGTCGCCGGTCAGCCAGGTCACGCTGCCCCAGTAGTTGACGCGGTTCTGGTTGCGCCAGTTGTAGGCGTCGCTGTTGGCCTCAAGGCCCAGCCAGGTGAGGTCGCCGGTGCGAGTCTTGTCCAGGGCGTCGACGGTCTCGCCTGGGCTTTTCAGGTTGCCGTCGTCGTGCGTGTGGTGGGCGCGCAGGCCGACCCAGTGGCCGGGTGTCCATTGGGTGGCGACATCGCCGTAGACGTGCAGGCGGTCCTTGTCTTCCGGGGCCAGTTCGGTGAGGTCGGTGCGGTATTCGCTGAAGCGCTCGGCCACGCCCAGGTTGGCGCGCAGCAGGGTGGTGTCGAAGGTCCAGTTCAGCGCTTCGATATTGGTGTCGCGCCACATGCCGTCTTCATTGCGCAGACGCTGGCGACCGAAGCGCAGTTGCTCGCCCGGGTAGGCGGTCAGGCCGCTGTAGCCGACCCAGAATTCACGCATGGCCAGGTAGCTCTTGTCGGCTTCGCGGCCGTCGGCGCTGCCGTTGTCGGATTCGGCCTCATCGCCCGACTGGCGCAGGGTGTCGGTCTCGATGATGTCGGTGGCGGCTACCGCCTGGCCCATGGCAAAGGCGCTCCAGTTGCCGCGCTCGCCATAGACCCAGGGGCGCAGGTCCAGGCCCAGGCCGTTGACGTCGCCGCCGGAGCGGGTGCCCAGGTCGCGGTCGTCTTCGGACTGGCCGGTGATCTTCACGTCCAGGCCGAAGTTCTTCTCGGCCGTCATGGCCGCCAGGGTCGGGCAGGACCAGAGCAGGGCGAAGCCCAGGCCTACGCCTGCTTTCATCCACGGATTGAGTGTCATAGGGAGTCCTCGCCTTGTTCGGGTTGTTGCTCGGCGTGCAGGGCCAGGGCGTCGGGGCCGGGCCCCATGGCGCCACGGGCCTGGCGTTCCTGTTGCAGCAGGCGCTGGCCCTGGGCTTTCTGTGCCGGGGTGAGTTGTTGGTCGAGCTGCTCGGCCAGGGCCCGCGACTGGTCGCTGGGGTTGGCTTGTGCCAGCTGGATGAAGACCCAGGCGTTGACCAGGTCCTGGCGGATGCCGTGGCCTTCGCTGAACAACTGGGCCAGGGCGTAGTCGGCGCTGAGCTGGCCACCACGGGCGGCGCTGAGCAGGTGGTCGACGGCTTTCTGCGGGTCGACACTGCCCAGGTAGCCACGGCGATAGAGCTGGCCCAGGTAGTAATGGGCGCTGATTTCACCGGCGCTGGCGGCGCTTTGCAGGTGCGTCTCGGCCTTGCGTGCATCGGCCGGCACGCTCTTGCCTTCGTAGTAGAGGCGACCGAGCAGCAGTTCGGCGCGCGGTTGTTCGGCGGCGCGGCCCTTGTCGATGTAGGCCATCAACTGATCGGTGTCGCCCAGTTCCGGGAAGTCGTAGAGCAGTTGCGCCAGGCTGACCCAGGAGCCCGGATTGACCGGGGCCACCTGTTCGAGCAGGGCCTGGGCGGTTTTCTCGTCGGTCTGGCCCAGGCTGCGGTCGGCCAGCACGCGGGCGACACTGTCGACTCGGGTAGCGGGGATCGCGCCGCGCTGGTAGGCGCTCTTTACCTGTTCGATCAACGCAGCCTGTTGCTCGGGCTGCGCGCGCTTCTGGTAGACGGTGGCCAGTTCGACGTAGCAGATATCGGTGCTGGCCAGGGCGGCCTTGCAGATCCGCTCGACCTCATCCAGGTGCTGGTCGTAGGTGCCCTGGGTGCGGTACAGCAGGATCTGGGCCAGACCCGCCTCGGGGTAACCGGCGCTGCGCCACTGATCGATCTGCTGCTGGGCGTTGGTGCGGGGGAAGCTCTGCGGGTACTGCAGGTAGAGCATGGCCAGCGGAATCAGGGTGTTGCCCTCGCCATTGGCGAAGGCCTTCTTCAGCAGGGTTTCGGCTTCCTGGCGCTCGGCGTCGGTGGCCTGCGGCTTGGCCGCCAGCAAGCGGCCCAGGCGTGCCTGGGCGCGAGGCGAGATATCGGCGGCGGCGCGGTAGGTGGCTTCGGCTTCCTTGAGCTTGGCCGGGTCGCGGGTTTCCACCTGGATATCGGCCAGGCCGACCTGGGCTTCGCTGTAACCGAGGTCGGCGAGCTGCCGGTAGTTCTGTTCGGCCAGGGCGGTGTCGCCGCGCTTGAGTGCTTCGTTGGCCAGGCGCTGGTCGGGCAGGCCGGCGCAACCGGCCAGTGCCATGGCCAGGGCCAGCCCGCAGATCAGCGAACCTTGTGGGAGCTGGCGAAGCCTGCGATCGACCGCAAAGCGGTCACTGCTGTTGGGGGCCTCATCGCCGGCGATGCCGGCTCCCACAGGGTGGTTGGTGATATTCATGGGCAGATCCTCTTAGAGCCCACGGGCCACGGCTTTGTCGATCAGCCAGTCCAGCGACGGGCCACGATTGCTGTCCACCGCCACCGGGCGGCCGGCCAGTTCGCTGGGCAGGGCTTCGTCCGGCTTGATCTGCACGCGAATGTCCGAGGACAGGTCGGCGCTGTTCAGGCTGGTGCTGCTGACGATCTGGCCGCTGCGGCGCTCGTCGTCGCCGGCGACGGTGAAGTGCACGCGGGTGCCGGGTTTGACGTCGTCGAACTGGCGGTAGCTGAAGCGCGCTTCAACCGAAGCGGTGGTGGTGCGCGGGATCAGCTGGAAGATCACCTGGCCCTTGCTTGCGTACTGGCCGTCGTCCACCAGCTGGCGGGCGACGACGCAATCGCAGGGGCTGGTCAGGGTGCCGCTCAACTGCTTGCCGAACAGCTCCTCGACCTTGGCCGGTTCAAGCTGCTGGTCTTCCAGATGGCCCTTGAGCATGTCCAGCATGCTGGTGCTGAAGGAGGCCAGCGGCGCGCCCTTGAGCACAGTGCCGCCGTTCTCCACCAGGCTCTGCACGGTGCCGTCGCGGGGCATGGTGACGTTGGTGGTCGGCACGCTGACCACGCCGGCCTGGGCATGGCTGACGAAGTACAGGCCGTAGACCGACTTGGCGATGAAGCCGAAAGCCGCAACCCCGACCACGAACACGCCGAGGCTGAAGGTCACTGCGCGCAGGCGGCCCAGGGCACTCAGGCCGCCGCCGGCGTCCTTGTGCTTGCGCGCCTTGGTGAAGTTGTCGCGCTGCAGGGTGCTCAGCACATCGCCGATGGTGATCAGCTCGCCGGACAGGTGCGAGGTGATGATGTGGCGCAAGGTGGCGATGTCGCGCGGTTCAAGGTTCTGGAACTGCACGCCGGTGCGGCCGCTGGAAGGGTCGAAGGAGCGCACCTGGAACTCGATGTCCATGGCCAGGCCGAGTTTGTCGACGGTGAACTGCAGGCGACCGCGCAGCACTTCGCCGACCTTCAACGGGTGCTTGGCATGGAAGCTCAGGCCCCCGGCAGACAGGTCGTCGACCTTCACTTCCAGGGTTTCGCGGCTGGCCCCCAGGTACCGCAACTTGGCCGGGATGCGCACCCGGGCGTGCTGGCGCTGGGCTTCGGACTCATGCACGACATTGACGTTCACGGCGGTATTCATGGCGATTTGTTCCTGTTTAATCCAATCGGTTTCCGGCTCACACGACCATGAACAGCACAGCAACGAAGATGCTGGCCGCCGAGAAGGTCATGGTCCGGGAGGACCAGGTGTTGAACCATTGTTGAAAGCTGGCGAGGTCGCGTTTGAGGGCAGTGGGCTGGCGGGTCCAGGACTGCTTGTCGAGGCGGAAGAACACGTAGATCTTCATGATCGCGCCGACGATCTGGTTGTAATAAAGAATCAGCGGATAGGCCGGGCCGATGTTGTGGCCCGAGCACAGCAGCATGATGGTCAGGATCAGGCGGGTGATGCCGATCCACAGCAGGTACACCAGCAGGAACGCCGGGCCGAACTTGAGGCTGGCGATCACCGCGACGGTCAGGCCCAGCAGGCTGGTCCACATCGACACGCGCTGGTCGAACAGCACCACGCTGGTGAACAGGCCCAGGCGGCGGATACCCAGGCCCAGGGCCCGGGAGTTCTGCCGCAGGTTGTTGCCGTACCAGCGGTACATCAGCTTGCGGCTGGCCTTGATGAAGCTCTTTTCCGGCGGGTGCTCGACCGTGTTGATCGCCGCATCCGGCACGTAGAAGGTGTCGTAGCCCAGGCGCATGAGGCTGAACCAGCTGGACTTGTCGTCACCGGTGAGGAACTTGAAGCGACCCAGGCGCCAGTGTTGCAGCGAGTCGTTCTCGACGTCGGCGATGAACTCGGGGTTGGTCACCACCGCGGCGCGGAACACCGACATGCGCCCGGTCATGGTCAGCACGCGCTTGGACAGGGCCATGGAGCACATGTTGATGTGGCGTTGGGCGAAGCGCAGCTTGTGCCATTCGCTCATGATGTAGCCGCCGCGCACTTCGCAGAATTCGTTGGTGGTCAGGCCGCCGACATTGGCGAACAGCTTGAACCAGGGCACGGTCTTGCGTACCACGCCTTCGCCGAGCACGGTGTCGCCGTCGATCACCGCTACCACGGCGTTCTCGTCGGGCAGGTGGCGGGAGATGGCGCGAAAACCATAGGCCAGGCCGTCACGCTTGCCGGTGCCGGCAATGCGCACGAAGTCCAGGGTGACGCGGTCTGGCGGATTGAATTTTTCCCAGAGGCTTTTCACCAGCAGCTCGTCGGACATTTCCACCAGCGAGCAGACCACCGTGGTCGGGTAGCCGCAGTCGATCGCCTCGCGGATCACCGAGCTGTAGA
>Ga0247821_10002328_pt1 | contig 10420 bp, 9 predicted proteins | sample 13C_Glycerol_Day_FD_192481 | JGI IMG/M metagenome (GOLD analysis project Ga0247821, IMG submission 192481) | Soil microbial communities from agricultural site in Penn Yan, New York, United States - 13C_Glycerol_Day14 | ecosystem: Environmental > Terrestrial > Soil > Agricultural land | place... | reverse complement strand
GGTCGCGCGCGGCCTCGAGTCGCCGTACGCCGAGCGGCTGAAGGACTGGAAGCCGGACCCGGAGAACGAGCGCCGGATCACCACCCGGGTGGAGTGCGCGAAGTACTTCGAGGTGCGCGACCGGGCACTGCTCGCGCACGCCACCCAGATCGACCCGGACGGCGCCTGGTTCGCCGTTCCGCTGGACGTGCACCAGGCGGCCTGGCCGACCGAGGACTACGAGCTCGCGCGGAGTGTGGTCGAGTCCGAGCTGCCCGAGGACGATCTGTTCGCGGGGCTGCACTGACGGGCGGCGCGGACAATGAGACAATGGTGGCGTGGTAACAGCGATGATCTCCCTTCAGACGGCCGAGATCGACCCCAACGTGGTGAAGCCGGGGTGGGTCGCGCTGCTGATCGTGCTGGCGCTCGGTGCCGCCACGGTGCTGCTGTGGCGCAACATGGGCAAGCAGCTGAAGCGGATCGACTTCGACCGCGATGGTGCGGACGACCCAGCACCGTCCGGCGACCCAGCGAGTCCGGACCGCTCAGCGTCCCCGGCTACCGATGCAGCGCCGACGACTTCGGCCCCGAAGACCCCGACCCCGAAGACTTCGGCCCCGACGCCGACTGAGCCCAAGGAACACTGAGAGCACTGACTCCGTGTCAGTGCGGTAACTGATTCCTGGGAGCTCGGAAACACCCTGGTCACGAGATGGTGTCGGACTGGGCGGCCCACCTTCGGCTGACCCTATAGTGAGCCGCGTGCTGAATGGTGCCCAGGACCGGTCCCCCCGGTGACCGCGACCCGCGCCGCCCGGCATCGCATGCCCGGACGTCTGGTCGTGGGTGGGGTGGGTGCTGTTCTCGTCGCCTCGGCGGCGTTGGTGGCCGCGTTGTTCGCGGCGGACAGCGAGCCTCGTGATGTCGGCGGGATCGGCGGTCCGGATGTCTTCGTCGCTTGGCTGCTGCCGCTGTTGCGGATGATCTCCACGCTGGCCACGGTCGGCTGCGCCGGTGCGCTGCTGGCCGCGGTCGTCCTGCTGCGGGTCGAGGGCGGGCCGCTCGGCGTACAGGGCCGGCGTGCGGTCCGGGACGCGAGCAACGCGGCGATCATCTGGGCGGTGTGCGCGTTCGCGGGTGCGATCGTGACCGCGTCGCTGCTGCTGAACACGCCGGTGCTGCTGCTCCGGCTCCGCCTCGACGACGCGCTCGGCGTCCCCGAGGTGAAGGCGCTGCTGATCACCGGCATCCTGGTCCTCGCGCTGGCGATCGGGATCCGCCGGGTGCAGACGTCCTCGGCCGCGGGACTCGGCGTGCTGGTCGCGATCGGCGCGCTGATACCGACCGCGGTCACGGCGTACCCGAGGAACGAGTCGTACGTCGTCCTGGCCGGCGCCGCCCTGGTGATCCACGTGATCGCGGCGACGACCTGGATCGGCGGCCTCGCCGGCCTGGTCCGGTACGGGCGGGCGAGCCGGACCGGACTGCCGCTCGTGATGGAGCGGTACGGCCAGGCGGCGTTCATCTCGGCGATCGCCGTCCTGGTCAGCGGCCTGATCAGTGCCGCCGGCCGCTTGGCGGCGAAGGGCGGTGGCTGGAGCTCGCTCGTCGACGCGCTCACCGAGGATGCGTACGGCGCGCTGCTGATCGCCAAGGTGGCGGCGTTCGTGCTCCTGGTCGTCCTCGCGGCGATCCACCGGGCTCGCTCCGACGTCGACCTGCTGGACTCCGGCGGCCCGTTCTGGCGCGTGGTCGGCGTCGAGCTCCTGGTGATGGCGCTCACCCTCGGCCTGTCGGTCGCCTTGTCGCAGACCGCCTAGTCCCTGTCTAGTCCCAGGGAGCCGTGCGCAGGTCAGCGGTACTGCGACGCTCCCGATCGGCCGGGCGGTCCTCCGCGGGCCGGCCGACCGCGATCATCGAGAGGATGTGCCAGCCGGGGCCGGGGTCGAGGTCCGCGGTGAGGGACTCGAGGTCGAACGCGCGGAACTGGCGGCAGGCGAGATCCATCGCGTGGGCCTGCAGGGTGAGGTGCGCGACCGACTGCCCCAGGTCGTAGTCCGCGAAGTCGGAGTACGCCCAGTCGGTGTCCTCGACGTACCGGTGGGCCATCGTCACGATCAGCAGCGACGCGCTCGGCGCCCAGCGGGCCGAGCTGCGGGCGAGATGCCGTACGACGCGCTTGTGCTCGGGCTCGCCGCGGCGCGCCACGAAGTACGCCCAGGGCTGCGAGTTGCCCGCGGACGGCGCCCAGCGGGCCGCGTCGAGGAGCAGTTCGACGTCGTCCTCGGAGACGGTCCAGGCGGGATCGAACATCAGCGGGCTGAAGCGGCTGGCGAGCAAAGGGTGGACGGGCACGCTCCCATTCAACCCCGGACGCATACGGTGGGACGTATGGCGAACGAACTCGGGCGGTCGACCAGTCCGTACCTGCGGCAGCACGCGGACAACCCGGTGGAGTGGCGGGAGTGGTCGGAGCGGGCGTTCGCCGAGGCCCGCGAGCGGGACGTGCCGGTCTTCTTGTCGGTGGGGTACTCCGCGTGTCACTGGTGTCATGTGATGGCGCACGAGTCGTTCGAGGACGCCGCGACCGCCGCGTACCTGAGCGAGCACTTCGTCAGCGTGAAGGTCGACCGCGAGGAGCGGCCGGACGTCGACGCGATCTACATGTCCGCGACCGTGGCGATGACCGGGCAGGGCGGCTGGCCGATGTCGGTGTTCCTGACACCGGCGGGCGAGCCGTTCTTCTGCGGCACGTACTTCCCGAGGGACGCCCGCGGCGGGATGGCGTCGTTCCGGCAGGTGCTGGAGGCGATCACCGACGCGTGGCAGCACCGGCGCGAGCAGCTCGACGGGATCGGGAAGCGGGTCGTCGAACAGCTCGGCGCGCACCAGCCTGCCGGCGAGGAGGCGTTCGATCTCGCCCGCGCCGTCCAGTTGCTGAAGACCGACTTCGACCCGGTCGACGCCGGCTTCGGGCGGGCCCCGAAGTTCCCGCCGTCGATGGTGCTCGACTTCCTGCTCCGGCACCATCGGCGCACCGGCGACGAGGACGCGCTCGCGATGGTCGCCCACACCTGCGACCGGATGGCCCGGGGCGGCATGTACGACCAGCTGGCCGGCGGTTTCGCCCGGTACTCCGTCGACGGGCAGTGGATCGTTCCGCACTTCGAGAAGATGCTGTACGACAACGCGCTGCTCCTCGACGTCTACACGCACTGGTGGACCCTCACCGGCGACCCGCTGGCGCGACGCGTCGCCGAGGAGACCGCCGGCTTCCTGCTCGCGGAGCTCCGGACGCCGGAGGGCGGCTTCGCCTCCGCGCTCGACGCCGATACCGAGGGCGAGGAGGGCAAGTACTACGTCTGGACGCCGGACGAGCTTCGGCAGGTGCTCGGGGACGACGACGCCGCCTGGGTGATCGAGCTCTGCGACGTGACGGGCACGTTCGAGCACGGTACGTCGGTGCTCCAGCTTCGGCGGGATCCGGAGGACGTCGAACGGTGGGATCGGGTGCGCTCGACCCTCGCGCAGGTGCGGAGCACGCGCACATACCCGGGCCGGGACGACAAGGTCGTTGCCGCGTGGAACGGGTTGGCGATCACGGCGCTGACGCGGGCCGGGGTGGTGCTCGACAGGCCTGAGTACGTCGAGGCCGCGGTTGCGGCGGCGCGGTTGATCCGGGAGGTGCATCTTGACGGCGCCCGGTTGTACCGGACGTCGCGGGACGGAGTGCGGGGGAGCGCGGACGGCGTACTCGAGGACTACGCGGCGTTCGCCCTGGGGTGCTTGACGCTGCTCGGTGCGACCGGTGACGTCGAGTGGTTCCGGGTGGCGGAGGGCTTGCTGGGCAGGGTTCTGGAGCAGTTTGTTGCTGATGGCTCCTACTTCGACACGGCCGCGGACGCGGAGCAGTTGGTGTGGCGGCCGCAGGACGCGACGGACAACGCGACCCCCTCGGGGGTCAGCCTGGCGGCTGAGGCCCTCATCACGTTCGCGAGCCTGACCGGATCCGACACCTACGAGACCGCCGCCCACCAGGCCCTGCAAGGCTCAGCAACCATCGCCGCCCGCGCCCCCCGCTTCGCGGGCCGCGCCCTGGCCGTCGCCGAAACAATTGCCGGAGGCCCCCTCGAGATCGCCGTCGTTGCCGCCGGCGACTCTCTCACCGGCTCCGCGCGAGAGCTTGTGCGGGTCGCGTTCGCCGACGCTCCCTGGGGTACGCCGATCGCGGCCGGGGCGCGCGGGCTCGGCGTACCGCTGATGGACGGACGGGGGCTGGTCGGCGGATCGCCGGCGGCGTACGTGTGTCAGAAATTCACCTGCCGGCTGCCCGTGACGTTGCCGGAACACCTTCGGCAGGAGTTGCGCCCCACGGACTGATCCCGTCCCGGGCGCGGGTTTTCCCTGCGGTTTCGGCCGAATCCCTTGACTCACGGCGTACGGACGGCAACAGTCTGTCCTCAAGTCGGATGTAACAGAACTCGCATGCATCGACACGAAGTGTCACAAATGAGGCAGTGGCACTGTTGCGTCAGCATCCGGCGCGTCCCCAACTGAATCAGGTCGCTGCGCCCAAACAGCGACCACACCGTGAGGAGATGTTGTCTTGAAACGACTGACATCAGCAGGGGCGGTGGCCGTCGTCGCGGCAGCGGGTCTTGCCGCGACGTTCACCGCTTCGACCGCGGGTGCCGCCGACCGGACGGCTCCGCTCCCGGCATCCGGCTTCAACCAGCCGGCCGCCGTTCAGGCCGAACAGGCGCTGACCGCGCAGACGGCCGCCGCTCTCGGCCTCGGCACCGGCGAGCAGCTCAAGGTCCGCGACGTGGTGAAGGACGCGGACGGCACCGAGTACGTCCGCTACGACCGCACCTTCAACGGCCTCAAGGTCGTCGGCGGTGACCTGATCGTCAAGCGCAAGGGCGAGTCGATCGGGCAGGTCACCTACAACCGCGGCGCGAAGGCCGTCGCAGTCGCCACCAAGCCGACCCTGTCCCAGTCGGCCGCGCTCGCCAAGGGTGCGAAGGCCGCGGAGTTCAAGGCCACCGGTAACAAGGGGCAGTTGGTGGTCTTCGTGACGCCGACCAAGCCCGTCCTCGCGTACGAGGTGATCACGACCGGCGTGAAGGCCGACCAGACCCCGTCGGTGCTGCACTCGTTCATCGACGCCAAGTCCGGCGCGGTGCTCGACCAGGACGACGAGGTCAAGACCGGTACCGGCAACTCGATGTACTCCGGCACCGTCAGCATCGGCACGTCGGGCAGCTACACGATGAGCGACCCGAACCGCGGCGGCAACTACACCACGGACCTCAACGGTGCGACCTCCGGCAACGGCACCACGTTCACCGACCCCGACGACACCTGGGGGACCGGCGCTGCGTCGAACCGCCAGACCGCCGGTGTGGACGCGCACTACGGCGCCCAGCTGACCTGGGACTACTACAAGAACGTCCACGGCCGTAACGGCATCTTCAACAACGGCCAGGGCGCCCGCTCCCGCGTGCACTACGGCAACGCGTACGTGAACGCGTTCTGGGACGGCACCCAGATGACGTACGGCGACGGGTCGGGTAACACCCACCCGCTGACCGCGATCGACGTCGCCGGTCACGAGATGAGCCACGGTGTCACCGAGGCGACCGCGAACCTGAACTACTCCGGCGACGCCGGCGGCCTGAACGAGGCGACCTCCGACATCTTCGGTACGGCGGTCGAGTTCTCCGCGAACAACTCGTCCGACCCGGGTGACTACCTGATCGGCGAGAAGATCAACATCAACGGCAACGGCACGCCGCTGCGCTACATGGACAAGCCGTCGAAGGACGGCCGGAGCGTGGACTGCTGGTCGACGAGCACCGGCGGCCTGGACCCGCACTACTCGTCCGGCCCGCTGAACCACTGGTTCTACCTGGCCTCCGAGGGCACCGGCAGCAAGGTCATCGGCGGCGTGACGCACAGCAGCACCGCCTGCAACGGCGCCACCATCACCGGTATCGGCCGCGACGTGGCCGCCAAGGTCTGGTACCGCACGCTGAGCACCAAGCTGAGCTCGGGCAGCACCTACAAGGACGCCCGTGAGGGTGCGATCAACTCCGCGAAGGAGCTGTACGGCGCGGACTCCGCGCAGTGCAAGGGCATCGAGGCCGCGTTCAACGGCATCTCGGTCCCGGCCGGTGCGGCCGCCTGCTCGGGCGGCGGCGACCCGGAGCCGCCGACCGGCGACAACCTGCTGCTGAACCCGGGCTTCGAGTCCGGCGCGGTGAACTGGACCGGCACCGCCGGCCCGATCACCAACGACTCGGGCCGCCCGGCGCGGACCGGCACCTGGAAGCTGTGGCTCGGCGGCAACGGCCGCGCCGCGGCCGAGAACGAGGCCCAGTCGGTCGCGATCCCGGCGTCGGCGACCAGCGCGACGCTGTCGTTCTGGATCCGCATCGACACCGCGGAAACCACCACCTCGACGGCGTACGACACCGCCAAGGTGCAGATCGTCGACGGTTCGACCACGACCACGCTGGCGACGTACTCGAACCTGAACAAGAACACGTCGTACGTCCAGAAGACGCTCAACGTGACGCAGTACAAGGGGAAGACGGTTTCGGTGAAGTTCGTCGGCACGGAGGACTCCTCCCTGCAGACCAGCTTCGTCATCGACGACACCTCCCTGACCGCGAGCTGACCTCGCGGTGAATCGTCCGGGGCGTGCGCGGCCCTCCGCCCAAGGCCCGCACGCCCCGGATTTCCTTTGCCTGAAGGAGTTCCACCATGCGCAAGTCCCTCGTCCCAGGGCTCGGCGTAGTAGCGCTCGTCGCCGGAGCAGTGCTTGTCACCGGCAACAGCGCGGTCGCGGCCGAGTCGCCCGACATCTCGGTCACCAACACCAAGGCCCACCTGGACCAGTTGCAGTCCATTGCCAACAGCAACGGCGGCAACCGGTACACCGGCCGGGCCGGCTACAAGGCCTCGGCCGACTACGTGAAGGCCAAGCTGGACGCGGCCGGGTACACCACCACCCTGCAGTCGTTCAGCACCTCGGCCGGTACGTCGTACAACGTGATCGCGGAATGGCCGCACGGCGACGCGAACCACGTCGTGATGACCGGCTCGCACCTGGACAGCGTCAGCTCCGGTCCGGGAATCAACGACAACGGCTCTGGTAGCGCCGGCGTACTCGAAACCGCCCTCGCTTACGCTGCCAGCGGCCAAACGCCCAAGAACCGGCTGCGCTTCGGCTTCTGGGGTGCCGAGGAGCTCGGGCTGCTCGGCTCGAAGTACTACGTCAACAACCTGCCCTCCGCCGAGCGCGACAAGATCGAGCTGTACCTGAACTTCGACATGATCGCGTCGCCGAACCCGGGGTACTTCGTGTACGACGACAACCCGGCCGGCGACGGCGCCCGTGACGACCTGGTCGCGTACTTCACCAGCAAGAGCGTCCAGACCGAGTTCATCGACGTCCAGGGCCGCTCCGACCACGCCGCGTTCCGGTCGTTGGGCATCCCCACGGCCGGGACCTTCTCCGGCGCCGAGGACACCAAGACGTCCGCCCAGGCGTCGAAGTGGGGCGGTACGGCGGGGAGCGCGTTCGACCCGTGCTACCACCGGTCCTGCGACACCATCAACAATCTGAACCTGACGTCGCTCGACCGCCAGATCGATGCCATCGGCCACATGATCTGGAACTACGCGCAGAAGGACTACACCGGCGGGCCGCCGCCGACCGGCGGCAACCTGCTGCAGAACCCGGGCTTCGAGTCCGGTGCGGTGAACTGGACCGGGACCACCGGCGTGATCACCAACAGCTCGTCACGTCCGGCCCACACCGGGTCGTACAAGGCGTGGCTGCAGGGCAACGGCCGGAGCAGCACCGAGAACCTCGGCCAGTCGGTCGCGATCCCGGCCACGGCGACGGCGGCCTCGCTGTCGTTGTGGATCCGGATCGACACCGCCGAGACCACCTCGTCGACCGTCTACGACACCGTGAAGGTCCAGATCGTCGACGGATCCACCACGACGACGCTGGCGACGTACTCGAACCTGAACAAGAGCTCGTCGTACGTACAGAAAACGCTGGACGTCACGCAGTACAAGGGCAGGACGGTCACGGTGAAGTTCGTCGGCCAGGAGGACTCCTCGCTGCAGACGAGCTTCGTGATCGACGACGTGGCCCTGACCGCCTAGAGCTGCTTGCAGAGCTTGCCCGGCGGAATGGCGGCTTCGGTGAGCAGTTTGCTCACCGGGGCCGCCAGCGGCTTCAGGTTCGGGTCCTCGATCCGGGCCGTCTTCCCGTTCGCCGACACCGCGACGATCATGTCGTCGGGGTGCTTCGCGGTCAGCTTGGTCGCGGCGACGCTCGCCCAGTCGACCTGCTGTGCGGCCGTGGTGATGGTCGTCAGCAGGCTCGGGTCGAGCTTGCACCGGATCGTTTCCTTACTACCGCGCTTGGTCACGGTCGCGACGCCGTCGGGGCCGACCTGCACGTGATCGTCGAAGCCGGCGAACCCGCCGGTCCGGGACACGGTCAGCGGCAGGCCGGTACCCACCGGCGTCGACTGCGTCACGGTCGGCAGGGTGGGCGGCGGTGTCGTGCTCTGCGGCGTGCCCGCCGAACCGGACTCGCTGCCGCACCCGGTCAGCACGAGTCCGGCGACGGTCGTACACACGGCCATTGCTGCGTATCTGCTCAGGTTCGTCACGCACTATGGATACAGGGTGACGGGCCGTTCGTTGCAGCTGTGACACGACTGAAATGTTCAGATCACCGGCGACACCAGATCGACCAGCGTGCGGGTCAGCAGGACACGCTCCTCGAACAACTCCAGCGATGCGTCCGCCGTACCGAACTGCTCCAGCGGCAGCGCGGTGAACGCGGCCCGGACGAGCAGCGAGCCGAGATACCCGTACAGCACCTGCTCCGCGTCCACCTCCATACCGTCTTCGCGCAGCCCTTCCTGAAACGCCTTCAGGATGACTTCGTGGACTGCGGGCAGCGCCTCCGGCGAGAGCTCGCCCGCGTGAGCCAGCCCGATCAGCAACTGGCCCAGGTCGAATCCGGCCGCCTGCGGGCAGTCGAAACCCCAGTCGATCGCCACGAACTCGTCCGGGCTGTCGTGCGGCACCAGCAGATTCTGCGGGCTGGCGTCACCGTGCTGGTAGCACTGCGGCAGCGCGTCGAGCGTGTCGAGGACCGTGGGAATGCGCTCGCCCAGAGCGAGCAGATCGTCCCGCAGGGCGTGCTCGTGGAGGTTGCACACCGCCGCCGCGAGCAGCGGCTGCCGCCAGCATTGGGGGTCGGCGAGGACCGGCAGTGCGGACTTCATGACGCGGCCGTTCGCGTAGTAGCGCAACGCCGCACCGGGCGTGCTGGAGACCTCCCTGTCGAGCAGCGGCTCGACGAGGTGCGGTTGGCGGCGCGCGGAAAGCCGGCCGAGCAGGTACGCCGCCCGCTCGAAGCGCTCCAGCGGCCACGGGCCCCATTCCTGGACGACGTTCTCCATCCACACCGTGCCGCGGTCGTCGTCGTACAGGTTTATGCGGTAGGCCTTCGCGAGCCGCAACCCGTCGGGCATCAGATCGCCGACGCCGCTGCGGTGCACGGCGATCTCCAGCTGCCAGGGCATGTAGTCGATGAAGCTCTGCCGGTACTCGATCGGCACGAACCGGATGATCGGTGAATGCCGGACCGACTGGAGCTTCTTCACGAAGCACGACCAGCCGGCGCCGTCGGCCGTCGTACCGAAGACGCGGTGCAGGGACTCGGTGCTCGGCGTGCCGATCGGGTAGTCGACAGGCTCGACCCGGACCGCGCCGGCCACGGCCGCCGGATCCCCGGTGATCGTCCGCACGAGCGCCGCCAGGTCGTCGGCCCCCAACGCGTCCCGGCCCAACGGTGCGAGTTCGGTGATCATGTTCCCCCCAAGGAAGTAAAGTCACCTTACTATCGGCATAGTAAAGTGGCTTTATGACCTCCGTCAACGACGATCCCCAGGTCGACCACGTGGCCGGACTGCTCGGGCAGGCGCTGCGGCGCATCCGGGCGGAGATCCTCGCTGACTCCGAGGCCCACTTCCCCGGCCTCCGCGTCTCGCACTACCGCCTCCTCGAACTGATCCCACCCGAAGGCGCCCGCATCACCGACCTCGCCGAGGTAGCGACAATGACCAAACAAGGCCTGGGCCAACACGTCGACTACCTGCAAAAACTCGGCTACACCGAGTCCGACCGCCTCCCCGACGACCGCCGCGTCCGCCTGGTCCGCCGCACCCCGCTGGGCGACGAGGCAGTCGCCTACAGCCGAGCCGCAATCGCCCGAGTAGAAGCCACCTGGACAGCCCAACTAGGCCACACCCGCTACGCAGCCCTACAACAAACCCTCCGCGAACTAGGCACCCAATAGGCCACGCCCACGCCCACCGCGCGGGTCGGGTTGCCGAGT
>Ga0247821_10002326_pt1 | contig 10422 bp, 10 predicted proteins | sample 13C_Glycerol_Day_FD_192481 | JGI IMG/M metagenome (GOLD analysis project Ga0247821, IMG submission 192481) | Soil microbial communities from agricultural site in Penn Yan, New York, United States - 13C_Glycerol_Day14 | ecosystem: Environmental > Terrestrial > Soil > Agricultural land | place... | reverse complement strand
ATCGTGTACGCCGCCACCTCGGGCTGGAAGATCGGCGGCACCGGCTGGGGGTGTTTCGGCAATCTGGACAGCACCCAGGAGAACTGCGGGGTGTTGACGGCCGGCAGCTGGACCATGGTCACGCGCACCTGGGACTTGTCGTGCAGCAGTTCGCAGCGCAGCGAATCGTGGAAGCCCTGGATCGCGTGCTTCGCCCCGCAGTACACCGATTGCAGCGGGATCCCGCGGTAGGCCAGCGCCGAGCCGATCTGCACGATCGTGCCGTGGTCGCGCGGTTTCATCCGCGTGAGCGCCGCCCTGGTCCCGTAGACGTACCCGAGGTAGGTGACCTCGGTGGCGCGCTTGAACTCGCTCGGCTCGATCTCCAGGAACGGCGCGAACACCGAGGTGAAGGCAACGTTCACCCACACGTCGATCGGGCCGAGTTCCTTCTCGACCTGATCCGCGGCGGCCTCGACCCGGGCGGCGTCGGAGACGTCGACCGGGATCGGCAACGGTGTTCCACCGGCCTCGGTCACGTCCCGCGCGGCGGCCTGCAGGCCGGTCTCCCCGCGCGCCAGGAGCGCGACCTTGGCACCGCGCCGCGCGAACGCGACCGCGGTCGCCCGGCCGACGCCTGCGCTCGCCCCGGTCACCACAACAACCTGTCCCATCGATGACTCCTCAGTTGGTTGCCCGGGGCCAGAACCCGATCCGTACCCAGGCGTGGTTGAACGTGCGGGGCAGCTCGCCGCCGAGCTTCGCGCGGGTGGTGGGATCGACGTCGAGGTCGTAGCGATCGGCGATGTGGCTGACCGCGGCGCTGGCGGTGAGCAGGACGACGTTGCGCCCGGGGCACTCGGCCGGACCTTCGCTGAACGGGATGATCGGCCACGCGCCGTCGGTGCGGCCGTCCAGCCACGCGCTCGGCTCGAAGCGGTTCGCGAAGTCGAGCGCGTCGTCGTCGCGGTGGAACACCGAGCTTACGATCACGAACTCGGTACCGGCCGGTGCGGAGCGTCCCCGCCACTCGGTGTCCGCCGACGACTGGCGCAGCACGACCAACGTGGTCGGCCAGAGCCTGAGGGATTCCTGCAGCGCAGCTCCGGCCTCGGCCAGCAGCGGCGAAGCCTCCGGGTGGCGGGCCTCGGAGACGATCGTCCGGAGAGCCGACGGATGGGTGCCGAGAACGGCGAGCAGCCGCCACAGCGCGATGCCGGCGGCGTCGAACGCGAACAGCCAGTGCGGCACCTGGCCCGCGGGGTCGAGCGTGCCGGGCGGGTGGTCGAGCCCTTCGACGAGACTGCCGGGTTCCGCCTTGTCGACGTACTGCGACAGCGAGGCGAGGAACCGCGAGCGCTGCTCCTCGTGGCTCGGGCCGAACCGGGCCCAGTTCGCGTCGGCGCGGAGCTGGTCGAGGTGCGCGGTGAGCTGCACGTCGTCGCGGGAGCCGTCGCCGAGCACGATCCGGCGTACGATCCGCGACCAGACCTCGCGGAACTCGTTCCAGCCGAGGGTCGCGTGCAGGTCGGACAGCTCCTCGCGGACCACCTCGACGAACCGATGGCCGTGGCGGTGCACGGGGCTGTGGCTGTCGAGCGCCTGTTCGTTCAGCTCGCGGCGCGCGGCGCGGAGCGGGGGATCGGTCACCAGGACCGCGTGCGGCTGGAAATGCTTCAGCGCGTCGACTTTTTCGTCGGTCGCGGCGGCGAACGGATCAGGTGTCTGCGCGAGCAGTCGGTGGACGTCGTCCGCGGCGAGAACGAGCGCGAGCGTACGGCCGGGGATGCGGAACAGCACGGGTCCGTCACCGTACGTACGACGCAGGCGGCGGACACAGCGCAGCGCTCGATCGTCGACGCGCAGCCGCTCGGCGAGCGCGCCCAGAGCAGGTCTGCGCAGGATCGCCCCTTGGGCCACGACAGGTCCCAGGACGTCGCGCAGGATCCGGCCGCTGTCCGGCGCGGAGGCGGTCGGCAGGAGTGTCGGCATGCCTTTCCGGTGTCCGCCGGTCCGCCGCCGAAACGGTCAGGTTTGCGCCCGGATCGCGCGGGCACCGAAAGGTCGCACGGGGATTTCAACTGCCGGGCGTGCCCGGTGTCGGAAAGGGAAGGGCCATGGAGTTTGTTCTGTGGATCATCGCTGTGATCCTCGTCGTGTCCGGAATCGTGTCGCTGTTCCGCGGTCAGATGTTGTGGGGCGCGGCGCTCATCGTCATCGGCCTGCTGGTCGGCCCGGGTGGCGTCAGCCTGTTCACCTGACCGAAGCCGGCGCGGCGTCACCCCCACGGAGTTCGTCGTGGGGGTGACGCGGCTGCCGTTCAGCCGTGCCCGCCGTCGAGCAGCTCATGGATCTGCTCGACGGCCCGCTGGCTGTCGGGGAGGTCGTACTCGCACGTCGGTCGTGGTCAGCGAGTGCGGAAGTCGATGCGGCGGGCCACGACGTGCTCCGCGATCTCGTTCAAGGTGGTGTCGTGGGCGAACGCGTGGGCGCGCAGCATGGCGAGTGCGTCGACGGGTGATACCTGCAGTTGCACCGACACCATGCCGGTGGCCTGATAAATGACCGACCGGCCCGACCAGATGTCGTCCGTCCCGGGGGCGGACGCCTCCCGCAGTACGGCGGTTCCGATGACGTCGGCCAGGAACTGTACGACGTCGTCCGGCTCGCTGAGTTCGTCGTACGAGTAAACGGCGTAGACACCGAACGGACGGCTCGCCGCACGCATCGGGAAGCAGTGCAGGGTGACTTCGCCCGCCGACTCGAGGGCCGAGCGGCTGAACTCCGGCCACAAGGTGCTGACGGCATCGTCCAGGTCCGTCACGATCGCCTCGTCCTGCCGGTACGCCTCCCGGCACGGCCCTTCGCCGAGAATGTCCTGCAGGCTCTCGAGCTCGGCCGCCACCTCGTCGGTCGCGGCCAGCGTCAACCGGGCCTCGGTGTCGTCGCTGTTCACACTGATCGAGCCGCCCCGGCCGCCGACGAGCCGCCGGCTCGCGTCGCACAGGCGGGTGGCGAACTGCTCTCGTCGATCAGTGGCAGCAAGCAGCCTGCCGAGTCGTCCGAGCACCGCCGCGCGATCCACTGCGTCTCCGTGGGGTCAGTTGGGCTTCTCCGGTCCCTTGTGCCTGACGTACGCCGGCAGCGCGAGCCACAACGCCAGGAACACGATCAGCACACCGCCGACCATAACGCCCGCAGCGGGTCGGGGGAGTACGACGTCCAGCGCGATCAGGACGCCGCCGGACATCGAGGCGAGGAGCAGCGTCATGCCGCCGCGCGCCAGTCGGTCGGTGACGGTGACCAGACGATCACGCAAACCACGCCCGTACAGCACCCGGTGCAATGCGACCGGCGCCAGGAAGAACGCCGCCGCCAGCGCGGACGCGACCAGGGTGCCCGCATACACCGCGTGCGTGAAGGCGTCCGCCGAGTGAAACTGATTCTGGAACGCGATCCCCAGCAAGAAGGCGAACAGGATCTGCGTCCCGGTCTGAGCGAGCCGCAACTCCTGCAGCAGCTCGTTCCAGTGCCGATCGAGGCGCTCACCGGAACCCTCGTCGTCCCGCACGTACGTCACGAGCCAGCCGGTACCCACTGAGACCGTCCACCACACGCAATGGGGACTACCGAGCCAGAGCGACGGCGATCCGGGCGGCGACGGCGGCGTTGTTGCGAGCCAGTGCGAGGTTGGCCGGGATGCTTTGGCCGTCGGTCTCTTTCTCGATCCTCGCGAGGACGTACGGCGTGACTGCGGGGCCGGTGATTCCGGCCTGCGCGCTGGCCTCCAACGCGGCTTTCATCTGGGCGTCGATGCGGGCCGCCGGGATCTCGTCCTCGACGGGGATCGGAACGGTCAGCAGTACGCCGGTGTCCTGCCTCGACCGGAAGCGCAGGACGTCGCAGACCGTACGCTCGTCGTCGACGCGGTGCGGCACCGGCAGGCCGCTCGACCGCGTGTAGAACGCAGGGAACCAGTCGTGCTGCCAGCCGAGGACCGGGACGCCCGCGGTCTCGAGGTACTCCAGCGTCCGCGGCAGGTCGAGGAACGCCTTGGCGCCCGCGCAGACGGTGACGACCGGATGGTTGGCGAGGGCATCGAGATCGGCCGAGATGTCGCCGGTCAGTTCGGATCCGCGATGGACGCCTCCGATACCGCCGGTCGCGAACACCGAGATCCCGGCGACGTGGGCCAGAGCCACGGTGGCCGACACCGTGGTGACGCCGACGTCCCAGCCCTGAGCTTGCGCCACCGCGAGATCGCGTTCGGCGACCTTGCGGGTGCCGTTGAGCACCCGCTTCTCCTCGTCCGGCGACAGCCCGAGGTGTGGCCGGCCGTCGAGGATCGCCGTGACGGCGGGCACGGCGCCGTGGGTGGCGACGGCCTGCTTGCACTGTTCGAGCGCGTCGGCGTTCGCCGGGGCGGGCAGGCCGAGGTTCGAGAAAATCGTCGACTCGAGCGCCACGACCGCGCGCCCGCCCGACAGTGCTTGCGCCACGTCGTCGGACAGGATGGGTTCAATCACCTGTGGTTCCGTTCGTCTCGGCCTTCGCGGACAGCATGGACAGGGTCGCGCCCGGTTCGGCGAGGACCCGCTGAGCCAGCGTATGACCTGCCGCGACGGCGTCGACCACGTCGATGAGGGCGACCGAGGACGCGTCGACCGTCAGCACCGCGCCGTCGGCCCGGGCTAGCTCCGAGGCTCGGCGGAGGACCGACAGTGAAGGGCCCACGAGCGAGTACGCCGAGAGGTGGATCGCGCCGGCACCGGACAGCCAATCGTCCGGGACATCGGCCAGCTCCGCCGCGGCCCCGCGATCCGGGTACATCGTCCGCTCCCCGCGCGGGTCCACGAGAATGACGATGGTCCCGGTCCGCCCTTCCCGCTGGACCTTCGCGTCGACGCCCGCGGCGGTCAGCTCCTGGATCAGCGCGTGGCCGACGAGATCGTCACCCACCCGCCCCACGAACCGCACCGACGTCCCCAAGCCGCCCGCGAACGCAGCAACATTCGCCGCCGCCCCACCACGCGCCCGACACACCCGCGCCACATTGTCGGTCCCCACCCGCGCCGGCCCAGCCGTCCACACCACAACATCCTCGACAAGATCCCCGACACACACCAACATCCCTCGACCCACAGCCGCCTCGGACCTCACGTCCGGGGCAGGCGGCGGTTGTCGACGAGTTGCTGCGCTACCTCGCGGAGCTTGGTGTTGGTGTCTTGGGAGTAGCGTCTGAGGACCTGGAAGGCCTCGTCGCCGGTCAGGTTGTGGCGCTCCATCAGGATGCCCATCGCCTGGCCGACCAGCTTGCGGGCGTCGACGGCGACCGACAGGTTCTCCTCGCGCCGGGCGGTCGCGACCGCCACCGCCGCGTGCCGGGCCAGGATGTAGGCGATCGCCTCCTCGTCCGCCCCGAACGCGTTCGTCTGCTTGCTGTACAGGCCCAGGACGCCGACCGTACCGCCGCCGGCCCAGAGCGGCACGTCGAGCACGCTGTGGACGCCGAGCTCGAGAACCTTCGCGGACCACTCGGGCCAGCGGAACTCCTGCACCGTGTCCGGCACCCGAACGGTCGACCGGTCGCGCATGCACTGCACGAGCGCGCCCTCCGCACCCGCCAGCTGGAAGTTGTAGATCTCGGCGACCACCGGATCAGTGACTGCCGGAACTTCCGGCCGGCCGTCGGCCGTGCGCAGCGCCACGCCTGCGTAGTCGCAGTGCAGGGCGTGCAGAGCGAAGTCGACGACAGCCTGGACGGTCTCCTCCACACCCCCCGCCTCGTGCATCTCCATCGCCAGTTGCGCGAAGGTCGCCGCGGTCAGGGTGGCGTCACCGGCGTTCGTCCCGCTGATCTCGTCCACGTGTTCATGATGCATCGCCGTTGTCCACGACCACAGGAGATGAGCACCTGAACTCATCGAGCGTCCCCGCCGGTCAGGGCGTCGCGGAGCTTGTCGATCATCCCGGTGCCCGGAACCAGGACGAGGTCCTGCGGTGGGGTGTCCGGGGCGGACGGATGCGGCCGGGTGGGTGCCGCCGCGTTGGTGCGAGCAACGAGCTCGCCGAGCTCCCGCAGCTCGTCGGCATCGCACGCGTCCTGCACGCGGGGGAGCACCTCGCGTTCCTCCTGCGCGACGTGGTCCTGGACGTCGACGTACAGCCTTCCGATCAGTTCGTCGAAGGTGCGATCGGCCGGGTCCACGCCTTCCAGGTCCTTGAGGATCCGCTCGATGTCGGCGTGCTCCTCGATCCCGCGGTCGGCGACCTGGTCCCCGTCCGGCAGCGCCCGGCGGGCCGCCGGGTATAGGTACAGCTCCTCGGCCACCGAGTGCCGGACCAGTTCGGTCGTCAGGTGGTCTGCCAGGTCCCGGCGATGCTGCGCGTCGCCCGCGCCGGCGATCAGCTCGGCGAAGAGCCGCTCGGCCGCTCGGTGGTCGCTGACGATCAGACCGATCAGGTCCTTGCGGTCTCCGGGGGAGACGGTAGCCATGTCATCTCCTCGTGATCTGGTCGAACTCGACGTGTACGAGCGGTGCCCCGGCGCTCGGTCCGCAAACGCGCCGCCGGTTCGGTGGACGGACCGGCCGTTGTGCGTTGCTGCGTGAATCTGCATCATTGGTGCCACGAATACGCAGGATCGGGAGAGGAGTGGTCCGGAGTGACCGCGAAGTGGGAGTTCGTGCTCTGCGATGCGCTGGCCAAGGTGCACCCGGTCCGGGAGCCGCGTCCGGTGTCCGCGCAGACCCGGTTCCAGGCGTTCCTCGGTGAGCCGGCGTCCTTCCAGCTGGCGTACCGCCCGCCGCTCGACCCGGCGTTCCGCAACCCGAGCCCGCTGCGGGTGCGGGTCGAGGGAGCGGCGGCCGACCTGGTCGCCGTGTCGTGCGTGGAGCTCGTGCCGTGCTCGTTCGTCGCGCTCCCGGGACACGACGACGGGTACGAGTACGACGAACCCGGTCTCTACCCGGACGTGCTGCGCCCGCTGCCGAACGGCGAGGTCCCGGTGCGGTTCGGCAGCTGGGGAGCGCTCTGGTTCGACGTCACGGCGACCGATCCGGCGCGGGCCGGCGTCCACGAGCTCACGATCGTGGTGGACGCGCCCGACGGCTCCGAGCTGCACCGCGCTCCCGTCACCGTCGAGCTCACCGGAATCCGGTTGCCGCCGCTCGACATCGTGTCCAGCCACTGGATGCACGTCGACGCGCTCGCGGATCATTACGGCCTCGAAGTCTTCAGCGAAGAGCACTGGGCCGTCGTCGAGCGGTTCATGGCGTCGGCGGCGGAGATGGGCGCGACGTCATTGCTCGCGCCGGTCTGGACGCCGCCGCTCGACACCGCGATCGGCACGTACCGCACCGTGGTGCAGCTGATCGAGATCACCACGACCGACGACGGGTACCGCTTCGGGTTCGAGCGGCTGCGCCGGTGGCTCGACGTGTGCCGGCGTACCGGGATCACCGGGGTCGAGGTCGCGCATCTGTTCACCCAGTGGGGCGCGAAGGCCACGCCTGGCATCGTGGTGAACGAGGAGCGCGCCTTCGGCTGGGACGTCCCGGCCACCGACGCGCGGTACCGCGAACTGATGGAAGCGCTGCTGCCGGCGCTGCAAGCTGTGCTGGACGAGGAGTGGGACCGTGAGCATGTGGTCTTCCACGTCTCGGACGAGCCGTCGGGCGAGGAAGGACTCGCCAGCTACCTCGCGGCGAAGGCCGTCGTCGCCGATCTGCTGAAGGGCTGGACGGTCGTCGACGCGCTCAGCGAGCACTCGTTCTACACGTCCGGAGCCGTCGCTCTACCCGTCGTCGCCACCGATCACGTCGAACCGTTCCTGGCCGAGCGACCGGAACGCCTGTGGGTGTACTACTGCGTCAGCCAGGATCGCGATGTCGCGAACCGCTTCGTCGGGATGCCCTCGGCGCGCAACCGGGCGATCGGGCACCAGCTCTTCGCATCGGGAGTGGACGGCTTCCTGCACTGGGGATTCAACTTCTGGTACACCTGGCACGCGCTGCGCCGGATCGACCCGTTCGCGGACACCTCGGCCGGTGGTGCGTTCCCGTCGGGCGATCCGTTCGCCGTCTACCCCGGCCCGGACGGCACCCCCTGGCCGTCGCTCCGGCACCGCGTCTTCGCCCAGGCGATGTGGGACCACCGCGCGCTCCAGGCCGTCCGCGCCTCCCAGGGCAGCGCCGCCGCGCAGGACATCGTCGACCCCGACCGGACCTTGCGCTTCGACCGCCCGGTCCTCGACCCGAACCACTACTACGAAGCCCGCCGGCGCATGACCGCGGCGCTGACAACGCCCTAGCGCAGGGGGTTACGCGGTCTAGGGACGGTAGCGGGTGATGAGGGTGTCCATCGCCTCGTCGACGGCCGGGTCGACGCGGCGGCGAGCCGGGTCCTCGTCGTACCAGGCGACGATCTCGCGGGCGCCGGTCTCGAACGGGATGGTGGCGACGTAGTCGGGGACGACACTGCGCAGCTTGCTGTTGTCGAAGACCGCCGAGTGGGTCTTGTCGCCGAGCAATCCGTCGCCCCAGCCTGGATGGACCGCAGCGATGGCGTCCGAGGGGACGTGCACGATCTGTGCCGTCGTACCGGCCGCGGCGGCCAGGGCGTGCGCGATTCGGTCCCAGGTCAGGACGTCGTCGGACGTGATCTGGAAGGTGTCGCCGAGGGTGCGGGGATGGCCGAGCAGCGGGACCAGACCGCGCGCGAAGTCGCGGTGGTGCGTCAGGGTCCACAGCGACGTGCCGTCGCCGTGGACGACGACCGGCTGCCCACGGCGCATCCGCTCGACGATCGTCCAGCCGCCGTCGAAGGGGACCAGGGTGCGGTCGTACGTGTGCGACGGCCGGATGACGGTCACCGGGTAGCCCTCGTCGCGGTAGAGCGCGGTGAGCAGGTCCTCGCAGGCGATCTTGTTGCGCGAGTACTGCCAGAAGGGGTTCCGCAGTGGCGTCGACTCGGTGATCGGCAGCCGGGCCGGCGGCGTCTGGTACGCCGATGCCGAGCTGATGAAGACGTACTGGCCGACGTGCCCGCGCAGCGCGTCGGTCCGGGCACGCACGTGGTCGGGCGTGAACGCGATCCAGTCGACCACCACGTCGAAGTCCTGCGCGGCGATCTGGGTCAGCGTCGCCGGGTCGTCGAGGTCGGCGGTGATCACCCGCGCCTCGGGCGGGACCGGACGGCCGGCGGTCTTGCCGCGGTTGACGATCGTCAGGTCGAGGCCTGATTCGATCGCTCGCCACGAACAGGCCGAGCTGATGATTCCGGTCCCGCCGAGGAACAGCACACGCAGGCTACTCATACCTCGCAATCTACTCGCTATCTACTTGGCGTACGCCAGGGTGCCGAAGCCGGTCTGATCGAACCCGCCGCTCGTGGATCCGTAGTCGCCGCCACCGCCCTCGGGACGGACCTGCGCGGCCATCGCCGAGATGTACGGCACGGAGAGGTACTTCCGCCGGGTGTAGTGGTAGTGCAGGATCTCCCAGACCGGCCGGAGCTGACCGCGGCTCGCGCTCGAGATCACGGTGTGCTCCTGGTAGGCGCAGTTCTGCCCGGTACCCCAGGTGTACTTGGTGAACGGCACGTCCTCGCCGAGGTTGTACTTCGCGACGTACTGCGCGGCCTTCAGGAAACGGTTGTTGTCGTAGCCGTACAGGTCCTCGCCCTGGTTCCACGCCATCTCGCAGAACGCGCCCAGCTGGCCGATGCCCATCAGCGTGTGGCCCTGGTCCCGCCCGGATTCCTGCCACTGCGCGAGGCCCTGGTCGTCGTAGACGAACGGGATCGCGTGCCGGATCGAGCCGTTGCCGGCGCCGTTCTTGAAGTAGTTCACCGCCTGGTCGTACTTCGCGGCGTCGTCGCAGAGGATGCCGATGGCAAGGATCGAGTTCATCGAGCACAGGTCCCAGTTGGCCCAGTAGTTGGTGATGCACGCGTCGTTGTGGTTCAGCAGGAACGAGTTGTTCAGCGGGTAGAAGACGTTCAGCATCATGGTCTTGAACCGGGCCAGGTCGAAGCCGGCGTAGCCGCGCATCAGCTCGGCCACGTTCGCGAACTGGTACCCGTAGATGCCGGCCGCCAGGAACCGGTCTGCGTTACCTGTCACGGTCGTGAGCGTGGCCGACCAGGCGTTCAGGATGTTGCGCGCACAGTCGCCGTGCGCTGTCGAGCCTTGGACCCACCAGCGCAGCGCATTCTGGTACGCGGCGTGGATGTCGTTGTAGAGGATGCCGTAGTTCTCGCCGGTGCCGCCGCGGACGATGGTCGCCTGCGGATTCGGTTGCCAGGTGGACTGGGCGTGCGCGTTGGCGGTCAGCCGGTTCCAGCCCGACAGCCAGGGGTCGTCGCCGGCCGCGACCCGGACCTTCGCCCGGTTCAGGTCGCCCCAGTTGTGCAACGCACCGGGGTGGGTGAACGTTGCGGGCG
>Ga0247821_10002325_pt1 | contig 10426 bp, 5 predicted proteins | sample 13C_Glycerol_Day_FD_192481 | JGI IMG/M metagenome (GOLD analysis project Ga0247821, IMG submission 192481) | Soil microbial communities from agricultural site in Penn Yan, New York, United States - 13C_Glycerol_Day14 | ecosystem: Environmental > Terrestrial > Soil > Agricultural land | place... | reverse complement strand
CCGGCCGCCATCTCGTGCTGGATCCGCTCGTACAGGTAGATGCCGTAGTCGACCCCCACCCCGACCCCCAGGGCCATCACCGGCAAGGTGGCGACCTTCAGGCCAATGCCCAGCAACGCCATCAGCGCGTTGCACAGGATCGCCACGATCGCCAGCGGCACCAGGATGCACAGCACGGCGCGGACCGAACGGAAGGTCAGCCAGCAGAACAGCGCCACCGAACCGAACAGCGCGGCGAGCATGAACAGCTCGGCGTGCTTGACCGCCTCGTTGGAGGCCGCCATCACCCCGACGTTGCCGCCGCCCAGGTAGAAGTTCAGCTCCGGGGTGCGGATCTGCGCGATGATCCGCTGCGCTTCGCCCAGCACGTGGCTGAGGGTGGCGCCCTCATGGTCGGCGAGGAACACCAGGATCTGCATCTGCTGGCAGGCGTCGGTGACCAGCCCGTCGTCGGGCATATAGGCCCGCGCGCCCTGGCTCAGGCCACGGGCGGAGCCCGGAATGGCCGCCCAGCGCGGATTGCCTTCGTTGTTGCCGGCGATCACCACCTTGCCCTTGCCGGCCACGCTCTGCACCGACTGCACCCCCTTGACCGCCCGCATGCGAAAATCGAAGGCCTCCACCGCGCGCATCACCGCAGGGTCCAGGCAGCCTTCCTCGATACCGTTGACCTCGACGAACACCGACAGCACGTCCAGGCCGATGGAGTAACTGCTGACAATCTTCTGGTTGTCGAGGTTATAGCGCGAGTCATCGCGCAGCTCCGGCGCACCGGCACCGATATCCCCCACCGCCAGGTCCCGCGCCTTGTAGGCACCGGCCGCCAGCAACAATAGGCTCAAGGCGAACACGCCCAGGGCCGGGCCGGGTTCGGCCAGGGCCGACAGCCGCCACCACAGGCGATGGCGGCCCTTGCCCTGGGCCCGGGCATGCTGCAGCACCGCAGGTTCCAGGCGCAGATAGGCGATGATCACCGGCAGCATCAACTTGTTGGTGGCGATCATCAGCATCACCCCGATGCAGGCGGTCACCCCCAGTTCGTGGACGATCGGGATGTCGATCAGCATGATCACGGCAAAGCCCAGGGCGTTCATCAGCAGCGCCAGGGAGCCGGGAATGAAGATCTTGCAGAACGCCCCATGGGCCGCCTGCACCGACGTGCGCCCGGCCAGCACCTCCTGCTTCCAGGCGTTGGTCATCTGCACGGCGTGGGACACGCCGATGGAGAAAATCAGGAACGGCACCAGGATCGACATCGGGTCGATGCCCAGGCCCAGCAACGGCAGCAGGCCGAGCAGCCAGACCACCGGCAGCAGGGCCACCACCAGCGCCACCAGGGTCAGGCGCCAGGAGCGTGAGTACAGCCAGAGCAACAGGCCGGTGATCAGGAAGGCGATGACGAAGAAGCCGATCACCGTGTTCAAGCCTTCGACCACATCGCCTACCAGCTTGGCGAAGCCGACGATATTGATCTCGACCTGGTCGCTGCTGTAGCGGGCGCGGATGTCCTCCAGGCGTTTGGCGACCTCCGCGTAGTCCACCGGCTTGCCGGTTTGCGGATCGAGGTCCTGCAGGTCGGCACGGACCATGGCCGACTTCAGGTCGTTGGCCACCAGCCGCCCGATCTGCCCGGAGGCTGCGGCATTGCTGCGCACCTGGGCCAGATCGCGGGCTGAACCATCGAAGCGCGGCGGCACCACCACGTCGCCGAAGAAACCTTCTTCGGTGATTTCGATGTAGCGCACGTTGGCGGTGAACAGCGAAGTCACGCTGGCGCGATTGACCCCGGAGATGAAGAACACCTCGTCGCTGACCTTGCGCAGGGTGTCGAGGAACTGCGCATTGTAGATGTCTCCCTCGCCCTTCCAGCGCACGCTGACCAGGAAGCGGTTGGCGCCGGTGAAATACTGGCTGAAGCGCAGGAAATTGACCATGTACTCATGGCGCACCGGGATCTGCTTGCTGAAGCCCGGGTCCAGTTGTGTGTGCGTGGCGCTGTAGCCCAGGCCCAGGGTCAGCAGCACGAACAGTACCAGCAGGCCCTTGCGCCAGGCCATCAGGCCATCGGCGATGCGTTCGACACTGCGTGTCACCCAGCTTTTTGCGTGATTCATTGCCGTCTCTCACTTGCCGAGGGCGGCAACACTGCCACCGGATTCCTGGAACACCCCACGCTCGCCACCCACCAGCAGGCGCGAGCCGATCATCACCGCCGAGGTCAGGGTGCCCAGGCCTGCCAGGCGACCGACATGGAGCAACTGCCCCCGGGCATCGAGCCGCACCAGCGAGCCACCGGCACCGACGATCAACAACCCGCCCTGCCCGGGCAGCAGCACATGGCCGTACAACGGCAGCTGGTTGCCGATCGGCAGTTGGCTCCAGCTGTCGCCAAAGTCGTGGCTGACAAACACATGACCGCGCATGCCGTAGCTGACCCAGTGCTCGTCGCTCAGGCGCACCACGCCGAACAGCGAACCGGTATAGAAGGCCGGCAAGGTCTGCCAGTGCTGGCCGCCATCGCGGCTGCGCATCACCAGGCCCTGCTCGCCGACCAGCATGCGCCGGCCATCGGCGCCGCCGTCCAGGCTGTTGAGGTGGGCGCTGTCGACATCCAGGGCCAGGGCACGCCAGTTCAACCCGGCATCGTCGGACTGGTAGAACTTGCCGAAACTGCCATAGGCCAGCACCCGCTCGCCGCCGGCGGCCCAAGCGCCCAGCAGCGGCTCGCCCAACTGATCGTCATGACGCACTTCCTGCCAATGGCTGCCGCTGTCGGTCGAGCGCAGGATCCAGCCGTCGTGCCCCACTGCCAACAGGCGTTGCTGGCCGAGGTCGACCAGGGCGGTGAGCGCCACATTGCGTTGTGGTTGGACAGCTGCCGATTGCCAGCTCACGCCCTGGTCATCGCTGACCAGGATGCTGCCGCGCTCGCCGGCGGCCAGCACACGCTCGCCGACCTTGAGCAAGGCATTGATCTGCACCCGATCGGTGCGCAGGGGTTCCTCGCCCGGCACAGGCACGGGACGGGGGGCGAAGGCATAGCCGATGGTCAGGGCCACCACCAGGCATACCAGGTAACCGATCAACGAGCGCATGGGCATGGCTCCGTTGCTTGACGGGGGGATACAAGGACATTCATGCGGCCGATCCTCTTGTTCTACCTGCGCGCCCGCGCAGGCTGCGCGGGGCGTGACGGGGGCATTGCCTGCACTCGATAGTCACGGTTGGCGGGGCTGGAAACATCGTCCAAATGGCTTACGAAAAGGCGTGATTGCCCTCGAAGGATGCAAGAGCCGATGCCCGTTGAATCGTGGCCACCCCTGTTCGAGCAGAGGTGATGCACAGGGTGGGGGAATATTCTTTATGGGATGCAACCTGGGCTGTGGGAGCCGGCATAGCCGGCGATGACCGCAGTGCAACCCGGCAAACGCTGGCGAGCGCCATGCGGCCGATCGCAGGCTTCGCCAGCTCCCACAGGTTCAACTGCTCTCCCATCTGTAGCTGCTGCCGCCAGGCTGCGCTCAAGCCTGGTACAGAATCACCAGGTCATTGATCACCGAAGGCCGTTCCTGGCCCAGCACATGGGTGTGCAACTCCAGGGTCAGCTGGGTGCCACGTGCCTGCACCTGCACCGCCTTGACCCGCGCCCGGGCATGGATGCGCGCACCCGCCGGTACCGGCGCCGGGAAGCGCAGGCGGTCAGAGCCATAGTTGATCTGGGTGCTGTAGCCGGTGATCTCGAAGCCCAGCGCCAGTTTCATCCGCGACTGCAACACCTGCACCAGCGCGCCATGGGCGATGGTGCCGCCAAACGGGCTGCTCAACCGGGCCTTCTGCGGATCGGTGTGGATCCAGTAGTCATCCCCCGACAACTGGGCGAAGGCATCGATCAACGCCTGGTCCACCAGCACGCTGTTGCTCCAGTCGCTGAACTGCTCGCTGACCAGCGCCTGCAAGCCCTCGGCATCGTCCAAGGCGACCTGCACCGGCGCCGGGCCCGACGCCGCCACGGGTTCACTCACCTCAAAGGCTGGCGCTTCCAAAGCAGCAACGTCCTTGTCCAGACCGGTAAAGCGCAGCAGCCGGTTGCCCTTGGCATCGACTTCGGCGAACACCGGCTGCAAACGCATGCCGATGTGGATCTCATCTTCGCCCAGGCCCACCAGGTTGGTGTTGATGCGCACCCCCTGGTCAAGCTCGACCACCGCCAGTTTCTGCGGCATCTCATCGGCAAAGTCGGGCAAGGTGGCGATGCGGGTCACGGTGTAGCTGTACAGGGTCGCGCCGCCCTCGACCGCGCGCCAGCTCAGGTCATGGGCCAGGCACGCCGGGCAATGCCGGCGCGGGTAGAACAGCCACTGCTCACAGGCATTGCACTGCTGCACCAGCAGGTTGCGGGCCTTGAGCCCCTCCCAGAACGGCGCGGAAATCTCGGTGGCCAGCGGCATGGGTTTGTTGTTGGACATGGTCTCAGGCTCCCTGCAGGATCAAGGCGCCCTGCTCGCTCATCACGCCACCGGTACCGGAGACGTAGACGTTGTCGCAGCGCGTCAGTTGGCGTTCGCCGGCCTGGCCGGCAATCTGGGTGACCGCTTCGATCACCTGGGACATGCCCCCGGCGGAACCGGCCTGGCCGAAGCTGAGCTGGCCACCGTGGGTGTTCATGGGGAAATCGCCACGCCAGGTCAGGTCGTGCTCGCGGACGAAGGCCATGCCCTCGCCCTTGCCGCAGAAACCGGCGTCTTCCAGGGTCAGCAAGGCGGTGATGGTGTAGCAGTCGTAGATCTGCGCCGCATGCATGTCGCCAGGCTTGAGGCCGGCCATGGCGAAGGCGCGTTGCGAAGCCGGGCCGATCGGGGTGTGGAGCATGTCCTTGGCATAGGACGGCGACTTGAACGCCAGGTGCTCGCCGAAGCCTGTGATGTACGCCGGACGCTTGCGCGCACGCGCCGCCACCTCGCGGGAGGTGACGATCAGCGCCGCGCCACCGGCCACCGGCATGACAATTTCCAGCACATGCAGCGGGTCGGCAACCTTCTTGCTGGCCAGCACCTGCTCGATGGTCAGCGGCTGGCCGAAGAACATCGCCTGGTCGTTGGCCTGGGCGTTGAAGCGCTGGTCGACGGCGATCTTGGCCATGGCCCGCGGGTCGTAGCCATACTGGGCGGCATAGCGCTGGGCGATCATGGCGTAGCCGGTGTTCTGGCCCATGTGCCCGTACGGCAGGTCGAATTCGGCCTCCGGTGCGCCATAGGCGGTGCTGTGCCCGCCAAAGCGCATGGCCCGGGCCATCCAGGCCGGGTCTTCCTCCGGCCCGAAGGGCGCCATGCGCGCCGGCAGCACGCAGAGCACCGCCTGGCACAGCCCCAGTTCAATGGCCGCCGCCGCGCGCCAGACCATGCCCACCGGGGTGCAACCGCCAAGGTCCACCACTTCGGCGAAGTTCAGTTGCAGGCCCAGGTATTCGGCGGCCATGGCCGGCACGAACACCGAGGCTTCGTGAAAGTGCGGCCCGTTGATCACCAGCCCGTCCAGGTCTTCGGCACGCAGCCCGGCGTCGGCCAGGGCGCGCGCCGCCAGGTCGGCGACCTGCTCCAGGTGAAACATGCGTGGTGCGGTGGCGTATTTCTCAGGCTTGTATTGCGCAGTGCCGACGATGGCGGCCTGTCCTTTGAGTCCCATGAGTCCCCCTGCCGAAGGTGGTCTTCGGCGCTAGCTACGGTTGAATGAAAGCTCGGTAGGAGCGGGCTTGCCCCGCGATTGCGTTCTACCAGTCATATCGCTTCGCGGGGCAAGCCCGCTCCCACAGGGTTTAGAAGGTGTATTTCATCGAGAATGTGGCGTAGTCACGGTCGGCGAACGGCCGCTTGACCGGGTCCGGCGAGCCCAGGTAGCCGACCATGGTCAGGGCGACTTCCAGGTTGCTCAGGTATTTGAAGGTGGTGCCGACGCTGTAGCGTCGGTCGCCCTGCACCCCGGAGATGCTGCCGGCCATGGGTGTCGAGCCACTGAACACGTTGGAGAAGCGCACCGGCACCTCCAGATCCCAGCCCTGGAAAACCCCCGGATAACTGAACGAGGCGCCGAGGGTGTAGGCGCTGGCGTCCTGGCTGCGCCAGGCGGAGCTGGTCTTGTAGGTGTAGTCATCGGAGTCCCTCACCAGTGGTGCCAGCGACGGCAACAGGTTGACGCCTTGCAGATTGGGCGCCGCCGAAGTCGACTCGACGCTGTCGGCGCGTACATGAATGATTTCCGCGGTCAGCGTGGTCTGGCTGGCCCAGGGACGGTCACCGAGAATGCGCATGGCCGAGACCTGGAACTGCTGGCCCTTGCCCTTGGCCGGCACCGGGCCCAGGCCGGTGTTGACCATGATCGGTGCACCGTCGCGGTACGACCATTCGGCACCGATCTGGGTCTCGCCCAGCTTGGTCGACAGGCTCAGGCCGGTCAGTTTGATGTCTTCGAAATAATTGATGCGGTAGCCGTTGCTGGCAAAGGCGAACTGGCCATTGCCCAGGGGCACGGCGTTGTAGCCCACCAACGCGGTGGCCGGGTTCTTGTCGTGGTAGTTGACATGGAACAGCGCCAGTTCGATGGCCGGCACCGGCCGGTAGCGCACCTGCACGCCCCACTGGCCGCTGTCGCGGGGCTCGTCGGTGCCACTGTAGGGCACGTTGCCGGTGGCGGTGCGGATGAACTCGCGGCCCGGGCCGACCACGTCGCTGCTGGACAGGTAGCTGCCCACCGGCGGCAGTTCGGTGCCCTTCCATTCGTACTGCACGTAGGCGCCGAAGGTGACCTGCGGGTTGATCCGATAGGAACCTGAGAACTGCCCCACCGGCAACAGCACTTCCTTGACCTCGACCCCGGGCTGCGCCGCCTTCACCGCATCGGAGGGGTTCTGCACGCCGTTGACGCCCGGGTAGTACAGGCTCTCGCCCCAGGACTCGATATGGCGCCCGGCCTTGACGTCGAGCATGGTGTCGTTGTCGAAGCGCCAGCCGCCGAACACATAGGCATCGAGCAGACGGCTGCGGCCGCCGCTGTAGTAGCGGGTACGGCTGGTGAACTCATCGTTGTCGCCGCTCTTGTTCACCGTTTGCGGCGAATCGTTGTCGTTGTCCTGGTGGTAGACGTCATCGTAGAAGGTACTGGCGCGCAGCACCGCGCCGTAGTTGTCCTGGCGCAGGATCATCTCGCCCAGGGCGCCGATGCGGTTGGTGGTCAGGCTGCCCTGGTCGAAGTTGCGGTTGGCATCGTCGGCGTTGACGGTCATCAGCCGGTCGCTGGGCTTGCCCACGCGCACGCCCATGCCGTAGCTGGTGGTCACCGACCAGTCGAGGGTCGCGCCGTTGTCGAACTCGATGGTTTCCCCCGACCAGGCAGGCGTCGCCGCCAGTGCCACGGCCAGCGCCAGGCCGCTGACCTGGAAGGCCTGCAGATCCAGGCCAGTACAAATATTGTTGTTCTTGTAATTCACACTGACTCTCCTCTAGGGCAACCGCAAGGCCGCCTGGACTGTTCACCATGACCGGGACACCGGCGTACTCAGAACACCCGCTGCGGGTCGGGGGCCGGGGCTCCCGCCGGGGCGCGCCGATACCGCAGCAGCCCCCCGCATTCCTCGCGCACCAGGGCGCCTTCGCTCATGAGGTAGTTGGCATGCGCCAAGGTTTCACCCAGGGCCATCAGCTCGTCGAAACGACCTGACAGCCTGGGAAACAGCACGGCCATCAGCTCGAGCGCGGTACGCGGCTCCTCGCAGCTGGCCAGCATTTGTTCCAGGTGGCCCTGGTGGTGGGCCTGCAATTGCGCCAGGCGCTGGTGCAGGTTGAAGAACGGCCGCTCATGGGCCGGCAGCACCAGCACGCTGTCGGGCACACGGCGCAGGCGTTCGAGGGAATCGAGCCAGTCGCGCAGCGGATCGGCCTCGGGTTCGGTGGCCTGGACGCCGACCGTGGAGGTGATACGCGGCAGCACCTGGTCGCCGGAAATCAGCAGGCCCTGCTCGGCGGCGTACAGGCAGGCATGCTCGGGCGAGTGCCCGCTACCGATCAGCACCTGCCAGTGACGCCCGCCGATCTGCAGCAGGCTGCCCTCACACAACCGCCGAAACCCCGTGCAAGGCAGCGGCCGGAAGTGCTTGTTCTGAATCGCCCCATGAAACTCGCCGGCCTGCTCGGCGCTGAAGCCGGCCTTGCGGTAGAAGTCGATGAAGGCCCAGGCCGGCGGCGCCTGATCCGGCACCTGCACGTGCAGGCTGCGAAACTCGGCGGCGGTCATGTACAACGGGCAGTGGAAACGCTCGGTGAGCCAGGCCGCCACCCCGGCGTGATCGCTGTGAAAGTGCGTGCAGATCACCGCCAGCACCGGCTGGCCCTGGAACACCTCGGCGAACACCCGTTCCCACACCGCGAAGCTCTGCGCGGTGTTCATGCCGGTGTCGACCACCACCCAGCCGTCCTCGTGGCGCAGCAGGTAGAGGTTGATATGGTCGAGGCGAAACGGCAGCGGCATGCGCAGCCACAACACGCCGTCGGCCACTTCCAGCACCTCGCCGCTGGCCGGGGGCGTCGGCCAGGGGTAGCGCAGCCCGGCATCGCGGTCGGTCATGCCGCACCTCCGGCGAAGGGTTGCAGGCCGGCGCGTTGCAGCACCTGCGGCGAGTAAGGCAGGTAGCTGCGCGCTTGCTCGTCGCGGATGAACAGCGGGTCCTGGCAGGCCTGCGGGCAATAGCCCTGGCGCTGCAGGTCGACCTTGCGCAGCTTGAAGGTGCTGGTCAGGTCGGCGGCAGCGCTGACCCGCACGAACACCGGCGCCGCGTAGCGTGGCAGGCTCTGTTCGGTGAGGGCATAGAAGGCCTCGGGGTCGAAGTCCTGCCCGGCTTGCATCAGCACGGCCGCCATGCCGGCGCGGCCTTCATGACCGGGGACCTGCACGCCGTAGATGTTGATCAGTTCCAGGCCCGGCAGGTCACCGAGGGCATCGGCCACTTCCTGGGTCGAGACGTTCTCGCTCTTCCAGCGGAAGGTATCGCCGATGCGGTCGACGAAGTAGCAGTAGCCATCGCTGTCCTGGCGCAGCAGGTCGCCCGAACTCCAGTAGGCATCGCCGGGGCAGAACACGTTGCGACGGATCTTGCCCTCGCTGGCCTCGGCCGAGGTGTAGCCCTCGAAGCGCCCGCCGCCGATGTCCGGGTGGTCGACGATAAAGCCCATGGCCTCGCCCACCTCGCCCACTTCGCAAAGCTGGTAGAAGCCCTGCGCGTCGCGCGGGTGGCAGTCGTTCTCCACGTCGTAGCGCACCAGGCGCAGGTTGGTGCGGCTCCAGTCCGGCACCCGCCCGCAGGAGCCGGCGTAGTTGTCGACGTTGATCAGGTTGGCGTTGGCCTCGGTGGCACCCCAGCCTTCGAAGATCTGGATCGGCCCGAAGCGCTCGACCCAGCGTTGCCAGGATTCCGGGGTCAGGCCGGCGCCGAGCATGCAGCGCAGGCTGTGCTCGCGCTCGCGGTCGACCACCGGCTGGTTGAGCAGGTAGCGGCAGATCTCGCCGATGTACTGGAACACGCTGATGCGCTGCTCGCGCACATCCTTCCAGAACTCGCGCACGCTGAACTTGCGCCGCACCACGATACTGGCGCCGGCACGCAGCGCCGTGGAGGTGACCGAGGTGGCCGCCGCGCCGTGGTACAGCGGCAGGCAGCAATAGAACACGTCCTCGCAGGTGGCCTGCAGGGTTACCTCCATCACATCGCCCGACGACAGCCAGCGCATGTGGCTGTAGCGCGCCGCCTTGGGCAGGCCGGTGGTGCCGGAGGTGAAGATCAGCAAGGTCGGCGCCTGGGCCTCGATGCCGGCGCGCATGTCCCGGGGGAAGGCGCTGGCCGGGGCACTGTCCAGGCGTGCGGCAAAATGGCCGTCCACGACCTTGGGCAGCGCGGCGGTCCAGGGGTTCTCGGCATCGGGCAGCAGCCAGTAGGACAACGCCGGCAGCTCGTCGGTGGCCGCAAGGTTGCCCAGGCATTCCTCGCCGACCACCACGGCCTTGGCGGCAGTGGTCTGCAGGGCATGCAGCAGGGCGCGGCCGTTGACCTGGGTGTTGATGAAGGCCACCACCACGCCGAGCTTGACCAGGCCGAACCAGGAGCAGAAGAACTCCGGACGGTTCTCCATCAGCAGCCCGCAGACGTCGCCGGCGCGCAAGCCCTTGGCGTAGAAGGTGTGGGCCATCTGGTTGGCCCGGGCATCGACCTGGGCGTAGCTGTAAGGCTGCCCGGCATAGATCAGGAAGGGCCGCTCGCCCTGCTTGCGCGCCTGCTCTTCGAGGCGGTCGGCCAGGGTGTAGAGGTCCCGTGGCTTGATCTGCGCACTGGCGGCGGCGCGTAAATCGAGCAGCGCCTGGGTCTGCTCGCGAGGCACCACCACGC
>Ga0247821_10002324_pt1 | contig 10431 bp, 9 predicted proteins | sample 13C_Glycerol_Day_FD_192481 | JGI IMG/M metagenome (GOLD analysis project Ga0247821, IMG submission 192481) | Soil microbial communities from agricultural site in Penn Yan, New York, United States - 13C_Glycerol_Day14 | ecosystem: Environmental > Terrestrial > Soil > Agricultural land | place... | reverse complement strand
AGTGACGCCCCGGCAAATCGCCCTGACCGGCAGCACCACCGAAGGCCTGGGGCTGATCTATGGCGGGCTGAAGATTGCCCCGGGGCAGGAAATTCTCACCACCGTGCACGAGCATTCGGCCGCCCGTCACACCATGGGCTTTCGCACCACGCGCGATGGCACGCCAGTTCACCGGTTGCGCCTGTTCGAAGACCCCGCCAAGGTCAACAGCGACCAGGTACTGGCCACCATTGCGGCTGCCATCGGGCCGAAAACCCGGGTGCTGGGCATGACCTGGGTGCATTCGGGCAGTGGCGTGAAACTGCCCGTGGGCGAGATCGGCGCACTGGTGCGCGAAGTCAATCGCCAGCGTGACGAGCAGGACCGGATCATCTACGTGATCGACGGCGTGCACGGCTTTGGTGTCGAAGACATGCGCTTTGCCGACCTCAACTGCGATTACTTCATCGCCGGCACGCACAAGTGGATGTTCGGACCGCGCGGTACCGGGATCATCTGCGCGGCGTCCACCGAACTGAAGCAGCTGAACCCTACCATTGCCACGTTTTCCGAGAATGAAGACTTTGCCACGGTGATGACGCCCGGGGGTTACCACGCGTTCGAGCATCGCTGGGCATTGGGCAAGGCGTTCGAGTTGCACCTGCAGTTGGGCAAGGCGGCGGTCCAGGCGCGGATTCATGGGCTTAATGACTATCTCAGGCAGCGGCTTGAAGCGCTGCCGGGGATCGAGCTGGTGACACCACGCAGTGCGCAGTATTCGGCAGGGTTCACCTTCTTCCGGGTCACGGGGCAGGATGCTGACGAGATTGCCCGGTATCTCAACAGCCAGCGCATTGTGGTCGATGCGGTGTCGCGGGATGTCGGGCCGGTGGTGCGGACAGCGCCTGGGCTGTTGAATACCGAGGCGGAGATCGAGCGATTGGTCGATGCATTGAAGAAGCACGTTCGCGGGTGAAGCCCTGGGGCCGCTTTGCGGCCCCGGCGAGCTCAAGTCAGGATTGGCCGCCGACCCGCTTCAACCACTCCCCGACATCCCGGTAAATCCCCTCCACCTGCCCCACGATCCCCGACATGCGCAAGAAGTCATGGGTCAACCCCTCCACCCGGGCAAAGGTCACCGCCGTCCCGCCCGCCATCAGCCAGTCACGATAGGCCATGCCCTCATCGTGCAACGGGTCATACTCGGCCACGAACAGGTACGCCGGCGCCAATGGCTCGCGCAGCGTCGACAGCAACGGCGACACCCGCCAGTCCAGGCGCTGTTCGCGCTGCGGTGCATAGTGCTGGTAGAACCACGCCAGGGTAGGTGTCTCCAGCAGGTAACCCTCGGCATGCTCGCGATGGGACTCACGCTGGCAGGAGATATCGGTCACCGGGTAGAACAGCAACTGCGCCAGCGGCTTGAACGCCAGCGCTTCGGGCTGCTCCACCGCCGTAATGGCCAGCACCGCCGCCAGGCTGGCGCCCACACTGTCCCCTGCCAGCACCACCCGGCGGTTGTCCAGGCCCAGCGAGGCCGCCTGCTCAGCCAGCCAGTTGGCGGCGTCCAGCGCATCGTGCAGGGCCACCGGGAACTGCTGCTCCGGTGCCAGCCGGTAGTCTGCCGCCAGCACCGCGAACTCGCCCAGGGCCGCCAGGCGACGGCACACCGAGTCGTGCGAATCGAGGCTGCCGACCACGTAGCCGCCGCCGTGCAGGTACAGGATCACCGGCTGCAAGGCAGCGCCGGCATCGCCCTGGCGGTACAAGCGAGCCGCCAGGCGAGCACCGTCGCGTGCGGTAATCTGCAGCTCGCTGGCCGTGACGTTGCCAGGCGGGCTCGGGTCGAGCACCTGCGAGCTGCCTTCGAACTCGGCACGGGCCTGGGCCACGTCCATCGCGTGCATGGGCAGGCTCCTGCCCGTCAGCCGGCCAAATTCGACCAGTTCCAGAAATGCCGCCAGATCAGGGTGCAGTGCCATGTGGGTTCCTTGGATGAACAATGTGACTCAAGCCTCCCTACGGGACGTAGCAGCACACCGAAAAATTACCCGCCCACACAGCTAAATCGTTGGTGCAGGCACTCGTTATCCCTGCACAACGAAAGACCGACAGAGGCATACCGTGGACCTTCAGAGCATTCTCAGCAAACTGTTCGCCAACGCTCATGCCGTGGGCATCGAAGGCGTTTTCCAGTTCGTCTTCAGCCAGGACCGGGCCTTCTGGTCGGAGGTGCGCGACAGCAGCCGCACCGGTGCCGGCCGGCACAGCGCCCCGGACGTCACCATCGAGCTGGCCGAGCGTGACTTCATGGGCATCATGGGCGGCACCGCCAACGTCGAAGAGCTGTTCGCCAGCGCCCGCCTGAAGATCAGCGGCAACATGGGCCTGGCCACCCTGCTGCCGCAGATCATCAGCAACGCCCGGCGCGGCGCGCCGGCGACCAAGGTGTCGATGAACCAGCGCTACCCGACACCGGCACGCCTCAGCGAACGGGTGTCGGCCGCGCAACCGGTGCAGCGCGAGGTGGCACGCATTGCCCGCGCCGACATGCCGCTGGCGCGCTTCCAGGGAGAGTACCTGGAGCACGGAACACCCGTGGTGATCAGTGATGCCCTGCAGGACTGGCCGCTGTTCAGCATGGGCCGCGAAGCTTCGCTGGAGCATTTCGCCGAACTGCAGGGCATCACCCGGCACGGCGACTACGTGAAGAAGACCTTCTCCACCGACCGCGACTTCCGTTCCACTTCCATGGCCGACTTCATCGCCTCGCTGGACACCCCGGCCAAACCCGGCGAAACCCCGGCCTACATGGGCAACAACATCGTGCCGGAAAAGCTGCTGGCGCTGATTCGCTACCCGCAGTACTTCGCCCGCGAGAAGTTCATTGCGCCGCGTATCTGGATCGGCCCCAAGGGCACCCTGACGCCACTGCACCGCGACGACACCGACAACCTGTTCGCGCAGGTATGGGGACAGAAGTCTTTCATCCTTGCCGCACCGCACCATCGCCCAGCCCTGGGCACCTGGTCGACCAGCCCCAAGGGCGGCCTGGACGGCTGCGACTTCAACCCCGACGCCCCGGACTACCAGCGTTTCCCGGCGGCACGCGAAGTGCCTTTCCTGCGCGTTGTGCTGCAGGCTGGTGACCTGCTGTTCCTGCCCGAAGGGTGGTTCCACCAGGTGGAGTCTGTGACCACCTCGCTGTCGGTGAACTTCTGGGTGAACTCCGGGCGCGGCTGGTAGCCGGGATTGCCAGGGGGACTGCGCCGACCGGAAGGCTTGCGCTGTCGCACAGATAACTGAATTCGCAAGCGATCCTCGTACCCTGTGGGAGCGGCTTTAGCCGCGAAGAATCCAACGCAGTGCATGGCACCGGCTGCGCCGGTGTTCGCGGCTGAAGCCGCTCCCACAGGGTCCCTGCTAATTCAATGAGTTATGTGCAGTTCTGTGGGAGCCGGCTTGCCGGCGACAGGGCCGCGCAGCGGCCCCGGCAATCGATCAGACCGCCGCGATCAACGCCTCGGAAAAGCGCTGCGCAACCTCATCGATCTGCTCGCCACTGATGATCAACGGCGGCAGGAAGCGCACCACCGCCCCATGCCGCCCACCCAGCTCCAGGATCAGCCCACGCTTGAGGCATTCGCGCTGTACCTTCGCCGCCAGCTCGCGGTTGGCCGCCGGATGCCCAAGTGCATCCCGCTGCCCTTGCGGGTCCACCAGCTCTACCCCGAGCATCAGCCCACGCCCGCGAACATCACCCAACTGCGGATAAGCCCGCTGCAGCTGCTGCAGGTGCTGGCGCAGGCGCTGCCCCATGGCCTCGGCATGCTCGGCCAGGCGATGCTCGACCAGGTAGTCGATCACCGCCGAGCCCGCCGCCATGGCCATCTGGTTACCACGGAAAGTGCCGGCGTGGGCGCCCGGTTTCCAGGTGTCCAGCCAGTCGCGGTACACCACCACCGACAGCGGCAGGCTGCCGCCAATGGCCTTGGACAGGGTGACCACGTCCGGAACGATGCCGGCATGCTCGAAGGCGAACATGCGCCCGGTGCGGGCAAATCCACTCTGGATCTCATCGACGATCAACGCCACGCCGGCCTGCTCGGTGATACGGCGTACACCCTTGAGCCACTCGATATCGGCCGGGATCACCCCGCCCTCACCCTGCACCACTTCCAGAATGACCGCCGCCGGCAGCGGCACGCCGCTTTCCGGGTCGAGCAACAGGTTTTCCAGATAATGCAGGTTGGCCTTGACCCCGGCTTCGCCGCCCAGGCCGAACGGGCAACGGTAGTCGTAGGGGTACGGCATGAACTGCACACCGTTGCCGAGCAAGGCCCCCAGCGGCTGCTTCGGCCCATGGCTACCCATCAGGCTCAGCGCACCCTGGCTCATGCCATGGTAGGCGCCGTGGAAGGCCAGCACGGTGCTGCGGCCGGTGGCGCTGCGCACCAGCTTCAGCGCTGCTTCCACCGCATCGGTACCGGTCGGGCCGCAGAACTGCACCTTGGCCTCACGGCGCAACGCCTCGGGCAGTACGCCGAACAGGTCCTGGACGAAGCGGTCCTTGACCGGCGTGGTCAGGTCCAGCGTGTGCAGGGGCAGCTCATCGGCCAGTACCCGCTGGATCGCCTCGACCACCACCGGGTGGTTGTGGCCCAGCGCCAAGGTGCCGGCGCCGGCCAGGCAGTCGATGAACTGGCGACCTTCGACATCTTCCACATGGATGCCACGGGCGCGCTTGAGCGCCAGCGGAATTCGGCGCGGGTAGCTGCGGGCATTGGACTCCTGTTGCTGCTGGCGTTGCAGCAAGGGTGAATCGGTGAACTCGTACAAGGCACGCGGCGCGCTGGCCGGCGGGACCTGGGCAAGGCAGGAAGCAGTGGACATGGTGATTCCTCGCAAGCAAGCGAAAGTGCGGGTGTTCGTCGCTTGGGAAACGCTTGAGTGCGGGGAGGATTTAGCGGTTGCTGCGGGATTTTTGAAAGCAGGCCCGGCCCCTTCGCGGGTAAACCCGCTCCCACAGGATTTGCACGGACCTCAGGGTTGATGCTGCACCTGTGGGAGCGGGTTTACCCGCGAAGAGGCCGGCACAGGCAATAAAAATTAATGCCCCGAGCGCGCCGGCACTTGCAAAAGCACCCGCAACCCATCACTGCGGCTGTCGAACTTCAGGCTACCGGCACAACGCTGCACGATCGCCTGTACGATCGCCAGCCCCAACCCGCAGCCACCACTCTGCCCGTTACGCCAGAAACGCTCGGTCAGGTGCTCCAGGTCCGCCTCGGCAATCCCCGGCCCATGGTCACGCACCATGAAGCCCACCTGGCCGTCAGCCATCTGCACTTCAAGCTCCACCGCCTCGTCGCCGCCATGGCGCAAGGCGTTGTCCAGCAGGTTGCGCAGCGCTGCCACCGCCAACGGTCCCGGCATGCCCAGGTAAATCTGCGTAGCGGCTTCAGGCAAACGCAGCACGATGCGCCGGTTGTCGCCGCCGCCGGCATCCTGCACCGCCTGCCGGGCCACCTGCTCGGCGCTGCACTGCACGCCATCCTCGAACGACAGGCTGCCTTCCACACGCGCCAGCATCAACAACTGCTCCAGCGTGCGGTGCATGCGGTCGGCGCCCTGCTCGGCATGCTCCAACGCCTGCTCGCGCACGGCGCCGTCGGTCATCCGCGCTACCTGCAAGTGGGTCTTGATCGCCGTCAGCGGGCTGCGCAGTTCATGCGCGGCATCGTCGGTCAGGCGCCGCTCACGCTCGATGGTCTGGGCAATGCGCAAAAACAGCTGGTTCTGGGTTTCCAGCAATGGTTGCAGTTCGCTGGGCATGCCCGCCACCTGCAGTGGCTCGACGCTGTCCGCGCGCCGGCGGCGCAGGGCATCGCGCATGCGGTTGAGCGGCTCCAGGCCCTTGCCCAGGCCGATCCACAACAGCCCCAGGCTGCCAAGCAGGGCCATCAGCACCGGCGCCGAGGCCGCCAGCAGGATCGACTGGTTCAGCGCCTCGCGCTCCATGTGCCGGTCAGCGGTGGTGATACGCACATCGCCATGGTTGTAGGTGAAGGTGCGCCACAGCGCGTCATCGATGGTCTGGTCACGGAAACCGCTGCGCTCATCATCCATGGCGCCATCATGCTTGTGGTTGCTGGCAAGTATTTCACCCCGCAGCGAGCTGACCTGGCAGGCCATGCCGTCCGGCACGCTGAACTGGTCGGCGGAAAAGTGCGCCTCCCCACCCTTGGCAGTCAACGGCTGCGGCAGCTGGTCGATCAGCCCGGCGACCATGCGCGCCGAAGCCACCAGGCGCTGGTCGAGGGAGAACATCATCTGCTGGCGCAGGTCGCGCAGCATCCACGCGGCAGCCAGCACCCAGATGATCACGAAGGCACTGCCCAGGATCAGGCTCAGGCGTACCCGCAGGCTCATGATGCGGCCTCCTCCGGCGCCTGCGCCGGGCCCAGGCGGTAGCCCAGGCCGCGCACGGTCTCGACGATGCCGTTGCCCAGCTTGCGCCGCAGATGGTGGATATGCACGTTCAGGGCATTGCTCTCGACTTCGTCGCTGAAGCCGTACACGCAGTCTTTGAGCTGCTCGCTGGACAGCACCCGCCCGGGGTTCTGCAGCAGCGCCTGGAGCAATGCCTGTTCACGCCGGGACAGGTCGACCGGCTGGCCGGCCAGGGTTGCCTCGCAGCTGCTCGGGTCGTAGCGCAGCGGGCCGTGTTCGATCACATTCACCGCCCGCCCGGCCACCCGCCGCAGCAGGGTGTGCAGGCGTGCGGCCAGCTCGCGCAGGTCGAAGGGTTTGAGCAGGTAGTCGTCGGCACCAGCCTGCAGGCCATCGACCCGGTCGGTGACCGCATCACGGGCGGTGAGCACCAGCACTGGCAGTGTCTCGCCTTTCTCGCGCAGGCGGCGCAACAGCTTCAGGCCGTCTTCGTCGGGCAGGCCAAGGTCGAGAATCATCACGTCGAACTGCGCGGCCTGCAGCATCGCCCGTGCATCGGCGGCGTTGCCCACACGGTCCACGGTCAGGCCCTGGGCGGTAAGGCCGGCGCAGATGCCGGCGGCGATCAGGTCGTCGTCCTCGCAGAGCAGAACGTGCATGGTGGGGCTCCCGGAATGGTGTAGCTGGCATTGCACCTTGGGCGGATTAAGGGGGGATTATGGACCTTTTGTGGCGTGAAGGGGTGTTCACCTTGACGCTTGCAGTGAGCACATCAGGCCTGAATCAACCCCTGCGGCGTATCTACATCCAGCAGAACCCCGGCATCCTCCACTTCAACCACCACGCAACAATCCCGCTGCGCCCGCACCACCGCACGCGCCCCTTCATCCCCGGCCAGTTGCCCCAGCGCCGGCCAGAAATCGCGCCCGAAAATCACCGGGTGTCCGTGCTGCCCGGCATGACGTGGCAACACGATTTTCGAAGCGCTGGCGGCTTCCGCCAACTGCCGCAAAGTGGCCGGTTCGATCCAAGGCATATCACCCAGCAAAATCGCCACCGCCTGCGCCTTGCTGTCGACTAACGCCCCAGCCCCGGCAGCCAGACTATGCCCCATCCCCGACGCCGCACCAGGGCTCACGACAACCCGGCAATCAGCTGAGAGCCCGAAATCCTCGCCCCGCTCCCCTTCGCGCAGCACTACGCGTACATCATCGAATACTGCCCGCGCCCGCGCCACGCTATGTGCCAGCAGGCAGCGGCCATCGGCCAGGGCCGCCCGGCGTTTGTCGGAACCGAAACGCGTGCCGCGGCCTGCCGCCAGCACCAGCGCGACCACACTCACAGCGCCACCACCGCGGTGTCGGCGCTGGCGTTCACCAGCAGCAGCGAGCCCGGCGCACGGGGTGCCGAGCCATAGGTGGCGAGTACCGTGCACAGCCACACCCGCTGGCGGTCGCACGCATACTGCAACGCCTGGCGGATCACCTGGAGATCGAGATGCTGCACGCTTTACTCCGCCTTCAGTTCGACGAACTACTGTACGCCCAGGTCGCCGGGCAATCCACTCCAGGCCTGGCGCAGGCAGTTGAACCTGTCAGTCACCTGCAAGCAGGCTCGGCGCCAGTGCGGGCTGCAGGAATTTGCATCCACAGGAAAGGGTTAACCTTGGGTTAATCGACCCAAGCCAGCATGACCCCTTTCAACGTACTGCCAAGGCGAAGACATGCGCGTCCTACTGCTCTTCCTGACACTGCTGCTGGCCGGCCCGCTGCAGGCCAACCCGTTCGATGTCAAACCGGCATTCCTGCCGGTCAACCAGGCCTTCGTGCTGACCCACGACCGCCAGGCCGATGGCCAGATGCGCCTGTTCTTCCAGATCCAGCCAGGCTACTACCTGTATCAGAAGCGCCTGAAGTTCGACGGCCTGCCTGCCGAACAGCACCCGCAACTGCCAACCGCCCTCAACCACCACGACGAATTCTTCGGTGACAGTGCGGTGTACCGCGACCAGCTCGAACTGCTGCTCCCGGCCAATGCCCAGGGTCAGCTGCGCCTGGGCTGGCAGGGCTGTGCCGACGCCGGCCTGTGCTACCCGCCGCAAACCACGCTGATCGACCTGGGCGGCAGTGTGGCGCCAGCGGCCGAACAAGCCTCTGACCAGGCCCTGGCCAGCGATCTGCAACAAGGCCACCTGGCCTGGAGCCTGCTGGCGTTCTTCGGCCTGGGCCTGTTGCTGGCCTTTACCCCCTGCACGCTGCCGATGCTGCCGATCCTCGCCGGGCTGGTACTGGGCAATGGCGCCAGTGCCCGGCGCGGCTGGGTACTGGCTGGGGTCTATGTACTAAGCATGGCCCTGGTGTATGCCGCCCTGGGCGTGGTTGCCGCGCTGCTGGGCGCCAGCCTGCAGGCCTGGCTGCAGCAACCCTGGCTGCTGGGCAGCCTGGCGGGGCTGTTCGTGCTGCTGGCCCTGCCGATGTTCGGCGCCTTCGAACTGCAACTGCCCGCCGCTGTGCGTGACCGCCTCGACCGCGCCGGGCAAGGCACCCGTGGCGGCAACCTGTATGGCGCGGCGCTGCTGGGCGCGCTGTCCGGCCTGCTCATGGGCCCGTGCATGACCGCGCCGTTGGCCGGCGCGTTGCTGTACATCGCCCAGAGCGGCGACGTGCTGCAGGGGGCGCTGGTGCTGTTCAGCCTCGGCCTGGGCATGGGCGTGCCGCTGCTGTTGCTGGTGACCCTGGGCAACCGCTACCTGCCACGCCCGGGCGCCTGGATGAACCGGGTCAAGGGCGTGTTCGGCTTCGTGTTCCTGGGCATGGCGCTGTACACCGTGCGCGGCCTGCTGCCCGCGGCCTTGCTGCTGGCCCTGAGCGGCGCCTTGCTGATCGCCCTGGCCTGGGCTGCCTGGCCGGCCCTGCAGCGGTTGCCGGCGTTGCGCGCAGTGCCGCTGCTGGGTGCCCTGTGGGGTGGCCTGCTGCTGGTGGGTGCTGCGGCCGGTGGCGACGACCTCTGGCAGCCGCTGCGCCCGTTCGCCGGTGGCGCTGCTGCGCCGGCCGCCGGCCAGCACGCCGAGGACGCCTTCGTCACCGTCAGCCGCCCCGAAGACCTGCAACGCGAACTGGATGCGGCCAAGGCCCGTGGCCAGTGGGTGATGCTCGACTACTATGCCGACTGGTGCGTGTCGTGCAAGGTCATGGAAAAACAGGTGTTCGCCCGCAGCGACGTGCAGGCCGGCCTGGCCGGCGTGCACCTGCTGCGCCTGGACGTGACCGCCGACACCCCGGCCAGCCAGGCCCTGCTGCAGCGTTACCAGGTACCCGGCCCGCCCAGCATCATCTGGGTCGGCCCGGAAGGCGACGAACGCCGTGCGCGGCGCATCACCGGTGAAGTGGATGCGGCCGCCTTCCTGCAACACTGGACCCAGACCAGGAGCCAAGGCTGATGCTGACCGTAACCCTCGGGCCACTGACCATGGCCCTCAACCACCTGCTGATGCTCACCGCCCTGGTGATCGCCAGCGTGGTCGGCTGGTGGGTCGCCCGGCGTGGCGGCGAGAGCCCGGAATCGGCACTGTTCAACCTGTTCCTGGTCGGCCTGCTGTGCGCACGTGCCGGCTTCGTGCTGGCCTACTGGCCGATGTACCAGGACGACCCGCTGCAGATCATCGATATCCGTGATGGCGGCTTCCTGTTCTGGTCGGGCCTGGCCGGCATCGTGCTCGGCGCCCTTTGGCAGGGCTGGCGCCACCCGGGCCTGCGCCGCCCGCTGGGCTGGGCGCTGTTCAGCGGGGCGCTGTTCTGGGGCCTGGCCAGCCTCGGCGGCCATTTGTACAGCAAGGGCACCGAACTGCCGGAACTGAGCCTGCGCAACGCCAGCGGCCAATCCGTAGCGTTGCACAGCTACCGCGGCAAACCGCTGGTCATCAACATCTGGGCCACCTGGTGCCCACCCTGCCGACGCGAAATGCCGGTGCTGCAACAGGCGCAAAGCGCTTACCCGCAC
>Ga0247821_10002323_pt1 | contig 10432 bp, 10 predicted proteins | sample 13C_Glycerol_Day_FD_192481 | JGI IMG/M metagenome (GOLD analysis project Ga0247821, IMG submission 192481) | Soil microbial communities from agricultural site in Penn Yan, New York, United States - 13C_Glycerol_Day14 | ecosystem: Environmental > Terrestrial > Soil > Agricultural land | place... | reverse complement strand
CTTCGGCGGCGTGCGTTGTCGATCCGCTGGAATCTACAGGAAATGGCGTGAATGACCGTTCACGGTTGCTTGCGATAGCGTTCGGTCAAGGACTGCACGCGGGTGACGTAGGATTGCGTCTCGGCGTAGGGCGGCACGCCGTTGTACTCGACCACGGACGCTTCGCCGGCGTTGTAACCGGCCAGCGCCAGCGTCTGGTTGCCGTTGAAGCGCTTGAGCAGCCAGGCCAGGTAGCGCACGCCGCCATGAATGTTCTGTCGTGCGTCGAACGGATCGTCCACGGCAAAGCGCACAGCGGTGGCGGGCATCAACTGCATCAGCCCCTGGGCGCCGGCTGAAGAAATGACGTTGGGGCGAAACGCCGATTCGGCATGTATCACTGCGCGAACCAGCGCCCTGTCGACACCATATTTACCCGCAGCAGCTTCGATCTCCCGCCGATAGGAATGGGTGTCCAGGCGCAGCGAGGCGACCTTGAAATCCTTCGGCGCCATGCACAGGTAGCAGCCCTTGATGTAATAGAGCTCAAGGACATCGACCCGTGCGGAGATCCCGACCGGGCGCCGGCTCACATATTGACGAACACCCCGGTGGACGAAGGTGAACACCCGGACCCGCACCGCGCCGGGGTCGTCGCCCCTCACCACCCGTGGCAGCGCCGCTGCCTTGGCGCCGACACCCGTGCCCGTCATGCCATTGAGCCGGGTGCAGCGGGCGTTGGCGATGGCTTGGCTGGTGTAGCTGATGGCGCCGTCCCTGGCCTGGCACTTGAACGTGGCACTGGCGCACAATGGCGCGACCAGCAAGGCCAGCCCGATGCTGCCAACAAGGCTCTCGCGAGCCCATCGCCATGCCCTGGAACTCATCATATCGCTCCGCGCCGCAGGCGCCGATCCGGCCTGGCCCGGGCGCTGCCGTTGGAGGGCCTGTTCTGGATGGCCCGCCTTTGTACTGATAGTTATACCCCTTGTAACAGGCCTTGGAGCGTGCGTTGACGTACGGGTGCCGGCGCACCCAGGCGAGGCGCAAACGAATGTCTCCTTCTGGCCGATAGGAGAGCGCAGGCATCTCAGCCCGGTCAGGCGCCTCCCTTGGCCTGCTGTTCCAGGTGCACCTGCAATGTCGGATCGATTTGCAGTGCGCCGGCCAGTTCGTCCAGGTAGGCTCGCTCTGCGTCCTGCTGGTCATCCACCAGCATCACGCTGGCCAGGTACATTTCCGCGGCCATGGCCGGGTCCTGGGCCGACTGGGCCACGTCGGCAGCATCTAGCGGCTTGCTGACTTCCTCATCCAGCCATTGCTGCAGTTGCGGGTCGCTGGTTTGACGTCTGATTTCAGCGTAGATCAACTGCTCTTCTTGCTTGTCGATGCGACCGTCAGCCTTGGCTGCCGCAATCAGCGCGCGCAGGATTGCATGGCTGTGATCCTCGGCCTCGGGGCCGGACAATTGATCGACAGTACGCACCGCCTGTTGCGGGGCTGCCGCCTGGCTGCGCTGCCAGCTTTGATAGGCCTGGAACGCCATCATGCCCAAGGACGCCAGGGCCGCGTAATTGGTGCCACCCGTGGAGCGCCCCTGGGTATAGCCGCCAGCGCTGCTGCCAGCACCGCCACCCAACAGGCCGCCCAGTAAACCACCCAGGCCACCACCGCCCCCCGTTGAACTGCCGCCGCCAAGCAGACCGCCCAGCAAGCCGCCCAAACCGCCCAGGCCGTCTTGCGATGACAGGCCGCCGCTCCCTTGTTGCGCTTGCGAGCCCTGCCCGGCCCGAAGTAACTGTTCGAGTAAGTCACTGGTGTTCATGGCACCGTCCTCAGTCGGTAGTCGTCGTCCAGACAAGCAACGATAGCCCCCTCAAGGCGATCTGCCATGACCGTCTGGCCGACGGGAAACCCACCAGCATTCCGCCGTTCGAGCGTCCACGTTCAGTACTTGATATCCCGGGCTTTTTGACGCCCTTCCTGCTTCGTGTTCCGCTTGTCCTGTCGACAACGGGGGTTGCTTTGGGCATCGGCCGCTCGACAATCCTGCTTCGTATCACGCGCATCCTGGCGCGTTTCCTGCCTGACATCGCGCGCGGCACGACGCGTCTCGGCGCGTTCAGTGGCCGCCCAAGATGCCCCGTTCGCCACCAGAAGCAAAATCATGGCGACCCAACCAAACGTCCTGTGCGTTCTCATCATCTGATCTCCAGGAGCTCGATGTCGGATTTTAAGTACAGCCGATTTCCGCACGTCCCGCCGGCCAAGGAGCTGCCATTCATCCAAGCGATGTCCAGTGCTCGAGTCCAAGGGGCAACGGATGAGCATCACTAACCTGCGTATTGCTCCTATAGATAGGGCGCTTCGGACGCCCCGAGCACAGCCTTGCGCCGGCTTCTCGCCAGGAGCTTGCGGGCTGTTTCGATAAAGGGCGTGACGACCAGGCTATAGACCGTCAGGTAACGCTGGTGGTCTTGTTCTCCGGTGCCAAAGCGGATGTTTTCAGGCTTTGATGTGGTGACATAGAGCGTGCCGAACATCCAGTCCCAGAGGGACAGGTTGGTGCCGAAGTTCCGGTTGAAATGGCGGGGGGCGTCACTGTGATGGATCTGGTGCTGGGCCGGACTGTTCAATACATGTTCGAGCTGTGGGCCGAACGACAGCCAGACATGGCTATGCCGCAGGTTGGCCGCCAGGCCGTTGAAGATGAACACCAGGTAGGTCACGCCGAACAGGGTGTAGCGGCTGATCTCGCCGCCGCAGGCGTACCAGAAGCAACCGGCGAAGAGGCCGATGCAAATGCTGGTGCTCAGTTTCTCGACGATCTTTTCCACGAAATGCACCCGGCTCGCCGTCACCGGTACCAGCACTGGCGCCGAATGATGGACCTTGTGAAAGGCCCAGAGCCAGCGGGAGTGAAAGGCCCGGTGCGCCCAGTAATGGATGAAGTCCTTGAGCAGGAACACCCCCAGCCCATAAAGCAGGGACAACGCGAGGTTCTCGCCCAGGCGCGGGCGCGCGCCCCAGAGGTTGATGAAAAAGGCCAGGTAATCACCGGAGCCCAGGATGTAGGGGTCGACCAGATTGACGATGGGCAGCACCAGCGCGACCTTGAGGATGGCTCGCACGAAGTAGTAGCGGTAATCCAGCAGCGCCGAGGGATGCAGATGTACCCGGCCGCCGCCGATGAATTGCCAGAACGAATGGGCGTCGCTCAGGCCGCGCTGCTTCCTGAAGCGGAACAGGCCATAGGCGACGCCATAGGAGATGCACAGGAACAAGACCCCGAAACGGCCGTTCATATTGAAAATGCCGAGAAACTGCTCGGTGACGGGTGCGATCACCCACTCGGTCAGGTGCGTATAGACAAGCGACAGGGCATCCACGAAACGACAGCCTCGGCCAAAGGGATGGCATTGTAAATCAGTTAGATTTACTCAAGCGGTTTTATACATGGCATCAACCATGAGATCACTGCGAAGGCCGTTGCAATCCAGACAACACACGCCATACAGGTGCCTATCGAAGTCGCAGAGTGAGCGCTTTCGGCCAGAAGCGGACATCGATCTGTCGCAATGCTACCCTGCGACAGATCCACTCAAGGCCGTCCCATGGACATACCGTCTAGCTTCATCATCCATGAATCCAGGTACTGGGTTCTCAATCACCGCATGGACAGTGCGTTGCCGGGCTACCTGATGCTCAGTGCCAAGCAGATGACCAATTCCCTGGCAGCGCTGCCGATCGAAGCGCAAGCGGAGCTGGGTGTGTTGCAGGCGCGAATCCAGAAAACCCTCGAAACTGCTCTTCAGCCCAAACGCTTGTATATCGGCCGCTTTGGGCATGACGCCGGTTACTCCATCCACTTCCACTTCATCCCGGTGTATGACTGGGTGGAAGCCTTGTTCTGGCTGGACGAAAGGTACAGGCTGCTGCAAACCTTCGGCTCGATCGACAGTGCGCTAGCGCAAACAGATGGCGCAGAACTGATGCTGTTTGTCTGGCGAGAATTTTGTGAACGCCCTGTGCCGCCATCGGTACAAGGCCCCTGTGTTGATGACGTTATTGCGGCCCTGCGCAGCGCTTTTGATTCTAAGCTGCCTGGTTAACCTGGAAAGATCAGCTTTCGCGGCCGGCCGCTTTCGACCCATAGCAGCCTTTGGTGGTAGAGCCACTCATAGCGGACTTTCACGTGGGCCGCCAACCCTACGGCCCGTCCCGCCTATTTACCACGCTAGCCGAGAGCGTGAACCCTACTTGCAGTTGACGGAGACGGGCATTGCCGTAATATCGCGCGCCCTAAATCAGTTTGCATAGCAAGAAGGAGCCTCGATGCAACGGGTGATGATTGTTGGTCAGGCTGGCTCTGGAAAAAGCACGTTGGCACGTAAACTTGGCGAGCATACGGGCTTGCCTGTCGTTCATATCGATACCATTCATTGGCAGCCAGGGTGGGTCGAGCGGAGCTGGGACGAAAAAACTCGCCTTTGTCGGGAGGTCGAGGCGCGTGATCGATGGATATTCGAAGGAGGCCATTCAGCCACTTGGGATAACCGATTGGCCCGCGCAGATCATTTGATTTGGATTGATCGATCGGCGCCCCTTAGATTTTGGCGCGTACTGCTCAGAGCGCTGCTTAACCACGGTCGGCCTCGGCCTGACTTGCCGGAGAACTGCCCCGACCTGCTGACTAACCTGCCAGTGTTTTTCAGGTACATGTGGCGGACGAGAAATTCAACACGAGCGAAGATAAAGCAACTTGTGGCGACTGCGCCATCGGCATGCCGAGTGGTCTATCTACGGTCTAATCGGGATACCCGTATTTTTCTCTCGAGCATTGGAAAGTCAATTGACTAGCCCACATCACTATTTCTTCAATGCACTGTCCATACGGTGATTGAGAACTCAGTACCTGGATCTGCGTGGAATGTGGTTCGACCTTGTTCTGGTCACGTTCTCAAGGCGAGTTTGCCGACTGGATTTCGATAGTGTTGGGCACGCTAGGTACCCCATTCCAGTCCCAGAAGCAAAAGCACCTTCACGTCGATTGCGCAGTACCCAGGTACACGCCCATCGTCTAAAGGCTGATGCGATTCCGGTGGGAGCCGGTTTGAACGGCGATAAGGCCAGTACTAACAACAATACTTTGGACAGATGGCAGCTTTGGGTCGATAGCAGACACTCCTCAGCGGCAGCTATCGACCCATAGCGGCCGCTCGGTAAAGCTCAACTTATGGCCTGCTTTTCTGACAGAAGATGCGGCCTCAACCTAGCCTCCCGGGCCGTACTGATATCGAGCAGAAGCCGTTAGTGACGCAAGGCGCGCGCCCCCCTCAGGAGCCGCACGCGCTTGCGAACCGCATGAAAGGTGTTTACCGGAATGTGCGCGAAATGAATTTGATGATGTAGTCGGCCGACAGTTCCGGATACTGGTGTTGCGGGCCATGCCCCGACTCCGGATAGAAGACGAATTGCGCATTGGGTATTTGGCCAATAAGTGGAAACCAATTTTGGCCGGCGGTGCTGGTGTCGTTGTCTCCGCTGATGACCAGCATTGGTGTGCGTGACTGGGTAAGACGAGCGCGGCGTCCCGAACGATCCACGCCGAAGGATGCGGCCGCATTCAGATACACCATGAACTGCTCCATCTGCGAGGGAATCTTCGAGACAACATCGGGGCGAGCGTAAATCCGCTCATGGGAGGCTTTGGCCGCCATGCGGCTGAACTCGGACTTCGGCTCAAAGAACAACACTTCCTCGTCGTCCAGGTCATTTACTGGTTTCATTGCTCGTTCGATGAAGACTTGCTGAATTGGCAATTGATCAGGTCCTGGCGGATTGGTACCCACCAAAATCGCATGGGTCACACGCTCTGGTTGGTCCAGTAACAGGGTCTGCGTGGTAAAGCCGCCCCACGACCAGCCAAGCATGGCGAAGGTGTCCAGATTGATGGCGGTGGCGAAGTCATTGACGAATTCAGCGACCTGGCCGATATCGTCAGGGAGTACGCCGGTCGAATAACCAACCCCCGGGTAGTCAAAGGTAATGACGGTGTGGTGCTCGGCCAGTGTGTCGAGGAAAAGCGGGTCCCAGGTATCGAGTGTGCCGCGCATTCGGTTGGCCAATACGATTGGGCTGCCTGAGCCAATGGAGCGGTAGGCAATACGGTTGCCGTTAACCTGCACGTAGTTGTTCTCGACATTAGCGGCCTGACTGACGGGAGTGACGAGCTGGGTACTCATGAGCATTGTTCCTGGGCGTTGAAGTGGTGCCGTCCTGTTTGTGTTGGCGCTGGTGGTGTCCGATGGGCACTTTTTACGCCTCGTCCGTAGTTGCGAAAATAGCTACGATGGCAATCATGCGTTGCATAAAAGCAACGGATCTGGCGCAACGTTTGCTAGGGTGCGATCCCATGAAGCTCGACTGGAATGATATTCCACTGTTACTCAAGCTCGCTGAATCCGGCAACATGGCCCAGACGGCGCGCGACCTAGGTTTAGTGACGTCTACTATCAGCCGGCGGGTGGCGGCAGTCGAGCAAGCTCTGGGCATCAGACTATTCATCCGTGGCCACGCCGGTTACCAGCCAACCGAAGGAGGCAAGGTTTTCCTGGCCCATGCCGAGACCATTGCTGACCGGGTAAAGACGATGGTGCTGGAAAGCCAAGAAGAGGCCCAAGACATCTCCGGCACAGTTAACATCACCGCCATCGACGTTCTACTCAGCTATTGGTTGGCTGGTCATGTGACGCAATTATTGGCCCAGCATCCTCGCCTTGAATTGAACCTCATCGGAGATTTCCGCGAACTGTCGTTCACCCGACGCGAAACCGACCTAGCGATTCGCCTCAACAGACCTACTGCTGACGCTGCCCTACGGATGCGCAAGATTGGGACACTGGGTTTCGCGGTATACGGCACAAAGAATTTTTCTGGCGCCTCGCGCAAGGAGTGGCCGACACTTCCTTGGCTGTCATTCCCGGACGAATTCGCGAAGCTGGCAGAGATGCAGTGGCTCGCGAAGATCGCGCCTATACATCGGATACGGCTGACTAACATCTCGATGATTGCACGCGCCTGCGAGGCTGGAGTCGGTGTCGCCCTGCTTCCGTGCGTTGTCGGTGATCGCTCGAACCTTGTCCGATTGCAACAGGAACCGGAGTCACAGCGAGAACTGTGGTTGCTCAGTCATAAGGATGCGGGACAGGTCGCCAGGTTCCGTGCAGTGTCGCAATGGCTTAGTGAGCGGGCGGAGCAAGATGCGGATCTGCTTGCCGGGATTTCCCGCTAGGACGCGAGTGTCTGCTTTTGGCCGTCAATTGCCCTACATGAACGACCGCTTTTCGTTCCAGCACTCCACCTTGAAAGCTAGCTACTTGCCTTTGACGAAGGTGGGCTCGAAATTCGTCCCCACCTTCATCCCAATCGGCGTAGCGGCAACGTGGCTGACATTGACATGGGGGCGATCTCACTCCAGTCGAAGTGCTCGAAGCGAGCCCCAAGGTGTCGATTGGTGATTGCTATCGGTTTCGCCGATCAAAGCGGCAAGGGCTGCCGGGCGCGCTTCATCGACTCGCGTTCGGCAGCCCTTGTTTTCATGGGGTGACGCCCCGTCAGCGGCCAAAGATGGCCATCTTTTCCATGGCAACGTAGGCAGGGGTTTCCTCGATCAGATCTCCCTGGCCAGCTCGCTGCCATTGCCACGCCTGTTCAGTACGACGAGATACACCAGGCCAATCGCGATCCAGCCAATCCCCAGTGTCTGGGCTTCGACACTCATGCTGACCAGCACGTAGGCGATGATCACCAGGCCGACCAGCGGGAACACCAGGTGGCGCAGCACCTGGCTGCTCTTCTGGCGGATGAAGTAATGATTGATCACCGCGATGTGCAGCAGGCAGAAGCCGGTCAGCGCACCGAAATTGACCAGCGAAGTGAGCACGTCCGGCGAGTCAAGGAAGCAGATGCCGATGCCCAGCGACAGCACGCCCACCAGGTACAGGCTGATGTGCGGGGTCTGGTACTTCGGGTGCACCTTGGCCAGTACGCGCGGCAGCTTGCCGTCGCGGGCCATGGAGTACAGCAGACGGGAGACGGCGGCCTGCGAGGTGATCGAGACGGTCACACCCCAGGCCAGTGCGGTGGACACGGCGGTCAGCGTCGACAGCCAGCTGCCGCCGGCGGCTTCGGCGATCTCGTAGAAGGCGGTGTCCGCCGACTTGAAGGTCATGCCGGCGGCGAGGTCCGTGGCAAGCCAGGTCTGTACGATGAAGATGCCGCCCATGACGAACAGCGCAATCAGCGAGGCGCGGCCGATCTGCTTGGCCGGGTCGCCCTTGACCTCCTCGGCGAGGGTGGAGATCGCGTCGAAGCCCAGGAACGACAGCACCGCGATGGATACCGCCTTCATCACCAGGCCGAGGTTGAAATGCTCCGGCTGCAGCAGCGGCTCAAGCGTCAGGCGCCCGTTGCCTAGGCCACCCTGCAGCGCCTGGTAACCCACCACTAGGAAGATCGCCAGAACCACCAGTTCGGCGATCAGGAACAGCAGGTTGAAACGCGCCGCGAGAGTGATGCCGCGCATGTTGATGAGCGTGGCGGACACCAGGAAGATCAGCATGAACACCAGCTTGGGGATCACCGGGAATAGGTGGTTCAGCGCCAGTGCGCTGAACACGTAGAGCAGCGGCGGAATCAGCAGGTAGTCCAGCAGCAGGACCCAGCCGGCGATGAAGCCGACGTTGGGGTGGATGCCCCGCTGGGCGTAGGAGTACACGGAGCCGGCGATGGGAAACGCCCGGGACATCGCGCCATAACTGAGCGCGGTGAAGAGCATCGCCACCATCCCCACCAGGTAAGCCATCGGCACCATGCCGTGGGCGTCCGCATGGACCCAACCGTACACGCCGAAGGGTGCGATCGGGATCATGAAGATCATCCCATAGATCACCAGGTCGCCGAGCGTCAGGCTGCGACGGAGTTGTTGCTTGTATCCGAACTGTTCGATAGCCACGGGGCACTTCCTCTGGGAACGGCAGCTTTAGGGGTTCGGCGCTCATGCGCTGAATTGTTGTTGTTTTCAGAACCTGCCCGGCCAGTCGAACGGGGCCAGCCGGGTTGGGGTCCTCAGAGCCAGGGAGCCAGGCGTTCCGCCCAGGCTTCCACCCCTTGCGGGGTCCGCAGTCCGTCATTGCGGATTTCGATCAGCACGGCATCCACGCCGCGCTCGTCACCATGCACCGGGACGGTCATGTCCTCCTTCGGGTCGATCACATAGGGTTGGTTCGCGCCGATTTCCTCGCCGGCTTTCTCGCCGCTTTGGCGCAGGCCGGCGACCATGCGCTGGGCATAGGTTTCGGCCTTGGCGTAGAGCACCCCGGCGACCCAGGGGCGGGGTTCGCCGCGATAACTCGGGGTGAAGCTGTGCACGCCGACCAGGCGGGTTGGCCGGGCGGCGGCCAGGCGCTCGTCGAGCAGCGCGGTCAGTTGCTGGTGGAAGGGCTCGAATAGGCTCGCCACCCTCTCCTGCCGGGCACCCGCGCTCAGGTTCCGGTTGCCGGGGATCGGGTAGATCTCACTGTGTTCGGGGATCGCATCCGGTGCCGACAGCGGCCGGTTCAGGTCGATCAGCAGGCGCGAGTAGTTGGCCACTAGCAGCGTGGCGTCCAGGCGCGCCGAGAGCGCGAGCGCCAGGTCCAGCGCGCCGATGTCCCAGGCGATGTGGTCGGCGGCGGCCGCGTCGTCCAGGCCGAGTTGCGCCAGCTCCTCGGGGATGTACCGGCTGGCATGCTCGCAGACCAGCAATACCGGGCTTGCGCCGCCCGGATTGACGATCTCGAAGGGCGGGCGCCGGTACAGGCCGACCTCAGTAGAAAGTGGCATAGGACTCACAGAGTTGCTCCTCGCTGAGTTCGCGGGTCAGGGCCAGCTCCTGGCGCTTCATGGCGACGAAGGTCTCCAGCAGGGCCGGTGGCAGCTGGGCGCACAGGCTGGTATCAGCCAGCAGCAGGCGCTGGGCCTCCTCGAGCGAGCCCGGCAGCGACTTGATGCCCAGTGCCTCGCGCTGGGCGACGCTGAGGCCGTGTGGATCGACATCGGTAACCGCCGACAATGGCAACTCCTGCTCCATGCCCAGGCGCCCGGCAATCAGCACGGCGGCCATGGCCAGGTGCGGGCTTGCCGTGACGTCCATCGGACGGAATTCCAGGTTGAACTGGCGCGCTTTCGGCTTGCCGCCGATTTCCACCACTGGGCAGATGCGCAGCGCCGCTTCGCGGTTGCGCAGCCCCAGGCACGCGTACGCAGCACTCCAGTGGTGCGGTTTCAGCCGCAGGTAGGACACCGCCGTCGGCGCGGTAAGCGCGCACAGTGCCGGCAGGTGGCGCAGCACACCGGCAGCCCAGTGCTCGGCGAGCTTCGACAGGTTGGTCGGTGCGGCCTCGTCGTAGAA
>Ga0247821_10002322_pt1 | contig 10438 bp, 10 predicted proteins | sample 13C_Glycerol_Day_FD_192481 | JGI IMG/M metagenome (GOLD analysis project Ga0247821, IMG submission 192481) | Soil microbial communities from agricultural site in Penn Yan, New York, United States - 13C_Glycerol_Day14 | ecosystem: Environmental > Terrestrial > Soil > Agricultural land | place... | reverse complement strand
GGAGCCCATCGCTCCACCGCCGACCACGACGACGTCGGTGTCGACCGCGGTCACGAGGCGATCGCGAGCTCGTCGAGGACGTTCCCGGCCGCGGCATCCACGTCGATCGTGAACGCGAGCAGCCGGAACCTGCGGCCGCCGTCGACGATCTCTCGCTCGCGATCGACCAGCCGGGTGAAGCCGAGCTTCTCGTAGAGCGCGTGCGCTCCCACCATCTGCGGGCCGCTGTTCATGACCACCCGATCGAGGCCGCGGAGCCGGGCCAGCTCGATCACGTGCCGGGTGAGGCGCGCGCCCACGCCGCGCCCGCGGGCCGACGGGTCGACGGCGAGCAGCCGGAAGTCGAGCTCCCCCGACCGGGCGAGCGGGGAGATCGTCGCGCCCCGTCGGGGCGTGGCGACCGATCCGAGCAGCGCGCCCGTCGTGGCATCCGCGACGACCCACACCTGGTGCTCGGCGGCGCGTTCGCCGACCGCGAGGATCGACTCGCGGTACTCGGCGGAGATCTCGTAGTCGAGCTCGTACGCCCGCAGCGACAGGGCGGCCACCTCGTCGAACTCGTGCGGCAGTGCGAGGCGCACGAACAGCCCGTCGTCGGGCTGGAGGCGCAACCGGAAGACGACGTGCTCGATCGACGCGCCGCTGTCGCCCGGCGTCGCGCGGCCGCCGGAGACCCGCGTGAACCCGTGTCGTTCGTACACGCGCTGGGCCGCGGAGTTGCGCGTTCCGGTGTCGAGCACGAGCGAGGCCACACCCCATTCCAGCGCGACCTCGTGGGCGGCCGCAACGAGCAGCCGGCCGATGCCGATGCCCTGCACGTCGGGCGCGACGGCGAGCAGCCGCAGTTCCGCCTCGGCGTCACGGGCTCGTCGCGCGAACGGGGTGCCCGCGCGCAGCACCGACACGGTCCCGACGATGAGCTCATCGCGCTCGGCCACGAGCACCTGGCCGTCGGCGGCCCGCGCGGCCGCGTCGCGCTCGAAGCGCACCCGTTCGGGCCGGCGCGGCAGGTGGCTGTACGGCCCCGTGGCGAACGCGAGCTCGGTCACGTCGCCCGCCGCGTCGAAGTCGGCGGGCGTCGCGACGCGGATGACCGGCGTCGGATGCGCGATGGCACTCATGATGGCGTCCCTCCTGTTGCGGTCAGCGGTTCGGCCAGCCGAGCACCTCGAGGTGCTCGCGGAGCCGATGTCGGCCGTGCAGGCTCTCGGCCGACCGCCACCGGGCGACCACTCCCGCCGCCCACCCGTTGGCCTGCCCGTACTCGAGCTGGTAGTCCGTGATGGCCGGCTCGTAGCGCGCGGTCGCGTGATCGGCCACGACCTCGTCGTAGCGCTCATGGTGCAGTACCGCCGCCTGCGGCAGTCGCGGCTTCACCCCCGCCGGCTCGTCGGGGTCGGGTCGGCCGAGCGCGAGCCCGAACACCGGGAAGACCCGGGGCGGCAGGCGCAGCTCCGTGGCGACCTCACGCGGGTGGTTTCTGATCGCACCGACGTAGACGGTTCCGTAGGCGAGGGATTCCGCCGCGAGCACCGCATTCTGGGCCGCGAGCGCGGCGTCGATGGACGCGACGAGCGTGCTCTCCAGGTAGTCGGCGGCGTCGAAGGCCGCACCGGCGGTCTCCGCGAGACGGGCGGCCCGCCCGAGGTCGGCGAGCCAGACGAGCAGGAGCGGCGCCTCCGCGACGAACCACTGGTCGCCCGCGAGGTGCGCGAGCCGGGCCCTGCGATCGCGGTCGGCGACGGCCACGACGCTCCAGGACTGCTGGTTCGACGACGTCGCGGCCGACTGCGCCGCCGCCACGATGGCGTGCAGGTCGCCGGTCTCCACCGGGTCGTCGCGGAACCGCCGCACCGAGCGGTGCGCCAGCTGCAGCGCGATCGTGTCGGTGAGCTCGCCCACTTCGGGCAGCTCGGCCTGGCGATACCGACGCCGGAGCAGCTCGGTCGGGTCGGTGGTCGGCTCGGTGACGGCGTCGGGCCGCTCGATCGCGCGCGCCAGGCCCGCTCCCGCGCCGGTCACCGCGCCGCCCCCGACACGCCCGCGAGGCGGCCGGCGGTCACGGTCGAGGACGCTGCCTCGACGATGGCTGCGGCATCCGCCTGGACACCGCCGCTGACCGCCGGGCGCAGCGCGTACGGGTCGCCCGGCCCCCAGAGCGTGCTCGGGAACTCGCGGCGTGCGACCGGCGCGACCTCGGCGGCCAAGCGTTCCAGCAGCTCGACCTGCTGCTCGACGGGGAGGGTGGTCGGGAGGCTGATCGACTGCAGGTCATGCCCCAGCGAGCCGTGGAAGCGCCCGATCTTGTCGATCACCTGCTGCGGGCTGCCGACGAGCGCCGGGCCTTCGGCGATCGCATGGTCGATGTCACGGAACGGCGAGTTGTTGCCCGGCACGTTCGTCGCGGCGACGAGGGCCTCGTAGACCGGGCCGTAGAGCTCGCGCGCCTGCTGCGTGGTATCGGCGATGAACAGCGCGCCGGCCCCGGCCCCCACATAGGCGAAGCGCGGGTCGTGCCCGTGCCGCGCGTACTCGTCGCGGTAGTGCCGGACGAGCACCTCGTAGTTGGGCAGCGGCTGGATCGCGTTCGCGCTGAACAACGGGTCGCCCCAGCGCGCCGCGAGGGCGGCCGACGCCAGGGTCGTCGCGGAGCCGTGCCAGACCCGCGGGGCGCCGGCGTAGGGCCTGGGCAGCGTCGTCGTGCCGCGCTGCGCCCGCGTGTACGGTGTCGCATCCCAGTCCACCTCGGTCTCGCGCCAGAGCCGGCGCAGCAGCGCGTAGCGATCGGCGAGGAGCTCCCACTGGTCGTCGATCTCGAGCCCGAACAGCGGGAACTGCGCCGCCTCATTGCCCTTGCCGATGGTGAGGTCGAGGCGCCCGCGCGAGAGCTGGTCGATGGTCGCGAAGTCCTCGGCGACCCGCACCGGGTCCAGCACCGAGAGCACGGTCACGCCGGTCTGCAGGCGGATCGTCGACGTGACCGCGGCGATGGCCCCCAGCAGCACGGTCGGCGAGGACGAGAGGAAGTGGCCGGCGTGCCGCTCGCCCACGGCGAAGGCGTCGAACCCGAGCCGTTCGGCCCGGCGGGCGAACTCCACGGTCTGGTCGAGGCGTTCGGCGGGGCTGACCAGCCGCCCGGTGACGGGATTCTGCACGTAGGGCACGATGTCGAGGATCTGGAAGCGCATCTGAGGTCTCTCCGTCTGGGTGGTCGCGTCGGTGCTGGGTCGTGTCGATCGACGGTGGCCGGTCAGGCGACGTTGCGCTCGATCGGTGTCTTCTCGCCGGCCTCGATGCCGACCGGGAGCCGGTTGCCGGCGGGCGGCAGCGGGCAGGTCGCGTGGTCGGTGTAGGCGCAGGGCAGGTTCACGGCGCGGTTGAAGTCCAGCACCACGGCGCCGTCGGCGTCGGGCGCGTCGATCTCGAGGGAGCGGTTCGCCGCATACGTGGTGAGCCCGCTCGTGGCGTCGGTGAACAGCACCGAGAGCGTGCCCGGCGCGTGGCCGTTGAACGCGACGAGCCGGAACACCTCGCCACGGAGCTCGAACACCACCTCGCCCGGCACCTCGTAGACGTGCTGCAGCCCCTCGGCGGCCGAGCCGACGGTGACCTCGCGCGGCGTCTCATCGGGAATGAACCGCCCACGGGCGATCCAGCGCGGGTTCGGCAGGTACGTGGGCGTGCCCGTGAAGCGCGTGAGGTAGGGGTGCGCCGGGTCGCGCGGACGCACGATGTCGCGGCCGCCGCGGCGGGCGACCTCGACGGCGACGTCGCCGGAACGCACCACGACGCCGCCGCGCTCCGCGATCGGCCCGAAGGCGTGGCGCCCGGCCAGTCGCGTGCCGTCTGCGGCCTCGAGCGCCTCGCCGGCGGCGAGTTCGACGACCGGCCCCGCGGCATCCGTCGACCAGGTGCCGGGGATGCCGTCGAAACGCGTGGGCGTCGCGTCGAGCCAGTGGATCGCCGTCACGGCGAGGAAGCCGTGCGGGTCGGCCCGGCGGGCCTCGTGGGCGCGGTGCCAGTCCTCCCACTCGCGGGCGAAGGCAGCGCGGTCGAGGGTGGCGATGGCGGCGGGTGCGTCGAGAGTCGTCATGTCGTCACTGTCACGTCTCGGCGCGCGCTTCGCCAGTCGCGTCGTCACGGAGCGCCGCTGATCGCAACATCTGGTCACGCTGGCGCGACCGACTCCGTCACGGAGCGCCACAGACGGGCATGCCGAGTTACGTCGATGCGTCGAGCTCGGCGCGCTGCCCTGCGGACTCGGCGACGAAGGCGGGCACCGCGGATGCCGCATCCGCCGGCTCCTCGTCGAGCCGGCCGGCGCGGGCCGCCTCGACGATGCGGAGCGCGCGGGGGCCGTGGATGCGGGCGTACCAGTGCAGCAGGTCGGTCATGGTGCCTCCGATCGAGGTCGTGCCGGCGTCGACGGCTGCGGGTCTCCTCGCGCCGTCGTGGATGGGTCGCCACGATAGGCGGGCGTCCGCGGCGCCGCGCGCAGATGACGGGAGACGACGCCGAACGACGCGGGATGCCGCAACACTCGGACACGCGACGTCACGATGTGACCGCGGGTGACCGCACGCGTCGACTCCCGATTGCCCGGACGCCGCGGCGCGCTCAGGATGGCCGCATGTCCCATCCCGATGCGCACGACCACTTGGCCGACGCGGCGTTCCCCGACGAGGGATTCGCGACCCAGCAGGTGCACGCCGGCGAGCACGCCGACGCGGCCTTCGGCGCGCGCATCACGCCCATCTACCTGAGTGCCGGGTTCCGCTTCGACGACTTCGCACACGCCCGCGACCGGTTCGCGGGCGACGACGACGGCTACGTCTACACGCGGGCGGGCAACCCGTCGAACGCCGCGCTCGAACGGCGTCTCGCCGCGATCGAGCGCGGGCGCGACGCCGTCGTCGTCGCGAGCGGCCAGGCGGCGCTCACCGTCGCGGTGCTCGCGATCGCGCAGGCCGGCGACCACGTGCTGTCGGCGCAGACGATCTACTCGGGCACGCGCAGCCTCTTCACCCAGGGCTTCGGCCGGTTCGGCATCGAGGTCGAGTTCGTCGACGACCCGCGCGACCTCGAGGAGTGGCGCCGCCGCATCCGTCCGAACACGCGGGCCGTCTATGCCGAGTCGATCGCGAATCCCACCGGCGAGGTCGTGGACCTGCGCGGCGTGGCCGACGTGGCGCACGCCGCGGGCGTGCCGTTCATCGTCGACAACACGCTCGCGACGCCCTTCCTGGTGCGCCCGATCGACCACGGCGCCGACGTCGTCGTGCACTCCGCGAGCAAGTTCCTCTCGGGGCACGGCGCGGCCCTCGGCGGGGTGATCATCGACGCCGGCACGTTCGACTGGTCGGCCCGGCCCGACTCCTTCCCGCACCTCAACCTGCCCGACACCGGGCTGCAGGGGCGCAGCTACCTCGGGGCGCACGGCGCGGGCGCCTACACCGCCTATGTGCGCGGCGTCACGGCCGCGCTGTTCGGCCCGGTGCTCTCGCCGTTCAACGCCTTCCTCATCCAGCAGGGCGTCGAGACGCTCTCGCTGCGCGTGGCGCGCCAGTCGGCCACGGCCGCCGGGATCGCCGCGTGGCTCGAGGGCCAGCCCGAGGTGCTCGGCGTCAACTACCCCGGCCTCCGCTCCAGCCCGTCGTACGAGCTCGCCCGGCGGTACCTGCCGCGCGGCCAGGGGGCCGTGCTGTCGTTCGTGCTGGCCGGCGGCGAGGCATCCGTGGCCCGTTTCTACGACGCCGTGGAGCTGTTCAGCCGCATGAGCCACATCGGGGACACCCGGTCGCTCATCCTGCACCCCGCGACCACCACGCACGCCCACCTCGATGCCGGCACGCGCGCCAGGGGCCGCATCTCGTCGGGCCTGCTGCGGCTCTCGGTCGGGCTCGAGGACGCCGACGACCTGGTGCGCGACCTCGAACGCGGGTTCGCGGCGGTGCGCGCGGGCATCGAGGAGCCGTCTGCCGCTGCATCGGTCACCTTCGCGGCATCCGCCGCCAGCGCCGCATCCTCGGCCTCCGACCTCGCGACGAATGCGGCATCCCGAGCCGTGCTCGAAGGGAGCGCACGATGACCCGGCCGCAGCACTTCGGGTGGTTCTTCTCGCGCGGGTTCGGCCCGCAGGGCTGGGGCCACCCGCACTGGGAGTGGGACTACCGGTGGACCGAGCCGAAGCTCTACCAGCAGTCGGTGCGCGAGCTCGAGCAGGCCGGGCTCGACCTCGTGATCATCGAGGACGGCCCCTCGATCGGCACGCCCGAGACCGTCGAGCTGCGCGTGCGCAAGGCGTACGGCGGACCCAAGCACGACCCCGTCGCGCTCACGCCCTACCTGCTGGCCGCGACCGAGCACCTCGGCATCGCGCCCACCGTGAACGCCGGCATCTGGCCGCCGTACCTCGCCGCGCGGCAGTTCGCGTCGCTGCACCACCTCAGTGGGCATCGCGTCGGCATCAACGTCGTGACGGATGTCTCGAGCACCCGACACACGGGCACGCCGCCGGTGACCCACGACCAGGCGTACGACCGCGCGAGCGAGTGGCTGGCGGCGGTGCGGGGGCTCTGGCACAGCTGGGACGACGGCGCGCTCATCGAGGATGCCGCGACCGGGCGGTTCGCCGACGGGTCGAAGATCCGCGAGAGCCGCTTCGTGGGCGAGTACTTCGATGTCACGGGACCGCTGAACGCCATTCCGTTCACCGACGGCGACCCGGCGATCGTCTCCCCCGGCGGCTCACCCAAGGGACTCGCGTTCGCGGGCACCCACTCCGACGTGCAGCTCGCCTACGCGCCGCTCGACCTCGACGTGGTGCGCGCCTACCGGCGGAAGATCATCGACGCGGCCGTTGCGCACGGCCGCGCGGCGAACGCCGTGAAGACGCTGTTCGTGTTCAAGCCCGAGATCGTCGCGAGCGAGGAGGAGGTCGACCGCGTGGTTCGGGCGTCGCTCGAGCCGAGCGACGACGTGCTCGCCGCCATCCTCGAGGGCCAGTCGAGCGACCTCGAGACCGACCTGACCGGGCTGCCGCTCGACCGGCCGCTCGACCCGTCCGTCTTCGGCGACCACGTCTCGCAGGGGTCGATCAAGGGGCTCCTCGGCAGGACCGCGCCGACCTTCGCGGATGCAACGCTCCGCGAGCTGCTCGTCGCGAAGGCGCGCAAGGGCCGCATCGCCGACCATGCCGGCTTCGTGGGCACCGCCGAGCAGGTCGCCGACTTCATCGAGGAGTTCGGCGAGGAGGCCGACAACGACGGCTTCATCTTCTCGGGCGACCTGCACCCCGTCACCGTGCACCGCTACCTCGACGAGCTCGTGCCCATCCTGCGTCGCCGAGGCGTGCTGCGGCGTGAGTACGGGGGCGGCGGCATCCAGGGGAACCTGCACGATTTCTGAGATCGCGTCGCCAGCACGCGGCACCACCGAACGGCGCCGCGACCGGCCAGACCGACCCGAGCTGCTCCGGTCGCCTACCTGGTGCTGAACGCCGCGTCGAACGCCGCCTCGGGCGCCGCGAACGCGTTGCGCTGCACGAACTCGAGCGCCTCGGGCGCACCGATCAGCCGGTCCATGCCGGCGTCCTCCCACTCGACCGAGATGGGACCGTCGTAGCCGATCGCGTTGAGGGCGCGGAAGCACTTCTCCCACGGCACGTCGCCGTGGCCCGTCGACACGAAGTCCCAACCGCGACGCAGGTCGGACCAGGCGAGGTGCGAGCCGAGTCGGCCGTTGCGCCCGTTGCCGACGTTGAGCTTCACGTCCTTGCAGTCGACGTGGTAGATCCGGTCGGCGAACTCGAGGATGAAGCCGACGGGGTCGAGGTCCTGCCACATGAAATGCGAGGGGTCCCAGTTCAGTCCGAATGCCTCGCGATGGCCGATGGCCTCGAGCGTGCGCACGGTGGTCCAGTAGTCGTACGCGATCTCGCTCGGGTGCACCTCGTGGGCGAAGCGCACGCCGACCTCGTCGAACACGTCGAGGATCGGGTTCCAGCGGGCGGCGAAGTCCTCGTATCCCGCATCGACGAGCGCTTGCGAGGCCGGCGGGAACATCGCGACGTACTTCCAGATGCTCGACCCGGTGAAGCCCACGACGGTCTTCACCCCGAGCTTCGCGGCGAGACGCGCCGTGTGCTGCATCTCCTCGGCCGCACGCCGGCGGACGCCCTCGGGCTCGCCGTCGCCCCACACGCGATCCGAGAGGATGTCGCGGTGACGCTCGTCGATCGGGTCGTCGCACACCGCCTGGCCTTTCAGGTGGTTCGAGATCGCCCAGACCTTCAGGCCGTAGCGGTCGAGCAGGTCGAGGCGTCCCTGCACGTACGCGTCGTCGTCCCAGCGCCACGGGTCGAGGTGGTCGCCCCAGCAGGCCAGCTCGAGGCCGTCGTATCCCCACTCCGATGCGAGCCGCGCGACCTCCTCGAGCGGCAGGTCGGCCCACTGGCCGGTGAACAGGGTGATCGGTCGCGTCATCGTGGTCTCCCTATGCGGTCCGCGCGAAGGCGCCCGATGCGACGCGCACCCAGGCGGAGTCATCGGCGGAGCTCTGCTCGATCGCCGCGAGCACGCGCTGCACCTGCAGCCCCTCGGCGAATGTGGGATGCGGGTCGGTGCCCTCGACGATGCCGTCGACGAGGTCCTTGACCTGGTGCGAGAATCCGTGCTCGTAGCCGAGCATGTGGCCCGCGGGCCACCAGGCTGCGACGTACGGATGCTCCGGCTCGGTCACGAGGATCCGCGTGAAGCCCTGCGTCTGGTTGGGCGCCGTGCGGTCGTAGAACCACAGGGCGTTGAGGTCCTCGAGGTCGAACGCGAGCGCGCCCTTGTCTCCGGAGACCTCGATCGAGAGCGCGTTCTTGCGTCCCGTGGCGAACCTGGTCGCCTCGAACGAGCCGAGAACGCCGCTGTCGAAGCGCCCGGTGAAGATCGCGACGTCGTCGACGGTGACCTCGCCGTACCCCTCGGCCGCGGTCCCCGACAGGCCGGAGCCGGAGCCCTGCAGTGGGCGCTGCTTCACGATGGTGTCGATCACGCCCGACACCTTCTCGAGCTTCATCCCGGTCACGAACTGCGCCAGGTCGATGGCGTGCGCGCCGATGTCGCCGAGCGCGCCCGAGCCGGCGTGCTCCTTCTGCAGGCGCCATGCGAGCGGCATCTCAGGGTCGACGAGCCAGTCCTGGCGGTAGCTCGCGCGCACCTGCGCGATCCGGCCCACCGCGCCCTGCGCGATCAGGTCCCGCAGGAAGGTCACGGCCGGCACGCGACGGTACGTGAAGCCGACCATGGCACGGATGCCGCGTGCCGCCGCGCGAGCCGCGGCATCCGCCATCGCCTCGGCCTCGGCGACGGTGTTCGCCAGGGGCTTCTCGCACAGCACGTGCTTGCCCGCCTCGAGCGCGGCGATGGCGATCTCGGCGTGCGAGTCCCCCGGCGTCACGATGTCGACGATGTCGATGTCGTCGCGGGCGATCACCTCGCGCCAGTCGGTGGCGGATTCGGCCCAGCCCCACTTCGCCGCGGCATCCGCCACCGCCTCGGCGTTGCGACCGACGACGACCGCCATCTCGGGCTCGGCCGGCAGGTCGAACACGCGCGGGGCGGTGCGCCACCCCTGCGAGTGGGCGGCTCCCATGAAGCCGTACCCGATCATCGCGACCCGGAGCGTGCTCATGCCAGCACGACCTCGCGCTCGACCGGGACGCGGTTGGTGACGTACCGACCGGGCCCTCCATCGACGCCCGGCATGATCTGCATGTACAGCAGACGCATCGTGAGGACGACCTCGACGGTGATCTTCTCGCCCGCCACTGGTGCATCGTCGAGGGAGATCACGACATCGGGCCGGTCGGCGACGAACCAGAGCGTCTCCCACTGGTCGGGCAGCTCGGCGATCGGGTAGCTATGGCCCCGGAGTTCGAAGCGCAGGCGGTCCTTGGGCACCTCCACGCCGTTGACGGATGCCGCGACGTCGTCGACGGCCGACAGCCAGAGGCTGCGGTACCAGGGAAGCTGAACCGAGACGGCGATGCCGTCGGCGGTGCGACGGACGTCCTTCTCGGAGAAGAGGGAATTGTGCGTGGCCATGATCGGTCCCTACTTGAAGGTGTCTTCGAAGGTGTCGTGCGCGACCGGCGGCGCCGGCTCGAGCTTCTGCACCGTCGTGGGGCTGTACGGGTGGTTCGTGCTGGGCACCGGCTCATCGGCGGGCGGCATGAACACTGGCTTGCCGTCGTCGCCGAAGTACATGAGGTCGAGGTCGAACGCGCCCTGGTTCTTCAGGCCGAAGCTGACCCAGTTCTCTTCGAACGGCGCGCGGGCGAGCTCGTAGCAGCGGAACTTCCAGAACTTCCACTCGCCGTCCTGCTTGAGGAAGTCGATGGCGTACTTGCACCACACCCAATGCGCCCAGACCTTCCTGCCGAGGACCT
>Ga0247821_10002321_pt1 | contig 10441 bp, 6 predicted proteins | sample 13C_Glycerol_Day_FD_192481 | JGI IMG/M metagenome (GOLD analysis project Ga0247821, IMG submission 192481) | Soil microbial communities from agricultural site in Penn Yan, New York, United States - 13C_Glycerol_Day14 | ecosystem: Environmental > Terrestrial > Soil > Agricultural land | place... | reverse complement strand
GTAGGAGTCATAGTGAAGATGTAGTAAAAAAGGAAGCTCTCCAGTTGCGCAACAAAATGGTCAAACAACGACTTGGGAAAGCTTGCCGCCGCCAGCAGCAAAACGTAATGCAAGCTGAACGCACCGCCGGTTAGCCGCTTGAGACTGTCCATGGCCAGGCTGGGTTTGCTGTCATTTCCCTGCCCGTTGGCAAAGGCAAGGTAGTGCTCGACATTGCGGATAACCTTACGGACAAACTCGAAGGGCTTATTCGCGTAATCACACAAGGCTGCGTTGTCCTTAGCCACAAACCAGTCGTAGATCTCGTCTTCCCGCACCACCGCGTCGCCACGCTCGTTCTTGATGACGTAGTTAGCCATCAGGAAATAGCGCAGGAAACGCAGCGGCTTCTCCTTGCCCTTCTCCAACGGTTTGGTGATCTTTTTCCACTCGTCCTTGAGCTGGGTGAACTGTGCCTGCTTGACCTGTGTGAACAACAGGTTCTTGAGCAAGTCCATCGGGTTCAGCCCCACGCCTCGCTCGTTGATGGTCTCGAAAATCTTCAGGGCGCTGCTGACGTCCGTGGAGATCTGAATAAACACCACATTGTTGGCCAGATAGCCCCAATATTTCTTCAGCTTGGCGGCATCGTCGTAGTTATCCTTCAGATAGCGATACAGCGTGCTATAGGCATTGATCAGATTCTCAAGCGAGCCGAAGCTTGCAATGCCCGCAGCCTGGATGCCCGCACGCACAGCCTGTGGGTCGGCATCCAACTCCACCAGCGTGGCCATGACTTCGCCTGCGTTCTCATAACGCGGCTCCAATTTCAGGTTGGTGCGAACCTCGCCATCGCTGTCCACATAACTGGTCGAGATCAACCCAGAGATCATTTGCCGCTGCGGCTCCCCCTGGAACAGATGCTTGAGCGCACACAGCAGCAAGAAGAACGTCGTCAGCCGCTGCTGGCCGTCGATGACCTCATAATGGTTCTTCTGATCAGTCGGTGACACCAGAACGGTACCGATGAAGTATTCCCGAGTGGTCCCTGCATCGATCTGCTCACCGATGTCCTCTAGCAGTTGATGCACTTCCTTGTCCGTCCAGACGTACTCGCGCTGATAGTCCGGAACGATGTAGAAGCACTCTCTAAAGGCCTCTTCGATGCTGTATTTGTGGTTTTCGATGCGAGCCATGTCTGTTCCTGTCTCGTTCTTTGTCGTGATAGGGCTTCAGCCGAGGTGGCGATTCAACACTTGACAATTGGAAAAATCAGCATCGCTCATTCCCGTGTAGCCCCAAGCAAATCTGCTCCCGAATCCTTCTTCAGCAGCTCGTACACCACCGTCAGGAACACCTCACGCGTTGACTCGTCGCTGAGTAGCTTGGTCGCCATACTAGTGTGGCTGCTCATGGCGGCAGCGATGGCAGAGATGGCTTTTGAAGGCAGGTCCGCCTTCATGGTCTGTTCCATCGTGTTGTTCTGCACTTGGGCCATCACCACGCTGTCAGCGCGCAGCTTCTCGGAAACGTGCACCGCGAAGGCCACCTGGTCAGTGTCGGTAATGTCCTTGCCGAAGGAGTTGTTGAGCTTCTCAATCAGCTCGGCGAGGTATTTTTTCTCGCGGTCGCGGGCGTCGCGCAGGCCGTTATCGGTCATACCATAGAGGCCAGGTGTTTCACCCAGCACGGCGACGCCACTGAGGTTGCTGCCCTTCTTGATCTTGTAGTGGCTGAGTTTGAGGTCACCCAGATCCACCTGTTCGGCGGTGATGCCCTTAAGCCGCTTACGCAGCAGGCGCGCATAGCTGGCGAAGGCCTCCAGGCTCGGGTCGCCGAAGTCGATCAACTGGGCGATATACTCGTAGCTGCGCACGAACTTGGTCAGGCTCTCGCTGAAGATCATCAGCTCGTCGCGTGCTTTGCAATACTCCGAACGTTGCACATCGGCGTATTCCATGTCCTTGTCGCTGCCCTCGTCATGGGCCTTCTCCCAGGCTTTTTCCCACTGGTCGATAGCATCGTTGAGCGTCTTCAACTTTCCGTTGAAGCGGTCGGTGGCTGACTGTGTGAGCGAGAACAGCTTCTGGTGCGTCACCTTCGGATCGACGATGGCATCACCAAAAGCCTCCACCTCAGCCTGCTCATAGATGAACATGCCATCCAGGCGCTGCTTGATGTCGTAGACGATGTTCGGATCCTGGATGTCCACCACCTGGGCATCACGATAGAAGGTCTTGAACGATGCGAGGATCTCTTCGGCCTTGTTGGCGAAGTCGATGACGAAGGTCTTGTCCTTGCCGGGGAAGGTGCGGTTCAGGCGCGAGAGGGTCTGCACCGCCTCCACTCCGGATATTTTTTTGTCCAAGTACATGGCCACCAGCTTGGGCTGGTCGAAGCCGGTCTGGTACTTGTTGGCGACGATCATCACCCGGTAGTCCGGGGTGTCGAACACCTTGCGCATATCGCGGCCATGTAGGCCGGGGTTCAGGTTGGTTTCACTGAACTGGTGATCCTTGGGCAGACTGGGCTCTTCCACATCCGTATTAGGCACCTCACCTGAGAAGGCCACCATCGCCAGCACGTTGTCGTAGCCCTTGCGCTTGCAGTAGTCCTCCAGCGCCAGGTGGTACTTCACTGCTGCAGCACGCGAGCTTGTGACTACCATGGCCTTGGCCTGGCCGCCGAGCAGGTGCGCCACGTTTTTGCGGAAGTGCTCGACGATCAACTCGACCTTCTGCCCCACATTCACTGGGTTGAGCGACAGCCACTTGGCTAGCTTGCGTCCGGCGCTCTTCTCGTCCACGCGCTTGTCATCGACCATCTCGCTCCCGATTTTGAACGCCACTTCGTAGCTGGTGTAGTTCTTCAGCACATCAAGGATGAAGCCTTCGTCTATGGCCTGCTGCATGGTATAGAGATGGAACGGTGCGGGCGGGTTGTCGGTGCCAACCGGTTGCGCCGGATTGCGAGGACGGCCGAACAGGCTCAGCGTCGAGTGTTTGGGCGTGGCGGTGAAGGCGAAGTAGCTAGCATTGCCTGGGCGCGAGCGCGAGCTCTGCCACACGGACAACCGCTCCGCCTTGGAGAGCTTTTCCCACTCCGCCTCGCTCTGCCCGGTCAGTACATAACGTAGGTCATCCGCCGTGCTGCCCCCGGTGGAGCTGTGCGCCTCGTCGATGATGATGGCGAAACGGCGATTGCGCAGGCTCTGCTCGCCGAGGATGGCCTTCTGCGCATAGGGGAACGTCTGTAGGGTACAGACGATTATCGGCACACCATCAAGCATAGCCTTGGCCAACTGCTGGCTCTTGGGCAGATTCGACTGTTGGCGGTCGATGGCGCATATGACGCCGGCCTGGTGCTCGATCTGCTGGATAGCATCCTGCAGCTGCTGGTCAAGCACCTGGCGGTCGGTCACCACGATCACACTATGGAAATACGGCTCACCGTCCGGACGGCGCACACGAATCAGCGAATGCGCGGTCCAGGCGATGGTATTGGTCTTGCCCGAGCCGGCGCTGTGCTGGATCAGATACGGTTGCCCTGCTCCTTCTACACGCACCGCGTCGATCATCCTAGTCACGCCTTCCCACTGATGGAAGCGCGGGAAGATCACGCCTACTTTGAAGTAGGTCTTGCCGTTGACATCCTGGGCTTCCTTGCGCTCCTGCAGCACAAAGCGGTGGAAGATGTGCAGCCAGTTGTCCTTCTGCAGCACCCTCTCCCAAAAGTAGCTCACCGGGTAGCTACCGTTGTCACCCGGCGGGTTGCCTGCGGCGCCATCGTTGCCCCGGTTGAACGGCAGGAAGAAGGTCGAGTCCCCGGCCAGCTTGGTGGTCATGCGTATTTCGCTATCGCTCATGGCGAAATGCACCACCGCCCCACGCTTGAAGGTGAGCAGCGGCTCCAGGCCACCGCTCTTGCGCTCAGGTCGGCGGTCCAGGCAATACTGCTGCATGGCAGCCTGGACGGACTGGGTGAAATCGGACTTCAACTCCACCGTGGCCACCGGAATGCCGTTGATAAAGAAGGCCAGATCGATCTCGTCGGCCTTGTCCAACGAGTAACGCAGCTGTGGCACGACGCGCAGCCGATTGGCCGCATAACGTGCGATCACAGTGTCATTGCGCGCGTCCTCGGGCAGAGCCTGGCTCATAGCTAGAAGACCTCCACCGGCCACGGCAAAGCCATAGCGCAGCACATTCACCGTGCCGCCATCGACCTTGTTCTCCAGTTGCTTGACCAGTCGATCCAACACCACATCACGCGTGCCAGCATCATTCATGGCGAGGATCTTAGCCATAGCCTGCGGCTGACTGTCTTTCAGCCAGCCCAGCACATCCCCAGGGATTAACGCCCGCACCCGGTCATAATCGGCAGAAATACCAACCAGCCAGCCGGCAGCTTCAAGCTGCTCGACGATATGGCGTTCCAGTTCGCATTCGTGGTGGATTAGGCTCATGTTTCCCTTCTCTTCCCTGTCTTTCGCCGGCCGCAAAGGAGTCGGACGGGCTTACTCGTTACCAGTACCGGGTGCGAGGCCGACCAGTTGTTGATTCTGCCATTCGGCATAAGTCTGGCCAATGCCATCTACGATCCAGGCTTTTCTGCCATTGGAAGAGCGCCCCGACACAACGGCAGCCGCTGCACTCGGACTTCTGAAAGCGTAATCATCGGTAAATTGCATGTGGTTGGGGCCGTCAGGAGTTAAAACACCTTCGAACACCAATTGCTTGAACAACGACTCGTAGCCACCCGATACACCGCTCCACTGAGCTCGCGCCTGCGAGCCTTTGAGCACGAAGAACTCGCCGTCAATTTCCTGCGCATAGGCCACTCCGCCTTCCTTCGGAACCGCACGACGGAAGCGCGGCGAGTGTTGAATAGCAGGAGCATCTGATTCCACTACTGGCGACGAAGGCTTGATCAGCTCGCGCAGGAAATCGAAACCCAGAACCGGCAATACGGTGCGGATCTGTTCGAGGAAAAAGGCCATGTCAGCTCGGTCGGACTCAGGCAGCCCCACATATTCGTGAGCGGTGCCATTTGCCAACATGCAACGACCAGCGCTAATCGCTACGCCGATCAGCTTGCTTTCTAGATATTTCACATGGGCTTTGGTGAGGTTTTGATCTTTGCTGGTGATCAGACACACTCGCTCCCAAAAATCCTTACCACCCTGCTCTTCAAGGCGATTGTGCTGTTTGAGGCGCTGAGCTACATCATCGGATTCGCCGACATATACACGGGTGCGCAGATTGTCGTCTGGGTCAGGGCCGACCAGAAAGTACACCCCAGTGCGTGCGCATTCGGGGCGCTGTACCAGTTCGGCTAGTTTGGAACGCGGGCCAGTTAGCACATGGCCCGTCCAGTTCATGATCTCGGCGGTGAGCAGGCCGTTGGGTGTGCCATCCACCAGGAACAGACGAAGGCTACGACCCTGGCTCATACCGCCTCCCGCAGGTCGATCTGGCCTGTAACGGCTGCCGTAATCAGGGCAGAGCGGCGCTCCTTGAGCAGGTCGATGCTGCGCTCGGTCTTTACTTGAACCTTCTCCAAACGCTGGACATGGGTTCGTATGTGCCCGGTAATCTCAAGTTGTTCACGTACTGGAGGGAAAGCAAATCGATACTGACGGAATTTCTCGGCCGGCAGATGCGCAATGGTGGCTTTGGAATCCGACTCCTCAAAAACACCTCTCACTTTGGCAGCCATCAGAGCAAAGAAGAAAAACTCCGCTGTATCTGTTTGATCATTACGAGGGCGTAACCGATGCAGCGCCTTCTGGTAGCCAATCACATCACTTTCACCTCGCCAGATTGCAGCGCGCCCGACATCGCCACCCTCGCACACAAGGAGATCACCTGTGCGCACGGTGTAACGCGATAGCTCATCTGGATAGATGTCCATTTCCGGCAAAACCTCAGTATTCACCGCATCCCACTGCACATCCTGATTACGCAGATATGGCATCAGGCTGGTGCTCGTGATCCGCTTCTCATCCAGCATTTTCCCCAATTCGACCGAGTAGCGAAAACTGAGTTTGCAGACAGCCCAATGCTCCGGTATCTCTCCCATCCACTCCACACCAGAGTCTTTCATCTTCACGCTGGGGTCGAGGCCCTTGGTGACGGCATGGGTGATCAGCGCCTGGCGTTTTTCGCGCAGCAGTTCGATAAAGCGGGTTTTCTTTTCAATCAACGCGTCAATATGGGCAGTTTCGCGGTCAAGGTGGGTTGCAATTGCAGCCTGCTCAGCAACATCTGGGCACGCCACGGGAAGTTGTCCGAGGATACCCTCATTCAGATTTGCCATCGTTGAACCAACAGAGGACAAATTCAGCCAATCGCGGGCGTAGTTTGACTGAAGAACCGTATGCAAATGTCTGGCACTCACCCGGTCAGGTATTGGTCTCACCCGGAGCGACCCTGTGCCACAGATCCAGCCATCCTGCTCGGGTGTGATGACCGCTGAGCGTCCTAGCTCACCTCTTCGAGCAGTAACGATATCGCCAGCCTGCATAGCCCAGAACCTCAGTCGTTCGGCCGCCTCCGCAGAAACAGACACATCGTCATCAGGGCAGCACTGCTCGTCCACGATATGGGATGGGTTAATGATTGGTATGCCACCATTCACATACTCATCATTACCAAGAGCAGTGCCAAATGGCCCTGTGGAGATCCCTTCACAGAGATCCCGAAAACGCGCTACCACCCAATGCTCTGGCACCTCCCCTAACCACTCCACCCCGGAGTCCTTATAGGCCGGATAGGGTTTGTACTGGCTCATGCAATTACCTCGCCCAGCAGCGCGGCAATCTCGGCCTCCACGGCCTTGAGATCGGCATCGATCTTGGCCAGCGGGCGCGGCGGCTGATAGACGTAGAAGTAACGGTTGAAGTTGATCTCGTATCCGACGATGCCGACCTGGCCGTCCTTCGCATCCGTTTTGCCGCTATCGATCCAGGCATCCGGCACATGGGGCAGCACTTCACGGGCGAAATAGTCGTCAATGCTCTGGCTAAGCGGCACATTCTCGAACTCGCGCAGATCGGAGTCGGCCTGCAGGTTGCCCTTGTCGTCCAGCACCGGCTGGGCATCGGCGTCGCGTTCGCCAAAGCAGGCCAGCGCGGCCTTGAGCGCACCCTTGCCTAGCCTCTTGACACCGGCGGTCTTGAGGAAAGCCGGCAAGTTGTCACACTCGCCCTGCACACTCGCAAAGGCGTCGGCCTGATCGGCGCCCTTGGTGTTCTGATAGGCGGCGAGTTTGTCCGGAGTGACCGAGAAGCGCAGGCGCAGCGGGCGCTCGACCGTGATACGGCGATAGCCGAAGTCGGTAGTGGTGAAAACTTTGCTAGTCGGACCTTCCTCGAAGGCCTCGTACAGCTTCGCGACCTGGGCGATCTGCTCATCCGACAGGTATCTGCGCTTGCTGCCCAGGCTCTTGCGCATCGGCACGTGTATGGCGCTGGCGTCGATCAGTTGCACCTTACCCTTTCTCAGTGCGTCCTTGTGGTTGGACAACACCCAGATATAAGTGCCAATGCCGGTGTTGTAGAACAGATCGGTAGGCAGGGCGATGATCGCTTCCAGCCAGTCGCTCTCCAGAATCCATCGGCGGATCTCCGACTCGCCCGAGCCGGCGCCACCGTTGAATAGCGGCGAGCCGGACAGCACGATGCCAATGCGGCTGCCGCCCAGCTCGACGGGTTTGCGCTTGGACAGCAGGTGCATCAGGAACAGCAGCGAACCATCGCCCATACGCGGCAGGCCAGGTCCGAAGCGACCGGCGAAGCCTTGCTGGCTGTGCTCGGCCTGCACCTGCTTCTGGACGTTCTCCCACTTCACGCCGAACGGCGGGTTGGCCAGGCAGTAGTCGAACTGCTCATGGCGCAGGTGATCGTCGGACAGGGTGTTGCCGAGCTTGATGTTACGGGTGTCGTAGCCCTGGATCAGCTTGTCCGCCACAGAGATGGCGTAGGTTTCCGGGTTCAGCTCCTGGGCGTAGGGCACCAGGCGGGCATTGGGGTTCCACTCGTAGACCTGCTCGATGGCCGAAGACAGAAAGCCGCCCGTGCCGGCGGCGCAGTCGTACACGGTGCGCACCACACCATCGCCGTTGAGTGCCTGATGATCCGGCGCAAATACCAGGGTGGTGGCCAGGCGCACCACATCGCGCGGGGTAAAGTACTGCCCGGCATCATCGTTGGATGACTCGGCAAACTTGCGGATCAGGTGCTCGAAGATAAGCCCCATTTCGTGGTTGCTGATCTTGTCCGGGTGCAAATCGACTGCTGCAAACTTCTGCGTAACCAGGTACAGCAGGTTGGCTTTCTCCAGCTTCTCCAACCACCGGTCAAAGGCGAAATGCTCGAACACCTGGCGGGCGTTGGCGGAGAACTTGGCGATGTAGTCTTCCAGGTTGGCGCGGGTGCTGGTGGAGCCCACACTGTCCAGGGAATACTGCGAGACATTGTAGAAAGTTGCGCCGGCCGTCGTCGGCAAGATCAGGTCCATGTCCACGCCACTGGCCTTCATCGCCTCATACTGGCTGCTTACCTTGCCGCGGGTGGGTTCCAGCACACATTCCAGACGACGCAACACGGTGAACGGCAGGATGATGCGGCCATACTCGGAGGGCTTGAAGGCTCCCAAAAGCAGATCTGCGATGTTCCAGATGAAGGGGGCCAGGGTCTGCTGGTTCACGCGCACGTTCCTTACACAGAAGCAGGGAGGGCGTGCTCGCCGCATCCCTGTGAGGTATATGTGATCAATGCCATACCTTAACCGGTTGGATAGCTTCGAGCCAGTATCGACATACGGCTAAGGTGCTGATTTCATTCATCTCGGCCAGGAAACGCTCACGGCAGGTTTGCTTGTGCTTACAGGCGTACTCCAGACCGGAAAGCTTGTCTGACTCACTGGGTGGTGCCTGTTGAGGGTTGATGGAGAGCAACATCTAACCAGTGCTGACTTGTTCAGAGGTACCCTAGGAGAGCGCAACAGTAGGGATGCAACTCGGCACCTACTGTCCTCTCTGCGTCGTTAACCCGATACTTGCGTTATTCCAAACGGTATTCCAAACACATCTTCAAACAAAAAAATAACCTTTGAAATTAATTTATTGGGGAAACGATTCAGATCACCCCGGCACGTACCGTCGGGCCCGCCATCAATATCGAGATCAAGTCGAGCTCGCGGCAGCAGGGTTTCCGCACCATGCGCCGTGTTCCTTCATCTTTGAAACCCTGATACAGGCGTCTCCCCCCTAGGTACAGGTCCAGCCCTACGCAGAGCCAGCATGCCGTGCGCCAGATCCTCGACCAGCGCCTTGGCCATCCCCACCAGATAATGCGCTGCCCAGGCCGATGTTGTGTCCTGCTCGATGCCTGCTTGCAAGGTCAGTTTGTGCGCACAGCCCATCAACAAAGTGGCCTGCTCCAGAACGAATGTGGCGTTGTGTCCGGGTTCGACGCGGAACAGCCGATCAGCAGTTGCCCCGCCCTCGCCTTCACCGAAGTAACCAACGCCTACAGTCTTGAGGCCTGAAACAGCCTTCAACAACGATCCCTCATCCATCTCAACCTCCCTAGCCGCATCTACTGCAGTCGCACTGCACCAAAAAAATTTTGGGAGCGGGCAAAGCCCGCGATCTAGCGCAAAGCGCTCATCCGTTCACGGGCAACCCGCAGATACTGTCACCTGATCAGTGCTGCAACTGAACCTTGCTTAACGCCACTTCAACCAATGTTCGAGCATTTTCGGCTTCATGCAGCGTGGCCAGGATCAGAGCCCGCTCTGGGGGTTTGGAATGCAGCTGCATGGCCTGCTGAGCGATGGTCAAGGCGCAGAGCAGGTGCTCCGAGGTCTGGACGAGGATGTCTTCGAGGGAATAGCTTGGGTGGTGCGGTGGGTCGGGGACGATCTTTAGCATGACGAACTCCCAATGCTGGTGGAGCTCCCACAAACCCGCTGTCAAACAAGCAGGTGGCAGCTGTACGCGGGTTGACAGACCGAGAGCATTGGAACTCGGCGCACACGAGGGTGCCCCACGCACAGCCGCCATAAAAGCGGCACACGCAGAACAATGCTCAGCGGCCTGTCAAAACCGGTCGTTGAATTGGCAACGACGGAGCGAGACTAGAGACCTATCGGGAGCACTGCAACGGCTTGAAAGCGGCAGAAGTATGATTGGGAAATGGACTACATGGAATCAGGAAGATCTGACGAACTCCTTGTTTCTGCCCTGCCACTTCACCCGTTGCAGACCTGAGGCTGGTCCGCTCAAGAATACTGGCACTTGAAATCCGCCCACTCACGTCGCAACATCCTTTTCCTACACCATCAGGGGAAAGGTCGCGCAGTGACAAAGACAACGCCGAAGGACCGGGTCCAGGACGCAGTTAGTGAATTCGACGAGAAGCTTAGGCATCATCCTAATTGGGCGAACTGGGAAACCA
>Ga0247821_10002320_pt1 | contig 10443 bp, 11 predicted proteins | sample 13C_Glycerol_Day_FD_192481 | JGI IMG/M metagenome (GOLD analysis project Ga0247821, IMG submission 192481) | Soil microbial communities from agricultural site in Penn Yan, New York, United States - 13C_Glycerol_Day14 | ecosystem: Environmental > Terrestrial > Soil > Agricultural land | place... | reverse complement strand
TCCCATCTATGGCACTTGAAGCTGATGTCAAGAAGGCGATCATCGAAGAGTACGCGACGCACCCCGGTGACACTGGATCCCCCGAGGTCCAGATCGCGCTGCTCACCAAGCGCATCAAGGACCTCACGGAGCACCTCAAGGAGCACAAGCACGACCACCACTCGCGTCGTGGCCTGCTGCTCCTCGTCGGTCAGCGTCGTCGTCTGCTCGGCTACCTCGCCGACGTGGACATCAACCGCTACCGCTCGCTCATCGAGCGTCTCGGCCTGCGCCGCTAAGCGTCTCTCCAGACGCGGCTCTCGCTGATACCGCGAACTTCTTGCGAAGGCCCCCACCGTGCATGCATGGGCGGGGGCCTTCGTCATGCTCGGATGCCGCGGGCCGGATGCCGCGGGGTCGCCTGCCGCGACGCGGCCTACCCCGTGCTGCGCGCCCGGTACGCCCGCACGGCCATGCGGTTGCCGCACCGCGTCGAGCAGAACCGGCGCGAGCCGTTCTTCGAGAGGTCGAGGAAGATGCCCGTGCAGTCGTCGGCCGCGCACGCGCGCATGCGGTCGGTCTCGTCGGCGCGGATGACGTCGACGAGCGCCATCGCCGCCTCGACGAGGATGCGCTCGGCGAGCGGGGCGTCGAGCGACGTGGCGTGGATGTGCCAGTCGAGCGTGTCGTGCCGCACCAGGCGGGGGACCGCCCTCGACTCGGCGAGGATCGCGTTCACCTCGACCACCGCGGCGTCGCGGTCGAGCGCCCACAGCGCGCGCAGCCGCTCTCGCGCGGCGACCACCTCGGCGAGCTCGCGCGCGTCGCCGTCGCGGCGCCCGGAGTAGATCCACGCGTCGAGCAGGTCGTTCAGCTGTGCCGTCGTCGCGAGCTCGTCCTCGCCGGATTCGGAGGCCTCGGGCACCGTGTCGGCGAGCGCCGCGACGAAGTTCAACGCCGCGGTCGTGTCATCGGTGAAAATCATTTGACTCCTGACATCCGGCTCCGGTACTGTCATCAGCATAACGGCGTTCGCCCATGACAGCGCCGAAGTCGACGAACATTCCGGGGAGGCAGCCGTGCGCGCATCGCGTGGCCTGATCGGCATCGCACTCGGTCTCGCGGCGGGGCTCGCGTTCGGCGCCGGCGGCGTGTTCGTGAAGCCGCTCCTCGAGAGCGGATGGTCGCCGGGCGCCGCCGTCCTCGCGCGCATCACCGTGGCGGCCGTCCTGCTCGCGGTGCCCGGCCTCATCGCGCTCCGCTTCGACCTGCGTCCGCTCTGGCGCGCACGCTGGACCGTGCTCGTCTTCGGCCTCGTCGCCGTCGCGGGCGTGCAGTTCGCGTTCTACGCGTCGCTCGAGCGCATCCCCGTGTCCACGACCCTCCTCATCGAGTACCTCGCGCCCATCGCGCTCGTGCTCTACGCCTGGGTCCGCACGCGACGGATGCCGCAGCGCATCGTGCTCGCCGGCTCGGCACTGGCGATCGCCGGGCTCGTGCTCGTCATCGGGCCCGGCGGGGGCTCGCTCGACCCGATCGGCCTCATCTTCGCCGCCATCGCCATGATCGGCGTCTGCGTCTACTACGCGGTCGGCGAGCGCGCCGCCGAGCAGCTGCCGCCGGTGGCGCTCATCGCAGCCGGCTTCGTCGTCGGCGCCGTCGCGCTCGCGCTCACCGGGCTGGTCGGCCTGCTCCCGATGGAGGCGACCTTCACCGACGTGCCGTTCCTCGGCGGCACGGCGCCGTGGTGGGTGCCGCTCCTCACGGTCGGCGCGGTCTCGACCGCGTTCGCGTACGTGGCGGGCCTCGCCGCCATCCGCATGCTCGGCGCGCGACTCGCGGCGTTCCTCGGCCTCTCCGAGGTCGTGTTCGCGGGCATCGTCGGCTGGATCCTCATCGGCGAGGCGCTCGGCCCGCTGCAGATCCTCGGCGGCCTGCTGATCCTCGGCGGCATCGTCTGCGTGCGCATGGAGCGCCCCGCGCCCGCGGCGGCGCGCGTGGTCGAGCTCGGCGGCGAACCCGTGCCGATCACGGCGTCGACCACCGTGCGCGCCGCCCCGACCTCCGCCGCGGCCGCCGACCCCCGCTAGGCTCGGGCCCATGCGGTTCGGCGTCGTCATCCTGCCCCAGTACGACTGGCCCGAGGCGGCGCGACGCTGGCGCGCAGCGGAGGACTACGGGTTCGACCACGCGTGGACCTACGACCACCTCGCGTGGCGCGGCCTCGCGGGGGAGCGCTGGCACGCCACCGTCCCGACGCTGACGGCGGCGGCGACCGTGACGACCCGCATCGGCCTCGGCACGTTCGTGGCGTCGCCGAACTACCGCCATCCCGTGCCGTTCGCGAAGGACATCGCCTCGGTCGACGACGTCTCGGGCGGGCGCGTGCTGCTCGGCCTCGGTTCCGGTGGCACCGGCTTCGACGCGTACGTGCTCGGCCAGCCCGAGCTCACCCCTCGCGAGCGGTTCGAGCGGTACGCCGAGTTCGTCGAGGGGCTCGACGTGCTCCTGCGGTTCGAGGCGCCCGGGTCGGGCGGCGTCTCGTTCGAGGGGTCCTGGTACACCGCGTCGAACGCGCGCATGGTCGGCGAGCCCTCGCAGCATCCGCGGATGCCGCTGCACCTCGCTGCGAACGGGCCGAAGGCGCTCGCGCTGGCCGCCCGCCTCGGCGACGGATGGGTCACCACGTCGCGCGGCGACGACGACGTCGAGGGATGGTGGCGCGAGGCCGGCGAGCTCTCGAAGCGGCTCGACGACGCATGCGCGGCGATCGGGCGCGACCCGTCGACGATCGCGCGCACGCTCTCGCTCGACTCCGAGGCGTTCCACAGCCTCTCGAGCGTCGGCGTCTTCGAGGACGCCGTGGGCCGTGCGACCGAGCTCGGGTTCACCGACGTGGTCTCGCACTGGCCCCGCGAGCACGGCCTCTACGCCGCCGACGAGGCGGTGCTGGACGAGGTCGCGGCCCGGCTTCCCGGCCTGCGCTGACCGATAGCCTGAGGGGCATGCCCGCTCCGCGCTCGAAGCCCCTGCTCGCCTGGGAGCCGCTCCCGTTCCTCGTGCTCGTCGGGCTGCTGCTGCTGACCGGGGTGATCCGCCCCGAGGGCCCGCCCTCGGTGTTCTGGCCGTACCTCGTGGTCATCGGCCTCGCGGTCGCGTGGCTCATCGTGTCGCTGGTGCGCGGGCTCCGGCGTACGAACCCCGACCGCTGGGGCGACCTCTCGACGCTCGAGGGGCTCGACGTGCTCGACGTGCGCCGACGCGACCGCGAGGTGCGGTCGGTCGTGCCGGTCGACGAGGCGAACCGGCACCAGCCCGCCATCGAGTTGGCACGGCTCTACGGCGGCGCCGAGCAGCACGCGGTGCTCGTGCCGCGCGCGAGCCGCTGGCTGAAGCGGCGCTACCGCATCGGCGTGCAGCTCGTGGGCGGCGACCGGCCGCGCAACGCCGGCTTCCTCGGCCGCGTCGCCGAGGACCGCTGGGTCGACCTGCTCGACGGGCTGCGCGAGCGCGGGACCTACGTGCGCGTCCCCGCGATCATCGTGGGCGCGTCACGTCCCTACGGCATCGACCTCGACCTCAGCGGGCTCGAGGGCCTCGACGCCTGACGTCCGGCTCAGGCCTCGGTCGCCTGCGAGGAGCCGACCGCCTGCTCGGTCTCGCGCTGCGCGAGCTCGGCGCGCACACGGTCCATGTCGAGCGCCCGCACCTGCGAGATGAGGTCGTCGAGCATCGGGCGGGGGAGTGCGCCGGCCTGGGCGAACACGCCGATGCCGTCCTTGAAGGCCATGATCGTCGGGATCGACGAGATGTTCATCGCGGCGGCGAGCTGCTGCTGGTCCTCGGTGTCGACCTTCGCGAAGACGAAGTCGGGATTCGCCTCGGACGCCGCCTCGTAGTTCGGCGCGAACTGGCGGCACGGGCCGCACCACTCCGCCCAGAAGTCGACGAAGACGGTACCGCCCTCGAGGATGGTCTTCTCGAAGTCGTCAAGGGTGAGCGCCACGGTAGCCATGCGACCACCCTATGTCGGTCGGCCGGGGGATCGCCCGGTGTTCGCTGTGGGCGACCCGCACGCCACGAGTATCCTCGTGGCGTGGTCGCATTCGGAGGGGTGCTCGGTTCGTTCCGTCGGCGCGGCTCGTCGCCCGACGACGTGCCGGCGCACGAGGCCGTGCGCGGCGACGAGGCCCACGCACTCGACGCCGCCATCCCCGACCTCGACTGGCGCGCCTTCCCGCCCGGCACCGAGCGCACCGAGTTCGCCGCGCCGAGCGGGCCGCTCGCGCGCGTGGCGCTCGGCCCGGCCGACGGGCCCCGCGTCGTGCTCGTGCCCGGGGCGACGGGATCGAAGGAGGACTTCGTCCTCATGATGCCGCTGCTGGCCGACGCGGGCTACCGGGTGGAGTCCTACGACCTCGCAGGCCAGTACGAGTCGTGGAACGCGGGTCCGTGGAACCTCGAGCCGCCGCGCAGCCGCTACGACGAGCGTCTCTTCCTGGACGACCTGCTCGCCGTGCTCGACGACGGCGCCGGCGACGCGCACGTGCTCGGCTACAGCTTCGCGGCCACGCTCGCCGAGCTCGCCCTGCTCGAGCGCCCCGACCGGTTCGCGAGCCTCACGCTGCTCAGCGCACCGCCCGAGCCCGGCCAGACGTTCCGCGGGGTGAAGCGTATCGGGCCCATCAGCGGGCTCACCTCGCCGCGCCAGGGAGCGGCGCTCATGCTCTGGGGCATCCGCAACAACCTCAACAAGGTGCCGCCGCGGCGGCTCGCGTTCGTGCGCGAGCGGTTCGCGCTCACGCGGCGCGAGAGCGTCGACGACATCATCGGGCTCATGATGCGCACGCCCGACCTGCGGGCACGGCTCGCCGAGTCGTCGGTGCCGAAGCTCGTCGCCGTCGGCGAGCACGACCTGTGGCCGCGCGAATTGCACGAGCGGTTCGCGCAGCAGATCGGAGCGCGGTTCGCCGTGTACGCGACGGGGCACAGCCCCTGCGAGACCGCGCCGCACCAGCTCGTGCGCGACATGCGGGAGCTGTTCGAGCTCACCGACGCGGTGCCCTAGGTCGCCTCAGGCGGGCAGCGGCCGCTCGCCCTCGCCGTCGGGGTCGGTCGCCTCCGCGAGCATCGCGGGCGAGACCAGATCGACCTCGATCCGCCGGTCGGCGCGGCGTTCGAACGGCGGCCAGGCGCGCCACTCGACGCCGAGCGTGTGGAACGCCATGCGCACGCGCCGGCGGAGCTCGGCGAAGCTGTCGAACGGCCGCGCCGAGACGCCCACCACGAGCGATCGGTCGTACACGACGGACATGCCCGGCCGCAGCCACCACGCGAGGTCGAGGTCGTCGTGCAGGTCGGCGCGGTCGCGGTGCACGACGTCGCGCAGCACGAGCCAGGCGTCGGCGCGGATGGCGTAGTTCGAGCCGAAGATCGGCGGATGCCCCAGCAGCGCGCCGATCACCGTGAAGTAGCCGCCCAGGTAGACGTACCGGGCGATCCACCGGCGCGGCGCGGTCTGCCCGTAGAACACCCCGGTGCCGGTCACGACCGTCGGATGGTCGCGGCGCGACATCCGCTGCCCGACCCGCTCGAGCCAGTCGGGCGCGGGCACCGAGTCGGCGTCGAGCCGGGCCAGCAGGTCACCGGATGCCGCGTCGAAGCCGGCCGCGGTCGCAGGCCAGATGCCCCGAACGGGCTGGTCGACCACGCGGGCGCCCGCGGCGAGGGCGACCTCGACCGAGGCATCCGTGGAGCCGTTGTCGACGACGATGACCTCGTCGGCCGGGCGGGTCTGCCTCGCCAGGGCGTCGAGGCACGCCGCGAGGTATGCCGCGTCGTCCAGACACGGAATGACGACCGAGATCGTGCTCATCACGGCGAGTCTAGCCACCGGGGGAGCGTGCCCACGCAGCAATCGTGCGTGGGGCGCCGCGAATTCGGACCCGGGGGTTCCGCCTCCGCACAGCCTCCGCATAGGCTCCCCCAGAACGGGTGTCGACGAGGATGCCCGCACGGAAGGGAAGACGATGAAGTCATCTGCCACACTTTCCAGGCGCGCCAAGGTGGTGGGGGTCGCCACCGCGACCGTCGCGGCACTGGCGCTGGCGCCCGCCGGAGCCGCCATCGCGGCGCCGGGGTCGCAGGGTTGTGAGAACCGAAACAACAACACGATCGCGAGCCTCCTCGCGTGCGTCGACGCCGACGGGGCGAGGGAACACCTCGAAGCGTTGCAGGAGATCGCCGACGAGAACGGCGGCAACCGCGCCGCCGGCCTCCCGGGCTACGAGGCGAGCGTCGAGTACGTCGTCGACACGCTCGAGGCCGCCGGATGGAACGTCACCATCGACGAGTTCGACTACACGTTCATCGGGCCGTCGGAGCTCGACCAGCTGACGCCGGTGCAGGCGTCGTACGAGACCGGTGCCTTCTCGGGCAGCGGTTCCGGCGAGGTCACGGGAAACGTGATCCCCGTCGACATCAACCTCACGGGCGATCGAGCCAGCACCAGCGGCTGCGAGGCGTCCGACTTCGCCGGCCTGAACTGGTCCGGCCCGGCCGACATCGCGCTGGTCCAGCGCGGCTCCTGCAACTTCGGCGACAAGGCGTTCTTCGCCGAGCAGGCCGGAGCCGAGGCGGTCATCATCTTCAACCAGGGCAACACGCCCGACCGCGAGGGCCTGATCGTCGCCGACGCCTCCTCGCGCACCGACGGCACGCCCGTGACGCACGGCATCCCCGTGGTCGGGGCCAGCTTCCAGCAGGGCGTCGCCCTGTCGGCGGCCGGCTCCACGGCGCGCGTGTTCGTGCCCGCGCCCGAGCAGCGTCCGCAGAAGAACGTCATCGCGGAGCTCCCCGGCAAGAACACCCAGAACGTCGTGATGGCCGGTGCGCACCTCGACTCGGTGCAGGCCGGTCCCGGCATCAACGACAACGGCAGCGGGTCCGCCTCGCTGCTGGAGGTCGCGCAGAACCTGTCGAAGCTCAAGCCGCAGAACACCGTGCGACTCGCATGGTGGGGCGCTGAGGAGGACGGCCTCCTCGGATCCGCCGCGTACGTGGCCGGCCTCTCGCAGGCCGAGAAGGACCGCATCGCGCTGTACATGAACTTCGACATGGTCGCCTCGCCGAACTACATCTTCATGGTGTACGACGGCGACGAGTCGGGCTTCCCGGCGCCGGTCACCGTGCCCGAGGGCTCGGTGCAGATCGAGGACCTGTTCGAGAGCTACTTCACGAGCGTGGGGCAGCCCTATGACGACGCGGAGTTCAGCGGTCGTAGCGACTACGAGGCGTTCATCCTCAACGGAATCCCCGCCGGCGGCCTGTTCACCGGCGCCGAGGTCGTGAAGACCGCGGAGCAGGAGTCCATCTGGGGCGGCGTCGCCGGTGAGTCGTACGACCAGTGCTACCACGCGGCGTGCGACACCATCGACAACATCAACATGGAGGCGCTCGACGTCAACATCGATGCGATCGCCATGGCGATCCTCGCCTACTCCTACTCGACGGAGTCGGTGAACGGCGTGCCCGGCAAGAACATCCCCGGCGGCCTGAAGCTGCCGGCCCCGGCCGGGCCCGAGGGCACCGTCGGCAGCGACGGCGGCCACTCGCACGACAGCTGAGTCGAGCGAACGCCCGATCGAAACGGGGCGGGGGTGCCGCGAGGCGCCCCCGCCCTTCGGCTGCCCCGGAGCGGGTCAGGCAGACTGTGACGGGTGCAGACCATCGTCAAGCGCCGGGCGGATGCCCCGCCGGGCTTCTTCGAGGCCGAAGCGGCCGGGCTCGCGTGGCTGGCCGCGGCCGGCGGCGTCGGCACGGTGGGCGTCGCGGCCGTGTCACCGGGCCGGATCGAGCTCGAGCGCATCGACGAGACGCGTCCCGATCCCGCGGCGGCGGAGGCGTTCGGGGCGGCGCTCGCCCGTACGCACGCCGCGGGGGCGCGGGCGTTCGGCGCACCGCCCGACGGCTGGGACGGCCCCATGTTCATCGGCCGCCGGCCGCTGCCCGCGGCATCCGATCGCAGCTGGGGCGTGTTCTACGCGCGCGACCGCGTGCTCCCGTACCTCGAGCTCGCGGAGGAGGTCGGCGACACGACGGCGGCCGAGGGTCGGCTCGTGCGCCGGGCGCTCGATATCGTCGCGGCAGGCGCGTTCGACGACGACGAGCCGCCGTCCCGGCTGCACGGCGACCTGTGGAACGGCAACGTGCTCTGGTCGTCGCGCGGGGTGGTGCTGATCGACCCCGCGGCGCACGGCGGCCATCGCGAGACCGACCTCGCGATGCTCGCCCTGTTCGGCTGCCCGCACCTCGAGGTGGTGCTCGCGGCGTACGACGCGGCGGCGCCCCTGCGGGAAGGCTGGCGCGATCGCGTGCCGTTGCACCAGTTGCATCCGCTCGCGGTGCACGCCGCCGGGCACGGCCGCGGCTACGGCATCGCGCTCGCGGATGCCGCGGAGCGGGTGCTGGAACTCGCGGGAACCTGACGCGACGGATGCGGGAATAGATTCGTCGGGGCATCAGTTCAGTACAATTGCATGCAAACGCATGAAGTATCAGGAAGAGCCCAGGAGGGCGAGATGCAGTTCGGAATCTTCACGGTCAGCGACATCACGCAGGACCCGACGACCGGTCGAACGCCGACCGAGGCCGAGCGGATCCAGGCGACGCTGACGATCGCCAAGCACGCGGAGGAGGTCGGACTCGACGTCTTCGCGCTCGGTGAGCACCACAACCCGCCGTTCTGGTCGTCATCGCCCACCACCACCCTCGCGTACATCGCCGGCCAGACGTCGACGCTGCAGCTGTCGACCGCGACCACGCTGATCACGACCAACGACCCGGTCAAGATCGCCGAGGACTACGCGATGCTCCAGCACGTGTCGGGCGGTCGCGCCGACCTCATGCTCGGCCGCGGCAACACCGGCCCCGTCTACCCGTGGTTCGGCAAGGACATCCGCCAGGGCCTGCCGATCACCCTCGAGTCGTACGAGCTGCTGCACCGTCTCTGGCGCGAGGACGTCGTGGACTGGGAGGGCAAGTTCCGCACTCCGCTGCAGGGCTTCACCTCGACCCCGCGCCCGCTCGACGGCGTGCCGCCGTTCGTGTGGCACGGCTCGATCCGCAGCCCCGAGATCGCCGAGCAGGCCGCGTTCTACGGCGACGGCTTCTTCGCGAACCACATCTTCTGGCCCGCGTCGCACACGCAGCGCATGATCGCGCTGTACCGCCAGCGCTTCGAGCACCACGGCCACGGCTCCGCTGCGCAGGCGATCGTCGGACTCGGCGGCCAGGTCTTCATGCGCAAGAACTCGCAGGACGCGGTCCGCGACTTCCGTCCGTACTTCGACAACGCGCCGGTCTACGGGCACGGCCCGAGCCTCGAGGAGTTCAGCCAGCAGACCCCGCTCACCGTGGGCAGCCCGCAGGAGGTCATCGACCGCACCCTCGGCTTCCGCGACTACGTCGGCGACTACCAGCGCCAGCTGTGGCTCATCGACCACGCCGGACTCCCGCTGAAGACCGTGCTCGAGCAGCTCGACCTGCTCGGCGGCGAGGTCGTGCCGGTGCTGCGCGAGGAGTTCGCGAAGGACCGCCCGGCCGACGTGCCCGACGCGCCGACGCACGTCTCGCTCGTGCGGGCGACGTACGGCGACGAGGCGCCGCGCCAGGCGACGCCCAACGCGAACCGCGGCGACAACCTGACCGTCGGCTCGCCGTACCAGGACGCCCAGCAGGACGCGCCCGCCGCGTCCGCGACGTCGAACCAGTCCGGCTCGGCCTTCGGCCCCGCCGCCACCCGCAAGGAGGTCGTGCGATGAGCACGAAGAAGATCGTCGTCATCTCGGCCGGTCTCTCGACCCCGAGCTCCACCCGGCAGCTGGCCGACCGGCTCGCCTCCGACACGCTCGGCATCCTGCGCGAGCGGGGCGTCGACGTGGACGTGCAGACGTTCGAGCTGCGCGACCTCGCGCACGACATCACGAACCACCTGCTCATGGGCTTCGCCCCGCCGAAGCTGCAGGAGGCGCTCGACGCCGTGTCGTCGGCCGACGGCCTCATCGCCGTCACGCCGATCTTCACAACGAGCTACGCAGGCCTGTTCAAGTCGTTCATCGACGTGGTCGACCCGCAGGCGCTCACCGACCTGCCCGTGCTGCTCGGCGCGACCGGCGGCACCCCGCGCCACTCGCTCGCGATCGACTACGCGATCCGCCCGCTGTTCACCTACCTGCACGCCATCCCGGTCACGACCGGCGTCTTCGCCGCGACCAGCGACTGGGGCGGCACGGGCGAGGCCGGCGACGGCGTCCGCTCGCTGCCCGACCGCGTCTTCCGCGGCGCGAGCGAGCTCGCCGACCTCGTCGAGCGCACCGACCGATCGCAGCTCGTGAACGACCCGTTCGCGCTCGACCGTCCGATGGGCCACCTCGTCGGCGGTCTCGCGGGGGAGTAGGTCAGGAG
>Ga0247821_10002318_pt1 | contig 10448 bp, 17 predicted proteins | sample 13C_Glycerol_Day_FD_192481 | JGI IMG/M metagenome (GOLD analysis project Ga0247821, IMG submission 192481) | Soil microbial communities from agricultural site in Penn Yan, New York, United States - 13C_Glycerol_Day14 | ecosystem: Environmental > Terrestrial > Soil > Agricultural land | place... | reverse complement strand
GCAAGGGAGGAGTTACCAGATGAGCAAGATACCGGGTCCGGACCGCGTTGTGTGGCGATTCTTCGCGGGTCAACCCCTTGACGGTCACTACCGGACGGACGCGACGTTCCTTCGTCGCGGTCGGAAGGTACTCGGGCGGACCGCTCCCCGCCGTTGGAGCTACCTCGCCGGCATTGAACGCCTGGGCGTCCGTGTGGGCGTCCTGGGCGGGTCGCCGGCGGTCGGGTGGCAGTACTGGACCCACCCGACCCGAACGGTCGCCGTAGCGGCGTTCCTGGGCGTCCTGGGGGCTCTGTGGACCGCGTGGAGACTCCGGCGGGCATGGGTCCGCCGGAAGCTCTATCGGGGCTTCGTGCGGCCCCTGGACGACGTTCTACGGGGGATGCTCGGGTTGCCGGCGACCGTGCGGCCCAACGACTACATCGCGGTTCCGCCCACGTACGCGACCCGGGAGGACACGCCGGTTGCGATCGAGCTCCCGAAGGAGTTCAACCCGTCGCCGGCGAACAAACGCCTTGTCGCGGACGCCGCGATGAGCAAGTTCCCCCGGATGAACTACGACAACACGGACGCGGTTTTCCACACCGTGGGGAAACCCGTTCTCCATCTGAAAATGGCTCCGCAACCGCCGGATATGGTCCCCTGGGCCGCGTATGAGGAGCAGATCGAAGCGTTGCCGGCGGGGAAGACCTTCGTCGGGGTGGGGGCTCGGGACAAGCCGTTCATTCACGATTGGCACAGTGGCGAACTCGTTCACGTGGGGATCTCGGTCAATACCGGCGGCGGTAAGTCATACGGCGTCGTCGGGTGGATCGCACAAGAACTCCGGAAAGGGGCGTCCGCGACCTACATTGACCCGAAAATGTCCTATCTGCCGGAAGTGCTCATGGGCGTTCCAGGGTATCGGCTCGCGAACAACCCGAAGAACCCCTTCGAGTGGTGGGAGGAGATTTTCCGTTTCGAACGGGAAATGGACCGCCGACAGGAACTCTTGCACAAAGACCGGACGCTAGAGTTCCCGCTGATGTTTCTCGTCCTGGACGAGTTGTCCGAATTCGCGGACGTGTCCAAGCAACTATGGGAAGAGATCAAGGCGGACCCGGAGCGGTACGGGTATGACGAGATCCCGAAGAAAGCCCCTAACCCGGTATGGCGTTCTCTGTCCATTCTCCTCCGAATGGGCAGGGAATACGGCGTCCGGGTCATCGTGCTAACGCAACGCCTGGACGAGAAATCCACCGGTGGAATTGGTCTCCGTGACCTTTTCGGAATGCGCGCTCTCGGCAAATTCCGGAAAAACCAATGGATGATGCTCGTTGGGACGACACCCGTCCCGAAATCGGTTAACAAGGTCGGGCGGTGGATTTACACCGATACAGATACGGATACGTGGGTTCAAAATGTCTACGGCGAGGCGGAAATACTCCGCGATTGGGCGTTTGGGGACCGCAGCAGTGATGACACTCGGGCGGAACACTCGGAGGGAGGCGACTTCTCATCTGGGGATACGCCGGCGAGTGTCATGTGGGACGTTAAAGGAAATGCCGCCGGGGCTGAGTATGTCGGTATTCCACTCGGTACATTCCGGAAACGTCGCCGCGATGAGGGTCCGATCCCTGGAGAGGGACTGTCGGGCCGCTCTCCAGTGTGGACCTATCAAGCGTTGGATGAGTTCTTTGGCACTGGGCGCGTAAACGAAACCGACCCTCCCCCAGTCGCCACGGGGGAGGGTCGGTAGAAGGAGCGGTGGGTCAGTCGTCGTCCCCATCATCGGGGAACCAGCGACTTACCCGCCGCTTCTTTTTCGCCGGAGGATCGTTGGGGGCTCCCTCGTCCTTCTTTCCGCCGGCGGGCTCCGCTTTCTTCTTCGGCGGAGTGGCTTTCTTCGCGGTCTTGGATTTCAGGTCCGCGTTTTCGGAGCGTAAACGCTCCAATTCCGCGTCCTTACTCTCCTCGTCCTTCTGCTTCCGGGCGTCGCGCTCTGCTTCGAGCTCCCGGATTCGCCTGTCCCGGGGGTCTTCGTCCTCTTCGGTCTCGTCGGTCTCCTCGTCCACCTCTTCGGTGTCGATTTCGTCCGTGTCTTTCTTCACGCCCATGACGGTTTGGGTCCTTTCTCAGAAGGTCGGGAATGCGAAGTCTAGCCCTAGGCGAGCTTGGGCGGACGCGAGGTTGGATTGGACCGTGATCGCCCCGGTCGTGTCCACGCTCACATCACAGACGACGTTCTTCGCGGCGGCCCCGGGAAGGACGAACTCGTGGGACTGGGACGGGCGGAAGCCTGCCGGCAACGTCCCGATGAGTGCGGCGGTCCCGGACGCGACGACGCCGTTCACGTGGACCATACCCACCGCGTCTTTGTAGTACCGAGCTCGGGACCCGGCGAAATCGACCCACGAGTTGACTCGGGCCACGTTCACCCAAGCTTGGGTCATGGTCTGGACGATCCCGCCGGCGGCCTGACCGACGATCGCGACACCATCGGTATTACTGACCGTCATGTCCCGAAGGAAGATCCGGGGGGCGTTCACGTCTACGTAGCGACCGGTCCCGTCCACGTCCTGACCGATGTGAGTCCCGCCGGCGTAGGTGTAGGCGTTCTGACTCGCGGAGATCTCCACGACCGGAGCCCCGAGCGAGAGCCGATCGGAGTTCGGATCGGTCTTGTCGGTCCCGAGCACGAAGGTCGCACCGCCGTGACCCGCGACGAGGGGGCTGGACATGGTGATAGAGAGCTCGGTCGCGTCCGCCTGGGGTTGGATCACCCCGGGGAAGGTCTCCAGGGCGTCACCGGTGAAGAACGCGATTCCCTGGGGAGCATCGGACCCGTTGATCTCAATGTGTTGGGTCCCGTCCGCTCCGGTGATGAGCTTCCCCCGGACGGTCACGTTGTTGAACTCCGCCGTCCCGTCCGCTTCGATCGTCCACCCGGACGACCCGGCGACGTAGTTCTGTGACTCGATCCGCTCAATGATGAGCACGGTACCCCCTACGGTCTCCGCTACTTGTGGTTGAAAACCCATCCCTAGTTCCACTTCTCCCCGTTGACGGTCGCGGTTGCCTGATCGCCGGCTTGTCCGCCGGACCACGCGATGATGAGGTGTTGCCCCCGGGTCAAGACTTGCTCTCCGCCGAAGGGCTGGAATGACCCGTTGAAGCTGACCCCGAGCGAGTTCGTCGGGTCTACTTCGTTGAGGTAGATCTGTACTCGCGGGATCGGAGATTTGCCGGGTCGGTTCGTCTGGACGACGATCCCGGTCACTCTCCAATTCGCCGGCCCCGGCGAGTCCGGACCCAAGCTGACCTGACCGCCTCCAGAGGCGTCCAGGACGACCGTACGGCCCGTTGTGAGGTTGAGGGTGTCCGCCACTACGCCGGCCCGTCCCCGGCCGCCCAGAGCTCCGTCAGGACGCTCACCTTCGCGGTACCGGTGACCGCCGCGACCCACACGTCCACGGTCGCTCCGAGCTCGAGCATCCGCAACGAGGCGGCAGGGTAGAGAAAGGCGTCGTTGTTGTCGGGCGTGTCGATTGCGGATTGGATGCCGGCCCGGGAGGTGGCAACGAACACGTCCGCCGCCGCGATGAGCTTCAGGACCCGCCGGCGGTGGTCGGGACCGGCGACGCGGGTCGGGGTGGTACCCACGGTCCGGGTGAACATCGCCCCACCCTTCGCCGGCAGGGCTTGGGTACGGACCGGACCGTCCAGACAGACCGCGACCGGGGTCGCGTCGCCGTAGGGCTCGATCGGCTCGACCTGGAGGACTTCGTCGGTGTCGGGTTGCAGGTCTTCACTCATGAGGCGACTTTCTTCGCGAGGTTGATCGCCCGTCCGGCGGGGACGACCTTCGTCACTGCCGAACCGAGCGAGGTGGACTGAAGCATCATCACGAGGCCCACGAGGACCATCGCGGACCCGCCGACGACGTACCCGACCCGGACCCAATTCTCCGCGTTGGAGACCCACCGGGCGGTCTTGTTGCCGAAGTCAACGATTGACTTCAACTCGTCCACCGGATTCAAGGCGTCCGCGATCTTCCCGACCGTGGACTGTCCGCCGTCCGGTCCCGACCCTTCGGTTTGGATCAGGTGGGTTTTCATCCACTCATCCGCCGCCGCGTTCGTGGACCACGGGGAGAAGTCTTGACCGTTGGAGGACAGGATTTTCATCGCCCGGGCGTTCGTCTGCGGATCGAACAACTGATCGTTACTGGAGATCCCGAACAGAGCGCGACGGGTCGGACCGAGATCCCCCAGCATGTTGATTTGCCAATACCCGTACGAGTTATCTCCGGTCGCCGCGTTCGTGTTGTGGGCGTTCGGGTCGCCGTGACTCTCCAACCACCCGACTGCGCCCGCCTTACGAGCCTGGGCGGCGGTCAGCCCTTGACTTTTCGCGAGGACAACTAGATCGGCTTCGGTAGCCACGGACTGACCTCCCTTCCTACGCGGTGAATTCGGACTGAGTGGCGAACATGTGTACGTCCTGGGTCGTCATCTGCGGACCCGCCGACAACTCGTTGCCGGACGTAGCGGACTGACCCGGGCCGGCGTTGACCGGACCGGTCTTCGAGTCGGTCCACAGGGCGTGACGCGAGGTCCACGCGAGCGCGACCGTGGCGACCGAGCCGATGACGAAGATCGTCGGGTCCTTCGCGAGAAGGGAGATCCCGGCAACGACGCCGGCGGACAGCCACGTTGCGCGACGCTCGGACATGTCAACATCCTTCGTACCGGTCGGAAGACCCTGCATGTCCGCCTGGGTCGGGGTCGCGTTGGAGTGGATCGCGTAGACGACGGTCGCCACCGCGAGACCACCCATCAGGGAAGCTTCGGGCTTGAGTGACATGGGTTCTCCTACTTCGTGGTAAAGGACTTCGCGGTGGACAGGGGACCGGGCTTACCGCTACCGGTGGCCCGCACGGTGACCCCCGGGGAGTACCGGGCTTTGGGTTTCAGACCGGTGAAGGTGCACGCCGGAGCGCTTGTGTGGTTGTCGATCTCCCCGTTGAGAAACCAGTCATACCCGGTCGCGTACGGGACGCCGGAGGTGGTGAAGGTGACCCGCCCGCCGCCCGTGTTGACCGAGATCGCCGGCTGAGAAGGTTTCCCGAGCGTTGCCCCGGCGGTCTTGACCGTCACGGCGGACGACTTCGGCCCGGGCTGACCCGACGAGGACACCGCCGCGACCTGGACCGAGTACGACGTACCGGGGGTGAGGCCGGCAACGTCGATCGGGGAACCGGTACCGGTCCCGCGAACCGCTCCGTTCAAGTACACGTTGTAGGTCGCCGCACCCGCCACGCCCGCGAAGGTGACCCGCATACCCGCTGGCCCGTTACCGGTACCGGCAACGCCGGTAGGGGCGACCGTGATCGCCGTGTTCCCGCCCGGGATGAGAGTGTGGTACCCGACCGGGGGTTGTCCGGCGATGCCGATCGCGGCCCGAACAATGTCCTGCTGATCGGACGTGAGGGGCCTGTCCGACAGGAAGTTGCCGAGCGCAACGGCGATCACGGAGTACGTCCAACGTCCGTCTTGCTGCAACCGATCCGACACGTACTCCGACCACTCGGAGTTCGTCGTACCCCGGAACCCTCCCGTGGTAGCTCCGGAGCTCGAATCGTCGGGTAGCCCGTAGTCGCCGGCGGGACGGGTGACGCCGGGTCCGAGACCGCCGCTCATGTCCTCGTACCCGGGGTCCACCGGTACGTCCGCCGCGTCCTGACGGGCTTTCCAGTAGCGGTACCCGATGAACGCGGCGGCGGCGGCGAGGATCGGGAAGAGGGTCTTCTTGTTGACCTTCCCGACCTTCGGGACGTCCACGCTCCCGTCAGCCATCGGTGTACTCCGATCCGCCGGCCCCGTCCGCGAAGTCATTCGCGATCGTTGCATCGGTCATCGAAGTCTCGGAGGGGAGCGAGAACAACGACGGCGTTTGGTTCGCCGGCGCGGGTGCCCAATGCGCCGTCCCCGTGCTGGGCCACGTGTGCGGAGAGATATCCGTCATCTGTGGCTTCGCCTGGGGAAGCTGGGGGACCTGCCCCGTGTACGAGTGGAGTTGCGCGTCCTGACCGAACTTGCCCATCGGGTTTTGGTACAACCCGAAGATCTTCGTGTCGTACCCGAGTCGGTACCGACCCACGTTCGCCGGGTCGCCGGCGTAGACCTCGTTGGGTTGGTTCGTGTGGTCGTAGGAGTTCTGACCGTTGACGAGGTACTGAAGATCCGGCCCCGGGTCCACGCCGGCGTTCTGGGGCATCCGACCGACGACGTATTGGTTGTTCTGACCCTGGGTCGCGTGGAGGTACCGGCGGTACTCGTCCGGGACATAGTTCGAGTCCGCGTGATCCACCATCATGCGTTCCTGCATTGCCTGTTGAGCGCGTCCGTACGGCTCGCCGGAGGGGACCGACAACTGACCGTCGTACGTGTGATGGAACGGCTGAGTTGCGAGCGTGGGGTAATCGCTCTGCGGACCCTCCTCCTCGCGAACGGTGAGGATCGAGTCCGTGTAGGAGTGATCCGGGGTCGGTACCGGGTTGAACGGGTCAGGTTCGGGGTCCGGGGTGAAGTGGTCCTTATTCAGCCCGGGTGCTGGGGGACGGGACGAGAAGTGAGCGTTTCGGACCGCCGTCCCGCTGTACGGCGAGTCCACTTACTGACCCATCGCCTTCTGCTGCCACTTCGACAGTCCGCCGAACAACGCTCCGACGACCGCCGGAGTCTGCCGCCCGGGGAGGACGAGAGTGGTCGCGAGTCCCGTCGCGGCGATGATGACCGCGACCTTCTGAATACCGTTCATCTACTTACCTCCGTTGTTGTACCAAGCAACCGCCGACTCAACCGGCGAAGGGATCTTGGGGTTGGTTCGACTGAGAAGGACGGTCAGAAACCCTGTCCACGCGAGGATTTCGGCACCTTTGGGCCAGACCCTCTCCGCGAGGGAGAAGCCGATTGCGAGAAATCCGGTCGCGATGGGGACCCGCCAGTCCATCGGCTGATTGTGAAACACGGTGTTGTTCGCGACCGTGATCGCACCCATCGCGAGGACGGGGCCGGTTGTCTTGCTCATGGCACCAAACCGCCTAGAGTCGGGTCGCTTTTCTGGTCAGGGAGTGAGGTTGGATCGGACACGGACCCGCCGTACCCGGTCCAGGTCTTGAACACGTACGGCTGAGATCCGAAGAGGACCGCCATAGATCCCGTTCGTACGTTGACCTTCGGTCGTTGCTGACCGATCCCGGCGGTCCCGCCGGCGGCAGTGATCAGCACCATGTGAGCGGCGGAGATCGCGATATCGCCGGGTTGGACCTTGCTCGCGGGGATGGTCTTCCACTCGGGCGAGGTACGGAACAACGCTGTGTTCGCCCAATCGTTGAAGGGAGGTTTGATCCCGGCGTCTTTGAGAGCCTTGTCCACGAAGGAGGAGCAATCGGAGAAGCCGGGTTGAGTCCTCTTCAGTTGTGAGTACTGGTCTCCCGTGTACTTTTGCGCCGCCGCGACGACCGCCGATCTCCGAGCGGTGTTGTCCGCGTTGAACTCCGGCAGACCGCCCGGGACTACATCGGGAGTGGGTTTCCCCTTTACGGGCGGGAGTTTGCCGCTAGAGACCTCGCGGAAGACCTGGAGGGGCGAGACGCCGCGAAAGCCGGCGTACACGAGGACGGCCCCAACGGTGGTAACACCGATGGAGAGACCGTTGAGACCGCCGCTCGCCGTTGGCACGGGTCAGCTACCGACCTTCGCGAGCACTCGCGGGAGGACGAAGTGACCGATGAGGATTCCGACGATCAGCGTCGGTACGGGCTTGAGGTACTGCATGTGAACCTCCGGGTTCGGTTTGGCGTTGTTTTGCTGGGGTTTTCGCCGGTGGATCGGGTGAGGCTCAGCGGGCGGTCAGGGACTTGATCAGACCGCCGGCGGGCCGGACGTAGTTGTAGATGCAGACGAGGCGGTGGGTACCGGACCCGCCGATGGTGCCCCGGTAGCCGAGCGTGTCCGCCGCCGAAACCGAGAGGTACTTGTAGCGGGCTTCGTAGCCTGCCTTGGGTCCGCCGTCCGTGTTGAATGGGAGCGTGTAGACCCCGAGATCGCGACCGCCGACCGGGTTCGCGGACGCGGTGAGGGTTTCGGTGTACCCGTAGAACCGCTCCAGGCGGCGAATCCACGACCGCTTCGTACGGTCGTAGGGAACGTCGTTGTTGAAGGGGATCTGTACGGTCGTGGGCCAGTCCGCGTCACCCTGGACCCGAGAGCCCGTCGAGTCCTTCATGATGAAGTGCAGAGCTCGGTAGGACCCTTCCTGCTGCTGCAACTGGAGATCCACCGAACCGGCGGCGGTGTCGATCGAGTTCCGGCGGGCGTAGAGGACCGTCCCGTTGCCGGGCGGAGTGAGGACCGTCGCGTTGCCCTGGGCATCCTTCCCGGCGGACTGCCGGTAGGAGTCCTGCCAGATCTCGACGCGGATCGCCGGCTGAGTCGTCACGGGCGGGGTGGAGAAGACCGCCGACGACGCCGCGAGGGTGATATCGAGCGCGTAGGCGTTGTTCGAGTTCGTGTTGGGGAGCGGCCCGAGCGGCTGGCTCGGGATGAACTGGATCGGGATCTGGAGCGTGAACGATCCGTTGCCGGAGGTCGTGACCTCCGAGAAGGTCTCCGAGAGTCGCGGGTCGTCGGAGAAGGAGAACCCTCCCCACTTGACGAACATCGCGAACTCGTGAGCGGTCATCGGACCGAGAATCGGCTGACCGCCCGTGTCGTTGAGGGTGATGGACGCGATGTACCCGAAGATCCCATCGTTGACGGTCTGGAGCGTTCCCGCGCCGGCCCCGCCGGACGCGACGAGATCGATCCACAGATCTGCGAGGAAACCGTTGGTCTTCGGGGCGAAGGTCTCCAACGGCTGCTGACTCGTGGAGAGGGTCGTGTTGTAGACCTTCGTGTGGGTCTCCAGGTCCAGGGTTCCCGGGAAGAAGGGCCGGAGCGCAACGGGAGCGTCCTTACCCTTCGTCTTCGCCGCCGGGGCTTCGGGGGCTGCGACTGTCATTGGGTCGTACCTTTCGCCGTAGGTGAGCGGCGGGGGTTATTACCCGCCACTCGTTGCGGGGGTTGCCACCCGCAACGATCGCGCCCACCATAAGGCCGAAAAGTTATGCGAGTTTTCCCGAACCGAAGAAGGTTCAAACCATGTTTCGGTGTACTCTTCTCGCCGTGATGAACCTACGGAAACAAGCCGGTAAGACACTGGAGGACGTATCGAGCGCGTCGCGGAAGATCGCGGACACGGCGGATTGGGGCAACCTCGCGTTGATCTCGGTCGCCGGCGTCGCGTTCGTCGCGATCTTGATCGCCGTCGTCGCGTTGGAAAGGGCGTCGAATGACCGACCGTCCGCGTGAGATCACGAAGGAAGAAGAGGACGCCGCAAAGCGATTGATGGACGCAGTGAACATTCACGTAGAAGCGTCCCGGGCGTCCGGTCGTGAGAAGCCGGGTTGGGTCGCTATCCGACTCGCGGACGGGACGAGTCCGACCGGGGATCTGTACGACACCCAAAAGGACGCGGCCCGCCATAACCAGTACGACTCCAACGTCTTCTTTCTGAAGGTCGGGAAAGCCCACATCGGTTTCCGGGAAGCTCTCGTGGTTCTCCAGTTGAACCGGCAGGCCCGGAAGAACAACGTCGTGTTCCACCATGAGACCGTCGTGTCTCCGCAACTCAACGAAATGCTCCAGAAGATGATCCCCCGCACGATGAGAGGACTCGGCAACGATGGATGACAAGGCCCCGCACGGGTACGAGGAGGACGGGGTAACGCCCCGAGCTCCGTACGGCCACCGGGCGGACGGGACGCCGCGCAAGAGCAACCGGGGAGCCCGTCCCGGTCAACGTGGCAACGGGAACCGCGCCCGCCGGCCCGGGTCGCCGGCGGCGAAGAAGAGTCCGAGCGACGCGACTCGGATGCAGCAGTTGTGCGCACTCGGGGACATGATGATCATCTCTCCGTTGACCGCCGCGTCTATGACGCCGGGACTCTCGAAGAAGATCGGTAAGGCACAGTGCGACGCTCTCGCGGGGGACGCCGTGATCCTGACCGAGTACATGCCGAAGCTCGCGGAAGGACTGATCGTCCTTTCCCAGTCGAAGCCGGGCGCGCTCGCGTGGTTGGATCAGGTGGAAGACAAGGCCCCGTATCTTCTTCTCCTCAACGTGGGAGTCCAGGTCGGGAAAGCTCTCGTCTCGAACCACATGAATCCCAACCCGCGACTCGCTCACGCGGGACGCCTCCAGGGCGCGATCCGTTCTCTCCAACTCGCGGAGATGATCGAAGCCCAGGCGGCGGAAATGGGGATCTCGATCGGATCGGACGACGAACCGACCCTCCCGATCCCTGACGACGAGGCGGCGTAGTGCCACCCCGCCGCCGGCAGGGTGACGACCTCATCGCGGA
>Ga0247821_10002317_pt1 | contig 10451 bp, 10 predicted proteins | sample 13C_Glycerol_Day_FD_192481 | JGI IMG/M metagenome (GOLD analysis project Ga0247821, IMG submission 192481) | Soil microbial communities from agricultural site in Penn Yan, New York, United States - 13C_Glycerol_Day14 | ecosystem: Environmental > Terrestrial > Soil > Agricultural land | place... | reverse complement strand
CGACGTCGAACAGCGCGACGCCGCGACGCGGTTTCGGTTCGGCGCCGCGAGCGCCTACCATCACCTCGTCCGGCAGCGCATCGCCGAGCTGCGCGAGCAGCGGCTTCCGGGCGTGCAGACCCTCGGGGAATTCATGGAACGCCGGCTGGCCCCGGCGATGGCGACCTGCGAGTCGGTGGCGCGCCGGCAGGAAGAGTTGTCCGCGCGCGTCGCGCGCGCCGGCCAGCTGCTGCGCACCCGGGTGGAGGTCGCCCTCGCGCGCCAGAACCAGGCGCTGCTCGAGTCGATGAACCGCCGCGCGCGCCTGCAGCTCCGGCTGCAACGCACCGTCGAGGGCCTGTCGATCGCGGCCATCACCTACTATGCCGCCGGGCTGACGGGTTACGTCGCGAAAGCGGCGAAGGTCGCCGGCGCGCCGCTCGACGCCGACCTCATCGTCGCGATCGCGATCCCGCTGATCGCCGGTGCGCTATGGTTCGCCTTGCGCCGCATCCGCCGCGGCCTCGAGGATGCCTGAGGGATCCGCACTCGCGGCGGGGCCGTCGACGAGCCGCGGCACGACACCGGGAACCCCATGACGCGAGCCCGCCTTGTCCTTGCCCTCCTGGTGATCGCGGCCTCGCCGGCGCACGCCCACCACGGCTGGAGCGAGTACGACAGCACCACCACGCTGACCCTCACCGGCACGATCGAGCAGGCCGGCTACGAGCACCCGCACGGCCATGTCAGGCTCACCGCCGACGGCAAGACCTGGAACGCCGTGCTCGCGCCGCCTTCGCGCATGGAGAATCGCGGCCTGCCGCGCGCCGAGCTGGTGCCTGGCGCGAAAGTCACGGTGGTCGGCTACGCGAACCGCAACAAGCCCGACGAGATGCGTGCCGAGCGCATCACGATCGGCGGGCGCACCGTCGAGCTGCGCTAGGCCCGACGCGCCATGACCACGGCAGCGCATGCGGTCGAGGCAACCGGCCTCGGGCGGGCGATGCGCGAGTCGCTGTGGGCATTCCCGATCGCCGAGACGATCCACATCGCGGCGTTCGCCATCGTCGTCGGCTCGATCGTCGTGCTCGACCTGAGGCTGATCGGGCTGTCGCGCCGCGTGCCGGTCGCGCGGCTCGCGGCACATGTGCTGCCATGGACGCTCGGCGCGTTCGTCGTCGCAGCGCTGGCGGGACTCACGATGTTCACCGCGCACGCGGCGGACTACCTGACCAACCGCGTGTTCATGCTCAAGATGGGACTGATCCTCGCGGCGGGGGTCAACGCCGCGCTGCTCCACATCGGCGCGATGCAGGCGGCCGGCGCCTGGGATACCGACGTCGGCCCACCGATGCGCGTCCGGCTCGCCGCAGGGCTGTCGATCGCCCTCTGGTTCGGCGTGATCGCCTGCGGGCGCCTGCTCGCGTATACCTGAACGCGGCGGCGCGGGCGCGCTCGCCGACCGGCCGCACGACGCTTCGCGAGGCTGGGTTATCCTCGGCGCTTCGCGGAGGGATTGGCATGGACGATCCGGCGCACTGGGCGCGCGCGCTCGAGAAGCTCAAGCATCGCGGGGACGGCCGCCTGCCCGGCCTCGTCGGCTTTCGCGTGCTCGCCCTCGAGCGTGGACGGCTCGACGCGGAGCTCACCATCCGGCCGGAGCTCCTCGCCCCCAACGGGTACCTGCACGCAGCGACCGTCATCGCGCTCGCCGACACCGCGAGCGGCTTCGGCTGCCTCGCGCACCTGCCCGACGACCGCCACAACTTCACGACCATCGAGCTCAAGTGCAACTTCCTCGCCACCGCGCGCGAAGGCACGATCGCGTGCACGGCGCGCGCCGCCCACCTCGGGCGCGCGACGCAGGTCTGGGACGCGACGGTCACGCGCAAGGCCGACGGGGCGACGCTCGCGCTGTTCCGCTGTACGCAGATGGTGCTGCCGCCGCGCACGCCGGGGACGCAGTGACGGGCGCGGCGGCGTGATGGTGGATACCCCCGTCACGCGGTACGCGCGAAGCGGCGAGACCAGCATCGCGTGCCGGGTCGTCGGCAGTGGCGACGATCGCGGCGAGCGGGCGCTCAAGGGCCTCGACGGCACGTGGCGCAGCTACGCGGCGAGCGCCCCATGAGCTCGCGCGACGCGACGGCCCCGGGCGACGACGGCTCGCGTGCCGGCCACGTGATGGCGCTCGCGGGCGGCGCGCTGCATCGTGTCGCCTACCGCGAATGGGGCGAGCACGACAATCCGCGCGTCGTGGTCTGCGCGCATGCGCTGACGCGCACCAGCCGGGACTTCGGCCCGCTCGCGCGCGCGCTGAGCCCGCGCTGGCGCGTCGTCGCCCCCGACATGCCGGGTCGCGGCGCGAGCGACCGGCTCGCCGACCCGATGCTCTACCAGATTCCCACCTACGTGTCCGACGCCGCCACGCTGATCGCACGCCTCGACGTCGACGAGATCGCCTGGGTCGGCATCTCGCTCGGTGCGCTGATGGGCATGGTGCTCGCCGCGATGGAACGCACGCCGATCCGGCGCCTGGTCGTCAGCGACGCGGGTCCGGTGCTCGCGCGCGCGGCGCTCGAGCGCATCGCGACGTACGTCGGCGTGGCCACGGTCTTCCCCACGCGCGAGGCGGCGTACGCGGCGATCCGCGCGATCAGCGAACCGTTCGGGCCGCACAGCGACGCCGAATGGGACTTCCTGGTCGACAACGTCATCGTGCCGCGCGGCGACGGCACGTTCACGTCGCACTACGATCCCGCGCTCGCGGTGCCGTTCCGCGCCGGACTCGCGGTGCCCGGCGACGTCGACCTGTGGAGCACCTGGGACCGGATCCGCGTGCCTACGCTGGTCCTGCGCGGCGAGCGCTCCGACCTGCTCGCGGCCGACACCGCGGCGCAGATGACGACGCGCGGGCCGCGCGCCGAGCTGGTCACGTTGCCGGGCGTCGGCCACGCGCCGACGCTGGTGACCGCGGCGCAGATCGAGCTCGTGCGCGCGTTCCTCGAGCGGGACTGACGCTTCGGCTCGGCCCTCCGGCCGAAGGCGCGCGCGGCGCCATGGCGGCACGATCGCGCCATGTCCGTTGCGGACGCCGCGACGCGCCCAAGCGCCGTGCCCGTGGTGCTCGCCGGCTTCGCGGCAGGCGTCGCGTGGCTCCAGACCTGCGCGACGCTGCCGCCGTGGCTGCCGGCATGGCTCGCGGGTGGCCTGGTGCTCGGCGGCATCGCGGCCGTCGCGCGACGCCGTGCGCGGCGCGGCGCGGGCGTCGCGATGCTGGCCCTGCTCGCGCTGGCGGCAGCGCTTGCCGGCGCCGGCTACGCCGGTTGGCGCGCCCAGGTGCGCCTGGCCGACGAGCTGCCGAATGCCTGGGAAGGCGTCGACCTCCGCCTCGTCGGCATCGTGGACGACCTGCCGGACACCACCGAGCGTGGGGTGCGCTTCGCGTTCGCGGTCGAAGAGGTCGAGACGCCGGACGCGGTGGTGCCGCGCCGGCTGTCGCTCGCCTGGTCGGCGGAGACGGCGCGCGACGGCAGCGAGATCGACGCGCCGGTGGTGCGCGCCGGCGAGCGCTGGCGCCTCACGGTGCGCCTGAAGCGCCCGCACGGGTACGCGAATCCCGGCGGGTTCGACCTCGAGGCGTGGCTCCTCGAGCGCAACCTGCGTGCGACCGGCTATGTCCGCGCGTCCGACGCGAACGCGGCGCTCGATGCGTTCGCCGGGCGGCCGATCGACCACGTGCAACGCGCCCGCGAGCGCGTGCGCGAGCGCATCGCGGCCGCGCTGGCGGATGCGCCCTACGCCGGCGTCGTGGCGGCCCTCGCAATCGGCGACCAGCGGGCGATTCCCGACGCGCAGTGGACCGTGTTCAACCGCACCGGCGTCGGCCACCTGGTGAGCATCTCCGGCCTGCACGTCACGGCGCTCGCCGCGCTCGCGGCCGCACTCGCGGCGCTGATGGCGCGACAGTCCGTCCGACTCACCGACGCGCTGCCGGCGCGGAGCGTCGGCGCGCTCGCGGGCGTCGTCGCGGCCGGCGCCTACACGTTGCTCGCCGGCGCGGAGGTGCCGGCGCTGCGCACCTTCGCGATGCTCGCTGCGGGCGCGCTCGGGCTGGTCGCGTCGCGCCAGGCGCACGCGCCGACGCTCTGGGGGTGGGCGCTCGCCGCGGTGCTCGCGCTCGATCCCTGGGCAGTGCTGGCGCCGGGCTGCTGGCTGTCGTTCGGCGCGGTCGCCGTGCTGATCTACGCGGGCGCGGGCCGCGTGGCTCCGCGTCGCGCGCAGCGCTGGCACGCCAGGCTGGCGTCCGCGTTCATCGAAGGCGCGCGCACGCAATGGGCGGTCACGATCGGGCTCGTGCCGTTCACACTCGTGCTGTTCGGCCAGGTGTCGCTGGTGTCGCCGCTGGCGAACGCGGTCGCGATCCCGCTGGTCACGCTCGCCGTCGCGCCGCTTGCTGTGGCCGGGATCGTCGTGCCGGGCGACGCCTGCTTCGTGGCGGCGCACGCGCTGCTCGCGCCGCTGATGCGCCTGCTGGAGCTCTTCGCTGGCGCGCCCGCGGCCGCGTGGGCGCAGCACACGCCGCTGGGATGGACGCTCGCCGCCGCGGCGATCGGCGTCGCGTGGCTTCTGGCGCCGTCCGGCGTGCCGGGACGGCGGCTGGGCGCGCTGTGGCTGCTGCCGCTGTTCGTGGCCGTGCGCCCGGCGCCCGACGTCGGAACCGCGAGCGTGACCGTGCTCGACGTCGGGCAGGGACTCGCCGTGGTGGTGCGCACGCACGCGCACGCCATGGTTTACGACACCGGGCCACGCTGGAACGCCACGGCCGACGCCGGCGGACGCATCGTCGCACCGTTCCTGCGGCACGCGGGCCTCGAACGCCTCGATCTCCTCGTCGTCAGCCATCAGGACGCCGATCACGCGGGCGGCGCGGCCTCGCTGCTGCGCGCGGTACCGGTCGGACGCGTACTTTCGTCGCTTCCGCCGGACCACGCGATCCTTGCCGGGCCGCCGCCGCTGGTCGCGCGCCGCTGCGAGGCCGGACAGCGCTGGCACTGGGATGGCGTCGACTTCACCGTGCTGCATCCCCCTCCGTCGCTGTACGACGATGCACGCACGCGGACCAACGACCTGTCGTGCGTGCTGCGGATCGCTACGGGCGCGACGCGCGTGCTGCTCGCCGGCGACATCGAGGCCCGCAGCGAGGCGCTGCTGCTGCGCGGGCGGCGCGACGAGCTCGCCGCGGACGTGCTGGTCGTGCCGCACCATGGCAGCCGTACGTCGTCGACCGTGCCGTTCGTCGCCGCCGTCGCCCCGCGCGTCGCCATCTTCACGCCGGGCTACCGCAACCGATTCGGCCATCCGCGTCCGGACGTGGTCGCACGCTACGTGGCGCGTGGCGCAGCGACGCTCCGAACCGACCGGGACGGTGCGATCGCGTTTGGCGCCGGCGGCCCGGGCGTCGCGCCGGTGGAGCGCGCGCGCCTCGCATGGGCGCGCTACTGGCGCGAGGTGCCGGACGAGTCGGTCGCGCCGCTCGACTGAGCTCCGTTTTGCACGCACGCGCCTGCTAGACTGCAACGCGTGGAATCGTCGCCGCAAGCCCGTCGGACATCCGTGTACCGCGTTGCGTGCGTCGCGCTCGCGCTCGCCACTACGTCGTGCCAGGCGCAGGCGCCTGCGCCGGTGGTCGCCGAGCTGAAGCTCTCGGTGGCGGTGGCGCCCGCGTTTCCGCTCGGTGCCGCCGCCAAGGCATGGAGCGAGGCGATGGCGGCCGCGCCCGAGGGGCGCGTCGATGCGAAGCTCTACCCCGGCGCGTCGCTCGCGAACCGCGACCCCGCGCGGGAGATGCTCGCGCTGCGCGACGGCGCCGCCGACCTCGCCGTCGGCTCGGCGCTCGCGTGGTCGGCGCAGCTTCCCGCGCTCGCCGTGTTCGCGCTCCCATGGATCGCGCCTGAACCCGAGGATCTCGCCGCGCTCGTCGCCGCACCGGAGGTGTCCGGCGAGCTGATGCGGCGCGCCGAAGCGAACGGTGTCGTGCTGCTCGCACTGGCGCCGCTCGGCCATCGCGCGCTCGCGACGACGTCGCGGGTGGTGCGCACGCCGGCCGATCTCGCGGGACTGCGCGTGCGTGCCACCGGCGGGTCGCTGATCGTCGAAACGATGGGGGCGCTCGGCGCGCGACCCGAAGCGATGGGTTTCCAGCAGGCGCAGGACGCGCTCGCGGCCGGCCGGCTGGACGGCCAGGAGGGTTTCGCCACCAGCTTCGTGGCTGCCCGCGCGCCAGCGACCGGCTTTCGCCAGCTTTTGCGCTGGGGCGCGTTCGGCGACGCGATGCTGTTCGCCGTGCGCCGTCCCGTCTGGAATGCGTGGAGCGATGCACAGCGGCGCACCGCGCTCGACACCGCGCGCGAGGCGGCCGCGCGCGCCGGGGCGGCCGCACGCGAGGAAGCGGCCGAGCGCGAGCTGGTCGCGCAGGGGATGGGCGAATCGAAGCTCACGCGCGCCGGCCACGAGGCGTTCGCCGCGGCGGCGGCCTCGGTGCGGACGCTGCGTGTTCCGCCTATCGGCGCCGAGCTGGTCGCGGCGGCGGAACGCGTCGTGCAGGTATCGCGCGCGTCGCGGCCCGCACGATGACCGCGTCGATCGTCATCGCCGACAGCGTGACGGCGCTCGGCGCGGACGCGCGCGGTGCCGTGCTGGTCACCGGTTCGCACGGTGGACGGATCGCGGCCCAGTACGCGTCGAGCGCGGGAGTGCGTGCCGCGATCTTCAACGATGCGGGACGCGGGTGCGACGACGCGGGCATCGCCGGCGTGCGCGCGCTCGACGAGGTCGGCATGGCGGCGGCCGCGGTCGCGCATGCCTCGGCGCGGATCGCGGTCGCCGCGGACACGCTCGCGCGCGGGATCATCGCGTTCGCGAACGATGGGGCGTCGCGCCACGGCGTCACGCCGGGCATGCGCTGCCGCGAGGCCGCCGAGCGCCTGCGCACCGCGCCGCTGCCGAAGGCGGTGCTCGCGGCGACGCGCGAAGCGCGCCACGAGTTCGATCCCGGCAGCATCGATGCCGCACCGATCCTCGGCCTCGATTCGATCGGGGGCGTGCGCGCGGGGGACGCCGGTGCCGTGCTGGTCATCGGCTCGCACGGCGGCCTGCACGGCGGCGATCCGGCGAGCGCGCTGCCCATCGACGCCGCCGGCGCGCTGTTCCACGACGCAGGCGGGGGCCGCGAGGGGGCCGGCTATTCGCGCTTGCCGGTGCTCGACACGCGCGGCATCGCGGCGGCGACCGTCGGCCACGCGAGCGCGCGGATCGGCGATGCGCGCTCGATGTGGGCGTCCGGCGTGCTGTCGCGCGTCAACGCCGTCGCGGCGGCACACGGGCTGACGGTCGGGATGCGCGTCGACGAGGCGGCGCGGCGGCTGGCGCGAGGAAAGGCGTCGGGCTGAAGCCCGATCCACACCCGCGCTGACGCGAGCGAGAGCGTCGGGCTGAAGCCCGACCCACCCACGGCGTCAGTCGACGAAGCGGCCCAGCCGGACCGCGGTCTCGCCCACCTTAGGGCGCCGCGTCGGCATGATCAGCACGCAGTCGTCGTGCGGCGTGCGCACCTCGCGGCCGTCGTCGGTGGCGAGCACCGTGCCGGCGCTGGGCACCACCATCAGCCCGTGCACCGGCAGCGCGAAGGCGAATCGCTCCGACGCGATGGTCACGACGTCGGTGACCGCGATCGCCCGTTGCGGCGCGGGGCGTGCGCCGCCGAGCCGCGCCCGCATCTCGTCGCGCGACACGAGCCCGAAATGCGCGAGGAAGCGCAGCGTGCACTCGAGCGCGACGGCGGGCGCCGCGCGCTCCCAGTGCTGGCCGCACTCGATCAGGAGCGCCGCGCGCGGATCCGCGGGATCGTCGAAGAACGCGTAGTCGCGCAACCGCCGCCCGGCCGCGTGGCCCGCGTCGATCACGATGTGCTGCGGCACGCCCACGGCGCGCGCGAGCGCGAGGCCCTTGTCGCGCGGCCCCGCCAGCGCGAGCGGCGGGCACGGGTCGGTCATCGAGTGCAGGTCGAGCAGCGCGTCGGCGCGGTCGATGACCGGGCGCAGCTCGCGGGCGCGCGCGAGGTCGCGGCTCTGGCGGGGACCGTCGAGGACCTCGGGGGACCACAGCCGGTTGTAGTCCTCGTCGACGCAGCGTGACGCGTACGGATCGGCGCGGTCGAACCCCTGGTACGCCGCGACGTTGGCGAACACGAACGTCAGCGTCCCGCGCGCGGGGCGCACGCCCTGGTCGAGCAGCCGGTCGACCGCGATCGCGCCGCACACCTCGTTGCCGTGCGTGAGCGCCTGCACGACCAGGTGCGGGCCGCTCTCGCGCGCGACGAAGCGCCACACGAACGGGATGCCGGTGTTGCCGATCTCCCAGCGCGCGAGGTCGGGGAACGCGACCTCGATCGACGGCACGGGAACGCGCGGCGCCGCGGCGCCGCCGTCGCGGGGGAGCGCGCTCACGCGGCGGCGAGCCGCGCGGCGAGGCGGCGCATGAACGCCTCGCAGCGCGCGAGCTGGTCGAGCGACACCCACTCGTCCGGCTGGTGCGCCTGGTCGATGTGGCCCGGGCCGCAGATCACGGTGGGAATCGCGGCGCCGTGGAAGAGCGACGCCTCGGTGCCGAACGACACCTTGCCGACGCCCTCCGCGCCGGCCAACGCGTGCCCCAGCGCCGTGATCGCCGAGCCGTCGTGCGTGTCGAAGCCGGGCAGCGACGACAGCGCGTCGAACGCGATGCCGGTGTCCGGGGCGACCGCCTGCATCGCGGGGACGAGGCGCGCCGCGAAGTCGCGCACCTCGGCGAACATCGTTTCGGGGTCGTCGAACGGCAGGTGTCGCACCTCGAAATCGAACGTGCAGTCGCGCGGCACGATGTTGAGCGCCGTGCCGCCGCGGATCGTGCCGACGTGCACCGTCGTGTAGGGCACGTCGTAGCCATCGTCGCGCCGGCCGTCGTCCCGGTAGCGGCGCGCCATGGCCGCCAGGTGCGCGACGATCTGGCAGGCGATCTCGACGGCGTTGACGCCGCGTGGCGTGAGCGAGCTGTGCGCCTCGTGTCCGCGCACGCGGCAGCGCCAGCTCTTCTTGCCCTTGTGCGCGACGACCAGGCGCATGCCGGTCGGCTCGCCGACGATGCATCCGGCCGGGGCGACACCGCGCGCCGGCAGCTCGGCGATCAACCGGCGCACGCCGATGCAGCCGACCTCCTCGTCGTACGACAGCGCGAAGTGCAGGGGCCGCGAAAGCCCCCGGGACAGGAACAACGGCACCAGCGCAAGCCCGGTGGCCGAGAAGCTCTTCATGTCGGTGACGCCGCGGCCGTGCACGCGGTCGCCGACCTGCGTCGCGGCGAACGGGTCGGTGCTCCACGGCTGGCCGTCGACCGGGACGACGTCCGTGTGGCCCGACAGCACGATGCCGCCGGTGGTCGCGTTGCCGTCGCGCGCGGGCAGCGTCGCGAACAGGTTGGCCTTGCGGCGATCGTCGTCGTAGGTCAGCGTCGACGCGATGCCGAAGCCGGCGAGGTAGTCGCGCACCCAGTGGATCAGCGCGAGGTTCGACTCGCGGCTGGTGGTGTCGAAGCCGACCAGCGTGCGGATCGTCTCCCACGCGGCGAGCTCGCGCGCGTCGCGGACGGGCGGCACGTCGCGGTCGGGGGTGTGGAGCGTGCGGTCCGGGGCGTTCATCGCGCGGCGCGTTTCGGACGCGGGCAGGGGATGCCAGCATAGCACTCCGTGACCGCGGCGCCGAAGCGCACGCCGGGCGGGAACGGTAAGCCGCGGCGGTTGTCAGCGAAGGACGTGGCGGCGATCATGCGCTCCACGAGCCGGACGAGGAGATCCCGATGCGAGCTTCCCGCTGGATCGTCGCCCTGGCGGGCGCCGCGGCACTGGGCGGAGCGGTGCCAGCCTACGAGCAGGGCACGCTGCCGCTCGACCGCATCACGCTGCCGGAGGGCTTTCGCATCGAGGTCCTCGCCCGCGTGCCCTCCGCGCGTGCGATGGCCTGGGGCAGCGCCGGCACGCTGTTCGTCGGCAGCACCAACGGCGTCGTGCACGCCGTGTCGTTCCCGCCTGGCGGGACGCCGGTCGTGCGACCGGTGGCGCGCGGACTGCGCGAGCCCGCGGGCGTCGCATTCCGCGACGGGGCGCTCTACGTTTCCGCGGTGAGCCGCATCCTGCGCTTCGACGGCATCGAGCGCCGCCTCGACGACCCTCCCGCGCCGGTCGTCGTCAGCGAGCGCTTCCCGAGCGACGGACACCACGGCCGCAAGTTCATCGCGTTCGGCCCGGACGGCAAGCTGTACGTGCCGGTCGGCGCGCCGTGCAACATCTGCGAGCCGGACCCCGACCGCTACGCGAACATCGGCCGCATGAATCCCGACGGAAGCGGCTTCGAGATCGTGGCGCGCCGACCGGCACGTAC
>Ga0247821_10002315_pt1 | contig 10452 bp, 9 predicted proteins | sample 13C_Glycerol_Day_FD_192481 | JGI IMG/M metagenome (GOLD analysis project Ga0247821, IMG submission 192481) | Soil microbial communities from agricultural site in Penn Yan, New York, United States - 13C_Glycerol_Day14 | ecosystem: Environmental > Terrestrial > Soil > Agricultural land | place... | reverse complement strand
CTGCTGGCTCACCGTGGAGCCCACGCGCATGAAGGTGCCGGTCTCGAGCACGCGCAGCAGCTTGACCTGCAGGTCGAGCGGCATCTCGGTGATCTCGTCGAGGAACAGCGTGCCGCCGTGCGCCCGCTCGAAGAAGCCCTGGTGCTGGCGCTCGGCGCCGGTGAAGCTGCCCTTCTCGTGGCCGAAGATCTCGCTCTCGATGAGGTTGGGGGAGATGGCGCCGCAGTTGACGGCCAGGAAGGGCTGCTTGCGGCGGCGCGACAGGTCGTGCACCGTCTTGGCCACGACCTCCTTGCCGGTGCCGCTCTCGCCGGTGATGAACACCGTGACCGCGGTGCCGGCCACGCGCGACACCTGCTCGTAGATGCGCTGCATCGGCGCGGAGCGTCCCCACAGGTGGCCGAAGTGGCCGCTCTTCTCCCATTCGGCGGTGAGCGACTGCAGCTCGGCCCGCAGCGCCGAGGGCCGCATCACGCGCGACAGGATGCCCTGCAGCTGCTTGATGTTGACCGGCTTGATCAGGTAGTCGGCCGCGCCCATGCGCAGCGCCTGGATCGAGGTCTCGAGGCTGGCATGCCCGGTGATCAGCACGACCTCGGAATGCGCGATCAGCTCCTGGTCGTCGAACAGCTCCAGTCCGTTGCCGTCGGGCAGCTGCAGATCCAGCAGCACGATGTCGGGCTGCTGCAGGGCGATCTGCCGACGCGCGTCTCGCAGCGTGTTCGCCGTGGCCACCGTGAAGTCCTCGGTGGCGATCAGCGCGGCCATCATCTGCGCGGCGTCGGGTTCGTCCTCGACGATCAGGGCGTGGCTCACTCGGAATTCCTCTGGCGATGCATGCGGGATGTCGCATCGTATACGGCCGGGCTCGCTCGCTCCGTGCCCCGCTGCGCACGGAAACCCCCTGGGGCGCCCGCTAGGCCGGGCGGTGCGCGTGGCATCCGACGGCCGAAGGCTGACCGAAGGATAGCTCGGCCCCCTGGCAGTTGCTACGGCAAAAAGGCTCCGTGGCCCGCGACCCCCCCGGGACCGGGAGCCCCCACCTCCAGCCAAGCCTCGCGCCGGGCTCCGCAGGCGCGGCACATGGTTTGCCACGGCGTGGCTACGCGGCCAGGCCCCTCGCCATACCGCATCAACCGCAACGCAAGGAGCTCACACCATGATCAACCTGATCGTCTGGCTGATCGTCGGCGGCATCATCGGCTGGGTTGCCAGCATGATCATGCGCACCGACGCGCAACAAGGCATGTTCCTCAACGTGGTCGTCGGCATCATCGGCGCCGCGCTGGGAGGCTGGCTGATTTCCCCGCTGCTCGGCATGCCCTCCATCAACGATGGAAGCTTCAGCGTCGGGGCCTTGATCGTGTCGCTGATCGGCGCTGTCATCCTGCTGGCCATCGTCAACCTGTTCCGGCGCGGTAGCCCTCGCTAACAGAACGGGTCGAAATTGCGGCAATAGGTACCGCAGCTCACGGTGAGCTGCGGACTTTCCCTGGAGACAGCTGAATGGCCACCTCAACTAGCAACACCGGCAGCCCCTTCCCGACCTCGGGATCGATGGGCGAAAGCACTACGTCCCTGGAATCCGACATGGACACCGGCGCCACCGGCTCGATGTCCGGCGGCGACGCCTTGGGCTCCGCGGCCATGTCCGCCGACCGGACGCTCGAGCGTCTCGTCCAGGGCGCTCACCAGGCCGTCGACAGCCTCGCCGCCAAGGCGGGTCCGGCCGTCGAGCGGCTCAAGAGCAGCATGGGCACGGCGAGCGAATCGATGCAGCAGCGAGCCGACCAGCTCAACGCGATGCAGGAGGAATGGATCGAGAGCGCGCGCGCGACCGTGCGCGAGCACCCGATCGCCTCGCTGGCGGCCGCGGTGGCGGTCGGCATGCTGATCAGCCGCCTGACCTCGTCGCGCTGACCATGGACGGTGCGACGCCCGACCCCGGCGCGGCGGCGCCGGGCGTCGCGGGGGTGGAGCGCCCCGTCCCGCCCGCCGGGCAGCCGCCCGGCCTGCTGGCCGCGTTGCGCGACCTGCTGGCCGAGCTGCCGGGGCTGGTGAGCGATCGCGTCCACCTCCTCTCGCTCGAACTCAAGCGGGCCAGCCGCGCGCTGGCCCAGATGCTGGCGCTGGTCGTCGCCGCCGCCGTGCTGTCGGTCACCGCCTGGTTCGCTCTGTGGGCCGCCCTCGCGGCCGCCGCGATCGAGGCCGGCATGCCGTGGGGCTGGGTGGCGGTGATCGTGCTGGCCGTCAACCTCGGGGCGGCCGCACTGGCCATCCGTCTCGCGCTGAAGCAGGCGCGCCTGCTGACCCTGCCGGCCACCGTGCGGCGCCTCACCGTCGCGCCGTCGCGCGGCGAGCCGGCGGCCCGGGGCCCGGCCGTGGCCGGGGCGCCGCTCGGCGGCACGGCCGCACCGCAACCGGGAGCCGCACCTTGACCGAAGCCGTCCTCCACGCAGCGCCGCGCCACGTCGTCTTGACCTCGCGCGAGCTCGAGGCGTGCATCGCCGAGGCCGAGCGCGAGGTCGTCGCGCGCGACGAGCGCCTGCGCGAGCGGACCCACGCGGTCGCCGAACGCCTGCGCAGCGGCGCCACGCGCGGCCTGATGCTCGGCGCGGCGGCCGGCGTCGGGCTCGGCCTGGGCGCGCTGTTCCTGCGCCGTCCGCGCCGCCGGCTCGGCCCCGCGCGCTCCGCGCACCCCACCGGCCGCGGACTGCCCTGGGCGCGCTTCATCACCTTCGCCTGGCCGCTGATGCCGGCCGCCATCCGCGGCAGCATCAACCCGCGCCTCATCACGCTGCTCGGCTTCCTGATCCCGGCCGTGGCATCGCTGCGCGAAAACGTCGAAGAAGAAGACCTGCCGACCGCGCCGCTGGTCGACCTGCAGCGCTACGCCGGCCAGTGGTACGAGATCGGCCGCCTGCCGACCAAGACGGAGGCCGACTGCGAGTCGGGCGTCTGGACGCGCTACGCGCTGCGGGACGACGCGATCCGCGTCGTCAACCGCTGCCTGCGCGCCGACGGCCGCGAGGAGCGCGTCGAGGGCGAGGCGCGCATCGCCGACGCGCAGTCCGGCTCCAAGCTGAAGGTGAGCTTCGTGCCGGCATGGCTGCGCTGGCTGCCGTTCGCCTGGAGCGACTACTGGATCCTGTATGTCGACCCGGCCTACCGCCATGCCGTGGTCGGCACGCCGGACCGCAAGCGGCTGTGGCTGCTGTCGCGCACGCCCGACATCGCGCCGGTCGACTACGACCGCCTGCTGACCCAGGTGCGCGACAGCGGCTTCGATGCCGCGCGCGTGATGCGCACGCCGCAGCGCGGCTGAGACGCAACCGAACGCCCCGGCGGCGACGCCGGGGCCGCCTGCATGGACGACCTGGCCCAACTGTTCGCACTCACGGTCAGCCCCGTCGAGCTGATGGTGCGCGGCACCGCGGTCTACTGGTTCCTCTACGTCCTGTTCCGCTTCGTGCTGCGCCGCGACGTCGGCTCGATGGCGATGGCCGACGTCCTGCTCGTGGTGCTGATCGCCGACGCCTCGCAGAACGCGATGGCCGGCGAGTACAAGTCGATCACCGACGGCTGCCTGCTCGTCGCGACCATCGCGGCCTGGAACTACCTGCTCGACTGGGCCAGCTTCCGCTTCGATGCGGTGCGTCGCATCGTCGAGCCGCCGCCGCTGCTGCTGGTGGACGACGGGCGGCTGATCCGGCCGAACCTCAGGCACCAGCTGGTGAGCGTCGAGGAACTGCGCGCGAAGATGCGCGAGCACGGGATCGAGCGCTGGGAAGAGGTGCACAAGGCCTACATGGAGCCCGACGGCGAGATCAGCGTGCTGCGCCGCGAGTCGGGCAAGGAGTCGGGCAGCGACACCCCGCCGTCCGGCTCGCAGCGCCGCAAGCCGCTGTAGCCCGGACGCTGGCGCGCCGTGATGGCAAGCGGCCGGGCGCACCCGACAGCGAACGACGCGTCCGAACCGACGCGTCCGAGCGTGAGGGCGGCGCCCTAGGGTCGGGGCAGGTTCGGCGTGCCGCCGGCCGGCCGGCGGAGACCGGTCCGGTTGTCGGGCGGCTCGCCGTCCGCCGGCGCGGGCGGCAGCGCGCCCCCCGAGCGCATCTCGTCGGTCTGGTTCGGCGATTCGGCGCCTCGCGGGCTGTCGGTCTCATCGCGTCCTGCGCCGGCCGGCGTCGCGGGTGACGGCTTCGGGGCCGGCTCGGGCGCGGAGCGGGAAGGGGAGGGACGGGCCATCACCAGAGCGGGCAAGGTACATGCCTGCCTCCGGGCGCACCGCCTGCTGGGAGCGCCGCATGCCCATGCGCCCCACCCGCCGGTCCCGCGTCGCCGCTCGGCTGCCCGTCCCGCTGCGCCGGACGCTGCGCGAGACCTTCGGCTTCGAGCGCCTGCGCCCCGGCCAGGACGAGGCGATCCGCCGCGTGCTGGCCGGCCGCTCGGTGTTCGCCGTCATGCCGACCGGGGCCGGCAAGTCGTTGTGCTACCAGCTGCCGGCGCTCGCCTCTCGGCGCGTCACCCTCGTGGTGTCCCCGCTGATCGCGCTGATGCAGGACCAGTGCGACAAGCTCGCCGCGCTCGGCATCGAGGCCGCGGTGTTCAACAGCGCGCTCGACGCGGCCGACGCGCAGGAGTCGCAGGCGGCGCTGGCCGAGGGTCGCGCGCGGCTCGCCTTCACCACCCCGGAGCGGCTGGCCTCCGACGAGGCACTGCGCGCGGCGCTGGCGGCGCGCGGCGTGGCGCTGTTCGTCGTCGACGAGGCGCACTGCGTCTCGCAGTGGGGCCACGACTTCCGGCCCAGCTACCTCGCGCTCGGCGCGCTGCGCCGCGCGCTCGGCGCGCCGCCGGTGCTCGCTCTCACCGCCACCGCCGGGCCCGAGGTGATCGAGGATGTCGCGCGCCAGCTCGAGGTCGGCTTCGACGTCGTCGACACCGGCGTCTACCGGTCGAACCTGCACTATGCGGTCGAGGCCTTCGCGGACGACGCGGCGCGCCTCGCTCGGCTGGTCGAGCTCGTGCAGGCGCACGAGGGCCATGGCGTGGTCTATGCGGCGACCGTCAAGCAGGCGGTGCGGATGCACGAGGCCCTGGCCGCGGCCGGCGTCTCGGCGGGGCTGTACCACGCGCGGCTCGGCGCCGCCGTGCGCGAGGCGGCCCAGGACGCCTTCATGGGCGGCGCGACGCGCGTGATGGTGGCGACCAACGCCTTCGGGCTCGGCATCGACAAGGCCGACGTGCGCTTCGTGCTGCACGGCCAGATGCCGGGCAGCCTCGACGCCTACTACCAGGAGTCGGGCCGTGCCGGACGCGACGGCCGGCCGGCGCTCTGCCACCTGCTGTACCAGGACCGCGACCGCGCGGTGCAGGGCTTCTTCCTCGGCGGGCGCTATCCCGGCCGCGCCGAGCTGCGCGCGATCGTCGAGACGCTCGGCCGCACGCCGGCCGACGGCGCGCCATGGACCCTGCAGCGGCTGCTGCAGGCGATCGACCTGCCGGCGGCCAAGCTGCAGGCCGCGCTCGCGCTGCTGCGCGGCCGCCGTGTCGTCGCGATCGACCGGGCGCTGACGCTGCGTCTGCGCGAGGGTGCGGAGCGGCGTCGCGTGCCCCTGCAGTCGCTGCTCGACGTCTACGCCGACAAGGCGCTGCAGGACCGCGAGCAGCTCGAGGCCATGGTGCGCTACGCGCGCGGCGGCCAGTGCCGCTGGCGGGTGCTGCTCGAGCACTTCGACGAGGAGCCGCCGTTCGAGCGCTGCGGCCGCTGCGACCATTGCGAGCGCCTCGCCGCCCACGAGGCCGAGGCCGCCGCGCGCGCGGCGGCCGGGGAGGACCGGCCGGCGGCTCCCGCGGCGGAGGAGGACGCGCCGGGCCGGCGCTTCGCGGCCGGCGATGCGGTGCGCGTGCCGCGCTTCGGCGAGGGCACGGTCTGCGCGAGCGACGCGCGCACGGTGACGATCGGGTTTCCGAAGGGGCGCCGACGCAGCTTCCTGGCCGAGTACGTGGAACCCGTCGAGCGGGTGGACCAGGGCGACGCCGAGGCCCGGTGCGCCGGCTGAGCAGGCGCCGTGCGACACGCAGGCCGTTCCGCCCATCCCTCTCCGCGCGGCATGTCGCTTGCCGATGCGGGGAAGGCATTTCGAATCAACCCAGGAGATCCGCCATGGCACGCAGCCCCCTGGTCGGCGGCTACGACCGCGCCGCCACCCCCGCCCCCGGGCATGACACGCCCTCGCTCGGCCCGAGCGACTCGTCCGACAGCGGCAGCGACGTCGCGGGCCTCGATGCGGCCGACGACGAGGATCCCGGCCTGCTGGTCGACACGGCCACCGACGCCGACAGCCAGCGCACCGAGGGCGGTGCCGAGACCTTCTCGTCGGGCGCCGACAGCGACGGCGCCGGCACCGGCGAGCGCCGCAGCGCGGCCGGCGACGCCGGCGCCGCCGAGGGCGCCGACATCGGCCCCGACCGCATCGTCGACGACCCCTCCGCGCTCGGCCTGGTCGACACCGACTCCGAGCGCGCGCTGGACGAAGTGCTGAGCGCCGAGGGCGAGGACGAAGAGGACGCGGAGGAAGACGAGGACGAGGAGGACGATGACGAGGATGCGGCCGCGACCGACGAGAAGGTCGTGCGCGGCGCGGAGGAAGCCGCGCGGCAGGACGACGATGCCGCGGCGGCGCCGCGCGGCAAGCCGCTCCGGCTGCATGCCCACCCGCTGCGCGCGGTGCGCGGCCGCCGGGATCGCCCGCGCCGCTGAGCGTCGGCGCGCCTCCTTCAGTTCTCGGCGATCAGGCGCCGCAGCTCCGCGGCGTCGATCGGCTTGACGAGGTGCGCGTCGAAGCCGCACTTCAGCGCCTGCCGCACGTCGCTCTCCTGGCCGTAGCCGGAGATGGCGAACATGCGGCCCGGGTAGCCGGCCGCACGGCTGCGCAGTGCCACTTCCAGCCCGGTGAGCCCGGGCAGCCCGATGTCGACGATGGCGATGTCGGGCCGCAGCTTGAGCAGCGCGGCCAGGCCGCTCACGCCGTCGGTCGCGCTCGACACCGTGTGGCCGTCGAGCTCGAGGATCGAGCGCAGCGCGTTCAGCGCGTCCTGGTTGTCCTCGATCACCGTGATGCGGCGCCGGCGCGACTCGGGCAGGGCGGTCGGGGCCACGCTCGGTATCGGCGTCGGCTGCGCCGGCAGGCGCACGACGAACGTGCTGCCCGCCGCCGAGCTCTGCACGCCGACCGTGCCGCCGTGCAGCTCGACCAGGCGGCGCACCAGGGTCAGTCCGACGCCCAGCCCGCCGGCGCGGCGGTCCAGCGAGCGCTCGCCCTGCACGAACAGGTCGAACACGCGCGGCAGCAGCTCCGCAGCGATGCCGATGCCGTTGTCGCGCACCTCCAGCACCGCTTCGCCCGGGGCGCCGTTCCCGCCGACCGGCGCAGTCTCGCCCCGCAGGACCACCTCGATGCGGCCGCCCGGCGGCGTGTACTTGGCGGCGTTGCCCAGCAGGTTGCTGACCACCTGCTCGATGCGCGTCACGTCCGCCTCGACCCACACTTCCCGCAGGTCCGTGACCAGCGTGTGCTGCGCCATCGCGCCGGTCACGCGCAGCGTGCCGACCAGCCGCCCGACCAGCGCCGCGAGGTCGAAGTTCTGGCGCGCCAGGAGGATCTTGCCGGAGATGACGCGACCGACATCGAGCAGGTCGTCGAGCAGGTGCGCCAGGTGGCGCGTCTGGCGGTCGATGATGTCGCGCGCGTTGCGTGCCACGTCGGAGTCGGGCGGCACGCGACCGAGCAGTTCGACGGCCGAGCCGATGGCGCTCATCGGGTTGCGCAGCTCGTGGCCCAGCATCGCCAGGAACTCGTCCTTCGCGCGGCTGGCGCGCTCGGCCTCGCGCCGCGCCGCCTGCTCGCGCTCGACCAGCGCGGCGCGCTCGCGCTCGGCCTCCTTCTGGTCGGTCATGTCGACCGTGATGCCGACCATCTGCAGCGGCAGGCCGTCGGCGCCGTAGCTCATCAGCACGCGGCTCGACAGCCAGCGGGCCGCGCCGTCGGGCAGCGTGACGCGGAACTCGAGCGTGGCGTGCTCCTCCTGCGCGCCGAACAGCCGCCGCAGCGTGGCCTCCACGTGCTCGCGGTCGGCCGGGTCGATGCGCTCGCTCCAGTCCTGCAGGCTGCCGCCCGGCGGCGGCTCCTCGATGCCGAACAGCATCGCCTGCCCGGCGGTCCATGCCAGCGAGCCCTCGGCGAAGCGGTAGTGGAAGAAGCCGACGTGGCCGGCCTCCTGGGCCAGGTCGACCAGGCGCTGGCTCTCGCGCAGCCGCTCGTCGGCCTCCATCAGGCGCGCCTCCGCGTGCTTGCGCTCGGTGATGTCGACCAGCGCGCCGAGCGCGCCGCGCGGCCGCCCGCCGGCGTCGCGCAGCGGCACCGCCTGGGCGATCACGAAGCGCGGCGGCCGGCCCGCCCTGCGGATCTCCAGTTCCTGCTCGCGCACCGCCTCGCCGCGCGCCGCGGTCACCTGCAGCGGCTGCTCGGCCGGTGCCAGCACGACGCCGTCGCGCAGCACCTCGCAGTCGTCGTCCGGCTCGCCGACCAGCGCCGTGAGCGCGGCGTTGTGCAGCACCTCGTGGCACTGCGGGTCCTGCGCGAAGGCCAGGCCGACCGGGCTGCTCTCGAACAGCGTCTGGAACTCGTCGGCCTTGCTGCGCAGCCGCTGGCGCGCCCGCGCATCCTGGCGCGCGGCCTGGCGCAGCGCGTCGTTGAGCAGCGCGAACTCGCGCACCGGCGCGCGTTGCGGGTGCGGCCCGACGCCCTCGCGCGCCAGCCGCTCGAGCGGCTGCACGACGCGCCGCACGACCAGCAGCGCGATGGTCACGCTGCCGAGCAGGCAGGCGGCCACGGTGCCCAGCGCCGTCAGGATGGCGGCGCGCGTGCCACTGTCCAGCGGCCGGGCGTCGGCCGCGACGCTCACGCCCCAGTCCGAGCCCGGCACGCGCTGCCAGGCCGCATACACCGGCTCGCCCTCGAGCGAGTCGAAGCGCGCGAAGCCCTCCGGCCGCTGCGTGAACGCCTCGACCCCGTCGGGCCGCAGGCGCTGCCCGACGAAGCGCCCCGGCGCGCGGGTGCGCGCGATCACGCGGACGCCGCCGTCGAGCAGCGTGGTGTAGCCGAGCACGTCGCCGCGCGCCTGCTGCAAAAGGGTCTGCCAGACGGCGACGTCGATCCACGCGCCGAGCCGGTAGCGCGTCGCGCCCTCGAGGCGCACCGGCACCTCCACGGCGGTTACGTGCCGGCCCGGCAGGCGGTCGCCGAGCACGCCGGAAATGCGCACGTCCTGGGCGGCCGGCTCCGCGCCGGCCGGCGGCGCCGGCGGAGGGCCGACCGCCCCGGCGGTGTCGAACAGCGCCCGTCCGGAGGCGTCGACCAGATAGGCTCCGGTCCAGCTCGGCCGCAGCAAGCCGCGCTCGGTCAGCGAGCGGCGGAAGCCCTCCACGTCGCCATGCTGCAGCGACTCGGCGCGCGACAGGATCGCCAGCGTGTCGATCGAGGAGGTGAGCTCCCGCTCGACGCCGCTCGCCAGGGTACCGGCGGAGGCCTCGAGCCGTCCGGCCAGGCCGTCGCGCTGATCGATCGCGGCGTCCACCAGCTGGAAGGCCATCAGCGCGGCGATCGGCGTGGTGGCGAGCAGCAGCACGGCCACCATGTAGGTGCTGAGCGAGGCGCTCGGCCAGCGCGGCCGGAGCCGCTCGAGCAGCGGGGAAACAGCAGTCATGCCGGCAGCGGGCGCGGGGAGGGCGACGGCGAGGGTAGCCGAGCGCAGGGGGTCGTCAAGACCCGGAGTCCGGGTCGGGGGCGCCGACCGGCGAGAACCACGCGCCCCTGTTCCGGCGAGCGGGCATGTCGCTTGCTGCCAATCGCCATCCGGGATTGCCCGGGGTTGGGGCGCGCCCTTCCGCTTGCCCTGCAGGCACGCCCTTCCATCGACGAGGAAAGCTTCTTCAGATGACGCCGCCGGATCAGCCCAGGGAGGAGCCCGCAGTGCCGGGCGACCCCGTCCGGATGGCCCTCGGCGCGCTGGTGGCGAGTTGCTACGCCGGCTACCGGCGCGCGAAGCAGGCGGCGACCGGCCCGGTGCGGCCTCCCGCAGAAGGGAGCGGCGACGGGGCCCCGGCGGAACCGGCGGCCCGGGAAGGGGGCGGCGACGCGCCGACCGCTCCGCCCCCGTCACGCCCGGACCGCTGAATCGCAGGCGCGGCCCGGCGCACGGCGGGCAAGGGCGAAGCGCGCCGCGCTCACGACGCGCCGCCGCCCTCGCGCCGGCGCTGATACCAGTTCATCAAGGGCGTGGCCGACACGCCGTGCAGCAGCACGGAGGCGGCGATGCACGGCACGACGGCCGAAACCAGGGCGCGCGCCAGCGCCTCGTCGACGCCGCGCGCCAGCGCATAGCAGAGAT
>Ga0247821_10002313_pt1 | contig 10457 bp, 10 predicted proteins | sample 13C_Glycerol_Day_FD_192481 | JGI IMG/M metagenome (GOLD analysis project Ga0247821, IMG submission 192481) | Soil microbial communities from agricultural site in Penn Yan, New York, United States - 13C_Glycerol_Day14 | ecosystem: Environmental > Terrestrial > Soil > Agricultural land | place... | reverse complement strand
TTGTAGAACTCGAAGAACCGGCATACCCGCTTGGGCACGTTGATCAGTACGTCCGGCGGGTAGCCGGCGATCTTGTACTGGGCCAGCGACGTTTGCATCACCTCGAAACTCTGGTTGATCAGATCCAGCAATGAGGCGGGGCCGACGTTGTCGATGATGAACGAGCCGCTCGCCGATTTCGGTGCGCCTTCGGTCTCGGGTGCGGCAGCGGGCTGCTGGGCCTCGGGGTCGGCCGCATCGCTGAGCCAGGGGTTGGGGATCTGCGCCGCTTCGGTCGCGAGGCCTTGTTCGATGCGCATCAGTTGCTCGGCCTGCTTGCGCCGGAACGGCAGGTGCGAACCGAGGGAGTTGATCAGGTTGTCAAAGCGCAGCTTGAAGGCCGCCGGGCGTTCGATCACCGGCAGTTGGTAGTGCTTCTGGTTGGTGGAGTTGAGGTTCACGGCAATGATCAGGTCACAGTGGCTGGACACCACCGGAATGATCGGCAAGGGGTTGAGGATGCCGCCGTCGACCAGCATGCGGTTGTCTTGCACCACCGGGGTGAACAGGCTGGGAATCGCCGCCGAGGCGCGCATGGCCTGGTGCAGGCAGCCTTCCTGGAACCAGATTTCCTGCTGGTTGGTGAGGTCGGCCGCCACCGCGGTGTAGGGGATGCGCAGCTCCTCGATGTTGATTTCGCCAACGATCTTGCGGATCTGGCCGAAAACTTTTTCACCACGGATGGCGCCCAGGCGAAAGCTCACATCGACCAGGCGCAATACGTCCAGGTAATCCAGGCTCTCGATCCAGTTGCGGTACTCCTCAAGCTTGCCGGCGGCGTAGATGCCGCCAATCACCGCGCCCATGGAGCAGCCGGCCACGCAGGCAATGTCATAGCCGCGCCGTTCAAGTTCCTCGATTACGCCGATGTGCGCGTACCCGCGTGCTCCACCCGAGCCCAGCACCAATGCAACGCGTTTGCCCATGATGCCCCCCGCCTGTGCGTTATCGTTGGGCTAACAATGCGCCCATTCGTGTCTGTGCTTCAATCGTCATACGCGCTGCGCTACGCTTGCCGGGCACTTTTCTTCTTTGTAGCCGTCGAACTCGCCACTTGAACATTTCTTTTGAGGTATCACTGATGAAAGCCTGGATCTGCCTGCCCCTGATTGCCCTGGTATTGACCGGTTGTGCGGGTAAAACCGCCTACCGCGACAGTTGCGCCAATCAGCTGGATTCGGCCTGGAAGGAACTCGACCTGGCCAAGGCCGAAGGGTTTGCCGGTACCGTCAGTTACTCCAAGGCGTTGTCGCTGTTGACCGGGGCCAAGACCCAGCAGCAGTTCGAGGCCTTTGAAGGTTGCAGCAAGAAGGCCGAGAAGGCCCGCTTCTACATTCGTGAATCCCGCGCCGGTCGTTGACACAGGAGAACACCATGTCGGCCATGCTCGACCATGTGATTGCCCAGGTACTGGCCCTGCAGGTTCGCCTGCTCGGTTGCCAGGCCCGCCTTGCTGCGGACACCGACAGCGAGGCGTTGCATGACCTGCGCACCACCACCCGGCGATTGCGCAGCCTGTTGCGGCCGCTACGCGAGTTGCCCGGGGTCGAGCAGCTTGAAGGCGCGGCCAAGGCGCTGGGGGAGCTGACGACGCCGTTACGCGACCGTGAAGTGCTGGCAGCGCAGTTGCTTGAACGCGAGCTGTTCGACGCCGCGCGCCAGCGCCTGGCCGGCCGGCGGGAAACCTTCGCCAGCGTTGCCGAGAGTGCGCAGCTTGAGCGGTTGCTGGCGATTGTCGATGCCTTTCCGATCTTCCTGCGTGCAGCCCAGCGCGAAGGCCTGATCCGCAAGTTGCACCAGCGCATCGACAAGCGCCTGGAAAAGCAGTGGATGCAGCTGCGCGAAGCCCTCGACGACCCCGCCCATGACCGTCATCGACTGCGCCTGCTGATCAAGCGCGTGCGCTACGGCGCCGATGCCTATCCGCAGTTGGAGCACGCCGGGAAGCGCCTGCAACGGGCGCTGAAACGCGCGCAAGGTGATCTGGGCGATTGGCACGATTTGCATCAGTGGCTGCTGCAAGCCGAACAGCAGCCCGACCTGGCACCGTGCGTTGAGCATTGGAAAGCGCAATGGCTCATCGCCGAACAACGTGCCGATATGACCCTGGAACGCCTGCAGAAGGCGCTGGCGCAACGATAAGCCGCTGATATGGCCGAAATGCGGGCTGTCGCAGGAGTTTTCGCTGGTTAAGATCGGACTTTTCCCACGGATGAGTACGGCATGAATCTCTCGCAATTGCTCAAGGCGGTCCGCCTGCACCCCCAGGCGGTCACCATTCCTGCCAGCTGGGCGCAAGGGCGCGCCTGTTTTGGTGGCCTGATGGCTGCTCTGCTGTATGAAACCATGCTCACCAAGACCTCGCCCGGTCGCCCGGTGCGTTCCCTGGCCATCACCTTTGTCGGCCCGGCCGAACCCGAGGTGCCGATCAGCTTTGAAGTGGAGTTGCTGCGCGAAGGCAAGGCCGTCAGTTCACTGCTGGGCCGGGCGGTGCAGAACGGTCAGGTGGTGACCTTGATGCAAGGCAGTTTCGGCGGCGGGCGTGACTCGGTTGTCAACGTGCCAGCGTTGCCGGCAATTGAAATGAAAAGCCTGGAAGAATCCGCCACCGAACTCCCCTATATCAAAGGCGTGACGCCAGAGTTCATGCGCCATGTGTCGCTGCGCTGGGCCATTGGCGGGATTCCGTTCAGCAACACTCCGTCGCGCAATATGGGCGGTTGGGTCCGGCTGCGTGATGAAGGTGGTGACGAAACCTTGAGCGAAGCGCACCTGCTGGCGCTGACCGATGCCTGGCCGCCGACCTTGCTCTCGCACCTGAACAGGCCGGCGGCAGGCAGTACCCTGACCTGGACCATCGAGTTCATTCAGCCGGTGCCAAGCCTCACCACACACGATTGGTTCAAATACTGTGCGCAGACCGAGCATGCCCGTGACGGTTACGGCCACGCGGCAGCCGCCCTGTGGACGGCTTCGGGTGAATTGCTGGCGATCAGCCGCCAGACGGTGACTGTCTTCGCCTAGTGGCGATGGCGGTTACGCCAGGCGCGCCACCAGGCGCCACTCAGGACAAAGCGCGGGAAGGTGACGAACTGTTCCACCAACAGGCGGCCGATGGCGTCTTTGCGGTCGCTGAAGGGTTCGGGTTGCTCGGCCTCCAGGCGATGGCCCTGGCGCTGCAGGCCAAGGCCTGCGATCAGGGCGATGATGCCGACGGCCAGTTGTCCCAGGTCCAGTGAGAACAGCCCCGACAGCACCAGCAGTACACCGAGGATGAACAGCGGCACGGCAATCAGGTGCAACACCAGGTTGGTCGGGTTGCGGTGATTGTGGTGGTAGCCGCGCCATTGCCAGGCGGGCAAGTTGGGCAAGCGTTTGTTCATGGGCAATTCCTCAGGGTTCTGTCTGAAGAATAGTGCGGCCCCCGTCAGGGGGCCAATGAGCGGCAGCTATCGGCCTTATAGCTTGAGTTGGCCGATGGCCTTGTTCAATTCACCGGCCAGGGTGGCCAGTTCGCTGCTGGTGGTGGCCGAGTCGACGGTCTGCTGCACGGTCTCTTCGGTGACGTCGCGAATGCTCACCACCGCACGGTTCATTTCTTCGGCCACCTGGCTCTGCTGCTCGGCGGCCACGGCAATCTGGGTGTTGCTCTCGCGCATCTGCGCTACGGCGCTGGTGATCTCGGCCAGGGCGATACCGGCTTCCTGGGCCTGCTGGACGCAGTCGTCGGCCTTGAACGAGCTTTCCTGCATGAAGTCCACGGCATCGCGGGTGCCGGCCTGCAGCGCCGAGACCATGGTGGTGATCTCGTCGGTGGAGGCCTGTACGCGCTTGGCAAGGTTGCGTACCTCATCGGCCACCACCGCAAAGCCACGGCCCAGATCGCCGGCACGGGCCGCCTCGATGGCGGCGTTGAGCGCCAGCAGGTTGGTCTGCTCGGCGATGCTGTGAATCACCCCGACCACACCATTGATCTTCTGGCTGTCTTCGGCCAGTTGGCGAATCATCTCGGCCGTTTGCTGCACACCGCTGGAAAGACCGGCAATCGAGGTCTGCACCCGGCTGACCACTTCCTGGCCACTGCCTGCCAGCGTGTCGGCGGTCTGCGACAAGTCGCGGGTGGCACCGGCGTGCTGGGCGATGTGGTAGACGGTGGCCGACATCTCGTTGATGGCGGTGGCGGCCTGGTCGGTCTCGCTTTGCTGGCCGAGCATGCCGTGGCGCACGTCATTCATGCTGGCGGCCAGGCGCGCGGCACCGGAGTCCAGTTGCGCGGCGGTGCGGGCCACGGTGTTGACCACCCGGTGATACGTGGTCTGCATGGCGTTGAAGGCGCTGGCCATCTGGCCGACTTCATCGCCGCACGACAACGGCACCCGGGCCGAAAGGTCGCCGGTTTTTTCAACGTGCAACATCACGTCCTTGAGGGTGTTGAGCTGGCTGAGCAGGAAGCGGATCAGCAACTGCGAGGCGCAGAGCATCGCCAGCATCAGAATCAGCACGCAGACGGCGTAGTTGGTGAAACGGTCGGTAAACACCTGGAGCAGGCTGGGGGAGGGGGCGAGCACGGCGATCTGCTGACCGTCGCGGCTGATCACCTGGGCACCGCTGAGCGGGTTGGTGCCGGTCAGCGCCAGGCCATGCAGTTGAACCCAGCCCTGGGCGTTGGCCAGGGGCTTGAGCTGTTCACCGTCAAAGCCTGGCGCTGTGCCGGGGGCGTATTGCAGCCACAGGCGGTTGTGCGGCAGGGCCTGCCCGGCAGGCCATGCGGCGAGCAATTGCGCCTGGGCCTGGGCCTTGTCCCGGGCGTCCTGTGCCCGGGCCTGTTGCTCCAGGTGCACGGCGTAGAGCACCAGGAACAGCGTTGTGACAAAGGCCACCGCGTTGACGGCCCAGAACTTGTACTTCAGGGAGATATTGCTAAGCCAGGCACCCATGTAAGGTCTTCTCTGATTGAGCGGAAACAATGTTGGCAAGGTGCCATCATTGTGCCGAGCCTATCAGAGGGACGTCTTGATATGCGTCAAATAATCGCGGGGAGGTTGAAGAAGGCGCGGGCGCAGGCGGTGGTGTGGGCGGCCAGTTGCTCGGTGCTTTCGCCGCGGTGCAAGGCCACTTCGCGCAGCACCTCGGTGAGGAAGGCCGGCTCGTTGCGGCCGCTTTTCGGCTTGGGCCGCAGGCTGCGTGGCAGCAGGTAAGGTGCATCGCTCTCCAGCATCAGGCGGCCTTCAGGGATGCTGCTGACCAGCGGGTGCAGGTGGGTGCCGCGACGCTCGTCACAGATCCAGCCGGTGATGCCGATGTGCAGGTCCAGGTCCAGGTAGCCGAACAGGGCGGCGCGCTCGCCGGTAAAGCAGTGCACCACGGCGGCGGGCAGGCGGTCGCGATAATCCTTGAGGATCGCCAGCAGGCGCTCGCTGGCGTCGCGCTCGTGCAGGAACACCGGCATGTGCAGCTCTACCGCCAGGGCCAACTGTTCTTCCAGGGCCTTTTCCTGTTGCGGGCGGGGTGAAAAGTCGCGGTTGAAGTCCAGCCCGCATTCACCCACGGCCTGGACCCGAGGTTGTTCCAGCAAGGCACGCAACTGGCGGTTGCTGTCGCTGCTCCAACTGCTGGCATCGTGGGGGTGGACCCCGGCGGTGCTGAACAGGCGTTGGCCGCTTCCATCCAGGGCCAGGCACAGTTCCAGCGCTTGTTCGCTGCCCTCAAGGCTGGTGCCGGTGACCATCATTTGCACCACACCCGCCGCTTCGGCGCGCTCAAGAATGCCCTGGTGTTTGTCGGCAAAACTTGGGTTGGTCAGATTGACGCCGATGTCGATGAGTTGCATGGTGCTACCTCAGGCCGGAAGCCGGCCAGCATAGCAAAGCTCGAGGAATTTCGATAAATCGAAGAACTTCAACGCGTTGTCGTGGTCTTTTGCGGTCAATTGTCATGGATCGACTGCAAACTATGGCGTCAACCACACCCCCGCAGGCCTTCATACGGATGACGCGTGCGCTGTTTTTGTTGATCGTGCTGGGCTTCGGTCTGCTTCAGGCAGGGCCGGCCAGCGCGCGCCTGCCCGGGCCGCAGCAGTCGGTACCCAAGGCCCAGGTTCGCGACCTGGCGCAGATCCGTAGCACCCGGGTGCTCAAGGTGCTGGTCAATCAGAGCCGCAACAGCTCCGGTGAGGTCAAGGGCGAGCCGGTGGGCGTCGAATATCACCGTTTGCGGGCCTTCGAGCACTACCTCAATGCCCGCGCCCAGGACGGCCAGGAAATCCGCCTGAAAATCATTCCACGGGCCAAGGAGCAATTGCTGGCCGCGTTGCAGCGCGGCGAAGCCGACCTGGTCGCCCCCGGAGAGCTGCTTGATCCGACCTCTACCCGCGGCCTGGTGGCCAGCGACCCGGTAGTGGACAAGGTGTCCATGGTGCTGGTGGGGCGCAAGGGCGAGCGCAGTTACCAGCGGGTCGAGCAGCTTTCGGGGCGCACGCTGGCGCTGACCAGTGCCAGTGCGGCCGGCGATACCCTGCATGAAATCAACCAGAAACTGGCCTTGCGCAAACTCGCGCCGATCAAGGTCGAGTGGGTGGACCCGACCTTGGCGGTGGAGGATGTGCTGGAAATGGTCCAGGCCGGGATCTTCCACCTCACGGTGGTCGAGCAGCCGATTGCCGAGCGCTGGGCGCGGGTGATGCCCAAGTTGCGTGTGGACCGCAGGGTGCAGGTGGCGGCTCCCGAGGCCATGCGCTGGTATGTGCGGCGCGATGCGGTGATGCTGCACGCCAGTGTCGATCGCTTTCTGCAGGGTTACAAGCCACCACAGAATCAGGATGCGGCGTTCGAGCGGATTTATCGGCGTTTGTACCGGGTGCACAACCCCTTGGCCCGTACAGACCGCAAGCGCCTGGAAGCCCTCAGGCCAGTGCTGCAGCGCCATGCCAGTGAACAGAACATCGACTGGTTGAATCTGGCGGCGGTGGCGTTCAAGGAGTCCTCGCTCAATCCGGCTGCCCGCGGTGCCGGTGGGGCTCATGGCTTGATGCAGATTACGCCCAGCGCGGCGCAGCGGGTCGGGGTGAGCAATATCAGCAGCGTCGATGGCAATGTACGGGCCAGTGCGCGGTACATGGCGCTGATCCGGCGCAAATTCTTTTCCAGCAATCAATTGAATGAGCGTGAGCGCATGGCGTTCACGTTGGCGGCATACAACCTTGGACCAGAGCGGGTCCAGGCAATGCGGGCCGAGGCACGTCGACGGGGACTCAATGGCAACCAATGGTTTTTCCAGACCGAGCGAATTGCCATGGAGCAGGTCGGGATGGGGCCCGTCAGCTACGTCAACAGCGTGAACAAATACTTTCTAGCCTTCGACCGCGAACGCAAGACCCTGGAGCGCTAGCGGCCTCACCCTCACACGCTTCGCTCTTGCTTACAGCTCCAAGCTTACCGCTTGCCCCTTGAAGCGAAGCTGAGTTGACATCCATACAGCAGCTTCTCTAGCATGCTGACTTGCGCCGATTTAAACAGCTACTTGCGGGGCGCAGGGGAAACCTCCCGGTTTTTCCAAATACCGCTAAAACGCTGGTTCGGTGACGCCTCCCACCGCAGCCCAGCGGGATCTGCGAGGCGGAGAATCATTCCATGAGTTGTCCACGTACCAGTGTCTGTTTGAGCCCTCTGCCTGCCAGTCAGGCCGCGCGCGTGCCGCGTATTCTTCTGGGCGGTGCCCACCAGCCCACTCTTCTGCGTTATCTCGATGGCTGGCCTCGTCGTAAAGGCCGCGCTACCGCTTTTCTGATTCAGTTCGCCGATACCCGTGCATCGCTCAGTCAGTTTGCCAGCGATCGTTTCGACCTCGCCGTCATCCAGTCGCCCAGCGCCGAAGATGCTGCCGAGGTGATCGGCCACCTGACCCGGGTTGCCCGGCAGGGGCTGATCACGCGGGTGTAGGGGGCAGGCTCAATGCTCCTTGGCTTTGCGGATGCGCAGCAAAATCACCAGCAGGATCAGGATCGCCAACGGCGCCATGCCCAGTAGCGCCTCGCGCTCGCTGAACGGTGCGCCCAGGGTGTGCAGGCCGCTGTAGACCAGTTTCAGCAGGCTGAGCAGGTAGTAGGTGATGGCAATGATCGACAGGCCTTCCACCGCCCGTTGAATCTTGATCTGGGTGTCGGCGCGGGCGTTCAGGCTGCGCAGAATCTCGGCGTTCTGTTCTTCCATCTCTACCTGCACGCGCGCTTGCAGCAGCTCGCCGAGGTTGGCCACGCTTTCGGCCAGGTGTTCCAGACGTTGTTCGGTGGCGGTGCAGTAACGCACCGTGGGTTTGAAGCGCCGCTCGATGAACACCCCCAGGCGCTGGCAATCGGCGACGTGGCTTTCGCGCAGTTCACCCAAACGCTCGAACACCAGTTGCGCATAGGCTTGGGTGGCACTGAAGCGGTGGCGGTTTTTTACCGTGCTGCCGACCACCTGGCGCGACAGTTGGGCGATGTCTTCGAGCAACGCCTTGGCATTGCCGCCATCGCTGGCGACGTTGCGTTCCGACAGGCTGACCAGGGTGCGGTCATAGCTGTCGAGTTGGCTACTCAGGGCCTTGGCATTGTCCAGCGCCAGTGAGGCCATCATCCGGTAGGTTTCGATTTCCAGCAGCCGGCGAATCATTCGTCCTTGCCGATAGGCATTCAGGCGACGGTTGATGAACAGGAAGCGGTTGGTACCGTCTTCGGTAAGGCGAAAGTCGCTCCAGACCACCGCATCGCCACCGCCGACACAGGAGCCGCAGGGGTCCTTGAAACCGTAGCGGGCAAGGTCCAGCCCGGTCTCGTCGCGCACGATCACCTGCACCGCGTTGATGATCTGCTGCTGGCAGGGTTCGATGGCCTGTGCCAGGGCCTGGGGAAGGGTCGTCCAGGTCAGCTCGCTGTCAGCGGCCGGCACGACCAGGGTCAGGGTGAAGAATTCGGCGTGGCGCTCCCATTTGAACGGATGGCCGTCGAGGAGGGTGATGCCCTGGGCCGCGTCGGGCTCGAAGGTGTCGGGGCAGCAGCGCTGCAGCAGGTCATCGCATTGTGCGGCAGTGCCGAGAAAAGCCAGGTGGAAAACATGGGCCGGCTCGTCGAAATATAACGACGGGCGAGCGTGCAGCTCGTTGTGCAGCGCTTTTCGTTGGGCATGCATGGGGTTCAGACCGTATTGTTGTGTTTTTGCTGTTCCAGGTGCCTAGGCTCTGCATGAAAAGTTTTGAGACGAAGGTCAGGCAAGGCGAAAACAGCCGAAGAACGGTCGGAGTCGCGCTCGACTTTACGGGTTGTAAATGAGCATTCCGAGGCAGTTTTCAACGCAACCTCACCGAGTATCAAGGCTTTTCGTACAGAGCCTGGGGCACATGGGTGGGACGGGCGCACAGCCGATGCAAGTCACGCACCCGGCAGCAAACACTGAGCAACGGTTACGCGTCTTCGGGCGTCGGCGGGGAGCCGTAGGTGATGCGGTTGATGTACCAGGTCGCCTCGCCACTTGGCGTCTGCACCACCACTTCGTCGCCTTCCTCTTTTTTCAGCAGCGCGCGGGCCATTGGGGCGTCGATCGAGATGTAGTCGTTGCGCCCGTAGATTTCGTCGTAGCCGACGATTCTGAAAGTCTTGCGTTCAGCGTCGTCGTTTTCGATTTCTACCCAGGCGCCGAAGAACACCTTGCCTTCCTGTTCAGGGGCGTAGTCGACCACCTTGACGTCTTCCAGGCGCTTGCGCAGGTAGCGAACGCGGCGGTCGATCTCGCGAAGCAGCTTCTTGTTGTACTGGTAGTCGGCATTCTCGCTGCGGTCGCCAAGCGATGCCGCCCAGGCCACCTTGGCGGTGATTTCCGGGCGGTAGGTGCGCCACAGGTGATCCAGCTCACTTTTGAGTGCTTCGTGGCCTTCTCGCGTGATGATGTTCGTAGCCAAGCTTCATCCTTAAGGGTGTGTGCCGATTGGGTGGGCTGGTCAACGATATCCCATCGACGGGGCGCGACAAAGCGCCTGGCGCTGATACCTCAACGCCAGGCGCACTCGGATCTGGTGTCATTGCCCCGAATGTGGGGAGGCCTGGGGTCAGCGCAGTCCGCCCTTGTCGTCGCCAGGCTCGCCGCCCACGTGGACGCCGTGATCATCGCCGGGCTCACCACCCACATGGACGCCATGATCATCGCCGGGCTCGCCCGCTGCGTGAGCGCCGTGATCATCACCCGGCTCGGCGTGGGTGCCGGAGCGCCCGGAAGAGGACTCGCCGGTGCTGCTGTGTCCGGCATGGCCGTCACCGTGGTCACTGCCGCTATGTCCGCTGCCACCACTATGGCCGCCACCGTTGCCGCTACCGTGTCCGCCGCCACCGCCACTGCCGCCGTGTCCACCGCCGCCACTGCCGCCATGTCCACCACCGCCGCCACTACCGC
>Ga0247821_10002312_pt1 | contig 10459 bp, 8 predicted proteins | sample 13C_Glycerol_Day_FD_192481 | JGI IMG/M metagenome (GOLD analysis project Ga0247821, IMG submission 192481) | Soil microbial communities from agricultural site in Penn Yan, New York, United States - 13C_Glycerol_Day14 | ecosystem: Environmental > Terrestrial > Soil > Agricultural land | place... | reverse complement strand
GGCTACATGCACGCGACCGGCATGGGCAAGGCGATCCTGGCCCAGCTGGACGACGAGACGGTGCGCGGCATTGTCGACCGGAAGGGCATGCCCACCCCCACCCCGAAGAGCATCGGCGACGTCGAGTCCCTGTTCGCGGACCTCAAGCTGATCCGGGACCGCGGCTACTCCATCGACGAGGAGGAGCAGGAGATCGGCGTGCGCTGCTTCGCCATCGCCATCCCCAACGCGCCGACCCCGGCGGCGATTTCCGTCTCCGGCCCCGTGTCCCGGGTGGACAAGTCCTTCGCGGACCGGGCCGTGCCGCTGCTGCGCGAGGCGGCCCTGGCGATTTCCCAGGACCTGAACAAGAGCTGACCCCCGGCCGCCCTGCGGCAGCCGGCGAGGCCACAGCGCGGCCCCTTTTCCTTCCGGGAAAGGGGCCGCACTTGTCATTGGGATCGTGGTGCCGCGCGTCAGTGGTCGGACTTCGACGCCGACTCCACGGGCACTTCCTTGCCGTCGCAGTCGATCAGCTTGCCGCCCTCGAAGCGGTCGCCGTCGGCCAGGCACTTGAGGTCCTGTTCCTTCACGATGCGTTCGGTGCCGGCCACAAACACCGACTGGTTCTCCGAGTTGCCCGCCTTGAGGTGGTTGAAGAGCAGGTTCAGCAGGATGGCCATCACGGCGGCGGAGCTGATGCCGGAGTGGAAGATGGTGGCGAACCAGGACGGGAACTGGTCGTAGAAGGTCGGCGCGGCGATCGGGATCATGCCGAAGCCGATCGACGCGGCCACGATGACCAGGTTCATGTTGTTCTTGTACTCAACTTTGGCCAGGGTCCGGATGCCGCTGGCCGCGACCGTGCCGAACAGGACGACGCCGGCGCCGCCCAGGACCGGTGTGGGCACCGCGGCCACCACCCGGCCCAGGACCGGGAGGAGGCCCAGGATCACCAGGATGGCGCCGCCGGCGCTGACCACGAAGCGGCTTTTGACGCCTGTGATGGCGACCAGTCCCACGTTCTGGGCGAAGGCGCTCTGGGTGAAGGAGTTGAACAGCGGCGAGATGGCGCTGGAGAGCATGTCGGCGCGCAGCCCGTCGCCGATGCGCTTGGAATCCACCTTGGTGCCCACGATTTCGCCGACGGCGATGATGTCCGCGGACGTCTCCGTCAGGGTCACCAGAATCACGATCAGCATCGAGATGATCGCGGCAACGTGGAACGTGGGCGGGCCGAAGGCGAACGGGGTGGGGAACGCCACCATGGGGCCCTGCGCCACCTTGGAGAAGTCGGTCATGCCGGCGATGAAGGCGATGACCGTGCCCAGCACCATGGCCAGGAGGATGGAAAGCCGCGAGATGGTGGCACTGCCGACCTTGCTGAGCAGCAGCACGATGGCCATGGTGGCGGCCGCCAGCCCGATGTTGGCCACGGAGCCGTAGTTGGGCGCCGCTTTGTTGCCGCCCATGGCCCAGTTCGCGGCCACCGGCATCAGGGTCAGCCCGATGACGGTAATGACCGTTCCGGTGACCACCGGCGGGAAGAAGCGGATGATCTTCGAGAACAGCGGCGTGATGAGCAGGCCGATCAGGGACGCGGCAATCACGGAGCCGAACACCGACTGGATGCCGCCGCCCTCGTCCACGATCGCCACCATGGTGGAAACACCGGCGAAGGAGACGCCCTGGACCAGGGGAAGCCGGGAGCCGAAGAACGGGATGCCGATGGTCTGGAGAATGGTGGCCAGGCCGCCCACAAACAGGCAGGCCGCGATCAGGAGCCCGATTTCCTCCGACGGCATTCCGGCCGCCGCGCCAATGATCAGCGGGGGCGCGATGATGCCGCCATACATCGTCAGGACATGCTGGAGGCCGTAGGCGAAAGTGCTTCCGATCGGAAGCCGTTCATCCTCGGGCCGGTCGGACGGGGTGCGGCCGGCGCGGGACTTGACCGCTGACGGCTTCTTTTTCATGTTCATGGCAGACTTTCTTGGTTCATGGCAGACGTCTTTGTCTGGCTAACGGTGTCTGGCTAACAGATGTGGCTTGGTGGTGCTGGGTGCCTGTTCCAGGGCCGGCACGGGGGCTGGCCCCGGAACAGGCGGTCGCTCTCTAACTTCTCGCGCCGTCAACGGGCGGCGGCTCGCCAGGCCGGCTTGGTGGGCCGGCGGGCCGGCGGCGCTAGCAGAAGCCGGCGATGCCGGACCACGCGGCGTCGGCCGGTGCTGCGTCTTCACGCTGGACCGTCGCCTCGATGAGGCCGTACGGGCGGTCGGCGGCAAAGAACACCTCGTTGGGGTTGTCGAGGCCGAACGGGGAGAGGTCCACCAGGAAGTGGTGCTTGTTGGGCATCGAGAACTTGATTTCGTCGATCTCGCTGTGCGCTTCCAGGACCTTGGTGCCCATATCGAACAGGGTCTGCTGCAGGGCGTGGGAGTACTTTTCGGTGAAGCCCTCCAGCAGGAGGGCCTTGACGTCGTCGTAGCTCTTGTTGAAGTCCAGGGCGCTGAAATCCGTCCCGGCGTTGTAGCGCCAGCGGGCGGAAACGTCCGTGGCAAGGATCCGGTCCGTGGTTTCCGGCAGGGTGGTGTACTTGTCCCGCGGGTAGCCGACGAAGCCAGACTGTGTGGACTTGAGGACCGTCAGGTCCTTGAGCCCGGAAATGAGGTGCCGGTCCGCGCCGTCGCGGACCAGGACGGCGGTGCGGATTTCCTGGCCGTTGCGCACAAAGGAGTGGTCGTGCGCCGCGCCGTGGGCCTGGATGCGGTCCCAGCTGTAGGACTCTGCCTCCCAGCGGCCGCCGGTGACCCAGTCAAAGCTCGAGGTGAAGTGGTCTCCCAGCCGGAGCAGGAACGCCTCCGGGGAACCGATGCCCTCCCGGGCGAAGGCGTAGATGGTGTTCTTCTGCGTGTCCGTGGCTACCACGTGGCTGTTGTCGCCTTCAAGGTGGGCCGCGGCGAAGTCGCCGCGGAGCTGTGAGGTGACGTTGAGGTCTTCGATCTCATGGCGGTCCGTATCGCGGGTGATCTTGACGACGCGGACTTCGGCCTTACCGTACTGGTTCTGTCCGAGGACGATTTTGTTGTGCATGGTGGGTTTCCCAACTTCCGGTATGTGGGATCAAAATCCCACATAGAAATGTCGTACGCATTTCGCGTTCGTTTCTTTTCCCGCCGGCCCACAAAAAAGAGCCGACGTCAGTTGACGCCAGCTCATTACAACCCTGCCTGCTGCTCCCAGGTTACGTGACCTGCGCCACGAATTACCCTCAAGGCTAGCCCAGTCCGGCGGTGGTGTACATCACAATCTGAATTTTCCGATTGTGACCGGGTGGAGAGTGCGGCACCGGGCGGGGTCTTGACTGGCCCGCGGCGCCATCCTAAAATTTCCACATAACAATAATTACTTTCCGAATTGCGGAAGTAAATGACAGGAACGAGGAGGAACAGATGGACCCGCAGGAGAATGACACCGTCGCTGACTTTCCGGTACCCGGGCAGGAACTGTACCTGCCGTTCGGTGCCACCGACCCCGACTTCTACATCCCGGCCGACTGCGACCGCACCGGCCGCGGGTTTTCCCGCTGGCTGCGTGCGCTCCCGGTCTTCGGCCGCTAACGCCTGAGGGTCGCCCCCGGAGGCCCCGCCTCAGCGGCGCCTGTGTCAGGACGCCGGACGCCCCGGCCACTCCCTGCCGGCCCAGGGGTCGTAGTTGGCGATGAGCTCCTCCTGCGGCGGACGCTCCCCTTCGGGGACGTGCTGCAGGTTCACCCGCACCCGGTACCAGAGCGAGCTCGATCCGCGCATTCCGTCAACGAGCACATCGGCGGGGTGCAGGGCAGGGACGATGTCCGCATGCCGGGTCTTCCACTCCTCGAGCGCCGCGAGCGCCTCGGGCTTGGTCCTGGTGCGGGCCACCTCAATGAGCGGCATCACCGACTGCCGGCGGCCGGAGCCGTCGACGCCGCGCGGGGCCTTGTCGGCGGGGCCCAGCTCGGCAGCCAGGGCAAGGAGTTTGTCCAGTGTGCCGGCCGCATCGTCGATGCCGGCGTGCGGGTCGCCCCCGTCCGCGAAGCGCCCGGGCACCGTGCGCACCGTGAACAGTTCCGGCCGCGCGGAGCGGACCTCGTCCCAGGCGAGCGGCGTCGAGACCCGCGCGTCGGGCAGGGGCCGGATCGAGTAGGCCGATGCCACGGTGCGGTCCTTGGCGTTCTGGTTGAAGTCGACGAACACACTCTCGCCGCGTTCCTCCTTCCACCACCGCGCGGTGGCGAGGCCCGGAGCGCGGTTTTCGACCTCGCGGGCGAGGGTCTCGGCGGCAAGCCGCACGTCACGGTATGACCACTGCGGCGCGATGCGCACCAGGATGTGGAGGCCGCGCGACCCGCTCGTCTTCGGCCACCCCACGAGCCCGACGTCGCCGAGCACGTCCCGCGCGACATACGCGGCATCGACGATCTGGGACCAGCCGACTCCCGGCATCGGATCCAGGTCGACCCGCAGCTCGTCGGGGTGCTCGAGGTCCTCGGCGCGCACCGGATGCGGGTTGAGGTCCAGGCATCCAAGGTTCACCACCCACGCCAGGCCCGCGGCATCCCGGATGACGGTCTCCTCGGCTGAGGTCCCCGACGCGTAGTGCAGCGTCGCCGTGTCGATGAAATCCGGGTGGTTTTCCGGCACGCGCTTCTGGAAGAACGGCTCAGCGTCAATGCCCTTCGGGAAGCGCTTGAGCACCATGGGCCGGCCGCCGGCGCCGCGCAGCGCACCCTCCGCGACCGCGAGATAATAGCGCACCAGGTCGAGCTTCGTCAGCCCGGGCCCGGGGAACACCACCTTGTCCGGACTGGAGATCCGGACCTCGGTGCCCGCGATGGTGAGGATCTCGGCCGGTGCCTTCGACGGGTTCATTCGGCCACGCTAGCAACGATCGCATGCCGCGGCCAGACCGGCTGCGCAGCCGACTGCGCGGCCGACTGCACGGCCGGCGAAAGCGGGCCGGAAACCGGCTCAGCCGTTCACCAGCCTCCGCGCCGCGGCCGAGTGCTCCGTCATGAGCCCGGCAACGTCCAGCCCCGGAATCTGGCCGTCCACCACGCGCCATTGTCCGCCCACCATGACGCGGTCCGCCCGGTCGGCTGCGCACAGCAGCAGGGCCGCGACCGGGTCGTGGCTGCCGGAGAAACGCAGTTCGTCGAGGGTGAAGAGCGCCAGGTCGGCCTGCATCCCGGGGGCCAGCTGGCCCAGGTCCGGCCGGCCCAGGACCGCGGCGGATCCCCGCGTCGCCCAGCCCAGCGCCCGTTCCACCGGGACCTGCGCGCCGTAGCGCAGCCGCTGCAGATACAGCGCCTGCCGAGCCTCCAGGATCATGTTGGAGGCATCGTTCGACGCCGAACCGTCCACGCCCAGCCCCACGGGCACCCCGGCATCCTCCAGTTCCAGCACCCTCGCGGTTCCGGAGGCCAGGCGCATGTTGGAGGTGGGGCAGTGTGCGACGGCGGTGCCGGCCGCCCCCAGCGCGGCGATCTCGCCGTCGGTGAAGTGGATGCCGTGGCCCAGCCACGTCCGGCCGCCCAGCCAGCCCACACTGTCGAGGTACTCCACGGTGCGCAGGCCGAACATCTCCCGGCAGAAGTCCTCCTCGTCCAGGGTCTCGGCGAGGTGGGTGTGCAGCCGGACATCGTGCCGTTCCGCCAGGGCCGCGCTTTCGGCCATGATCTCCCGGGTGACCGAGAACGGTGAGCACGGGGCCAGCGCTATCTGGATAGTGGCGCCGGCGCCGCGCTGGTGGTACTCGGCGATGAGCCGTTCGCTGTCCGCCAGGATCACGTCCGGTGACTGCACCGTCGACTGCGGCGGCAGGCCGCCGTCGTCCGTGCCGAGGCTCATGGAGCCCCGGGTGAGGGTGGCCCGCATGCCAAGCCCGCGCACCGCCTGGACCTCGATGTCGATGGCGTCCTCCAGGCCGTCCGGGAACAGGTAGTGGTGGTCCGCCGCGGTGGTGCAGCCGGACAGGAGCAGCTCCGCGAGCGCCACTGTGGTGGCCAGCTCCAGGTCGCGGGGCGTGAGGCGCGCCCACACCGGGTAGAGGTTCTGCAGCCAGGGGAAGAGCGGCGCGTTGGCCACCGGCCCCCAGGCCCGGGTGAGGGTCTGGTAGAAGTGGTGGTGCGTGTTGATGAGCCCGGGCAGTAGGACGTGGCTGCCGGCGTCGAACGTCTCCTGGCACGGTGCCGCGGGCAGCTGCCCGGCGGCCAGCACTTCGACGATGACGCCGCCGCTCACCACGACGCCGCCGGAGGCGTCGAGGCTGTTGGCGGTGAAGGCGCCGAGGGGGTTCTTGATCCAGAGCCGGGTTTCGGGGGATGGTGCGGGCATCGGGGTTCCTGTCTGAGCGTGGGGAGGTTCTGCCAGCTCAGTGATGCCCTGTCTGCTGATCCAGGGTGCCGGCGGTGCGCCGGTTCGAACAGGTTAGGGTGGCCGTGGGCGGTCCGTCAATGTCCGGGCGGGCGTGAGAAGCCGGAAACCTAGATTTCACATCACGAAACTTAACTTCCAAAAAACTATGGCGCAGGGCCCGGTTCCACTGCTAGTCTGCTGGTGTCAAAGGCGGGCACCCGGGATCGGGAGGCTATCTACCAGGCGCAACTGAACCTTCATCGCACACGCTGAAGCCTGGTCACCGACGCAACTGGCCCCTTACGTTCCGGCACGGTACCGGCTTCCACAGCACAAGGGAGTCGCATCATGACTGTCACCGTCACGGCCCAGGCGTATCTCGCCCGGTCCATCGAACTGGCCACGGCCAACGTCATGAACAGCGGGGGGCCTTTCGGCGCCGTCATTGTCACCGCGGACGGCCAGGCATTCGACGGCGTCAACCGCGTCACCGCCACCAACGATCCCACCGCCCACGCCGAGGTCACGGCCATCCGCCGGGCGTGCGCGGACCTGGGCCGGTTCGAACTCAGCGGCGCCACGCTCTACACCAGCTGCGAACCGTGCCCCATGTGCCTGGCCTCCGCCCTTTGGGCGCGCGTGGACCGCGTGATCTTTGCCGCCGACCGGCACGACGCCGCCTCGGTCGGCTTCGACGACGCCGTGTTCTACGAGTACTTCGAGAACAACCAGCCCGAGGCCGTCCTGCCGGTGCGCAAGCTGGAGCTGGAGGGGCCGGGGGCGCCGCCCGTGCTGCAGCCCTTCACCACCTGGAACACGCTCCAGACGCGGATCGACTACTAGGACCCGTGGCTGACGTGCGGATTTCGCTGCACTTTCGGACAGCCGCGGCGCGGATCCCGGGCGCGGGAGTCCGAAACCGCAGCGGATTTCCGGCGCTTCCCCTGGCCGCAGTTACGAACGAGAATGTGCACACCGTCGCCGCACGGGACAAGGGGGTGCAGCAATGTTGGATCTGATGCCTGCGCTGGCAGCCTGGCCGCCGGCCGCCACCGGCGGGCGTTGCGCCGTGGCCACCGTGGTGGGGGCCGGCGGTTCCGTGCCGCGCCCGGTGGGAACGTCCATGGTCGTGTCCGAGTCCGGGGAGGTACTGGGCAGCCTCTCCGGCGGCTGCGTGGAGGGCGCCGTGGTGGCGGCGGCCTTGGAGGTGATGGCCGACGGCGGCACCCGTCGCGAGGTTTTCGGCTACAGCGCCGAGGACGCATTCGCCGTCGGGCTCACCTGCGGGGGCGAGCTGGAAGTCCACATCGAACTGCTGGCGGACACCCTCGGCGGCCTCCGGCCGGAGGGCCTGGCCACCCTGGACGCCCACGATCCCGGCGCCGGCCTGGCCCTCATCCGGCGGATCGATGCCGGGTCCCCGGAAGAGGCCTTGTTCCCGCGGGGCTCCAGGTCCCCGGCAGGCGCCGGCGCCGTCGTCATCCCGGATCCGGCCCGCTACCGGGTGGCGCAGTCCGACGCCGTGGCCGCCCTGCTCGGAGCAGAAGGCGGGGCCCGGTCCCTGCTGCAGGCGGCCGCCGCGCAGCTCGAGCCCCTGCTCAGGACCGGGACCACCGGGGTGGTGCGGCTGGCCGCGGAATCCGGCTGCTACGGCGACGCGGCAGCGGGCCGGCCCGCTGCCGGGCCCATCACCCTGCTGGTGGAGAGCAGACTGCCGGCCGCCCGGATGCTGGTGTTCGGCGCCAACGACTTTGGCGCGGCCCTGGTGCCGGCCGCCCGGCTGCTCGGCTACCACGTGACCCTGTGCGACGCCCGGCCGGCCTTCGCCCGGCAGGAGCGCTTCGCCGCGGCCGAGGAGGTGGTCGCGGACTGGCCGCACCGCTACCTGGCCGCCGAAGCCGCGGCCGGCCGGCTGGACGCCCGGACCGTAGTTTGCGTGCTCACCCACGATCCCAAGTTCGACATCCCGCTGCTGCAGACGGCACTGCGCCTGGACCTGGCGTATGTGGGGGCGATGGGATCGCGGCGGAGCCACGCCCAGCGGCTGGAATCGCTGCTCGCCGCCGGTGTGCCGCCGGAGGAGATGGAGCGGCTGCATTCCCCGATCGGGCTGGACCTGGGCGCGGTCACCCCGGCCGAGGTGGCCGTCTCCATCACCGCGGAGCTGGTGGCCGGCCGGAGCCGCTCCGCCCACGGGCTTTCCCTGAAACACGGGAGTGGACCGATCCACCGGTACCCCGTCCCCGGACTGGCCGGCACCCCGGAAGCCCTGACCCCGCCAGCACCCACCCCGCACCACCAGGAGATGCCATGGACATGAACACCATCGAGGCCGTGGTCCGCACCGCGGATCCGGCCGACTGGCAGGCCGGCGACGCCTGGCTGGCCGGCGGCACCGTGCTGTTTTCCTACGGCAGCTTCGCCTTTGGCAAGGAACCGCTCCGGCGGCTGCTGGACCTCGGCTCCACCGGCTGGCCGGCCATCACCGTGTCCGGCTCCGGGATCGAACTCGCGGCCACCTGCACCATCGCGGAGCTCTACGCACTGCCCGCCGGCGAAACCGGCCGGGCGCACGCCGCTGCCTGGCCTGCACTGGAGCTGATCCGCCCGTGCTGTGATTCGTTCGTGGCCTCCTTCAAGGTCTGGAACATGTCCACTGTGGGCGGCAACCTCTGCACCTCCCTGCCGGCCGGACCCATGACCTCCCTCTGCGCGGCCCTGGACGGCGTGGCCACGGTGTTCGGCCCGGGCGGGGCCAGCCGCACCATCCCGGTCGCGGAATTCGTCACCGGGGACGGGCGCAACTGCCTGGCACCCGGCGAGCTGCTCCGCAGCGTCCACCTCCCGGCGTCGGCGCTGGCCTCCCGGGTGGCGTTCCGCCGGCTGTCGCTGAGCAACCTGGGACGGTCGGGGGTGCTGCTGATCGGAAGGCTCGACGCCGACGGCGCGCTGGTCCTCACCGTCACGGCGGCCACCAAGCGCCCGGTGCAGCTGCGCTTCGGGGCGGGTGCGGCGTCGCCGGCCGCCCTCGGTGAGGCGCTCGACGCCGCCATCCCGGACGCGCTGTACCACGACGACATCCACGGCCTGCCCGCCTGGCGCAGGGACATGACGTACCGGCTCGCCGAGGAAATCCGCGCCGAACTGGCGGCCCCGGCGGGCACACCAGCAACCCACGTTTCCGGCGATTTCTGGCCTCCGCGGCGCACGTCACCGCAGGCTTCGCCGCATCAGGAAGGGGCCTGAGCATGGCCATCGAAATCAACGGGACCGCTTCGCAGGCCGAACCGCGGCCGGGCCAGTGCCTGCGGACGTTCCTGCGGGAGCAGGGCAACTTCGGTGTCAAGAAGGGCTGCGACGGCGGCGACTGCGGGGCCTGCACCGTCCACGTGGACGGCACCCCGGTGCACAGCTGCATCTACCCGGCCATCCGTGCCGACGGCCGGGCCGTGACCACGGTGGAGGGCCTGTCCGGCACCGCCGCCGGCGCGGGCCTGCATCCGATGCAGCAGCAGTTCATGGAACGGCAGGGCTTCCAGTGCGGGTTCTGCACCGCCGGCATGGTGATGACGGCGGCCACCTTCGACGACGAGCAGAAGGCCGACCTGCCGCGGAACCTCAAGGGCAACCTGTGCCGCTGCACCGGTTACCGGGCCATCGCGGACGCCGTCTGCGGCCTCGAGGGGCACCCGCAAGGCGAATCCGGACACCCGGACCCCGCGGGACCGGGATCCGGGATCGGCGGCGACGGCCAGCCCGGGCCGCGTCCGGGCCAGCTCGGCGACGACGTCCCGGCCCCCGCCAGCCAGGGGATCGTCACCGGCACGGCGCGCTACACCCTGGACGTCCCGGCGTCGGAGCTTCCGGGGCTCCTGCACGTGAAGCTCCTGCGCTCGCCGCATGCCCACGCCCGCGTGCTGTCCATCGATGCCACGGACGCGCTGCGGATTCCCGGCGTCGAGGCGGTCTTCACCCACGAGGACTCACCCGCGCAGCTGTTTTCCACGGCGCAGCACGAGATGTACACCGACGATCCGGACGACACCCGGGTGCTCGATGACGTGGTGCGGTTCGTCGGGCAGCGG
>Ga0247821_10002311_pt1 | contig 10461 bp, 12 predicted proteins | sample 13C_Glycerol_Day_FD_192481 | JGI IMG/M metagenome (GOLD analysis project Ga0247821, IMG submission 192481) | Soil microbial communities from agricultural site in Penn Yan, New York, United States - 13C_Glycerol_Day14 | ecosystem: Environmental > Terrestrial > Soil > Agricultural land | place... | reverse complement strand
CGAGAAGGCCGACGAGAAGACCGAGGACAAGGTCGACGAGGAGAAGCCGGACGAGACGGTCGGGGACGAGCCAACCGAAGCGCCGGCCGCAGCGTCCAAGCAGAATGAGGCGAAGACGACCGATCCCGATGTGAGGCCTGCGGACTAGTGCGCGAGTACCTGCTGGTCCTGTTCGTGGCGATGGCCACGACCTTCCTGCTGACCGGCGTCGCCCGGCAGATCGCGCTGCGCTACGGCGCGGTCGCCAAGGTCCGGGCCCGCGACGTGCACAAGGTCCCGATCCCGTACTTCGGCGGCCTGTCCATCCTCGGCGGCCTGATCGCCGGTTTCGCGGTCGCGTCCAGCCTGCCGTTCCTCGGCAACAGCCTGCAGGTCGCGCACGACGCCCGCGCGATCCTGGTCGGCGGCGTGGTGATCTGCGCGGTTGGCGTGGTCGACGACCTGTACGAGCTGGACGCGATCACCAAGCTGGCCGGCGAGGTGCTCGCGGTCGGCGTACTCGTTGTCCAAGGCATCCAGTTGTACTGGCTGCCGCTGCCCGGCGGCGTGATCTCGCCGTCGCCCGCGCAGCTCGCCGTACTCACCGCGGGCATCCTGCTGGTGTCGTGCAACGCGGTGAACTTCGTCGACGGCCTGGACGGTCTCGCGGCCGGCGTCACCGCGATCGGGGCGACCGCGTTCTTCACGTACTCGTACCTGCTGAACGTGCACGAGAACCTCGACCGCGCGACGACCTCGACGCTGATCACGGTCGCGCTGGCCGGCGCCTGCCTCGGCTTCCTGCCGCACAACTTCTTCCCTGCAAGGGTTTTCATGGGCGACTCCGGCGCCCTGCTGATCGGCCTGATGCTGGCCGCGTCGACGATCAGCCTGACCGGCCAGATGGACCCGAACGCGGTGCCGTACGAGGTCGGCGGCTCGAGCCTGCTGCCCGCGCTGCTCCCGCTGGTGCTGCCGATCGCGATCCTCGCGATCCCCGCGCTGGACCTGACGATGGCCTACGTACGCCGGACCAAGGCCGGCCGGTCGCCGTTCGCCGCCGACAAGCAGCACCTGCACCACCGCCTGATGCAGCGCGGCCACTCGCACCGCCGGGCCGTCCTGCTGATGTACCTCTGGACCGCCCTGATCGCGTACGGCGTGGTGGTCCTCGGCCTGGTGCTGACCTGGTGGACGGTGCTCGTCGTGCTGGCCGTCGCGGTCACCGCGGTGCTCCTCACGACCGGTCTGCCGAGGCGTTCCCGGAAACCGCTCGCCAAGGTCTGATCCCCGCTGGGAGGGACCAGACCACTGGTCCGCGTGGCCTACCGATAGGGTGGTGCGCGTACAGCGGAAGAGGTCTCGTTTTGCTGACCGTGCAGACTTTGTGCTAGTTTTCACAAGCACCAGCAAAGAACAGCGACACCCCTGACCCCGCCCACCCGACGAGCTGGCCGCGAGACCAGCCCGCCTGCAGGACGGAACCACCAGATGGCTCCCACGGCTCACAGCGAGAAGCCCGCCGGACAAGCGACCAAGCACCCGGCGCTGGCGATGTTGCGTGGCGCTCTGGTCGCGGCCCTGGTCGTCGGTGTGAATGCTGCCGCGGTGTCCACCGTCGCCGCCGGTCTGCGCGGCCTCTGGGGCGCGTTGCTGGGGCTGCTGATCGTGGTCGTCTTCTCCGGCGTCGGCCTGCTCGCGCTGCACCTGTCCCGCAAGACGTCCCCGACGATGCAGCTGGCCGTCGCGATGGCGTCGTACACCGGCCGGATCGCGGTCTTCGGCGGTCTGCTCGCGATCGCGCTGAGCTCGGACAGCCTGGACAAGCACGTGAACCTGACCGTCCTCGGCCTGGTAGCCATGGTGGTCGTGATGGGCTGGATGGCCGGCGAGATCTGGGCCTGGTCCCGGCTGCGGGTGCCGATCTACGACCTCGACAAGGAGGTGACGGCATGAGCACCGTGGGTGACAACTTCCCTGCTGTGGTGGAAGTTACGGGCCCCGATGTGACCGCAACTGTCGTCGACTGGTACGTTTCGGGTGCCAATGAGCGAGCATCAGGATCCGAAGCCATCACCCGGAGGGGGCGACGGCTGGCGGGTCCTGTCCTACTTGATCGGCGGTGTCCTCGTCTACGGGGGCATCGGGTTCGGGTTGGATCGCCTCTTCGGCACCCAGTTCCTGCTTCCGGTGGGCATCGTGCTCGGTGCCGGGCTCACCATCTTGATGTTGCACTTCCGGTACGGGTCGCGGTCCTGATCCTCACCGACCGCCATGCCCTGAGCCGCCCTGCCCTTTGCTACAAGGCGTCCGACTTGAGCACGACGCGAGAGGAGACCCGGTGATCGCCGGCGTTCCGACCGAGTTCATCGCACCCGGTCCACAGAGCTTCGAGACCCCGCCGATCATCGACGGCGTGGACTGGTTCACCAAGCCCGTCCTGGTCAGCGCGCTGACTGTCGTCGTCATCGTGTGGTTCTACTGGGGCGCGTCCCGCAAGTCCGCGGTCGTTCCGAGCAGGCTGCAGTTCGCCGGCGAGCTCGGGTACAACTTCGTGCGCAACTCGATCGCCCGCGACGCGATCGGCAGCCAGGAGTACATGAAGTACGTGCCGTACCTGTGCGGCCTCTTCTACTTCATCCTGCTGAACAACGTTGCGGCGACCGTCCCGCTGATCCAGTTCCCGACCTTCAGCCACATCGGCTGGGCGTACTCGGCCGCGATCATGAGCTGGGTCATCTACAACGCGGTCGGCATCCGCAAGCACGGCGCCTGGGGCTACTTCAAGCACCAGACGATGCCGGCCGGAGTGCCGGCCTGGCTGATGCCGCTGATGATCCCGATCGAGTTCATCTCGAACATCCTGGTCCGGCCGATCTCGCTGAGCCTGCGGCTGTTCGCGAACATGTTCGCCGGCCACATCCTGCTGCTGGTGTTCGTCCTCGGCGCCGAGTACATGGTGTTCGAGTCCGGGAAGATCTTCCTGGCCGGCGTCGGCGTCATCACGTTCCTGATGGGCCTCGCGATCGGCGGCCTGGAGCTGTTCGTCCAGTGCATCCAGGCCTACATCTTCGTGGTGCTGACCGCGCAGTACATCGGCAGCGCCATCGCCGACGACCACTGATCCTCACGAAGCCGCAGTACCCCCAAAGACCCGTAGTAACGGAAACCCGGATAGCCCCTATCCGTACCGAAAGGAAACACCTGAAATGGCTCTCGAGATTGCCGGCAACATCGCAGTCCTCGGCTACGGCCTCGCCGCGATCGGCCCGGGCGTGGGCGTCGGTCTGATCTTCGCTGCGGTCATCAACGGCACCGCGCGTCAGCCGGAGGCCCAGAGCAAGCTGCAGTCGATCGCGTGGATCGGCTTCGGCGTCACCGAGGTTCTGGCGATCATCGGTATCGCGCTCGCCTTCGTCTTCAAGGCCAGCTGACCCAAGTTTCCGGACTGACTGACAGGACTCAGACATGATGACGATGGTGCTACCTCTCACCGAGGCTGCCGGCGAGGATGTCAACCCGCTGCTTCCGCACACCGCCGAGATCATCTTCGCCTTCGTCTTCCTGGTCCTCTTGGCCATCGCCTTCGCCAAGGTCGTCGTACCGAAGTTCGAGAAGGCTTATGCCGATCGGACCGCGGCGATCGAAGGCGGGATGAACGAGGCCAAGGCGGCCCAGGCCGAGGCGAAGGCGGCTTTGGAGAAGTACAACGCGCAGCTGGCCGAGGCCCGGCAGGAAGCTGCGAAGATCCGCGAGGACGCCCGTGAGCAGGGTGCGGTGATCATCGCGGAGATGCGCGAGCAGGCGAACGCCGAGGCCGAGCGGATCGTCACGCACGCGCGCGCCCAGATCGACGCCGAGCGGACGCAGGCGGTTGCCTCGCTGCGCAGCGAGGTGGGCACGATGGCGACCACGCTGGCCGGCCGGATCGTCGGTGAGTCGCTCGAGGACGAGGCCCGGCAGCGCCGGACCGTCGAGCGGTTCCTGGCCGAGCTGGAAGAGTCGGAGTCCGCCCGTCAGGCTGTCGGAACGGACAGCTGATGCGCGGCGCGTCGAACGAGTCACTCGCCCGGGCCGAGCAGGCCCTGGCGGGTGCGGCCCCGGCCGAGGGCCTGGGCAGTGAGCTGTTCTCGATCGCCAAGCTGCTGGACGGCAACGGCGCGCTCCGGCGCGCCCTGACCGACCCGGCCCGGTCGGCCGAGACCAAGACCGCGCTCGTCGGGCAGCTGTTCGGCGGCAAGATCTCCGCCCAGGCGCTGGAGATCCTGTCCGCCGCGGTGTCCGGTCGCTGGGTCAGCGGCCGTGACCTCGCTGATGCCCTGGACCAGCTCAGCGTCGAGGCCGAGGTGGCCTACGCCGACACCCGGCGGAAGCTGGACGAGGTCGAGGACGAGCTGTTCCGGCTGGACCGGGTGGTCGCGGCCGAGCGCAGCCTGGCCGAGAAGCTGGGCGACCGGGTGATCCCGGTCGAGCACCGCCAGGCGCTGATCCGCGGGTTGCTGCAGGGCAAGGCCGACGCCACCACGGTGCGGCTCGCCGAGCGGGCCGTGGACGGCCGCGGCCGCAGCTTCGCGGCGTCGATGCGGTCCTACCAGGTCGCCGCGGCGGCCCGGCGGAACGCCAGCATCGCGACCGTGCGGGTGGCCACCGACCTGACCGAGGCGGAGCGCACCCGGCTCGCGGCGGCGCTCGGACGGCAGTACGGCCGGGACATCCAGCTGAACGTCATCGTCGACCCGAATGTGGTCGGCGGCGTCCGGGTGGACATCGGCGACGAAGTGATCGACGGAACCATCGCGGCCAGGCTCGACGACGCGCAACGGCGCATCGCGGGCTGAACGCCCCTTAACGACATAAGCGGCGCTAAGGGTCGGGAAAGCCTTTAGAGCCACAACAGGCCAGCAAGGGTCAAGGAAGCAGGAAACACAATGGCTGAGCTCACGATCAGGCCGGAGGAGATCCGGGACGCCCTGGATCGGTTCGTCACCGAGTACCAACCGGCCGACACCACGGCCGAAGAGGTCGGCACCGTCGTCGACGCCGGTGACGGCATCGCGCACGTCGAGGGGCTGCCCTCGGCGATGACCAACGAGCTGCTCGAGTTCGAGAACGGCACCCAGGGCATCGCGCTGAACCTGGACGTCCGCGACATCGGTGTCGTCATCCTCGGTGAGTACGACGGTATCGAGGAAGGCCAGCAGGTCCGCCGGACCGGCCGGATCCTGTCGGTGCCGGTCGGCGAGGGCTACCTCGGCCGCGTGGTCGACCCGCTGGGCAAGCCGATCGACGGCCTGGGCGAGATCCAGGGCCTCGAGGGCGAGCGCGCGCTCGAGCTGCAGGCGGCCGGCGTGATGGACCGCCAGGAGGTCCGCGAGCCGCTGCAGACCGGCATCAAGGCCATCGACGGCATGATCCCGGTCGGCCGCGGCCAGCGCGAGCTGATCATCGGCGACCGCAAGACCGGCAAGACGGCGATCGCGGTCGACACGATCATCAACCAGAAGGCGAACTGGGAGTCCGGCGACCCGAAGAAGCAGGTCCGCTGCATCTACGTCGCGATCGGCCAGAAGGGCTCGACGATCGCGTCCGTGCGCGGTGCGCTCGAAGAGGCCGGCGCGATGGAGTACACCACCATCGTCGCCTCCCCGGCGTCCGACCCGGCCGGCTTCAAGTACGTCGCGCCGTACACCGGTTCGGCGATCGGCCAGCACTGGATGTACCAGGGCAAGCACGTCCTGATCGTGTTCGACGACCTGACCAAGCAGGCCGAGGCATACCGCGCGATGTCGCTGCTGCTGCGCCGCCCGCCGGGCCGTGAGGCCTACCCGGGTGACGTCTTCTACCTGCACAGCCGTCTGCTCGAGCGTTGCGCGAAGCTGTCCGACGAGCTCGGCGCCGGCTCGATGACCGGTCTGCCGATCATCGAGACCAAGGCGAACGACGTCTCGGCGTTCATCCCGACCAACGTCATCTCGATCACCGACGGGCAGATCTTCCTGCAGTCCGACCTGTTCAACGCGAACATCCGGCCGGCCATCGACGTCGGTATCTCGGTGTCCCGGGTCGGTGGCGCCGCGCAGGTCAAGGGCATGAAGAACGTGTCCGGATCGCTGAAGATCGACCTGGCGCAGTTCCGCGCGATGGAGGCGTTCGCGATGTTCGCCTCCGACCTGGACGCCACCTCGCGCCGGCAGCTGGACCGCGGTCAGCGGCTCGTGCAGCTGCTCCGTCAGCCGCAGTACTCGCCGTACCCGGTGGAGGAGCAGATCGTCTCCATCTGGTCCGGGACCACGGGCAAGTTCGACGACGTCCCGGTCGGCGACGTGCTGCGCTTCGAGCGGGACTTCCTGGACTACCTGCGCCGGGAGAGCAAGGTGCTCGACGCGATCCGCGAGTCCGGGCTGTTCGGCGACGACGAGGCGCAGGCCGTCACGGACGCGCTGAAGGCGTTCAAGCCGACGTTCCAGACCTCCGAGGGCACGCTACTCGGCAGCGAGGCCCCGGCCGAGGCGATGGACGAGGCGGACGTGGACCAGGAGCAGATCGTCAAGCAGAAGCGGGGCTGACCGATGCCGGCGAACCTGCGGGAGCTTCGCGACCGGAAGGCCTCGGTCACGACGATCAAGAAGCTCACCCGCGCGATGGAGCTGATCGCGGCGTCCCGGATCGTCAAGGCGCAGCAGCGCGCCGCGGCGGCCGGTCCGTACGCGCGTGAGCTCACCCGTGCCGTGTCGGCGGTGGCGACGTTCTCGAACGTCGACCACCCGCTGACCACCGAGAAGGAGAACCCGCGCCGCGCCGCCGTGCTGCTGATCACCTCCGACCGCGGTCAGGCCGGTGCCTACTCGTCCAACGTGATCCGCGAAGGCGAGCGGCTGCACCAGCTGCTGCGCGAGGAGGAGAAGGACATCGTTCCTTACCTCAGCGGCCGCAAGGGCGTCGCGTACTACACCTTCCGCCAGCGTGAGGTCGCGCAGTCGTGGACCGGTGACTCCGACAACCCGAGCTTCGCCCGGGCCCGGGAGATCGCCGACGCGCTGATCGAGTCCTTCCTGACCCCGACCGAGGAGGGCGGTGTGGACGAGATCCACATCGTCTTCACCCGGTTCGTGTCGATGCTGACCCAGCGCGCCGACGTCATCCGGCTGCTGCCGCTGGAGGTCGTCGAGGGCGAGGAGGCGCCGGCGCCGGACGACGTGCTGCCGCTGTACGAGTTCGAGCCCTCCGCCGAGGACGTGCTCGACGGGCTGCTGCCGAAGTACGTCGCCAGCCGGATCCACTGGTGCATGCTGCAGGCGGCCGCCTCCGAGCTGGCCAACCGGCAGCGCGCGATGAAGTCCGCGACGGACAACGCGCAGGACCTGATCGAGAGCCTGACCCGGGACCTGAACCAGGCCCGCCAGGCGCAAATTACCCAGGAAATCAGCGAGATCGTCGGTGGTGCCAGCGCGCTGGCCGACGCGAACGCCGGGAGCGAGTGAGAGAGATGACTGCCACGGTTACCGAGAAGAACAACGAGGCGGGTGCCACCGGCACCGGTCGCGTCGCCCGGGTGATCGGCCCGGTCGTCGACGTCGAGTTCCCTGTGGACGCGATGCCGGAGATGTACAACGCGCTCGAGGTGGACATCACCCTGGGCGACAACACCCAGACGATCACCCTCGAGGTCGCCCTGCATGTCGGCGACAACATCGTCCGGGCGATCTCGATGAAGCCGACCGACGGCCTGGTCCGCGGCGCCGAGGTGCGCGACACCGGCGCGGCGATCTCCGTCCCGGTCGGTGACGTCACCAAGGGCCGGGTCTGGTCCGTGACCGGCAAGTGCCTGAACCAGGACGAGTCCGAGTTCGAGATCACCGAGCGCTGGCCGATCCACCGCAAGGCGCCGGCCTTCGACCAGCTCGAGTCGAAGACCGAGATGCTGGAGACCGGCATCAAGGTGCTCGACCTGCTCACGCCGTACGTGCAGGGTGGAAAGATCGGCCTGTTCGGCGGTGCGGGTGTCGGCAAGACCGTTCTGATCCAGGAGATGATCTACCGGATCGCCCACAACTTCGGTGGTACGTCGGTGTTCGCCGGCGTGGGCGAGCGGACCCGTGAGGGCAACGACCTCATCAACGAGATGGAAGAGGCCGGCGTCTTCAAGGACACCGCGCTGGTGTTCGGCCAGATGGACGAGCCGCCGGGCACGCGCCTGCGGGTCGCGCTGTCGGCGCTGACGATGGCGGAGTACTTCCGCGACGTCAAGCAGCAGGACGTGCTGCTGTTCATCGACAACATCTTCCGGTTCACGCAGGCCGGTTCCGAGGTCTCCACGCTGCTCGGCCGGATGCCGAGCGCCGTCGGTTACCAGCCGAACCTGGCCGACGAGATGGGCGTGCTGCAGGAGCGGATCACGTCGACCCGCGGTCACTCGATCACCTCGATGCAGGCGATCTACGTGCCCGCCGACGACTACACCGACCCGGCGCCGGCCACCACGTTCGCGCACCTGGACGCGACCACCGAGCTCTCGCGTGACATCGCGTCGCGTGGTCTGTACCCGGCCGTCGACCCGCTGACCTCGACGTCGCGGATCCTCGACCCGCAGTACATCGGCCAGGAGCACTACGACGTGGCCGTCCGGGTGAAGCAGATCCTGCAGAAGAACAAGGAACTGCAGGACATCATCGCCATCCTCGGTGTCGACGAGCTCTCCGAAGAGGACAAGATCACCGTCGCGCGGGCGCGCCGGATCGAGCAGTTCCTCTCGCAGAACACCTACATGGCGGAGAAGTTCACCAACATCCCGGGCTCCACCGTGCCGCTGAAGGACACCATCGAGTCCTTCAAGAAGATCACCGAAGGCGAGTGCGACCACATCGCCGAGCAGGCGTTCTTCAACGTCGGTTCGCTCGAGGACGTCGAGCGCAAGTGGGCCGAGCTGCAGAAGGAAAACTGAGATGGCCGACGATTCTGCCAAGCACCTCGAGGTCGCGCTGGTCGCGGCCGAGCGGACCGTGTGGCAGGGCCAGGCCAAGATCGTGATCGCCCGGACGACGGACGGTGACGTCGGCATCCTGCCCGGCCACGCGCCACTGCTGGGCCTGCTGCAGGGCGGCACCGTCCAGGTGCGGACCGTCGACGACGAGTACTTCGTCGCGGCCGCGCCGGACGGGTTCATCTCGGTGGCGAACGACCGGGTCTCGATCCTGGCCGAGAACGCCGAGATGGGTCACGACATCGACCTGGAGGAGGCTCGGCGCGAGCTCGAGCAGGCGCTGGCGGCCGGTCTGGCCGACGCCGACGCCGACGAGGTGCGACTCGCCGAGGCCAGGGTTCGGGCCGCCGAGCAGACCTCCTGATCCGACCTGCCATAATCGAATATCGCGTCACGCAGTACGGTTCTCCGGGGTGCCCGGGGTCGGGCACCGGAAATGAGGTCGGCAAGGTATGAGGGTAGTCCTCGATGTCGTCGGGGTCTGTCTGCTTGCCGCCGTGCTGTTCATCGTGCTGGTCGCGTTCCGCCGTCGCTGGTTGTCCAGGGACGGCGGAACTTTCGATTGCAGCCTGCAACTCGCGGAGAAGGAGCACGGCCGCGGCTGGGCGCTCGGCCTGGCCCGCTACGTCGGCGACGACCTGCAGTGGTTCCGGGTCTTCAGCCTGGCCTGGTGGCCGAAGCTCGTCGTCAACCGCCGCCAGCTCGAAGGCGTCACCACCCGCCGCCCGATGGGCAACGAGCCGCTCGTCACCTATGCCGGCCACGTCATCGTCGACGCCGAGCTCCGCGACCGCACCGTCCACTTCGCCATGACCGAGGAAGCTCTCACCGGTGTCCTGGCCTGGATGGAGTCCGCGCCACCGAGCACGCAGACCTATCTGTGAAGGGCCTGCAGCAGCATCGGCAGTGAGGCGTGCAGCTCGCGCTGCCAGTAGGCCCACGCGTGGGTGCCCGGTCCGTAGAAGTTGGTCGTCAGGTGTTTCGCACCGAGCCTTTCGAGCTCGGCGGCCAGAGCGTGGTTCTGGCGGTTGAAGTCCGCCTCCAGCGCGTCGGTCTTCCCGGGCGGGTCGAGCGGCCCGGCCGTGCCGTCGCCGCAGGACAGGTAGACCGGTAGCGACTTGAGCCGGTGCGCCAGGTAGTACGGATCGTGCGCCTCCCAGATCCCGCGTTGCGCGACGGGGTCTCCCCAGACCCGGAGCGGGTCGTTGCCCTGGCCGGCGAAGAACCCCTTGATCCGGTTGATCGACTCGTCGTTGAGCAGCGGATGGGCCGAACCGGAGTACGCCGCGGCCGCACGGAACATGCCGGGGTGGCGGGCGGCGTACAGGAGTGCGCCCTGGCCGCCCATCGACAGGCCGGCGACGACGCGGTTCGAGCTCGCGCCCCAGCCGTGCTCCAGCAGGTGCGCCAGCTCGACGGTGTGGAACGTCTCCCACGCGGGGTCGCCGCCGACGCCGTAGTTCCACCAGTCGCTGTACCAGCCGTTCCAGACGGCCTCGGGC
>Ga0247821_10002309_pt1 | contig 10466 bp, 11 predicted proteins | sample 13C_Glycerol_Day_FD_192481 | JGI IMG/M metagenome (GOLD analysis project Ga0247821, IMG submission 192481) | Soil microbial communities from agricultural site in Penn Yan, New York, United States - 13C_Glycerol_Day14 | ecosystem: Environmental > Terrestrial > Soil > Agricultural land | place... | reverse complement strand
AACTTCTGTGACTTCGCCCGCTCCTCGCCATGCCGCAAGACCATCCGCGTCGGCAACTTCTGGGGCCTGCCGGTGAACATCCTGGTGTTCGCCATGATCACCGTGGTGCTGTGCGGCGCGCAGTTCCGGATCAACGGCCAGATCATCGACAGCCCGACCCAGATCGTCGCCGCCATCCCCAGCACAGCGTTCCTGGTCCTGGGCTGCCTGGCCTTCCTGATCGTCACCGTGGCGGTGAACATCATGGCCAACTTCGTCGCCCCGGCCTTCGTCCTCAGCAACCTGGCACCACGCCACCTGAACTTCCGCCGCGCCGGGCTGATCAGCGCCACCCTGGCGGTGCTGATCCTGCCGTGGAACCTGTACAACAGCCCGCTGGTGATCGTGTACTTCCTGTCCGGCCTGGGTGCCCTGCTCGGCCCGCTGTACGGGGTGATCATGTCCGACTACTGGTTGCTGCGCAAAGGCTGCATCAACGTGCCGCAGCTGTACAGCGAAGACCCGGCCGGCGCCTACCACTACACCAAGGGCATCAACCTGCGCGCGGTGGCCGCCTTCGTGCCGGCCGCGCTGCTGGCCATCGTCCTGGCCCTGGTGCCCAACTTCCACAGCGTGGCGCCATTCTCCTGGCTGATCGGTGCCGGCATCGCCGCCGCCCTGTACCTGCTGATCGCACCACGCAAACGCCAATACCACGACGTCAGCGGCGAGTGCATCGCCGTTGACCACAGCAGCCATTAGTCAGGGAGGACCGCCCATGCGTATTCTGATCGCCAACGTCAACACCACCGAAGCCATCACCGAAGCCATTGCCGAACAGGCCCGTGCGGTGGCCGCACCCGGTACCGAGATCATCGGCCTCACCCCGTGGTTCGGTGCCGAGTCGGTGGAAGGCAACTTCGAAAGTTACCTGGCCGCCATTGCGGTGATGGACCGTGTGCTGGCCTATGAGGGCCCCTATGACGCCGTGATCCAGGCGGGTTATGGCGAACACGGCCGCGAAGGCCTGCAGGAACTGCTGAATGTGCCAGTGGTGGACATTACCGATGCTGCCGCCAGCACGGCGATGTACCTGGGCCATGCCTACTCGGTGGTAACCACCCTGGACCGCACCGTGCCGCTGATCGAAGACCGCCTGAAGCTCTCCGGCCTGTATGAGCGCTGCGCATCGGTACGGGCCAGCGGGCTGGCGGTGCTGGAGCTGGAAGCCGACCCGCAGCGCGCCGTGGAGGCGATTGTCGAGCAGGCAGAACGCGCCGTGCGTGAGGACAAGGCCGAGGTGATCTGCCTGGGTTGCGGCGGCATGGCCGGGCTGGACGAGCAGATCCGCCAGCGCACCGGCGTGCCGGTGGTGGATGGTGTGAGCGCAGCGGTGACCATTGCCGAATCGCTGGTGCGCATGGGCTTGAGTACCTCCAAGGTACGTACCTATGCCACGCCACGGGCGAAGAAAGTGGTGGGTTGGCCGATGCGGTTCGGGCGTTAGGCATCTTTCGCCTGACCTGGCCTCTTCGCGGGTAAACCCGCTCCCACAGGGACCGCATTGCTCTCGGGGCTTGTGCAGTACCTGTGGGAGCGGGTTTACCCGCGAAGAGGCCGGCATCATTATTCAGGCTTCCTGGCAGAGCAGTACCAGCAGATCAGGTCGGGCAGCTATGTGCACCATCATTCAGGCCCTGGCGCACGTTGCGGCTGAGCAGGCTGGCCTTGCCGTCGTGCCAGGTCAGGGTCAGCACGTAGAGGGTATCGAAGTCGTCGCCGCTCCAGTCCTCGGTGATCACCCGCTCTTCACCCAGGGCCTTGCCAGCCACGGCATTGATCAGGTCGGGGAGATAGCCGTGCGACCAGGCGGTGTACACGGTCGCGTTACGGTACTTGTCGCGCAGCAGCTCTTCGGCCAGTTCGTCAGTGTCGTTGGCGCCGTAGTCGATGTTTACCGGCAAGCCCAGGCGAATGGCACTGGGGCTGATGGTCATCAGCGGGCGGATATAGCTGTAGCTCTCGTCCTTGCTGCCTTCCTCCACATGCCGCGAGGGGTTGGCAGCGAACACGTAATCGGCCTTGCCAAAACGCTCGGGAAGCACGCTAGCCAGGTCCAGCGCACGGTTGAGGCCCTGGCAGTTCAACTGGCCCAACCCTTCGCCCGGTTTCTCGGCGTGGCGCAGGAATACCAGGGTCTGGGTGCCATCCACCGGCTGCGCACGGCTTTCGACAGCCTCCAGCGCCAGCGGTACGGCGAGGGCTGTCAGCACCAGGCTCAGCAACCAGTGGCGACGACGGCGGAAGAATGTTGGCAACTTCATCAAGGCAGGCTCGTGTGGCAGAAAAATCGGGTTGACCCGCCACATCACCCCGCCAACAGCACGGCGGGGCATCCTTGTAGTGAATGCCGTCCTTGGCAACGAGTGAGGGTGAGAGTGCCCTGAACCCGTTTGGTTCCTCCCTGGAGGTGGATGCCGTTCCCTGGGCCTGGCTTACGCTAGAGGATGGGTGTTGCTGAATTGTGTAGGGCGCAAGAACATCGGGTTGCAATAGGCCAGTCAATCGTCCCGCGTCAGCACTTCCAGCAATTCGATCTCGAAGGTCAAATCCGAATTCGGCGGAATCGCCCCGACGCTGCGTTCGCCATAGCCCAGATGCGCAGGTACCAGCAGCTTGCGCTTGCCGCCCACGCGCATGCCCATCAAGCCCTGGTCCCAGCCCTTGATCACCCGGCCAGTGCCGATCACGCACTGGAACGGTTTGCCACGTGACCACGACGAGTCGAACTCGCTGCCGTCGGCCAGCCAGCCGGTGTATTGGGTGGTGATCAGGGCGCCTTTGACGGCGGCTTTGCCATCCCCCTCCACAAGGTCGATGATCTGCAGTTCTTGGCTCACGGGGCATACTCCAACGCTGGAAACAAAGCCGCCGTTTTCTCAGGTACGCAACGGTTTGGCAAGTCTGGTCTTGATCAGCCGAGCTGCTCGAAGGCTTCCTGGCCGGTCAGTTCCTTGGTCTGGTTGGCAAAGCAGTACCAGGCGGGTTTCTCTTCGACGAAAATCTGCAGGTCGAAATCCCACTCCTGGTCGCCGTCGAGCAGGCCGACCGGCACGGCATGGAAGTCATTGGCCTTGAGCCGGTAGTACAGGTGCGTACCGCATTGGCCGCAGAAGCCGCGCTGAGCCCACTCGGAGGACTCGTACACGCTGGGGGCGCGCCCTTCGATCACCGGTGGCTGGCTGCAGTGCACCACCAGCAACGGGCCGCCGGTCCATTTGCGGCACATGCTGCAGTGGCAGGCGCTGATATGGGTGTTGTCGACGGTGACCTTGAGCCGGGTGGCGCCGCACAGGCAGGTGCCGTGTTTTTCCAGGGCCATGGCTGGCTCCTTGAGCGGTGGATGGGCCAGCAAGTATAGATGCCTGTGCCGGCGATGAGGCCGGCACAGGCAGCACAAGACAGTTACCCGGGAATCAGATGTACACCGTACCGCGCAGGTACAACGCCGCCCGCCCGCTGATGATCACCCGGCCATTACCCGGCACTTCGCACTGCAACTGACCTTTGCGCGCCCCACCCTGCTCGCAGCGCAGCGCGTTTTTACCCAGGCGCTCGGCCCATACCGGCGCCAGCGAGGTGTGCGCCGAGCCGGTCACCGGGTCTTCGTTCACGCCAACCCGCGGGCCGAACCAGCGGGTGACGAAATCAAAGCCACCGCCTGCCGCCGTCACGGCGATACCGCGCACGTCGAAGGCCGACAGCGCAACGAAGTCCGGCTTCAGGGTGTCGAGCAACAGGGCGTCATCGATCACTACCAAATAGTCGTCACTGCGGTACAGCGCCTGTGCCTGGCCAAGGCCCAGCGCCTGCAACAGGCCCGGCGGGATGTCCACGGCGACCGGCTGCTTGGCCGGGAAGTCCATGGCCAGCAGCCCATCGGCATTGCGGCTGACACGCAGCTCGCCACTGCGGGTGTTGAAGCGCAGCACCTGCGCCTGCTCGCCCAGTTGTTCGAACAGCACATAGGCCGAGGCCAGGGTGGCATGGCCGCACAGGTCGACTTCCACGGTCGGGGTGAACCAGCGCAAGTCGAAGGTTTCGCCGTTGCGCACGAAGTAGGCGGTTTCCGACAGGTTGTTCTCTTCGGCGATGCGCTGCAGCACATCGTCCGGCAGCCAGCTTTGCAGCGGGATCACTGCCGCCGGGTTGCCCCCGAACGGTTTGGTGGAAAACGCATCGACCTGGAAGATATCGAGTTGCATGCACACACTCCTTGTTGCCCGATCACGGCCAGGCAAATGTATGAAAAAGGGTTATTGGCGTACCGGGGTCAACACGGCTTCACCGGCAAAGAACGCCTGCAGGTTGCGCAGCACCAGGGCCACCGTGTCGCGCGCCGCCTCCGGCGACTGGCCGGCCACATGGGGCGTGAGGACGGTGTTGCCGAGCGCCTTGAGGGCATCGGGCACAGCCGGCTCGTCATCGAACACATCCAGTGCCGCACCCGCCAGCCGGCCGTGCTGCAGCGCGGTCACCAGGGCCTGGGTGTCGACCACGCTGGCACGGGCGATATTCACCAGGTAGCCCTCGGCCCCCAGTGCCTCGAGCACTTGGGTATCGACCAGGTGGCGAGTGTTGGCACCGCCGGGGGTGGCCACCACCAGGATGTCAACGGCATCGGCCAGGTGCAGCGGGCTGTCGTACCAGGTGTAGGGCACATCCTGGCGCGGCGTGCGGCTGTGGTAGCTGACGGGCATGGCGAAGCCCAGATGGGCGCGCCTGGCGATCGCCAGCCCCACCGCACCAAGGCCGAGAATGCCCAGGCGCTTGCCACTCACCGAGGGGCTGATCACCCGGTTCCATTCGCCCCGGCGGGTACTGGCATCGGCGCGGGGAATGTCGCGCAACAGCGCCAGCAGCAGGGCAAGGGCGTGGTCGGCGACCGCGTCGGCATTGGCCCCGGCGCCGTTGGTAACGGTGATGCCGCGCGCAGCGGCGGCGGCCAGGTCGACCTGCTCGTAGCCGGCACCGATCACGCAGATGATCTGCAGTTTGGGCAGAGCGTCGATTTCGCCGCCAGTCAGGCCCAGCGGGCCGCGGGTGAGCACGGCCTCGATTTCATGGGCATGGCGCTGGATGGCCTCGGCCCGAAGTTGCGGCGAGGGGGCACGGATCAAGCGGTAGCCGGCCTGCTCCAGCAGGGGCAGGTAGTCGTCGACGGTTTCCACCAGTACCAGGACAGTCTTGTGCATGCCACCTCCATTTCTTGAAGGGGCATTATGCGGAGTCACTGGCCAGTACAGTCAACCGAAATAACGAGGTGAAACTGCACTGTTCTGCTTAGCTCCGCGCATGCTCATGCTCTTGCTCTTGCTCTTGATCTTGATCTTGATCTTGCCGTTGATCTTGATCTTGATCTTGATCTTCGCGACTTCAGGAGGCCGAGCAGAGGTATTGCGGAGGGAGGTGACGGGCATGGATGCCCGTCAAGCGCTGAGGCCCCATGGATGGGGCCTGCAGCGCGTACTCCCGGGAGCAAGACCGGCGCGAGGGGACCCCGGAGCGCAGCGTAGGGGCCGGATGATGGGAGCGCAGCGTTTTTTGGTTACTTTTTGCCGCGTTTGGCAAAAAGTGACTCGCCGTAAGGGCGAAAAGGTGAGTAAGCGTCGCCATCGTAAATGGACTGTTCGCTATATCAAAACCGTCGCTTAAGCTTTTTGGCTTTTTGGATGTGGGCATTCACATCGAGTAGACATTCATTCAAGCGGGTGGCGCCAAGTCACCTTTCCGCCCTTACGGCGGGTCACTTTTTGTCAAACGCGACAAAAAGTAACCAAAAAACGCTGGCTCCTATCATCCGGCCCCTCCGCTACGCTACGGGGTCCCCTCGCTACGGGCTTGCTCCCGGGAGTACGCGCTGCAGGCCCCATCCATGGGGCCTCAGCGCTTGACGGGCATCCATGCCCGTCACCTCCCTCCGCAAGCCCTTCGCTCGGCCTCCTGAAGTCGCAATCGGCGGCGCCTGAACTGTCGCGCGCTTAGAAGCAAAGCAAAAGCAAAAGCAAAAGCAAAAGCAAAAGCACCGTTGCAGTTATTGGGCGAACGCACGCCCCAGGCCACCGGGTACACCGCTACTGTCAGTTTCCTGCCACGGACCATCCGGGCTCAGCGACCAGCTCCAGCCGTTGTCGAAGCGGTAGTAGGTCCGCTGGCGGTAGAAGGTATTGGGCTTCTTCTCCAGCACATACACGCCCAGCTTCGGGTCCCAATGGCTCGCCCCGCCCGGTGGCGGCGCGAAGCTGGCCGAGGTACGTGGCATCGGCTTGGGCGTAGCCGCAGGCTTGCTCGGGGCCGGCTGCCGGTCCGGCAAGGGCTTGACCGCTGGCCCCGGCTGCGGCGGCAGGCGTTCGATCGGTGGTGCGGGCTGCTCGTACGGCTCATGCACCGTACACGCAGACAAACCCAGGGCCAGGGTGATCAGGGTCAGGCGGACGATGCTGTGCATGGTATTGCTCTCTTACGGATCGGGGCTGTCGATGGTCAGGTGCTGAATGGCCTGGGTGGCGCTGGGCAGTGGTGTGCCCTGGCCAATCCACTCGCCATGGGTTGGCTGGCCAGCGCGTGATACACGTGCAACGAGTTGGACTTCGGCAAAGTCCGACAGTTTCATCTGCGGCATCATGGCGTCAGCATCGGACAATTCCACCTCGATCGGCAACTGCGCCACGGTCACCCGTTTGGCCGCCAGCGGCATGGGCGGGCCATTGCTGGCGCGGGCAAAAATGAACACCGTGTCGTCCGGCTTGACCTTGTCCTTCAGCGCCGCCGCCAGCTCCACGCGCACCTTCAAGCGAGCCGCCACCGGCGCCGTAGCCTGCCCTGGCGATCCACCCAGGCGCTCGGCAGCACGGTCGATGCCGCCCTGCAACGCCGCACGCGACGCATCGCCTTCCGGCAACTGCGCCAGCAGGCGCTTCCAGTAATCGATGGCCTCCTGGTAACGCTCACCCTCGAAGGCGGCGATACCACGCAGACCGAGGCTGGTCACTTCGTTGGAGTCGGCTTTCAGCGCCTCGTCAGTCAGCGCCTGCAACTGCGGGCTCCACTGCTTGTCAGCGGCGAAGTACAGCGCCTGTGCCCACTGCCCGAGCAATTCGGGCTGGCGACCGGCCAGGGCTACGGCGCGCTCGAAGGTACGCGCAGCATCGGCGGGGCGTTGCTCGGCCATATAGGCGCGGCCCAGGAAATACATGGCCTCGGCCGAATCCGGCTGGGCCTGCACTACCCGTTCAAGGCGGGCAGTCATTTCTTCCATCGACTTGGGCGCCTCGGCAAACTCCTGGGTCAGTTGCACCTTGTCGGCTGCGCCAAAATGCAGGTACAGCCCCAATGCCAGCAGCGGTACCAGCAGCGCCGCCAGCAACGGCAGGGCCTTGCCCAGGTGGCCCTGGCGCGGGGGCTCGGCACCTTCGGTATCGGCCAGCAGCTCACGGGCGGCCTCGTCACGGCCCTTGGCCATCTGCGCCTCGTCGAGCACGCCAGCGGCCTCCTGGGCAGCCAGTTCGGCGACGCGTTCCTGGTACAGGGCCACGTTCAGGGCGGTGCGGTCTTCTTCCAGCTGACGGCTACGGCCACGCAGGATCGGGATCAGCAGGAAGCTGAGGGCAGCGAGCAGCAGCAGGCCCGCGCTAAGCCAGAATTCAATCATGGGTCTGTTCTTTTTCCAGCAGTTTGGCGAGACGCTCGCGTTCTTCGGCGGACAACTCATTGGCGCCCTGCACGGCCGCACTGCGGCGCCGGCGCACGATCAGCGCCAGCACCACGAAACCACCGGCCAGCAAAATCCCCGGGCCGAACCACAGCAGCCAGGTGCGCCCGCTGAGCGCCGGCTTGTAGCGCACGAAGTCGCCATAGCGGTCAACCATGAAGTCGACGATCTGCTGGTTGCTCTTGCCCTCGCCGAGCATGCGGAAGATTTCCCGGCGCAGGTCGGCGGCAATTGGCGCATTGGAGTCGGCGATATCCTGGTTCTGGCACTTGGGGCAACGCAGTTCCTTGGTCAGTTGCTGGTAGCGCTCACGCTCGGCATCGTCGCGGAACTGGTAGGTGTCGATGGCCGCCTTGGCCACGCCAGCCAGGCTCAACCCGATGAAGAGCCCCAGCATGGCAGCTGCCAACCCCCGCTTCATGGCTTGGCCTCGTCGACCAGGCCCTGGTACAGCGGCGCCAGCTGCTCACGCCAGACCGTGGCATCGACCACGCCCACGTGCTTGTAGCGGATGATGCCCTTGGCATCGATCAGGAAGGTTTCCGGCGCGCCATACACGCCCAGGTCCAGGCCCAGGCTGCCCTGCTCGTCACGAATGTCCAGCTGGTACGGGTTGTGGAACTCGGCCAGCCACTTCAGGGCCGCCGCATTGTCGTCCTTGTAGTTGACGCCGTGGATCACCACGCCCTGCTGGGCCAGCTGGTTCAGGTACGGGTGCTCGACCTTGCACGACGGGCACCAGGTGGCCCACACGTTGACCAGTGCCGGGCGGCCACGCAAGTCGGCCTCGGTCAGGGTACGGTCGCCCTGGGTCGAGGCCAGGGAAAACGCCGGGAACGGCTTGCCGATCATTGCCGAGGGCAGCTCGTCGGGCTTGAGGAACAGCCCTTTGTAGAGGAACACCGCCACCAGCAGGAATACCGCCAGGGGGACTACCATGATCCAACGCTTCATGCAGCTGCTCCAGACACGCCCAGGGCATCACGCACCCGGGTCTTGACCTTGACGCGATAGCGCCGGTCGAGGGCCGCCAGCAACCCGCCCAGGCCGGTCAGCAGACCACCCAGCCAGATCCAGCGGACGTAAGGCTTGATATGTACGCGCACCGCCCAGGCGCCGTTCTCCAGCGGTTCGCCGAGGGCGACATACAGGTCACGGGTAAAGCCGGCATCGATACCGGCTTCGGTCATCATCGACTGCTGCACGGTATACAGGCGTTTTTCCGGGTGCAGGGTGGTCACTTCACGGCCATCGCGGCTGACCACCACAGTGCCCTTGTCGGAAATGAAGTTCGGCCCTTCGAAGTGCCTCGCCCCCTGGAACAGGAAGTGGTAGCCGCCCAGCTCCACGCTCTCGCCCGGCGCCATGCGCAGGTCGCGTTCGGCACTGTTGTTGCTCGACAGCACCACGCCCAGCGCGCACACCGCCAGGCCCAGGTGCGCCAGCTGCATGCCCCAGTAGCTGCGGCCCAGGCCGGGCAGGCCCTTGAGCAGGCCTTTGTGGCGGGTCTTGTCGAGTATGTCGCGCAGCCCGCCCAGCACCACCCAGGCAGCCAGGGCGAAGGCGGTCAGGGTCGGCCAGTCGAAGTCGTCGACGATAAAGCCTGCCACCGGCGCGAGGATAGCGCTGCCGAGCAGGACCGGGGTCATCATGCTGGCCAGCCATTTGCCGGGGGTGTCTTTCCAGCGCACCACCACGCCCACGCCCAGCACCACCATCAGCAGCGCCATCAGCGGCAGGAACAAGGCATCGAAATACGGTGGGCCGACCGACAGCTTGGCCCCGGTCAGCGCATCGAGCACCAGTGGGTACAGGGTGCCGAGCAGAATCATCGAGGCCGCCACTACCAGCACCAGGTTATTGGCCAGCAGCAGTGTCTCGCGCGACCACAGGGCAAAGCCGACCTGGCTCTTGACCACCGGTGCGCGCAGGGCGAACAGGGTGAGCGAACCACCGACCACGAACAGCAGGAAGATCAGGATGAAAATGCCCCGCGACGGGTCGGCGGCAAACGCGTGCACCGAGGTCAGCACACCGGAACGCACCAGGAAGGTACCCAGCAGGCTCAGCGAGAACGCGGCAATTGCCAGCAGCACGGTCCAGCTCTTGAACACCCCGCGCTTCTCGGTCACCGCAAGCGAGTGGATCAGCGCCGTGCCCACCAGCCAAGGCATGAACGAGGCGTTTTCCACCGGGTCCCAGAACCACCAGCCACCCCAGCCCAGTTCATAGTAGGCCCACCACGAGCCCAAGGTAATGCCGACGCCGAGGAAGGCCCAGGCAACGATGGTCCAGGGCCGCGACCAGCGCGCCCAGGCGGCGTCCAGGCGGCCGCCGAGCAAGGCGGCGATGGCAAAGGCGAAGGCCACCGAGAAACCGACGTAGCCCATGTACAGCATCGGCGGGTGGACGATCAGGCCAAAGTCCTGCAGCAGCGGGTTGAGGTCACGGCCATCGGTCGGCACCTGCGGCAGCAAGCGCTGGAACGGGTTGGAGGTGATGATCAGGAAGCTCAGGAAGCCCACGCTGATCATGCCCATTACCGCCAGCACGCGGGCCAGCATCACCTGCGGCAACTGCCGCGAGAATACCGACACGGCGAAGGTCCAGCCGCCGAGGATCAGCGCCCACAGCAGCAGCGAACCTTCGTGGGCGCCCCACACGGCGCTGAACTTGTAGTACCAGGGCAAGGCGCTGTTGGAGTTGCTGGCCACAT